>Ga0209048_10000426_pt1 | contig 45473 bp, 42 predicted proteins | sample FrelakmetCRP12CR_FD_187146 | JGI IMG/M metagenome (GOLD analysis project Ga0209048, IMG submission 187146) | Freshwater lake sediment microbial communities from the University of Notre Dame, USA, for methane emissions studies - CRP12 CR (SPAdes)... | ecosystem: Environmental > Aquatic >...
CGAGGCCGATTTCCGGTCGCTGCTCGCGATTCCCGCGAACTACAAAGTGCTGTTCCTGCAGGGCGGCGCGATCGGCGAGAACGCGATCGTGCCGATGAACCTCGTCGGCGGCAGAAAGTCCGCCGACTATGTCATCACCGGCGAATGGTCGAAGAAGTCGATCAAGGAGGCGAAGAAATACTGCGCGCCGCGGATCGCCGCTTCGGCGGAGGACCGGCAATTCACATATGTCCCGCCGCGCGCGATGTGGCAACTCGACCCCGACGCGGCCTACGTCCACGTCTGCACGAACGAGACGATCGGCGGCGTCGAATATGCGTGGACACCCGATACCGGCAGCGTTCCTCTCGTCTCCGACATGTCGTCGCACATCCTGTCCCGCGTGATCGACGTGTCGAAGTTCGGCGTCATCTACGCAGGCGCGCAAAAGAACGCGGGAACGGCCGGCATGACGCTCGTGGTCGTGCGCGACGACCTCCTCGACCGCGCGCTGCCGATCACGCCATCCGCCTTTCACTGGAAGGAGCAGGCGGCGGCGGAGTCGATGGTCAACACCCCCGCGACATGGTCGATCTACATCGCCGGGCTCGTGTTCGAATGGCTGCAGCGCCAGGGCGGGATCGCGGCAATCGAGCGCCGCAACATCGAGAAGGCCGCGCTCCTGTACGACTACCTCGATGCCACGGAGTTCTATTCCAATTCCGTCCGGCGGGAGGACCGCTCGCGGATGAATGTCCCGTTCAAGCTGCGCGACGAAACGCTGGACGAGGCGTTCCTGAAGGGCGCCAAGGAAGCCGGCATGGTGCAGCTGAAGGGCCACCGCGCGGTTGGCGGCATGCGCGCGTCGATCTACAACGCGATGCCGATCGAAGGCGTGCGCACGCTCGTCGCGTACATGAAGGACTTCGAGCGCCGGCATGGTTGAGTCGAAAAAATACCAGGTCCTCACGCTGAACCCGATTTCGGCGCACGGGCTTCACCGCCTGCCCGCGGCGCGTTACGCGGTGGGCAAGGCCATCGAGCATCCCGATGCGATCCTCGTGCGCTCGCACGACATGCACGCCATGGCGATACCGTCGTCGGTCAAGGCCATCGGGCGGGCCGGTGCCGGAACCAACAACATTCCCGTCACCGCGATGTCACAGCGCGGCGTCCCCGTCTTCAACGCGCCGGGCGCCAACGCCAACGCGGTCAAGGAACTCGTGCTGGCGGCGCTCCTGATCGCGGCGCGCAACCTTGTTCCCGCGTTGCGCTACGTTGCCAGCCTGGATGCGACAGCGGCCGACCTCGAGCGTCAGGTCGAGGACGGCAAGAAGCAATTCGCCGGCGTCGAGCTGCCGCAGCGCACGCTGGGCATCGTGGGGCTGGGCGCGATCGGCAGCCTCGTCGCCGACACCGCGATCAAGCTCGGCATGAAGGTCATCGGCTACGACCCCGAGATCACGGTCGAGGCGGCATGGCGCCTGCCTTCCAGTGTGAAGAAGGCGAACAGCGTCGAGGAACTCCTGAAGCAGTCCGACTTCGTCACGCTGCACGTGCCGCTGGTGGCGGCGACGCGCGGCTTCATCGACGCAAAGCGGGTCGCCGCGATGAAGACCGGCGCGGTGCTGCTCAATTTCGCGCGCGACGGCCTGGTCGACGATGCCGCGCTCGCCGCCGCGCTGCACGCGCACCGGCTCAAGGCATATCTCACGGATTTCCCGAGTCCCGCGCTGCTCGCCGAGCCGCGCGTGATCGCGCTGCCGCACCTCGGCGCGTCGACCGAAGAGGCAGAGGAGAATTGCGCGGTGATGGTCGTCGACCAGGTCCGCGAATTCCTTGAGCACGGCGCGATCGCCAACGCGGTCAACTTTCCCAACGTCGACATGCCGCGCGAATCCGCGCACCGGGTCGCCATCGCCAATGCGAACGTGCCGAACATGCTGGGCCAGATCTCGACCACGATGGCGCGCGCCGGCCTCAACATCCACACGATGGTGAACAAGTCGCGCGGCGAAATGGCCTACACGCTCGTCGACGTCGACAGCCCGGTGGAAGCCGGCGTCGTGGCGGCGCTTTCGGCGATCGAAGGCGTGCTGTCCGTGCGGGCGATCCCCGCCGATTCGTAGCGGCTCCGCTGCTTCAGACGAGGCGCAACCCCAGTTTTGCCGCCGCGTAGACCGCCTCGGTCCGGTTGCGCGCGCCCAGTGTGCGCAGCACCGCCGACAGGTGCTGCTTGACCGTGCTCTCCGACAGCGCGAGATAGCGCGCGATCAGCTTGTTCGGCTGGCCCTGGATCACGCAACGCAAGACCTCGACCTGCCGCGGCGACAGGTTGCGGAGCACCGCGTCGGGATTGGCGGGCGCGTCGGCGGCATCGGCGCGGGGCTCCTCGCTGTCGAGGGCGGACAGCGGCAGGTAGACGCCGTGGGCGAGGATCAGGCGCAGCGCCTGGATCAGTATCTCCGGGGTCGACGACTTCGGCACGAAGCCCATCGCGCCGTGCTCGATCGTCGCCCGGATCATGCGCGGATCGTCCTCGCCCGAGAGCACGACGACCGGCGATTGCGGATACACGTCGCGAATCGTGGCCAGCGCCGCGAGGTCGCCCACCCCCGGCAGGTTGAGGTCGAGCAGGATCAGGTCGAACGGCGCCGCATCCTGCTTCGCGACGGCGGCGTCGACGCTGCCCGCCTCGTCGATCAGCAGGTGCTCGTCAAGCCCGCGCAGGAGGAACTTGAGCCCTTCGCGGAACAGCGCATGGTCGTCGATGAGCAATAGGTGCAACGGCGGCGCTCCTGGCGGTTTCAATTGCGCAAAGTATAGCCCGGCCGCCGCCCACCCGGCCGTGCGTACTGCCCATTCGTACTATCCGCATGGCCGGCGCATCCGGCCGTCTGCCCAATAGGCGCGCGCCGGTGTTCCTCGCAGAATCGGCTCGACGGTCGGGAATGGCCCGGCCGCCGCAACGAGAGGAACCAGGAATCATGACCACACGCGAAAACAGACTGCTGCCGATGAGCGCCATCGCCGCGATGCTCGCCGTGACCACGACGATCGTCGGGTTGGCGTACTGGGTCGGCGACGCGCTCTCGCCTGGGCTCGCCGCGGTCGTCGGCGTTGCGACCACGAATGCGGCGGCAGCCAGGACGCCGGCTGCACCCACGCGCGCTCGGCCAATCGCCGCGCCGCCCGTCCAACCCGAACGCGCTCCGGCGGCACCGAAGCTCGCCGGCCGCGCCGATGCGAACGCGGGTCGCTGATCGGCCCGCAACATCACGGAGGATGACATGGGAGTCTTGCTGCAACTGATGGCGCTGCCCGCCGCGTGCATGCTCTTCGCTTGGGCGCGCCGCGGCGGCGGAAACCCCGTCGCCTTGGCCCTGCGGCGCATGGTCGCGCTGCTGGCGGTGCACGACATCATGCGGGAGCGGATCGCCGGCGGCGGCGCGCCCGCGTCGACAAGGAGCGCGGGGAAAGTCGTCCGCCTGGCGGTGTCGCCGGGTGCCGCGCATCGGACGATGGCGAAGGCAGGGCGGCTTTCCCGCAATGCGTCGCCGCCGCGTGTGGCCGCAATCGACGACCCGCAGCTGCGGATGCGGCGCATTCGCCTCCGCTGGGCAGCGGGCAATCCATGATCCCGGACGCACGTGGTCGCGTGACCGACCGGCCGGGCCCGCGGAACCCGCGCGGTGTGCGGGACAACGAAGCGGCGGGCCGGCTTCCGGCGCGCGGCGCTCACGCGGAACACGCCGGAAAGCGTTGGCTTCGCGTGGCGGCTGGTTTATTGTGGGCGCCGGACATCGAGGCTTCCGTCGCGCCCGGGGAGAACGAGTGCATGCGATGACGCAGCAGGAGGCGTCGGTCGGAACGGCAAGGACGCTCGAAGAGGAGCTCCTGCGGGCGCTCGCCCGGCAGACGCGCCGGGTTCCGATCCCGGTGTTTCTCGCCACCCTCATGATCGCGGCGCTCGCGGCGCAGAAGGTGCCGGTGGCGGCGTGGGGCGGCTGGCTGCTGCTGGTCGCGATCACCCTCGTCGTCCGCCGGACCGTGCTGTGGCGATTGCCGCGCATGACGGGCTACACGAATCAGGAGAAGCTCCGCATCGCGATCCTGCTCAACGTCGCCAACGGCGTCGTGCATGGGCTGTCACTGCTGTTCATTCCGTTCCTGCCCGAATTCGAGCGCGCGATCCAGTCGATGATCCTGGTCGGGTTGTGCGCGGGCGCTGTCGCCACCAACGTCGGCTACATGCCGGTGCTGCTGGGTTACCTCGTGCCCACGCTGCCGCCTCTCGCGCTGATGTGGGCGCTGAGTCCCGGGATCGCGGAGGTCGGCTGGATCGAGCGGTCGACGGCGATCCTGATCGTGCTGTTCGGCTTTATCCTGGTGGCACTCGGCCGCGACGCCTTCCGGCTGTTCCGCGAGTCCTTCGCGATGCGTCTGGAACAGGCGGACCTCAACCGCAAGCTGCAGGCGGCGCTCGAGCGGGCGGAGGACGCGAACCGGGCGAAGACGCGCTTCCTCGCTGCGGCGAGCCACGACCTTCGGCAGCCGATCCACACGCTGAGCCTGTTCGGCGCGGCGCTCGCGATGTGCAACCTCGATGCGCGGACGCGCGAAATCTCGCAGAACATCAACGTCGCGTTGCAAGGGATGGCGTCGCAGTTCGACGCACTGCTCGACATCTCGAAACTCGACGCCGGCGTCGTGCATTCCAACCGGGCGCTGCTGGAGCCGCGCCGCCTCATCGAGCGCCTCGTGCGCGAATTCGAGCCGGTGGCCCGCGCCAAGGACCTCGCGATGACGGCGTCCTGCCCGTTCGAAGGGATGGTCGAGACGGATCGCCTGCTGCTCGAGCGCATCGTGCGCAATCTCATCGACAACGCGATCAAGTACACCGACGCCGGAAGCATCCATTTGGCGGTGACGGCCGCCGGCGACGAAGCGGTCCTTTCAGTGACCGACACCGGCCGCGGCATTCCGCCGGACGAGCACGCGCGCGTGTTCGAGGAGTTCTACCAGCTCGACAACCCGGAGCGTGACCGCACGCGCGGGTTCGGACTGGGCTTGTCGATCGTGAAACGGCTCGCCGACCTGCTGGGAATCCGCATCGAAATGGAATCGGCGCCGGGCAAGGGCACGACGTTCCGGCTCCATTTCCCGGCAACCGCAGGCGCCGGCGCGGCGGCGGCTTTGGCCTCGGCGGCGACGACGAGCGTCGCCGGACGCCATGTGCTGGTCGTCGACGACGAGGGGCACGTTCGTCTCGGCATGAAAACGCTGCTCGAGGGCATGGGCTGCCGCGCCACGCTGGTCGACGGGACGGCGCGGGCGGTCGCGGCAGCGAAGGCAGACCGACCGGACATCGTCGTGGCCGATTTCCGGCTGCGCGGCGAAGACAACGGGATCGCTGCCGTGCGCTCGGTGCGCGCCCTCTACCCCGACCTGCCGGCGATTCTGCTGTCCGGCGACACGGCGCCCGACCGGCTGCGCGAGGCGGAGGCGGCCGGCATCGCGCTGTTGCACAAGCCGGTGGCCGTCGACGACCTCGCGCGAGCGATCGCCAATGCGGGTGAGCCGATCATGGTGGCGAGACCATGAGCACCGAGGACACCAAACCTGTCCGCGACGGCGGCGACGCGGCGCCGACGTCCTGGATCTCGCGCGGATTCGAAGAGCTCGTCGCGCGGCGCGACCCGGAGCCCGAGCCGCAGACCGTCGATTGCGACGTCGTGATCGTGGGCAGCGGCTATGGCGGCGCGATTGCCGCGATGCGCCTCGCCGGCGCAAAGGATGCAAACAATCGGGAGCTCAAAGTGGTCGTGCTCGAGCGGGGCCGCGAATACCTGCCCGGCATGTTCCCGCCGCGGTTGTCGGACCTGGCGGGCCACGTGCGTTTTTCCGCCGAGGGCACGGCGTGCGCGCGCGGCGAGCGCGAAGGGCTCTTCGACGTGCGGATCGGCGCCGATGTCGGCGCCGTCGTGGCGAACGGCCTCGGCGGCGGCTCGCTCATCAACGCCGGTGTCATGGCGATACCCGACCCGATGGTGTTCAACCGCCGCGCCTGGCCGAAACGGATCCGGGATGAAGCGGCCACGGATCGCGACAAACGCTTCGCGAAGGTCAAGGAGCTGCTCGGTGGAGCAATCCGCGCCGACAGGATCGATGGATTCGTGCCGAAAAAGGGCGAAGAGCGCGAGCTCGTCGACAACACAATCAAGCTCAATGGGAAAAAGATTCCCGAGAAGTACACGGTGCTACAGCGCATGGCGACCGTGCACGGCGGCGCGCCCAAGCGGTTCGGCGCCGCCGCGATTACCGTGGCGCTGACGGCCAAGCGCGTGTCGTCGGCGGAGGTCGCGCTCGACGAATGCCTGCGCTGCGGCGATTGCGCGACGGGCTGCAACCACGGCGCCAAGGATTCGCTCGACGTCAACCTGCTCCGCACCGCGGAACGGGCGGGCGCCCGGATCTATACCGGCGCAACGGTCCTGCGCCTGGCGCGACGGCACGTCGACGAATCCGGGATTGGCGCGGCGCGCGGGGGCGCCGGCGGAACGGGCGGCGACGGGGCGGCTCCCAACGCGTGGGTGCTCGATGTCGTGCATACCGACGCCAATCTGCGCGCGCGCCAGGGAGCGCCTTTCCGTCTCGTCGCGCGCAAGGTGATCCTTGCTGCGGGCACCTTCGGCTCCACCGAGATCCTGTTGCGCTCGCGCAGTGACGAGCTCGTTTTCAGCGCGCGCCTGGGGCAATGCTTTTCCACCAACGGCGACATGATCGCGGTCGCCTACGATCAGCGCGACCACGCTGGGAAAAAGCGTGTCACCGTCAATGCGATCGCCGACGAGCGGCAGTCGCCGGGCACACGCAACGTCGGTCCGACGATCACGGGCATCATCGACCTGCGCGGCGAAGCGTCCAATGTCGTGATCGAGGAGATGGCAGTCCCCGGCCCGCTGCGCCGCGTGTTCGAGGAGATCGTCACGACCGGCAACACGCTGCGCCAGCTCGGAAGCACTGATTTCGAACCGCACAGACCCGGGGAGCCGGACCACGATCCCTGTGCCGTCGATGGCGCCGCGATCGCAAGCTCGTCGATTTTCGCGGTCATGGGTGACGACGGAGCGGGTGGCGCGCTCGAGCTCACGGGGGATGCCGACGACGAGAACGACGGTGACGGCGCCATTCGCGTGCGCTGGCCGGAGGCGCGCGACCATCGCGTCTTCACCGACGGCATCAAGGCGCTGCGCAAACTCGGCGAAAACTCGCGCATCCTCGGCGACGTGCAGGCCAACCCCGCGTGGCAGATTCTGCCGGACGACATGCAATTCCTGATGGCCGACAAGCGCGGGCCGCTTCTGACCGTGCATCCGCTCGGCGGTTGCCCGATGGGGGAAGCCGCCATTCCGGTGCAGGACCCGCAGGAGGATAAGGGCATATTGCTGCCGCAGGGCGCGGTCAACGACCTTGGACAGGTGTTCGACTGCGCGAAGCCGACCGACCTGCAAACGGTTTTCGGTAGCCTCGTGGTGCTCGACGGGTCGATTGTGCCGACCTCGCTCGGCATCAATCCGTCGCTCACCATTGCGGCGCTTGCATGGCGCGCGCTCGACGGGCTCATCGACAAATGGAATCTGATGCCGCCACCGCTATCCGAACCGCAGCCCAGCGTCCGACCCAGATTCCGGACGCTGCCGGACCCTCCGGAAGTGCCGGTGGCGACGGAAGCCCAGATCATCGAGCGCATGTCGGGCGAGGCACCGCTCCCCGCCATCAAGGGCGGCACGATCCTGGCCCGCGTCGAGTTGACGCTGCATTTTGTTCCGTCGCCGCTCGCGCCGATGTTTCTGCCCGATCCGCTGCGTGACCGATCCGGGAAGCCTTCGCACGACAAGAAGGATCCGCGCTCCGGCGGCAGGGTGCCGCTGAAGCGCGAGCTCGTCGTCGATCACGAAAAGAGCCGCGTGCGTGTGTTCGTCGCGGAGGAATGGAACGACTGGCATCGCAGTGACGGGCGTGAGGAGGACCTTGAAGAACTTGCGCATTTTTCGGCGCCGGTGCGTGGGACGCTCGCCTTCATGCAACGCGAGACGTCGAAGTACAGGGAACGGCGCTGCCGGGCGATCGTCGCGTGGCTGTTCAACCGTGGCATTCGCGACACCTGGCAAGCGGCCGCCGAGAAGGTCAGGGATCTCGTCCTGGGTGTGAAGGAAAAGCCGCTCGATCCCCCGGACGACGACGAGAAGAAGTCGTGGTGCATGCGCCTGCCTTTTTTCCGCGACGCGTGCCGGCGCTTGCGCAAGCGTCTTCTGGCGCTGCGGGCGCTGGCGTCGCATGGCGGCGAGGTCCGCCTGTTCGAGTACGCGCTGACGATCACCAAGGCGCCGGTCAAGAAGCTCGACAAGGCGATCGACTTTAGCGCGATGAAGGAACAAGACGCGATTCTTGGCAAGAAGCGCATCACGTATGGAAGACAGTCGAATCCCTGGTGGCAGATGAGCCGCCTGTCGCTCGACGCCTTCCCCGGCCTGCAGCCCGCCGCGGAGCCGCCGGTGCTCGACCTCGACGTGTCCTATCTCACGCAGCAAGGCGTGCCGATCCTGCGGATCCTGAAGCAGCAGGACGAGGTTGCCGCGATCGGCGATCTCGGGGCGCTCGCCGGCTACTTCCTGCGCTTGCTGCTGACCCTGCATGTGTGGAGCTTCCGCAAGCCCGATCCGGCGGACCCGGGCGAGCCGCAGCGACTCCCCGGTATCGTCAAGGGACTGCCCGATCCGGAGATCTCCGAGTTCGACGTCGCGTGTCTGCCGGACGGCCGTCCGGTGCGTGCACGGCTCACCCGGTATGCGCGGCGGGCGTCGACGCTGCCGCCGCTGCTGATGATCCCGGGCTACAGCGCGAGCGGTACGACCTACGCGCATCCGGCGCTCGATCCGCACGCGGCCGGCTATTTCTGGGAACGCGGGCGCGACATCTGGATTCTCGACATGCGCACGAGCTGTGGCATGCCGACCGCGCGGCTGCCGTGGAAGTTCGAGGACGCGGCGCTCGCCGACATCCCGAAGGCGATCGATTACATCTGGCAAACCGTCGACGCCGAGCGCACGATCCAGAACCCCGCTGCCGATCCGCTGAAGATCGACGTCCTGGCGCACTGCATGGGCTCGGTGATGTTCAGCATGGCGATGCTCGCGCCGCCGGAGTCGGGCGACCCGTATTTCCGCGAGCGGCACGAGCTGCCGCTGCGCGTCGGCAAGGTGGTGCTGTCGCAAATCGGGCCGGTCGTCGTCTTCACGCCGGCCAACGTCCTGCGCGCTTACTTGATGAGCTATGTCCGCAATTTCCTGCCGCTCGCCAGCTACGAATTCCGGATCGGTCCCGCACCCTCGCTCGGTGACCAGCTGATCGACCGGGCGCTGGCGACGATGCCGTATCCCGATCAGGAGTTCGGCATCGAGAATCCGTGGTTTCCGCCGTGCAAGCGCACACCGTGGGTGGGTTCCCGCCACCGCATGGATGCCCTCTATGGGCGCGACTTCAACGTCGATAACATGAGCCCGCGCGTGCTCGGCGCCATCGACGACTTGTTCGGGCCGCTCTCCACCGACACGGTCTCGCAGGCCATCCATTTCGCGCGGCTCGGCGTCATCACCAACTACGCCGGCCGCAACGTCTTCGCGACGCGCCGCAATCTGCTCGAGCGCTGGGGAACGACCCGGCCGACGCTGTCCATTCACGGCCAGTTCAACGGCCTCTACGACGTCGCGACGCTGGCGCGAATGAGCAAGCTGTTCGCGATCGATCTCGGGATGAATTTCACGCCCCATGAACTCAAGGGGATGGGCCACCAGGACTGCCTGATCGGGAAGCGGGCACGCGAAGTCTTCGACGTGGTCGAGGATTTTCTGAACGGCAAGAAAGTCAATGAACATGACGACCGACGGGCCTGACGACACCGCTGTGAGATTCCGGGCCGAGATCTGCTGGCTCGGGCCGATCATGGGCGCGCCGGAGGAGAGCGATGAACCCGGCAAGGTGAAGATCGCCGGCGCCGAGGACCCCGCGCTTGGCAAGTCGTTCGTGGTTGCGCTCCTGCGGGTGCAGGAAAAAGACGGCTATTTCATCGAGCTCCCGACGAACCGGCCGCGCGAGCTCACCGAAGACCCGACGAACAAGCCGCGCGAACTCACGTCGCCCAAGTCGGATAGGCACGGCTGGTTCGCGGTCGCGGCCCCGACGGAATTGTGGCAGGAGCCCGCCGAAGGCGTGCTCGTGGTCCTGCTCTACAACCAGTCGAAGGACCTCGCGTATTACACCTACGACGACTACAAGCCGACGCACAAGCCCGTCGGCAAGGAAGAAATCCGTGGCGCGCGCGCGATGCTCTCCAGCGAGAAGATCCTGGACCCGATGCCACCCGCCGTCCATGACAAGATCGCGAACGCGATCGAGGCCGCGATCGTCGAGCTGCTGACTACGCAGAAGGCCAAGGATATCCGCAAGGGGCTCGCGGAGCTGCGACCAACGCCAGAACCGAAGCCTGATGACGATCTCGAGCTCGTGTTCGCCGTCGCGAGCTGCCAGTATCCGTCGGCGATGCTCGAAGGCGCCGTCGCCGGCGCATCCTATGGCCGGTTGGCCGATTGGGTGTCGGGCAACGAGTATCGCCGGCCGCAATTCCTGCTGCTCGTCGGCGACCAGATCTACGTCGACGGCACAGCCGGCCTGTTCGACCCCACGTCGCAGTTCGACCGCTTCGTTCGTCCGTACGAAATCCTCTACCGGATGAACCCGGTGCGCGACGTGCTGCGGCGGCTCCCGGCCTACATGATGATGGACGACCACGAGATCCGCGATAACTGGGAACCTCGCGTCGACGACACGCGCCCGGATCGCGAAATGATGGAGGGCCGGCGCTCGTATCTCAAGTTCCAGCGCCGTGCCGGCCCGTCGGAGGTGAGCCCGGTGGACGACTCGAGCCATCCGATCTGGTTCGCCTTCAAGCGCGAGCCCTTCGGCGTGTTCATGGCCGATACGCGGACCGAGCGCAAGATGCGCACCGCGCGTCACGTCGCGCCGGCGCGCATCATGAGTGACGCGCAGATGATGAAGCTGCTCGAGTGGCTGAGCGACGGGAAGGACAGGGAAATGCCCAAGATCGTGGCGACGCCATCGATCCTGCTGCCGCGGCATGCCCGGGCGCTGCAGAGGAACAGGGTAGTGAGCGCGCTGCGTTCCGACGGCTGGGACGGCTATCCGCATTCGCTGCGCCAGGTGCTGACGCACATCGCGCGCGAAAAGATCCGCAATGTCGTGTTCGTCTCCGGCGACGAGCACCTCGCCTGCGTGGCCCGGGTCGTACTCGATGCGGGGGACGGCGACCCCGTCGTGTTTCACTCGGTCCACAGCTCGCCGCTGTTCGCGCCGTTCCCTTTTGCGAATTCAGTGCGCGAGGACCTCGTCGCGAACGAGGAATTCGACTTCCATCCGGCACGCGATCGCGGCGGCGGGGTGGACGACGACAACGATGGCGCTGGCGACGCGCCCGGTGGCGGGCGAGAGATGCGTTGCCGCGTCGAAACGAGATTTGCAGCAGCGGGCGACGGCTTCGCGATCCTGCGCGTCTACGGCAAGCCAGGCGCGTGGAAGATGCAATGCGACTTCGATCGCGCCGGCGGCCCCGACGCGCGGTCGTGCTTTACCTACGCGCTAAGCTGAAACGCGCTCAATCGGCCTTGTAGACGACGCTGAACGGCTTCGGGAGGTCCTGCAGGTCGGTGACGAGGCGCACCCTGACGAAGGAATGGAGCCCGCGCAACGCGGTGCGGATCGCACTCGCGCCTTCCGCCTTGGTTGCCATTCGCCAATTCGCGCGCCGGGTCACGGATCGCAGGCGCACGACGACGCCGAGCGAGAGTTCGGAGAGCTGCCGATCGCGGCTCATGTAGCCCCCGAACGGCGCGAGTGCTTCGATCTCGAGCGGGATGCGCACCCATTCCGTGTTGATCTGCGCGGCGAGCCCGCAGGCCTCGGTCACTAGCTGTTTCGCGCGCTCGCGCGGCAGCGGGTCGACGATGCGCGCTGCCGCGATCTCCGCGAAGCGCGGCGCGACGCCGTAGACGCCGGGCAGTTCCGGGCGCGGCTGCAACAGTCCCTCGGCGACGAGTTCATCGACCAGCGAGAGGCCCTCGACCGTGTCGATGCCGAAATCCATGAGCAACTGGCGAGACGTCACCCGCGCACGTTCCGGTGCCAGGCCGGCGACCCGCGCGACGATGCGTGCGGCGGCCGCGCGCAGCTTGAGCGGCTCGACGCCGAAATAATGGCGATGCTTGAGGAGGACGTGGAAATCGCGGTGCGAGGACTTGCGGCGTTCCATGGTGCTATGACAATAGCATAAGTAGCCGCGGATTTGGCAAGCGGCCCGACCGAAGGTCAGCGGACCGCCGTCATGCCCCGGCCGCTCACCCCTTCATTCAGTAAGGGATTCGAGGATGGCGGCGCTGGCCGACACGCCGATGCGGTTCGCGCCGGCGTCGATCATCGCCAGCGCCTCGGCCAGCGTCCGGATGCCGCCGGACGCCTTGACCCCGAAGGCCGGCCCGACGGCCATCCGCAGCTGGCGCACATCGGCCACGGTCGCCCCGCCGACCGGGTGGAACCCGGTGGACGTCTTGACGAACGCCGCGCCGGCGTCGACGGTGAGCCGGCAGGCGAGGCTCTTTTCGGCCGACGTCAGCGCCGCTGTCTCGAGGATCACCTTCACGGGAATCCCCGGCACTGCGCGAACGACCGCCTCGATCTCCGCCGCGACCACGGTCGCGTGTCCGCTCTTCAGCGCGCCGAAATTCATGACCATGTCGACTTCCCCCGCGCCGTCGCCGACCGCCATGGCGGCCGCCCGTGCCTTGACCTCCGCATGGTCGCAACCGTGGGGAAAGCCGGCGACGGTGACGACGCGGGCGTCCGCGCCAGCCAGCGCAGCCGCGGCGATGCGCACCCAGCATGGCTGCACGCAGTAGTACCCGATGCGCCATTGCCGCACGATCGCGGCGCCTGCGCGGATGTCGGCGTCGGTCGCCTCCGGCTTCAGCACCGAATGATCGAGGAGGCGGGCGAGTTCAGCGCGGTTCACGGCGATTTCCTTGCCGGATCGCGCGCGCGGGCGATCCGCGAGGAAAGCGAGCCGTCGAGGTCGGCGGACTGCGTGACTTCGGGCGTGGTGTCGGGCACGCCGAGGTAATAGACGAGGAGGTCGGGCGGCGCGGCGGCCGGCGCAGCGCCGCTTCTCCACAGCCTGATCTCGGTGCGCGGAAAATCGGCGAACGTCGCGCGCGGCACCTTGAGGTCGAAGGGGCCGCCGACGGAAGTCGCTGCCAGCAACGGCTTCTCGCTTTGCGTGAACGGGTCCTTGCCGACGACCTGGATCCAGGCAAAGGACTGGGCATCCGGCTCGATGCGTATGACGACCGCCGTGTCGCCTTCCCTCGGCGCGCGAAGCACCGCCCAGGCCAGCGCCAATCCCGGCGTCGCAAATGCGTCCGCGGAGCCGTGGACTTCGCGGGTCGCGTCCGCGGCGACCGCGGGCGGCGCAAGCACGCAGGCAACCGCGCAGGCCGCGCAAAAAGCCGAGATTCGGTTCATCGCGGCGCCCCGGCGAGCAATGTTGCCGCGTCGAGGGCGGGGCGCAACGATACGGCGGCGCCGTCGGCGACGACTTGGACCTGGCCCGCGTTGTAGCGGACCACCTGCAGCAAGGTGTCGCCGCAGCGCACGAGATAGTCGATCTTTTCGCCGAGGAACGCGTGCGACACGACCGTCCCGCGAATCGGGCCCGCGCCGGCGTCGCCCTCGATGGCGATCGCCTCGGGCCGCAGCAGCAGCGAGACGCGGTCGCCGGCGGCGAAACGCTGCGTTCCCGGCGGCACGCGCATGACGATGCCCAGCGCGTCGACCGCGACCACGTCGCTTTCGACCGCGACGATGCGCGCCGGAACGAGATTGACGCGGCCGACGAAGCGCGCGACGAACTCCGACGCCGGGCGAAGGTAGAGGTCCTGCGCGGAGCCTTCCTGCACGACGCTCCCCTCGTTCATGACGGCGATGCGGTCGGAGACCGCCATCGCCTCCTCCTGGTCGTGGGTCACGTAGATCGTCGTGATCGCGAGGCGTTGCTGGAGCTCGCGGATTTCCTGGCGCATCGTCACCCGCAGCTTCGCGTCGAGATTCGACAGCGGCTCGTCGAACAGCAGCACGCGCGGCCGGATGACGATCGCGCGCGCGAGTGCCACGCGCTGCTGCTCGCCGCCGGAAAGTTGTCCCGGAAACTGCTGCTCGTAGCCGGCGAGCCCGACCAGCGCCAGCACGTCGCCGACGGATTTGGCGATGGTCCCCAAGGGCTGCCCGCGCACGCTCAATCCGTACGCCACGTTGTCGGACACCGAAAGGTGCGGAAACAGCGCGTAATTCTGGAATACGAAGCCGATGTCGCGGCGGTTGGCGGGGACGCCCGTCACATCCTGGTCGCCGAAGTACACGCGACCCGCGTCGGGATGCTCGAAGCCGGCGACGACGCGGAGCGTGGTCGTCTTGCCGCAGCCGGACGGCCCGAGCAGCGTCAGGAACTCGCCGGGTGCGACGACGAGGCGCACGTCGCGCGCGGCGTAGTGCTCGCCCTTCACGCGATGCGAATATCGCTTCGACACGCCGTCGACGCGCACGCCGATCCTGTCGTCCGCCAAGTTCATCCTCCCAGCAGGCTCGTCACGGGCATGGCGCCGGGCGCGCGGAAGACCCGCATGAGGCGCGCGATCGCCGCCATCACGACGAACACGATGACGACCACCAGCACCGAGAACGCCGCCGCCGGGCCGAGCGACAATTCGGTGATGTTTTCGAGGATCTTCACCGTGATGAGCGTCCAGCCGACGGACACGAGGAAGATCGTCGCGCTGATCGCCGTCATCGAGCGAATGAACACGATGGAAAGCCCGGCGAAGAATGCCGGCACGATCAGCGGCAGCGTGATCCGGCGAAAGGTGGTCCCGCTGCCCGCTCCGAGACCCGCCGATGCTTCCTCCAGGCTCTTGTCGATCTGTTGCAGGAGCGCGACGGTCGCGCGGATGCCGGTCGGACCGTAACGGAAGATGTAGCAGGCCACGATGATGAGCGCGGTGCCCGTGAGCTCGATTGGCGGATCGTTGAACGCGATGAGGTAGGCGATGCCGACGATCGTCCCGGGCAGCGCGTAGTTGATCATCGACACGAGCTCCATGCTGCGCCGGCCGATGAACTTCTTCTTCGTCACGAGGTAACCCACCAGGATCCCGTAGAGTCCGCCCAGCGGCATCGCGAGGCCGGCGATGATGAGCGTATCCCGGATCGCCTTGAGCCCGTCGGTGAAGATCACGCGATAGTGCTGCAGCGTTAGCGCATGGTTGGCGCCGAGCGCGACGACGAGCGACGCGTAGAGCAGCAGCGCGTAGAAATACGCGATGACGAGCGCCACGGCGAGGCACGCCGCGAGGAGCGCCGTGCGCATCGCATTCGAGACGCTGTCGAACGGCGTCTGCCCGGCGCCCTTGCCGGTGATCGTCACGTAGAAGCGCCGGCTCACCCAGTAGCGCTGCAGCACGAACACGACGAGCGCGGGGACGAGCAGTGCGAACGACAGCGCCGCGCCGCCGCGCAGGTCGTAGAGACCGGTGATCTGCAGGTACGCCTGAGTCGGCAGCACCGGGAACTGGTTGCCCCCGAGGATCAGCGGCGTCGCGAAGTCGGCGAGCGAGGCAGCGAACAGCAGCAGGAACGCGTTGGCGAGCCCGGGAATGCAAAGCGGCAGCGTCACCGTGCGGAAGACGCGCCACCGCGAAGCGCCGAGCGAGAGCGCCATCCCTTCGATGTTCGAGTCGATGCCGGCGATCAGCGGACGAAGCGTCAGGTAGGCGATCGGAAAATACGTGAGCACCTCGGAGAAGAGCGTGCTCGGCAGGCCGTAGACCGTGACGCCCTTGAGGCCGAGCACGTGGTACGTGATGAGGCCGCGCGGACCGAACGAGAAGATCATCGCGATCGCCGTCGTGAACGGCGGCGACACGAGCGGCAGCAGGACGCTCGCGTCCATCGCGGTGAGGAGCCCGCGCGGCAGCCGCGCGCGCGCGGCGGTGAATGCGAACATGAAGCCCAGCGCCGTTCCGGCAAGACCGACCAGCGCAGCCAGCAACAGGCTGTTCCAGAAGGCCTGGACCTGGTGCCGATCGGTCAGCACCGTCACGATGCCGGCGGTCGAGAGGCTGCCGTGGTCGAACAGCACTCGCCCCATCAACATTGCGAGCGGGTAGAGCACGAACAGCGCGAGCAGCGCCCATAGTGCAAACGCGGTCGCGGCGATGGCGGGATCGCGGTGCGGCGACGTGGCGCAGGACATCAGGTTTCCCTCTCCCGCGCAGCAGGAGAGGGCCGGGGTGAAGGCACCGGACTACGGATTCAATACTTCCGCGACCCACCGGTCCACGATGCGCTTGCGATTGGCGCCCGCGTAGTCGGCGTCGATGGGGAAGATCTTGGCGTCCTTCAGCACCGCGGCCAGCGAGGGCTCGAGCGCGACATCCGGGTGCGCGGGCACGAAGTTGATCTTGTACTTGGCGAACTGGTTCTGCATGGCCGGCGAGGTGGCCCAGTCGATCAGTTTCTTCGCGGTCTCCGGATTCTTGGCGCCCTTGATGAGCGCGATGCCTTCGGCCGCGGTGCCGATGCCTTCCTTCGGGAAGCTGATCGACACCTCATAGCCCTTCGCCTTGGTGTCGAGCGCGTCGACGATGAAGAAGATGCCCCCGCCCGCCTGGCCCAGCCCGACGGGCAGCGTGCCGCCGCCGCCGCTCTTCGTGTAGAGCTGCACGTTCGGCCGCAGTTTCTTCATGTAGTCGAACGCCTTGTTCTCGTCGCGGCCGTTGACCTCGAGGATCGAGAAGATGCGCGTGACCGCGGTGCCGGACGTCCGGGCATCCGCCATCTGCAGCATGTTCTTGTACGGCGGGGCCAGCAGGTCGTTCCACGACGCCGGCGCCTTGAGGCCGTTCTCCTTCACGAACCTGTCGTTGGTCATGAAGACGAGCGGGTCGTCGGCGATCGCCACCCACTGCCCATCGGCTTGGCGGAAGCGCGCGGGCAATTTCGCGAACGACGGCGGCTTGTACGATTCGAACACGCCTTCGCTGACGCCAGCGGCGAACGTCTCGACCGGGCCGCCGAACAGCACGTCGACGCGTGGATTGTTCTTTTCCGCAATGATGCGGGCGAGCGCCTCGCCGGACGAAAAGCGCACGAAATTGACCTTGATGCCGGTCGCCTTCTCGAACTCCTCGAACATCGGCTTGGCCCAGTTCTCGGGCCAGATCGAATAGACGTTGAGTGTCTGCGCCGAGGCCGTCAGCGCGCCGAAGAGCAGCGGAAGCACGGCGGCGACTCCCAGGACATGCCGCAGCCAGCGATTCATTGCCATCATTGCATTCCTCCAATGTGCGCCGCCCGCCGTCTTCGGTGAGGCGACGGTTGCAGCGTGCGGACGGTAACGCTGCCGCGGCGGCCGCGTCAAATCTGCTGGCTGTTGGTGATGGTCCCCGACGTCGCGCCCGCCACGTTGTCCTCGACCGTGTTGTTCTGCAGCGAGCGGAGGACCGAGCCGGTCGTCTGCTCCATGCCGAAATTGACGTTGCGGGCCAGCGCGCTTGCCGTGACCCCGACGGTGGCACCGACCCCCGCGGCGAGCGCGCCGGACCCGGTGTTCGCGGTCGCCACCACGCCGCGCAGCGTGAGCACGGTCGTTCCGCCCGAGGTCGTGCCTGCGAATCCCGAACCGCCGTTGACGTTGGCCGCCGAGTTCTCGACCGTGACGACGGCTGTCCGCCCCGAGCCGGTGAACACCGTGACGCCATTGCCCGCATTGCCGGTCGCGACGCTGTTCCGGATGAGCGCGCGCACGAGGACGTTCGACGACGTGTTGATGAGGATTCCGTGGTTGAAGTTGTTCTCGACGCGCACACGGTCGAGCGTGCCGGCGCCCGCCTCGGCGATGAGCGCGTATATGGCGACGCCGCTGATGGTCGTGTCGGTGATGATCCACGTCGAGTTGGCGGCCTGGACGTAGATGCCGTACAGGTTGAGGTCGGCGATCGCGCAATGGTCGACCGCGAGCTTCGCGCCCTGCTGGAATCGGATGCCGGTGTCGCCGCCCTGACCGTTGATCGTGAGCCCGGACAAGCGCACGCGGCTGCCGATGCCGGTGACCGTGACGCCGTCCCCGGCGAAGACGCTGATCCCGGCGTAGACGCCTGGTGCGGCGATGATCGACACCGATTGCGCGATCGCCACGGGTCCATAGCCGGCGGAGTCGATGACGATGATCTCGCCGCCCGAGTTCGTCTGCGTCAGCGCGGCGGCGAACGACCGGCACGGTTGGGCGAAGGTGCAGAGATTCGTGTCCGCGCCGGTGGAGGCGACGAAGGAACGCTGAGTCTGCCCGAACGCCGCGGCCGACCAGGCGAGCGCGCAGGCCATGAGCCCGATGACGCCGATGCGGCGGGCGATGGAATTTCTCATCGTTGCCTCCCCGAAGTGCTTTGCCGCGCGCGGCCGGATGCCCCGGCGGCTTGCGCGGTCATTCTGCGCCATTTCGGGGCCGCCCGGTACCGGTCGGGTCGCGTGACCTGCCGCAGCTCGACGGGCCGCCCGGGGCAGGGTGTCCGCGTATCATGCGCAAGTGCCGGGACCGCAGCCGCGATGCGATTCGCCGCCGGCGCCACCTTGGAGGAAGCGCCATGTTGCGTTGGATGATGATCGTGCTGTTGGCCGGTGCCGCCGCCGCGTCCGCGCAGGCCCAGGAGTCGCGTCTCGACGCGATCCAGAAAAGCGGCGTGCTGCGCGTCTGCACGCCAGGGGATTACAAGCCGTTCAGCCTTGCGAAGCCCGAGGCGGCGTGGGAGGGCATCGATGTCGACCTCGTGCAGTCGATGGCGAAGGCGCTGGGCGTCAAGGCCGAGTTCGTGAAGACGAGCTGGCCGAAGCTGATGGACGATTTCGTCGAGAAGTGCGATCTGGGCGTCGGCGGAATTTCAGTGACGCTCGACCGCCAGAAGCGCGCGTATTTCAGCCAGCCGTACATGGTCAACGGCAAGGCACCGATCACCAAATGCGAGAACGTGCACAAGTTCCAGACGGTTGCCGATATCGACAAGCCGGGTGTCACCGTGATCGAGAATCCGGGCGGCAGCAACGAGCGCTTCGCGCGCGCCAACTTCAAGCAGGCGAAGATCGTCATCCACGACGACAACACGACGATCTTCGACGAGATCCTGAAGGGCAAGGCCGACGTCATGATTTCGGAATCGGTCGAGACGCTCGTCCAGCAGAAGCTGCGTCCCGGACTTTGCGCCGTCAACCCGGACAAGCCGCTGCAGTACGGCGAGATGGCGTGGCTCCTGCCGCGCGGGGACGGCGCGTGGAAGTCGTGGGTCGACCAGTGGCTGCACCTCGCGAAGGCGAGCGGCGACTACGACCGCACCGTCGCGGTCTGGCTCAAATAGTCCGCCGCGCGCGTCAGGCGCGAGGCGGAAGCACGATGGGCCGACCGTGCGGCGTGTTCCGCGCCGCGTCCTCCCATTCGTCGCGACGGCGCAGCAACCGGATGTCGTCGACGAGGCCCTTCCTTGTCGCAATGCGCTCGAGTGCCGTCAGCCAATGCTCGTAGTACCGTTCGCCGGTGTCGGCATCGCCGCGCGATCGCACTTCGGCGATGACCTCGCCCAGCGTTGCCGCCCATTCCTTCCAGGTGAACGCACCGCGTTCGTGCAGCGACAGCGTGAGCGCGAAGGCCTGGGCCTGCCACGGCGCGCCGAAGACCGGGCCGTCCGCGTCGCGTGGCATCCCGGCGATGTCGTCGGGGTCGGGCGTTCGCATGTCAGCGCGCCTCGAGGTAAGGCTCGAAGCAGTCGACGTGAACCGCATCGGCGCTCGTATGCGGTCCCCACAGGTCGCGCGCCGCGAAGCGCACGGTGTAGAGCCACTGCGGCGCTTCATCGCGGCCCGTGGAATTGACGTCGGGATAGACATGCGCGCCGTGCATCGCGACGATCGTGCCGGGCTTGCCCCGGCAGTACCGCGGCAGCCGCGTGTGCGTCGGCGGATTGACGTTCATCGTCCGCACCGCATCGCCGGGCGCGAACTGCGGCGCGCCCGGGATGGTTCGCCGTGTCGAGGCGCCGAGTGCAAGGGCCGAAGCGACGTTGCCCGCGTCGAGCCGCCGCGGGATCGGTCGCGCGGGCTCCTGCATGCGCCCGGCTGCGATCTCGGCTGCGTTGACGAGGCCGCGTTCCCGCAGGAGCACCTCCATTCCGCCGAACCAGATTTCGTAATACGTGCTCGCCAGATATCGTGCCGGCGGAAGACTCTCGCGCGCCGAACGCGCCTGGTCGAGGTTCCACGCACCGGTCGCGCCCATCGCGAGCGTCAGCGCGAAGGCGCGGCGCTCCCACGCGTGATGAAACCATGGCTCGTCGGCTTCGGGCGTCACCGCGCCGAAATCCTGCATGCCGCCCATGTCGTGCACCCCGTTCATGGTGACGCCGTGGTGCGTGGCTCGGGCGTGCGCGCGAGGCCGGTGCCGATCATCGAGTCGCGCGTGACCAGCGTCGCCAGCCGCTCCTCCGACCAGCCGTCCGTGCCCGGTGGCTGCGCCGGCAACACCAGGTAGCGAATTTCCGCGGTCGAATCCCAGACCCGTACTTCGACGTCATCGGGCAGGCGCACGCCGAAATCGGCCAGCACGCCGCGCGGATCGATGACGGCCCTCGCGCGATACGGCGCCGATTTGTACCAGACCGGCGGCAGACCGAGCACCGGCCACGGGTAGCAGGAGCAAAGCGTGCAGACGACCATGTTGTGCACGCGCGCGCTGTTCGGCAGCGCGACCATGTGCTCGCCCTGGCGACCGGTGTAGCCCAGCGACGCGATCGCCGCCGTCGCATCCGCGAGCAGCCATTCGCGATACCGCGCATCGGCCCAGGCCTTGGCGACGACGCGGGCGCCGTTGTGCGGACCGACCCGGGTTTCGTAGTTCTCGATCAGCAGGTCCATGGCCGCGGGATCGACGTAGCCCTTTTCTACAAGCAGGGATTCGAGCGCCCGCACGCGCAGGTCCATCTCGGACAGCTCGGATCCGCCGTGGTCGTGACCATGATCGTGGTCATGATCGTGGTCATGATCGTGATCGTGACCCATGCGTGCAATCCCCCTAGAGAATCCGGTTGAACCAGAGCAGCGACAGTGTCGCCGACAGGAGCGCGAGCACGGCGGCGGCCGCCGCGAACAGCGACGTGATCTCGGTTTCCTTCTGCTCGAAGAAGAGCTTGGTGTTGAGGTTCTTGTAGATCTTCTGCAGGTCGACCGCGTTGCCGGCGTAGAAATATTCGCCGCGCGTGACGTTGGCGATGGTCTTCAGCGACTCCTCGTCGAGGCGCACGCGCATCGACCAGCCCTCGGCGCCGATGATCTCGCCGCTCGTCGTGCCGACGCCGACCGTGTAGACGCGCACGCCGCGATCGGCGGCCATGCGCGCGGCTTCGATCGGATCGGGCCCCGTCGTCGTCTGGCCGTCGGTCAGCAGGATGATCGCCGCCGCCAGATACGAGCCCGGGGCCACGGCTTTCGGGGTTTCCTTGCCCGGGGTTCCATCGATGGCCTTCGCTGCGTCCTTCGCGGCCGCCTTTGCCGCGTCACGCCGCGGGTTGAACGACCGCAGGTCGAACTCGGCATCGGGAAAGATCGTCTTCAACGACACGAGGATGCCGCTGCCGATCGCGGTGCCGCGCTGCAGCTGGAAGCGCTCGATCGCGCCGAGGATGTCCTCGCGACTGTGCGTGGGCGACTGGACGACCGACGCGGTCGCGGCGAAGGACACGACGCCGATCCGTGTCGTCTTCGGCTGGTCGGCGACGAAACCGCGCGCCGCCTCCTGCGCGGCGACGATCCGGCTCGGCTTGACGTCGGTCGCGCGCATGCTGCCCGAGACGTCCATGGCGAGGATCACCGTTTCGTGGGCGGAGGGCAGCGTCACGACGGCCGCCGGACGCGCGACCGCGACGATCATCAGGATCAGCGCGGCGAGAAACAGCAGCGGCGGCGCGTGGCGGCGAAAGCGCCCGGCGCCCTGCGCGTCCCGGATCAGCATGAGGCTCGCATATTTGAGCGCCGACTTGCGCTTCCGGCGCAGCAGCATCACGTAGACCACCACGACCAGCGGGACCGCCAGCAGCAGCCACAGCAAGTGCGGCCACGCGAACGTCATTAGATAACCGCCGCCAGGCTTGCCGCTGCGCCGCTCATGAATGAAGTCCGAGATGCGCGGGAAGGCTGCCGCCCGCGGCGAGCTGGCTGCGCCGCTTGCGCAGATCCGCGAAGCGCAGGATCGCGTCGACGAGATCGTCACCGGTCGCGAGCTCGAGTGCATCCACGCCCGCCGCCTGGAACGACCGCCGCAGCTCGGCTTCGCGCTCCTTCGCCGCGGCAATGAAGCGTTTGCGGAAGCCGCGATCGTGGGTGTCGACGAACAGCTGCTCGCCCGTCTCCGCATCCTGCACGACCAGCAGGCCGAGATCGGGGAGCTCCATCTCCAGCGGATCGTAGAGGCGCACCGCGACGACGTCATGGCGCCGCGCGAGATGCGCGAGCGGCTTCGCCCAGCCCGGCGTGCTGATGAAATCGGAGACGACGAACACGAGCGAGCGCCGGGGCGCCACGCGCCACGCCATCTGCAGGAGGTCGGCGAGGTTGGTGGCGTTCGCCTGCTTCACGTCCGGCCGCTTTTCCATCCGGTGCAGCAGGTGCAGCACCTGCCGCCGGCCGCTGCGCGCCGGGATCACCGTGTCGACGCGATCACCGTAAAGCAGCGCGCCGACCCGATTGCCGTGCGCCGTGAGGATGCGCGCCAGCACGGCGACGAAATCGGCCGCCACCGTCCGCTTCTCGAGGGCTTGCGAGCCGAACGCGACCGACGGCGAGAGGTCGAGCAGGAACCACGCCGCGACCTCGCGCTCCTCGTGGTATTCGCGGACGTAGGGCGTCTGCAGCCGCGCGGTGACATTCCAGTCGATATGACGGACGTCGTCGTGATAGACGTACTCGCGGAGGTCGGCGAGGTCGAGCCCGTAGCCGCGAAAGAGCGTGCGGTAATCGCCGTGCAGCACGCCGTCGAGCCGACGGATCACCGTCCACTCGAGCCGCCGCAGGACGGACTCAGGCGCCCGCGTTGGCGAGCGGCTCGATGCGGACATGGGTTTCGAGCGGTTTCTCCGGCGCTCGCACCTGCTGCATGATGCGCGCGATGAGCTGGTCCGGCGTCACCGCGTCGGCGAGCGCCTCGTACGACAGCGACAGGCGGTGCCGGAGCACGTCCGGCGCGAGGTCGGTGACGTCCTCGGGCAGCACGTAGGCGCGCCCGCGCAGGAACGCGAGCGCGCGGGCAGCCTCGACCAGGTGGATCGTCGCGCGCGGGCTCGCGCCGAACGTGATGTAGCGCGCGAGGTCCTTGATTCCGAACCGTTCGGGCGTGCGCGTCGCCGCGACGAGCCGGACGGCATATTGCATGAGTGCCGGATCGATGTAGCCGGTCCGGCATTCCCGCTGCAAGGCGGCGAGCTCGTCGGTGGTGGCGACCGCCGCGACGTCCTGGGCGACGCCGGTGACGCGCTCGACGATGACGAACTCCTCCTCTTCGCTGGGATACCCGACCAGCACCTTCATCATGAAGCGGTCGACCTGTGCCTCGGGCAGCGGATACGTGCCTTCGGTCTCGATCGGATTCTGGGTCGCCATCACGAGGAACGGAAGGGGGACGCGGTGCGTCTCGCCCGCGATCGTCACCTGGCATTCCTGCATCACCTCGAGCAGCGCGCTCTGCACCTTCGCCGGTGCGCGGTTGATTTCGTCGGCGAGCAGCAGATGCGTGAATACCGGGCCGAGCGACGTGTTGAACTCCCCGGTCTTCTGGTTGTAGATGCGCGTGCCGATGAGATCGGCCGGGACGAGGTCGGGCGTGAACTGGATCCGGCGGAACGTGCCGCGGATCGTGCGCGCGAGCGTCTTCACCGTGAGCGTCTTCGCAAGGCCCGGGACGCCTTCGACGAGCAGGTGGCCCTGCGCGAGGATCGCCACCAGCACGCGCTCGAGAAAATGGTCCTGCCCGACGACGATCCGCTTGACCTCGTAGAGAATGCGCTCCATCAGCGGCGTCACGCCGCCGTGGTTGGTGGGATCCTGCATGGGCTCGATACCTCCGGGGACTGGCGTGTCGGAAAAAATCAGTACGGTCTCAGAACGGTCTCAGAACGGTGATACGCCGATCGCCGCTGCCGCATTCTCGATCGGCACTGCAAAGCCGATGCCGATGAACACGCGCTGGTCGGTCGGGTTGAGGATCGCGGTGACGATGCCGACGACTTCGCCGTCCATGGTGATGAGCGGTCCGCCGGAATTGCCGGGATTGGCCGCCGCATCGAACTGGATGAGGTTCGTCAGCACGCGCTCTCCTTTGGGCGAGCGGTACTCCCGGGCGAGGCCCGAGATGACGCCGGACGACACCGACGGCCCGATGCCGAACGGATAGCCGACGGCGACCACCTCGTCGCCCGGCGCCAGATCGGCCGTGGAGCGCAGCGTCGCGGCGGGAAGGTCGTCCGGAATCTTCGCGGCCTTGAGGACCGCGAGGTCGTGCTCGGGACGCGCGCCGATGACGGTGGCCTCCGATTCGAAGCCGTCGTGGAAGCGCACTTCCACCCGCTCGGCGCCCGCGACCACGTGCAGGTTGGTGAGGATGATCCCGGTGTCGACGATCACCACGCCGCTGCCGATGCCCTCGACCATGTGACCGTCCTTTTCCTGCTCATGCCCGAGGCCGCGCACGCGCACCACGGATTCGCGGACGGCCTCGAAGGCCTTCGCCGCGCGTGACGGGAGCGCAACGGTCTCGAACGTGTGCAGCACCGCGGCGTCGATGTCCTCCTGCGTGATCGCGCGCGGCCTCGGCACGAACGTTGCGTAGAGGATGACCGCGGCGAGGGCGCAGAGGCCGCACGCGGCGACAAGCAGCAACGATTGCCGGCGCTCGCGCAACGCGTTCCGCCACTTCGGGCGGGATGCAATCGCCGTGGCCGGCGCGGGCGCCTCCGCCGCCGCCTGCGGCGAAGGCTTCGTGCTGCGGCTGTAGAGCGCGATCTTGCGCATCACCGGCACGCGATGCGTCGCCCGTCGCTACTTCTTCGCCGGCGATGCCGGTTGCGTCCGCGTCATGCCGACGCCGCCCCGTGCCACGCCGACCGTGCGTGTCGTGGTCGCGCCCCCTTTTGCGGGCGCGGCCGAGTTGGCCGGAATGCCGTCGGTCGCTGCCATCGTCGGATATCCGGCGACGATCTGGTCGACCGAAAGCGTTCCCGGCGTGCCGGGCCCGGTCAGGAAAGCGAGCGGGGCGCAGCGGTCGGTGTCGAAGAAGAGCAGGTACTCGCCTCGCTGCCGCATGGCATCGCGGGCAGCATCGCCGCGGGTGCTCATGTCGACCGGGGGTTGGGCGTCACGGTAGATGACGGTGTCGCTGCGGTTGTAGACGAAATAGCAGGTGGTCGCCAGCGCCGGCGCCTGCAGCGCACCGAACGCGACCCCGGCGAGCAGGGCACTGCACCAGGTCGATCGCATCATCGTTCTCCTTGGTCGAGGATCGTAAGGGATGCCAATGGGAATCTCACGGCGCGCACTTGCCGATATAGCCGTCGGAAACGGATCCCTCGTGCTCCGAAGGGGGGACGCCGCGGCCGTCGAACAGCACGGGAATCTGGTTGGGAGCCCCGAGCTTGCCGTCTGCGCGCCGGCGTTCGTTCAGAACCCGGAAGATGTTCCATTCGTCGTGAGCTCCCCGGCTTACCGTCGACGACGCCCGCAACGCGTAATAGCGGCGGAACATGGGCTTCGTCAGCCCGCCAGCCACGGCTTTCTCGAATTTCGGATCCGTCTTCACCCGCTGGTCGAAAAACGCATCCAGCTTGGCCATGTCGGCATTGCCGTCGAACTTGAAATAGCGGGCAAAGTCCTGGGGCCCGGCGAAATAGACGAAATCGAAATCGCCGAGTCCGTCCGGCCCCTCGAGCAACGTCGTCCACATCAGCATGTAGTCGGCGCCGGTGCCCTTGGGCAGGTCGGCGTCGAGCGTTCCCGGGTTCACGACGTAGAGGTAGTCGGCGCCGAAGCGCTTTTCGATCGCGTCCTTCGCGCTCATCGCGACTTCGGCGTTGATGTCGAAATTGCCGCCGCCCGCGGACGACAGCGGGACGCTCAGGTAGCCGACCGCCTTGCCCGCCTTGCGCTGCTCGGCGATCACCGCGCGAAAACGGTCGACCTTGGCCGCGATGACGGGTTTGAGCTCGTCGTTGACGCAATAGCAGACGCCGATTTTGGTGCATTCGGTGACTTTGGCGGCAAGCGCGACAGCCGGCGCGATCGCGAGCGCCATTCCGGCGGCCACGAGCGCGAGGCGAAGTCCGCCAGGTCGATGAGTTTGCACGGTTCCGTTCTCCTGCAAGACGCTGCGGCCGCTTCGACGGCGACCGTTTGCGTGCCCGGGTGGCGCACCGCGCGCCGGGTTGCAGCGCCAACATAAGCTGACCTCTGATCCTCGTCAACAGTTCCGCGCCTCCGGTCCCTTGACTTCGATTCCCCACGGGCGCCCAATGGCCTCGTTCCGGTCCGCATTACGAGGGTTCCATGGCAATCCGCTCCGTCCGCTCCGTCGTCGCCTCCCAAACCCCGCTCACGGTGCCGAAATCCACCACCGTCCTCGAAGCGGCCCACCTGATGAAGGCCCAGGGGAAGGGCGCGCTGATGATCGTCGAAGGCTCGAAGCTAATCGGCATCTTCACCGAGCGCGACGCGCTCTTCCGGGTGATTGCCCCGGCGCGCAATCCGGAGACCACGCTGCTCTCGGAGGTGATGACGCCGCAGCCGCAGACGATCCACCCCGACGAGCCTTTCCTGCATGCGATGCGGATCATGCATCGCGGCGGCTTCCGGCACCTTCCCGTCGCCGAGCATGGCCGGCCGCTCGGCATGGTCTCGGCGCGCGACGCGCTCGACGACGACCTCTACGAGCTCAGCGTCAACCTGGAGCAGCGGGAAAACATGCTCGAGTAGTCGATGCCGCTGCCGCGGTGCGCGCTATCATGGCGCCCCGATCCTCTCGTGGAAGCGGCATGACGATTGCTCGAGGACGCTCTGTCCTGCCATTTCTCGCGGCGTGCGCCTTCGCATTCGCCGCCCACGCCGCCGATCCGGCGAAGGTGCTGCGCATCGCGTCGCCGGATATCGACACGCTCGATCCCCAGCAGTTTGCCGACGATCCGTCGTTCCAGATCATCATGGCGATCTTCGAGCCGCTCTACGAGTGGGACTACCTCGCGTCGCCGCCGACGCTGGCGCCGCTCACGGCCGCGGCGGCGCCCGAGATCACCGACGGCGGCAAGACGTGGACCATCCGGATGAAAAAGGGGATCCTCTTCACCGACGATCCGGCGTTCGGCGGGAAGCCGCGCGAGCTTACGGCCGAAGACTACGTCTATTCCTACAAGCGCTGGATGGATCCCAACGGACGGCGCGGAGGACAGCCGATCCTCACCGATCTCCTGATCGGCGCGCGGCCGGTCGTCGACGCGGCCGCGAAATCGGGCAAGTTCGATTTCGACCGCCCGATCGAAGGCCTGAAGGCGCTCGATCGCTACACGCTGCAACTGCGTCTCAGCGAGGTCAACTATCCCAGCATCCGCGACACGTTGAGCTTCGTGCCCGCGTCCGCGCGCGAGGTGGTCGAGGTGGCGGGCCGGGACGTCAAGACCCGGGCCGTGGGCACCGGACCCTACATGTTGAAGGAATGGAAACGTGGCTCGCGCCTCGTGCTGGAGGCGAATCCGCACTACCGCCCGGCGACCTTTCCCGCGAGCGACGATCCGGCGAATGCGGCGCTCGAGCGCAGCATGAAAGGCAAGGCCATTCCGCAGATCGGGGCAATCGACATCGCGATCATGGACGAGGACCTGCCCCGCCTGCTGCAGTTCGAGCGCGGCGGCCTGGACGTCATCGTGCTGCGCGGCGATATCGCGAGCCGCCTCGTCACCGACGGCAAGCTCAAGCCCGAATACGCGGCGCGCGGCTACGTTCGCCTCGTGTTTCCCGAGCCGTTCACGTTCAAGTTCTATTTCAACATGAAGGACCCCGTCATTGGCGGAATGGACAAGGATCGCGTCGCGCTGCGGCGCGCGATGGCGTACGCGGTCGACGTGGACGCGTTGATCCGCGTCGTCTACGCGGGGCAGGCGCTGCCGGCGAGCCAGTTCGTGCCGCCCGGCGTGGGCGGCCACGACCCGTCGCTCCCGCTGAAGGCGCTGTACGACCCCGCGGCGGCGAATGCGCTCCTCGACCGCTTCGGCTACAAGGCGCGCGACGCGGAGGGGTTCCGCAAGACGCCCGACGGCAAACCGCTGACGATCAACATGACGTTGCGTTCGGGCGCGATCATGCGCGAGGTCCAGACGCTGTGGAAGAAGAACCTCGAGGCCGTTGGCCTGCGCACGGACTTCCACGTCACGCCGTTCCAGGATGCGATCAAGGAGCTGGAGCGCGGGCAGTTCCAGACCTATTTCGGCGGGTTCGGCGGCTCGCCCGCCGGTTACGCGGTCATGTCGCAACTGCACAGCCGCCAACCGCAGCGCGTGAACGTCACGCAATTCAAGAACGCGGATTACGACCGGGCGGCGGAGGAATTCCTGCGCAGCTCGACCAGCGCCGAGCAGATTGCCGCCGCGCGAAAGATGAACGAGATCGCGCTGACCTGGATGCCCGAGATGCCCGCCATGTTCCGGCTCGAGAGCAACATCCTGCAGCCGTGGGTGCGAGGCTATGCGCCCCCGATCTTCACGAGCTACTACAAGTACCTGGACATCGACCTCGCACAACGCAAGGCGGCCATCGCCAAGTGACGAACCGGCGGGCCCGACAACCTGTTGAATCGTATAGGTTAGTTGGGGTGCCTTGGCAATTCCCTACGGGCCGCTCCATGGCGCGGTCGGCGTGCGCAGAGGTGAAACGACGCGATAAACCCGCACATAACGGTCGGGATCGCGCGGCCCCGGAAACGTGATCGCGTAATTCGCGGCGTAGCTGCTCTGGGTGTCCGGCTCGAGCGCGGCGGCGATCACGTTGCCGAGCGGCTGGTCGAGCGGCACGTACAGGTCGCCTGCGTGCACGGGCATGGTCGTATTCTCGATGACCGTCGTCAGGTTCACGACCTTGATCGCGTTGTCCTCGTCGTTGCGGCGCACGTCGTCCTTTTTCGCCACGACTGCCCCGGCAATGCGGAACCGCTCGACGTCGGCCGTGCCGTCGCCGTCGACCCGCAGGACCGTCGCGCCGAGATTGCGCAACCGGTCCGCGGCGGCCGCCTGCGAGGCCGGAAGCAGGTAACCGTAGGGACGCATGCGAATAAGGGTCGGCCGTATCTCGAGCGAGTTCGACCAGTCGACCTCGACCGGTTTGTCCGCGCCGGTCTCGGGATCGAGCATGACGAGCGTATTGCGCCCGGGCGTGGCGGCGCCGGCCACCACGAACTCGCCTTTCCCGGCAGCGGCCACGACGTCGTCGCGCGCGTGCTTTTCGAGCGCGAGGATCGCCGCCGCGTTGCGCGCGGTGATGTCGATGATCGCGTTGTTCGCCACGAGGTGGCTCTCGACCCGCCGGCGCATGTGCGCGAGGCCGAGGCCGACGCCGCGGGATTCGACGAGGAAGCTGATCGCGTTGCGGAGCCCCGCGACGTTGCGCCCGGTGTCCGGCGCGACCCCGCCCATCGACACCTTGCGGTCGTCCATGTCGTAGGACGTCGCGAAATACCAGGAATGCGCAAACCCGGCGGCATCGAGCGCGCGCGCGAGCGGCACCCTGAACATCCTTTCCGAGGCCTCGGCGATGGCCGGCGAAAGGTTCGGGACCGTCGCATACTGGATCAGCACGTCGTAGCGCTGCACCGCGCCGAACTTCTCGAACCAGCGCGTCTTGACCCCGAATTCATGGCTGTCGATGACCACGGCCGGCTGGTAAGCGGCGAAGATGCGTCCCAACGCCCGCCCTTCGGGGGTCCACTGCAGCAGGTGGTCGCGGTTGACATCGAAGCCGTTGACGGTGCCCCGCGTGTAATTCTGCGCGCCATCCGGGTTGGCCCGCGGCACGATCAGCACGTTGACGCGGTCGAGCACCGCGCGCCGCTCGCCGGCGAGCTGCAGCGCGAGCGCCAGCGCCGCTTCGCCACCCCCGGGCTCGTTGCCGTGCTGCTGCCCGATCACAAGGACCGTCGGCTTGCCGTTCGCGGCGAGGTCCGCCGCGCTGCGGGTCGGCGGATGCGCGAAGATGAGGAGTGGGATCGCGCGGTCCTCCTGCGATTGGCCCGCGACCTGCACGCGCATGTCCGCCGCACGGGCGGCGAGCTCGTCCAGGAACTTCATCATTTCCGCGTAGTCCGTGAAATAGCGCCGGTTGGCGCGGAGCGCCGGCGTGGCGATGGGCGTGACCGGATCGGGAAAGCGCGCGGCGACCGCCGGCGATTCGACGTAATTCTTCGTCGCGTCGTAGTACGCGTCGCCGGGCGGCGAGGGAATCGTCGCGAACACTGCGATGAGGAGCGCGGCGGCAGCGGCGCGCGCGCGCGGCCGCACGATCGATCCGGTTACGCCGTCGATGCTGTCAAGCCCAAGCATGGCCATCCCGGGTCATGCCGGGAGCGTAACATTTCCAGTTCGCCGCCGGACGCCGCGCCGCCCATTGTGCCGCGGACCACAACGGCGGGAAAATAGCCGCTGACAGGAAGGACCAAGACGCATGACGTTCGAGGCGCCGCTTGCAATGTGGCTGTTGCTCGCCTTGCCGATGCTGGCAGGATTGTATGTGCTGCTGCAGCGCCGGCGGTCACGGGCCGCCGTCCGCTACGCGAGCCTCGGGCTGATCCGCGCGGCGATGGGGCCGCGGGCGCGTTACCGCCGCCACATCCCGCCGCTGCTGTTCCTGCTCGCGTTCGGCGCGCTGATCGTGGCGATGGCCCGGCCGAGCGCCGTGATCACGCTGCCATCGGAGCAGCGCACGATCATCCTGGCGATGGACGTCTCGCTGTCGATGCGCGCGACCGACGTCCAGCCCTCGCGTCTTGCCGCGGCGCGCGAGGCCGCCAAGGCGTTCGTGCAGGAACAGCCTTCGGACGTGCGCATCGGCGTCGTCGCCTTCGCCGGCTCGGCGTCGATCGTCCAGAAGCCGACCTCGGAGCGCAAGGAGCTCGTCGAGGCCATCGATCGGCTGCAGCTGCAGCTCCACACGGCGATCGGCAGCGGCATCATCGTGTCGCTGGCGGCGCTGTTCCCCGAGGACGCCGCGGAGCTCGAGGCCGCGAACACCAGCGCTCGCGGGTGGCGCGAAGGCACGCGCAGTGCGGCCATCGACAAGCCCAAGGCCGCGCCGAAGAAGGAATTCAAGGCCGTGCCGCCGGGATCGAACCACTCCGGCGCGATCATCCTCCTGACCGACGGCCGACGCACGACGGGTCCCGACACGCTCGACGCCGCCAAGCTCGCGGCCGACCGCGGCATCAAGGTCTACACCGTCGGCTTCGGCAACTCGCAGGGCACCACCGCGGATGTCGACGGAATGTCGATCTACATGCGCTTCGACGAGGAGGCGCTGAAGGCGATCGCGCAGGCAACGGGCGCCGAGTATTTCCATGCCGGCAGCGGCGCCGACCTCAGGAAGGTCTACGAGACGCTCAATGCCCGCTACGTGCTGGAGAAGAAGGAAACGGAAATCACGGCGCTGCTGTGCGCATTCGCCGCGGCGCTGATGATCGCCGCCGCGGGATTGTCGGTGCTTTGGTTCGGCCGGGTACGTTCCGCGCCGCAAGGCTGACGGCGCGCCGGATCAGCGGGCCGGCGAATCCGGCGGCGCATCATCGCCGGTGCCGAATTTCTTTGCCGTGAGCCTCTCGACCAGGATCCGCTCGCAGACCTTGAACACCAGGTAGAAGAGGATGCTTAGGGTCGCCGACAGGATGAGGTCGAAGAGCTGCTCGAGCGCGCCGTCTTCGATCACCATCAGCCCGTACTGGATGAACAGGTCGATGTTCATCTTGAGCAGCACGAACAGGTTGACCGACGTGACGCCGAAGAACAGGAAGAACGCCACCATCAGCACGAAGGTGAGCCAGGCGTGCGCATAGAGGAAGTCGAGCCAGCGTCTGGGCATGGGGAGCGGGTAGGGTCGCCGGTTCCAGTTGGAGCGCATTATCCGCCGCGCCTGCCGAGTTCCGTCGCGCGGACGAGCCCGCGCGCGCGACAGAGCCGCTCCGGTCGCGGATCCGGGTGACGGAGGATGATCGGGATGCGCTTGGTCATGAACGCCCGCATGGGGGAGGGCGGTGCGGTGCGGATCAGGTTACCACTTTCGCCGGCGCCGGGGCGACGTCCGCGCCGGCCGCATTCGCCGCGGCAACGCTACACTTCGGGTCTTTGCCGCATCCCGGCTGCATGGACATGGCCTCGACCGACCTCGAACGTCAGCTCGACAACCCCGCCTGGTCTTGCCTGGCCAGCCGCCATGCGCATCTCGCGCTTGGCGGGGCGCGCGTGCGTCGCTATCCACCTGACATCTCGCCAATCGCCGGATTTCCCGCAGCGGGCGAGGCGAGCGTCGAGGCGCTGGAGGCGCTGGTCGCGGTCGGCGATGACATCGGGGCGATCGGGCCCAGCGTGCCGGCGCTCTCCTCGAACTGGGAGACCGTGCTGGAAACGTCGCTCGCGCAAATGATTCGAATCGATCGCAGGCCGTTGCCGGAGGGTGACGTCCAAAGTGTTGCGCTCGGCGAATCCGATGTCGCCGACATGCTGGCGCTGGTCGAACTCACGCACCCGGGGCCGTTTCGTCAGCGCACCGTCGAACTGGGGCAATTCATCGGCATCCGTGAACGCGGTCGCCTGGTCGCGATGGCCGGCGAACGGATGTGGGTGGGCGAATGCCGGGAAGTGAGCGGCATCTGCACGCATCCCGACGTGCGGCGGCGGGGTTATGCGCGGGCGCTGACCGGCCGGGTCGTCAACCGGATGCTGCGCGCCGGGCAAACCCCGTTCCTGCACGTGATCGGCACGAACGCCGGCGCCATCGAGACCTATCGCGCGCTCGGATTCGAGCGGCGCGCGGAATTTCCGCTTTTGCACGCAAGGCGCGTGCGATGACCGAGATCTCATTTTGCTGACGCCATGACCTGGTCGCTCCTTGCGCACGATGCCGATGGCGCCTTCGGCATCGCGATTGCGAGCCGTTTCCTCGCGGTCGGCGCGTTGTGCCCGCACGTGCGCAGCGGCGTCGGCGCGCTCGCGACGCAGGCGCTCGTCAATCCGATGTACGGCGAGCCCGGTCTCGCGCTGCTCGCGGAAGGGACGCCGCCCGACGAAGTCGTGCGCATGCTGATCGAGCCCGACGCCGGGCGCGACCATCGGCAGGTGCACGTCCTCGACGCGCGCGGTCGCGTCGCCGCACACACCGGCAGGGCGTGCATCGAGTGGTGCGGCCATGTCGCGAGCGAGCACTACAGCGTCGCCGGCAACATGCTCGCCGGCCCGCAGGTGCTGCGCGAAACTGCAGCCGCCTACGAGAAAGCAGTCGGGCTGCCGTTTGCCGAGAGGCTGCTGGCAGCGCTGGAAGCCGGGGACGCGGCGGGCGGCGACAAGCGCGGCAAGCAGGCGGCGGCGCTCCTCGTGTACACGACCGAGTCGTATCCCGCGCTCGACCTTCGCGTCGACGACCACGAGGAGCCGTTCGGCGAGCTGCGTCGTCTCTACGAAAAGAGCGGCGATCGACTGCAGCCGTTCGTCGCCTGCCTGCCATCGCTCGCGCATCCCGCGGGCATCGTCGACCGCGCCGACATCGAGGAGCGCATCGCGCGGTTCGTGGCGGAACGGACGCGCGCGAATCGATGAGCAACTTGCTGGAGGTCCGGAATCTGCGGACGTTGTTCAAGGTCGAAGGGCGCGAGATTCCCGCGGTCGACGGCGTGAGCTTCGAGGTCGCTCCCGGGCGCACGCTCGGCATCGTCGGCGAATCGGGCTGCGGCAAGAGCGTCACCGCACTGTCGATCATGGGTCTCGTCCCGCAGCCGCCCGGCCGGGTCGCCGCGGGCGAGATTCAGTTCGAGGGAACGGACCTCCTGACGCTGCCGCCGGCGGCGATGCGCGAGCTGCGGGGCAACCGCATCGGCATGATCTTCCAGGAGCCGATGACCTCGCTCAATCCGGCCTTCACCGTCGGCGACCAGATCGTCGAGGTGATCCTGCGTCATCGCCCGGGCAGCCGTGCCGACGCGAAGGCGCGGGCGATCGAGATGCTGCGCAAGGTGCGCATCCCGTCGCCGGAGCATCGATTCGGCGAGTATCCGCACCGGCTATCGGGCGGCATGCGCCAGCGCGTGATGATCGCGATGGCGCTGGCGTGCGGCCCGAAGCTCCTCATCGCCGACGAACCCACAACCGCGCTCGACGTCACGATCCAGGCGCAGATCCTCGATCTCATGCGCCTGTTGCGCGAGGAGACCGGCACCGCCATCGTCCTCATCACGCACGACCTCGGCGTCGTCGCCGAAGTCGCGGATGACGTCGTCGTCATGTACGCGGGCCGCATCGTCGAGCGCGCGCCGGTCGCCGCGCTGTTCGCGGAGCCGCAGCATCCGTACACGATCGGGCTCCTCGGATCGATTCCGCGCCTGCATCTCGAGCAGGACCGGCTCGCCGCGATCGAAGGCCAGGTGCCGGGACCGGAGGCCGCCGTGCAGGGCTGCCGCTTCCATCCGCGGTGTCCGTTCGCCATCGAACGCTGCCGACGCGAGGATCCGTCGCTGGTCGACATCGCGCCGGGACATTCGGCCGCATGCTGGCGCGCGCCGCTCGACGGGGAGATGGACGCGTGAGCAATGTTCAACCCGGCTCTCTCGTGCGCGCGGTGGACGGAGTGTCCGAACCGCTGCTTCGCGCCCGGGGACTCGTCAAGCACTTTCCCGTGCGGCAAGGGTTTTTCGGACGCGCGAGCGGGTTCGTGCGCGCGGTGGACGGCGTCGACTTCGAGCTCGCCATCGGCGAGACGCTTGCGCTGGTCGGCGAATCGGGCTGCGGAAAATCGACGACGGGGCGTCTCGTGCTGCGCCTGCTCGAGCCGACCGCGGGCACCGTGCTGTTCGACGGCGAGGACATTACGAAGCTCTCCGGCGAAGCGATGCGGCGGCACCGCCGCGCGCTGCAGATCATCTTCCAGGACCCGTTCGCGTCGCTCAATCCGCGGATGACGATCGGGCAGATGCTCGCCGAGCCGCTGGCGCTGCACGGCCTCGCGGAGGGGCGTCGCGCGGAACGCGTCGCCGAAGTGCTGCAGCAGGTCGGCCTCGCGCCGATCCACGCGCGACGCTATCCGCATGAATTTTCGGGCGGCCAGCGCCAGCGCATCGGCATCGCGCGCGCGCTGGCCGTCGAGCCGCGGCTCATCGTCTGCGACGAGCCGGTTTCCGCGCTCGACGTCTCGATCCAGGCGCAGGTCATCAACCTGCTGCGCGATCTGCAGCAGCGGCTCGGCCTCGCCTACATCTTCATCGCGCACGATCTCGCCGTGGTCCGGCACATCGCGACCCGCGTTGCCGTCATGTACCTCGGGCGGATCGTCGAGTACGCCGACAAGCGCGCGCTCTTCGCGTCGCCGCGCCATCCGTACACGCAGGCGCTGCTGGCGTCCATCCCCGTGCCGGAGCCCGCGCTGCGGCGGCATCGGATGCTCATCGCGGGCGACGTGCCCAATCCCATGGATCCGCCGTCGGGATGCGGGTTTCGCACGCGCTGCCCGCATGCGCGAGCGAAGTGCGCCGAGGAGACGCCGCCGCTCGCGAACGAGGATGGCCATGGCGTCGCGTGCCATTTCTGGCGTGACCTGCCGGCGCCGACGGAATTCGCCCCGGATGCCGCCGCGCTGCCGCGGAATGCGCGGCTCCTGCGCCTCCAGGCGGCGTTCCGTTCGCCGCCCGCGTGAGGCATACGGCGCGCCGCACGTAAGTGCTATTCTCATCGACTGCCTCGGCGCTCCCTCGCGGTGCCGCCCAGCGAAGTCCCTTACCCCACTACGGAGATTTCAACATGACCCCGACTCCGCGATGCGCCCTGATTGCCGCGGCATCCGCATTCGCCGCGATGCTCGCTTGCGCGCCGGCCGGCGCGCAGACGCTGCGTATCGGACTCGCCGAGGATCCGGATGTCCTCGACCCCACGCTGGCGCGCACCTTCGTCGGCCGCGTCGTGTTCGCGGCGCTGTGCGACAAGCTGTTCGACATCGACGAGAAGCTCACCATCGTGCCGCAGCTCGCGACGGCCTGGGAGTGGTCGTCCGACAGCAAGGCGCTGACGATCAAGGTGCGGCCCGGCGTCACGTTCCATGACGGCGAGAAACTCGATGCCGCCGCCGTCAAGTTCAACATCGAGCGGCACAAGACGACGGCGGGAAGCCAGCGCCGCGGCGAACTCGCGCCCGTGACGAGCGTGGATGTCGTCGACCCGATGACCGTGCGCCTCAATCTGTCGGCGCCGTTCGCGCCGCTGCTGGCGGCGCTTGCCGACCGCTCCGGCATGATGGTGTCGCCCAAGGCAGCGCAGGCCGCCGGCGACAAGTTCGGCGCCAAGCCGGTGTGCTCGGGTCCGTTCCAGTTCGTCGAGCGCGTCGCGCAGGACCGCATCGTGGTCGAACGCTACCCGAATTACTGGAACAAGGGCGACATCCACCTCGACAAGATCGTGTACCTGCCGATCGTCGACTCGACGGTGCGTCTCGCCAACCTCAAGTCGGGGCAGCTCGACTTCATCGAGCGGATGTCACCTTCCGACGTTCCCGGCCTCAAGTCAGACAGCCGGTTCAAGATCTCGAAAATCACCGAGATCGGCTACCAGGGCATCACGATCAACGTCGGCAACAACGATTACGCGAAAAAGAGCCCGCTCGGCACCGACCCTCGGGTGCGCGAGGCCTTCGAGCTCGCGCTCGACCGCGACGGCATCGTCCAGGTGGTGATGGAAGGCCAGGCGACGCCCGGCAACCAGTGGGTCGCGCCGACCAACCCGTATTACGCGAAGAACATGCCCATCCCGAAGCGCGACGTGGCGAAGGCGAAGGAACTCCTGAAGCAGGCGGGCGTGACCAATCCCAGCTTCACGCTGATGACGCCGACGACGAGCGACGCGCAGAAGATCGCGCAGGTCGTACAGTCGATGGTGAAGGAAGCAGGCTTCGACGTGAAAATCCAGGCGACCGAGTTCTCGACGTCGCTCGACCTCGCGGACAAGCAGCAATACGAAGTCTACGTGCTTGCATGGAGCGGGCGCGCGGATCCGGACGGCAACCTCTTCAGCTTCATCGGCTGCAAGCAGCCGCTCAACAACGCGGCCTACTGCAAGCAGGAGGTCGACGACCTGCTCGTGCGCTCGCGCACGGCGCGCGACCCGGCCGAACGGAAGAAGGCCTACGAGCAGATCGCCGCGATCACGCTCAAGGACCGGCCGATCGTCTATCTCTACCACCGCGACTGGCTGTGGGCGTACACGAACAAGCTTTCGGGATTGCGCACGGTGCCGGACGGCCTCGTGCGCCTGCAGGGGCTGAAGTTCAACTGACCTCGACGGTGTCGACCTTCCTGACGCGGCGTCTCGCGACGATCGTCCCGACGCTGCTGTTCGTCTCGATGCTGGTGTTCGGGCTGCAGCAGCTGCTGCCCGGCGACGCCGCGCTGGTGCTCGCGGGCGAGGATCACGACCCGAGCGTCGTGGCCCACCTGCGCGCGAAGATGCATCTGGACGAGGCGCTCCCGGTCCGCTACGTGTATTGGCTCGGTGGCGTGCTGCGCGGCGACCTCGGTGAATCGATGCGGATGCAGAAGCCGGTCACCGCGCTGATCGCCGAGAAGCTGCCGGTGACGATCCAGCTCGCCGCGATGGCCATCGTGATCGCACTCGCGATCGGCATTCCCGCGGGCATCGTCTCCGCGGTATACAAGGGAACGGCGTGGGACTACGCGGCGAACGCCGTCGCGCTGTGGGGGCTGTCCACGCCCAACTTCTGGCTCGGGATCATGCTGATCCTGCTTTTTTCGGTGTCGCTCGGCTGGCTGCCGGCGTCGGGCTACGTGAGCCCGTTCGAGGACCTTCGCGCCAATCTCGCGTCGATGATCATGCCGGCGTTCGTCCTCGGCAACGCGATCGCCGCGGTGCTGATGCGCCATACGCGCAGCGCGATGCTGCAGGTGCTGTCGTCCGACTACGTCCGCACGGCGCGCGCCAAGGGGCTGGACGAGCGGGTCGTCGTGCTCCATCACGCTCTCCGCAACGCGCTGGTGCCCATCATCACGCTGGGCGCGCTCGAATTCGGCACGCTGCTGTCGGGTGCCGTCCTGACCGAGCAGGTCTTCACCATTCCGGGCTTCGGCAAGCTGATCGTCGACGCGGTGTTCAACCGTGACTACGCGGTCGTGCAGGGCGTCGTGCTGTTCACCGCCACCGTGTACATCACGCTCAACCTGCTCGCCGACGTCGCCTATTTTCTCGTCAATCCGAGGATGCGGAGCTGATGGCGACCCTGGCATTCGACGTCCTCCCACGCGAGACGAGCCCCGGCCAGCGGGCGCTGTCCCGCCTGCTGCGCCGGCCGTCGGCGATGGTCGGCCTCGTCGTCGTCGCCGCCTTCGTCGGGCTCGCGCTCGCGGCGCCGCTCATCGCCCCCTACGACCCGGTCGCGACGAGCTGGAGCGCGATCCGCAAGGCACCCTCGGCGGCGCATCTCTTCGGCACCGACGAGCTCGGGCGCGACGTGCTCTCGCGCGTGATCTTCGGCGCCCGCGCCTCGCTGCTCGCAGGCGTGGTGTCGGTGCTGATCTCGTTGTCGCTCGGCATCCCGGTCGGTCTCCTTGCGGGGTACGTCGGACGGTGGACGGATGGCGTCATCTCGCGCGTCACCGACGCCATGCTCGCGACGCCGTTCCTGATCCTCGCGATCGCCCTTGCCGCATTCCTCGGTCCGAGCCTCACCAACGCGATGATCGCGATCGGCATTTCGGCGACCCCCGTGTTCATCCGGCTGACTCGCGCGCAGGTGCTCGCGGTGAAGGTCGAGGACTACGTCGAAGCCGCGCGCGCCGTCGGCAACCCGCACTGGCGGATCGCGCTGCGCCACATCCTGCCCAACGTCGTGCCGCCGCTCATCGTCCAGGCCACGCTTGCGATCGCCGCGGCGGTGATCGCCGAGGCGAGCCTCTCGTTCCTGGGTCTCGGGCAGCAGCCGCCCGCGCCGAGCTGGGGGAGCATGCTCAACACGGCGAAGAACTACGTCGAGCAGGCGCCCTGGATGGCGATCTGGCCGGGCCTCTCGATCTTCGTGCTCGTGCTGTCGTTCAACCTGCTGGGCGACGGGCTGCGCGACGCGCTCGACCCGCGGCAGGCGTAGCGATCATCGCGGCGCTGGATTTGCCGCCAGGGGTTTCAGCTGCCCGAGCAGCGTGGGGATGAGCTCGGCCACGGTCGGATGGATGTGCATGGTCCTGCTGATGGCGGTATAGGGCAGGCCGCTTGCCATGACGTCGATGATGCAGTGGATCGCTTCGTCGGCCTCGATGCCGAGGAGCGCCGCGCCCAGGATGCGCTTGGTCTCGGCGTCGACCAGCACCTGCATGAAGCCCTGCGTTTCGGAGCGCTCGCGCGCGCGGCCGACGCGCTTCATCGGCATATGGCCGACGAGCGCCGGCCGCCCCGATGCCCGGACCTCGCGTTCGGTCATCCCGGCGCGTGCAAGCGGCGGATCGGTGAACAAGGCGTAAACGGGAACGCGGTCGGTGACGCGGCGCCGGTCGCCGTCGAGCAGGTTGGCGGCGACGATCTCGTAGTCGTTGTAAGACGTATGCGTGAATGCGCCGCGCCCGTTGACGTCGCCGAGCGCGAAGATGCCCGGCACGTTGGTCCGCAATTGGTCGTCGACGGTGATGTAGCCGCGCGCGTCGACCGCAACACCTGCCTTGTCGAGCCCGAGGTCGCCGGTGTTGGGTACGCGTCCGACGGCGAGCAGCACGTGCGATCCGGCGACCTGGCGCGGTTCTTCCTCGCAGCTCACGTTGACGCTGATGCCGTCCGCGCGCTTGTCCACGGCGAGGCACGTCGCGTTGACGCGCACTGCGATGCCTTCGCCCTCCACAATGGACCGGATCGCCGCCGACACCTCGGCGTCCTCGCGGGCGACGAGGCGCGGAGCCATCTCGACCACGGTGACCCGGCTGCCGAAGCGCCGGTACATCTGCGCGAATTCGAGGCCGATATAGCTGCCGCCCACGACGATCAGGTGCTCGGGCAGGACGTCGACGTCCATCATGCGCGTGCTCGTGAGATAGTCGATGTCGGAAAGGCCGCGCCATTCCGGCACCGTCGGCCTGCCCCCGGTGTTGATGAAGACCTGCGGCGCCGTGAGCAGCCGGTCGCCGACACGGACCGTGCGCGCGTCCTCGAAGCGGCCGTGTCCGCGGATCAGCGTCACGTTCGGCGTGTCGTTCAGCCAATTCGTGACGCCGCTGTTCGATTGGGCGACGACGGCGTCCTTGCGCGCCTTCACGCGCGCCATGTCGACGCGCACCGCGCCGTCGACGACGACGCCGAAGGACGCCGCGGTTCGCGCGACGTGCGCGGCGCGCGCGCTCGCGATCAGCGTCTTGGTCGGAATGCAGCCGTTGTTGACGCAGGTGCCGCCGACCAGCTTCCGCTCGACGATCGCGACCTTGCGGCCGGCGCCGGCCAGGCGAACGGCGAGCGCGGGGCCGGCCTGACCGGTGCCGATGACGATCGCGTCGAAGGACTCGGCCATGCGTGTCTCGGGCGGCGCTCGGCGAACCCCGTTACGTCCCGGTCGCCCTTTCGCCGTCGGTCACGAAGACCGGATCGGTGAACAGCGACGCGATGCCGACCTTCCGGATCGCGGGGTTCTCGGGCACGACGAACAGGATCGGCGAGATGAGCTCCTCGAAGATGCCGCGCAGGCTCCGCGCGCCGGTCTTGTACTCGATGGCGATTTCCGAGATCTGCTCGAAGACCTTGCGCTCGACGGTGAGCTCCACGCCTTCGTGGCGGAAGATCTGCTGGAACTGGCTGTAGATCGAATCCCTGGGCTCGGTGAGGATCCGCACCAGCATTTCGCGGGTGAGATCGCCGAAGCGCGCGATGATCGGCAGGCGGCCGGTGAATTCCGGGATCAGCCCGAACACGAAGAGGTCGGTCGGCTTCACGCGCGTGTTGAGCCGGTCGAGGATCCGCTTGTTGTCGGCGTTGTCGGTCGAGATGAACCCGAAACCGTGCGTCTGCGTCATGATGTCGTCGAGGCCGACGAACGCGCCGCCGCAGATGAACAGGATGTTCGTCGTGTCGACGTAGCGATCGTCGGGGAGCTTGACCTGCGAGCCCTCCATGATCTTCAGCAGCGCATGCTGGACGCTTTCCCCCGACACCGCGCGCGGCTCCTTGCCTGCCTTGAGCTTGTCGATCTCGTCGATGAAGACGATCCCCTGCTGCGCCTTTTCGACGTCGCCCGCGGCCTTGTCGACGAGTCGCTGCAGAATTGCCTCGATTTCGTCGCTGACGTAGCGCGTCTGGGCGAGCGAGGTCGCCTCCGCCGTGACGAACGGCACGCCGAGAATGCGCGCCAGCGTCTCGCACATCAGCGTCTTGCCGGTGCCCGACGGCCCGATCATCAGCACGTTGCTCTTGGTGATCGGCACCCCGTCCTGCGCCGACTGCGCAATTTTTCGGAAGTGAGCGTAGACGGCGACCGCGACGGTCTTCTTCGCGTCGTCCTGGCCGATGACGTAGCGATCGAGCGAGTCGACGATCCCGCGCGGTGTCAGTTTCGGGTCGAGCACGGTTGCCCTTGTGGTTCGGGTGGCGGCGGTATCTTACCGCGCTGCCGGCGGGGCGACCGCGGCGCCGTCGATGCCGTGCTTGCGCAGCGCCTCGGCCACGAACCCGGACGCCTTCATGTCCTCGACGAAGGCGGCGAGATAGCGGGCGCCCGCGGGGCGGCCCTTCGGAGTCGCCATCGCCTGCTGGATCACCATGAAGCGTCCGTCGAGCAGGCGCACGCCCGGGATCGTGCGCGCAGACGCTTCGAGCTGCTGCTTGACGCCCGCGCCGGCGTCGATTCGTTGCGCGACCATCGCGGCAACGACCTCCTGCGACGTCGCCACATGCACGATCGTCGCCTTCTTGAACTCGCGCGCGAGATATAGATCGTAGGCGCTGCCCTTCGCCGCCACCACGCGCACACCCTCCCGGTCGACGTCGTCGTTCGCGCGGATCGGCGAGCCCTGCGGCACGACGAAGGCACCCTCGATCAGCACGTACGGGGCCGAATAGTCCATGTCGACCGCGCGCTTCGGGTCGATCGCGACGAAGGCGATGTCCCACGCGCCGGTGGTCGCGTTGTCGGTGACCTTGCCGGCGGCGTCGTAGGTGACGAGCTCGAGCGGCACACCGAGCCGCCGCGCGAGTTCGCGCGACAGGTCGACCGAAACGCCCCGCGGCTCGCCGGTCGCCGGGTCCTTGGACGCGAGGATAGGATTGCCGTAGTTGATCGCGGCGCGCAGCGTGCCCGAAGGCGCGAGCTCGGCCGCGATTCCCGGCGAGGCGTTGACCGGCATGGAAGTAGTCGCGCACGCGTTGGCGACGAGCGCCAGCGCGAGCACGATGCCCGCGCGGATCACCGGGGCGACACGAGCATCCGGTTGGGGACGACGGCCTGCCGTGCGTTGCGGCGGTCGTTCCGCGCGTTTGCGCCGCGCGGCCGCCCCGTCGGCCATGGAGCCAGATATCCGTAGCCGCCGAACACTCCATAAGGGGCGTAATCGGCGTAGTCCGTCCCGGCATAGTCGTCGTAGCCCGCGTAGTACTCCGGCGCCGGGGCGTACGTGCGCTGCAGCGCCGCGCGGCGCTGGTCCGTGATCCGCTGCGCAATGCTGCGATCGAGCGCGTCGCGCTCGCGCTCGAGCCGCGCCACGGCGGCGGGATCGGCATCGCCGGCACGGAGATTATCCATGCGCTCGCCGTCCTTGCACGGAATGTCGGTGTAGACGAGGCCCAGGTTACGATCGAGGCACTTGTAGATCGGTGCCTGCGCGGCGGTTGCGTTCCCGCTGCCAAGGCCGATCACGCCAACGGCAAGGACGGCGCCGACCGCGCGGCCGATGCGATGCGCGATCCCGGCAGTCGATGGCAGACGGTTCATGTCGCCGCTCCTGCTTCGGTGGTCCGGGCGGCGCCGGGGTGGCACGAAGCCCAGTGGAACAATTCTACGCCGGTTGGCTAACAGGCGCCGCCCGGCATTCGTTCCCGTCGCGCCCGATTCCTGCCAATGGCTACTTTCCCTGCGTCGTCGCGAGCTCGGCGTCCAACGCCCGCGTCCGCGCCGCGGCGGGGCGCGCGGCGACACGGGCGACGTAGTCGTCGATGACCGGCGTGTGCGGCACGAGCCCGAATTTCGTCGTCCAGCCGAGCGCCGTGCCCCACAGCACGTCGGCCGCGCTGAAGCGCTCGCCGAGCATCCAGGGCCCCCGCGCGAGATTGTCCGTCAGCGTCTTCAGCATCGTGTCGTAGTCGCCGTAAGGGGAGGTCGATGGCGGCGCCGGATCGCGCTTTTGCGAGCGGTCGATGAGCGCGGGCTCGAAGCACGAGCCGTAGTACACCATCCAGCGCAGGTAGGGGCCGCGCAGCGGATCGCCGATCCCCGGCGCGAGCCCCGCTTCCGGATACAGGTCGGCGAGGTAGATGAACACCGCGCCCTGCTCGGTGACGAGCGCGTCGCCGTGCCGGATCGCCGGGACCTTGCCCATCGGATTGATGGCCAGGTAAGCCGCCTTGCGCTGGTCACCGGCTTTCAAGTCGAGCGCGTGCAACTCGTAATCGGCGCCCAGCTCTTCGAGGAGAATCCGGGTTCCGGTCGAGCGCGTGTTGGGCGAATGGAAGAAAATGACTTTGCGCGAAGCGATCATGGCGTCCTGCCGGAATTGGATTAGGGCCTCACGAAGCGCAGCGCAAACTTGTCCGTCGGCACCTTGGGCTCGTTCGACGATTCGGTCCGCGAGTCGGCCGGATTGCGCAGGAAATCCCCTTCGGACTGCAGCACGAAACCCGCTTGCTGCAATTCGCTGCGCACGACGGCTTCGTCAATTCGGTGCAGTGTCTTGCCGTCGGTGATGCCGGTTCCCGCCCTGGCGGAGTGGTCGACGACGACGAGCCGGCCGCCGGATTTGAGCGCGGCGAAGAGGCGCTGGTTCATCTTGGCGCGGTCGACCGGCAAATAGCTGATGTCGTGGTAGTTGTTGACGATCGTGATCAGGTCGAACTTGGGCGCATCCGGCGGCACCGGATCCTCGAACGGGCGCTCGACGACGATGAAGTTGGCCTGCGGCGCTTCGGCGAGGCGCTTTTGCAGCGTCGGACCGGGGCGTGGTGTTTGCGCGTACAGCGTGCCCCCGGGCGCGACCGCGAGGGCCAGCAACTGCGACGTGTAGCCGCCGCCCGCCGCCACGTCGAGCGCGATCATCCCCGGCTGCGCCTGCGTGAAGGGGAGGAAATCGGCGGGATCGCGCGACGCGTCCATGCGGCGATCCTGATCCGTGCGGATGGGGTTCGCGATCACTTTCTGGTAGCGATCCGCGGCCGCGCGCGGATCTGCAGCGGGCGTCGTCGTGCAGCCGGCAAGTCCGGCGACGAGGCCGGCGGTTGCGGCGAGCAGCGCGAGGCGATGGCAAAGCACGCGGGACAGGAAATTGTTCATCGGCGATTCCAGTTCGGGTTGTGAACGACGGAGGGGCCGACGAACGTGCGCCAGGCACGCAGCGGCCTACTTGAACGGCGAATCGGTGCCGGGCGATTTCACGGCCGGCGACGGGAGCTTCTTCGACGCGCACAGCCAATTGAGCATGCCCTCGCCGAGTGTGTTCGCCTTGATCTTGCGCAGCTCGAGCTCCTTCGGCGGGATCTCGAACCGCGCGACGACCGCCTGCTTGTCGTCATGGTAGATCATCGCCGCGGCGCCCATCGTCCTCTTGGCGCAATCGGCGACGTTGTACGCCATCATGTCGACATAGTGCCGCGTTTCGCCGTTCACGTCGTTGATCGGCAGCGGACTCTTGAGCGTCGTGCGGAACCAGCCCTGGCGCCTTCCGTCCGCAGTGGTAACGGGCGGCGATGCCTGGACGTAAACCTCGGCGCCGTCCGGCTGCGAGCCGAGGTAGACGAATTTGTCGGCCGCGCGAGCCGCGGGTGCGAAGGTGAGCG
>Ga0209048_10000427_pt1 | contig 45371 bp, 40 predicted proteins | sample FrelakmetCRP12CR_FD_187146 | JGI IMG/M metagenome (GOLD analysis project Ga0209048, IMG submission 187146) | Freshwater lake sediment microbial communities from the University of Notre Dame, USA, for methane emissions studies - CRP12 CR (SPAdes)... | ecosystem: Environmental > Aquatic >...
CGCGACGGAAGCGAATTCCGCAATCGAGCAAATTGTGGAGGCCATTCGGACGCAGCTTCCGGGTCGGGGGCAAATGACCGGCGCGTAATCCATCGAACGCTACCAAAGCCCGGCGTCGATTCAATCGCGATTGGCGTCCAGGCTTGCCTTCGCCTTGCGGATCGGGCGGCGAGGTCCTCGCCGTCAAAATCCGTCGGGATACGCATCCCGGAAAATGCGCCTCTATCGTCGAGGGCGTTGATGCTCACGACTCCGAAACGGTCAGGCCCGTCGAGCCAACTTGCGGCGACATAACGCCGCAGCGAGGGCAGATATGAAAATCCGTAATCCCAAGCCCGAAACGGTAAGGGATTGGGGGCCTGGTCGGCAACTCGACGGGATCTGACACAACTGCTGCGGAATGCCGAATGCAAGAGCCGCACTGGTCAACCCGCGGATGGAAGTCCGCGAGCTTTTTGGAGGTGTGGAGGACGACCTTGATGCGGCCGCAATGACAGCCGCCTGGCAGGACTTTCTGCATGGCGGCCTCCCGGTTCAGACCGGCAGCGTCACCGTCGCGCGCAAGCCGCCGAGCGGACTGCGGTCGAGATGAATGTCGCCGCCGTGCGCGCGGGCGATGTCGCGCGCGATGGCGAGCCCGAGACCGGAATTGCCCTGATCCTGATTGCGGGATTCATCCAGCCGGTAGAACGGACGAAAGGCGTCTTCGCGTCGCTCCACCGGAATGCCGGGACCGTCGTCATCGACATGAATGGTCACGATGCGCCCGTCGTTCTCGCCGTGGAGTTCGATGCGCTTGCCATAACGCTGCGCATTCCCAATGAGGTTGGCGAGGCACCGCTTTATGGCTGCGGGGCGCACGGTGATCTCCGGATCTCCGATAAAGTCTGCGCTCGCCTGAACGTTGCGCCGCTCGGTGTCCGCCTTGAATTCTTCCAGTAGCGCAAGAAGATTGGTTTTCGTCGCCGTTTCGCCCCCGTCGCCGCGCGCGAAGGCGAGATAGGCCTCGACCATGCGCTCCATCTCCTCGACGTCCTTCTGCAACTCTGCGGCCTCGTTCTTGTCCGAGAGCAAGGCGAGCGAAAGTTTGAAGCGGGTGATGATGGTGCGCAAATCATGCGACACGCCGTTCAGCATGGTCGTCCTTTGTTCGATTGCGCGCTCGACCCGCTTCTTCATTTCGAGAAAGGCTGCGCCGGCCTGACGAACTTCGCGCGCGCCGCGAGGACTGAATTCCACTTCCCGGCCTTTGCCGAATTCTTCCGCCGCATGGGAAAGCCGCAGAATTGGACGGATCTGATTGCGCAGGAACGAGGTCGCAATGGCGAGAATGACGATCGACGCCACGGCCATCCAAATAAAGAAAATATGCGAATTCGAGGCGTAGGCTTGTGTGCGCGTCGCGAAAATCTGCAAGGTCGCGTCCGGTAACGCGACACGAATTTCAACGAGATTGGAGTGCACGGTGTCGATCCAGAAAGGCTGGCGCACCCGCCGCGACAGCTCTCGCGTAAGGGTGTGATCGAGCAGGGAGAAGAAAGGCTTGTTGGTTTCTTCGGGAAGCGGCGCCTTCGGCAGAATTCGCATATCGACGCTGAGATCGACCGCCGCGATACGCTGCAGGATCAGACGCCGGTCCTCGTCGGGGAACGCCTGGTAAAGATCGACGACCGCCGCCACGTCGCGCGCGACGCCTGCCGACAAACGCGACGTCACCGCCTGAAGGTGTCGCTCCATGAAGAAATAGGCCACTGCGGACTGCAAGAGGATCACCGGCAGAATGACGATGAGCAGGGCGCGCGCGTAAAGCCCTTTCGGCATTCGCTCATGCAGCCAACCGGCGAAGCCGCGCCAGAGATTGCGCGGCGCGGCGAAGACCTGGGAAATTTCATAGCTCATCGCGTCGTTCCAGTTTCAATGATCGTCCGCGGGATCGGTCAGCAGGCGGTAGCCGCGTCCTCGCACAGTCTGCAGATGGCGCGGCGCGCTCGGGTCCTTCTCTATCTTGCGCCGCAGACGCGCAATTTCGACGTCGACGCTGCGCTCGCCGACCGCATTGTCACGATCGTCCCCAGCGCGTCGCGCGAGTCTCTCCCGAGAAACGACGCCGCCTCGCGCAAACGCCAGTATCCTCAAAAGTTCGCATTCTCGCGTCGTAAGCGGCGCGAAATCGCCGCCGCGCCAAAGTTCGCCGCGCACGAGATCGAAAGAATAATCGCCAAAACGCGCCATTTTGATGGTCGCGGAGCGCTTCGACGTGCGACGCAGAATGCTGGCGATCCGAAGCGCCAGTTCTCGCGGCTCGAAAGGCTTAGCAAGATAATCGTCGACGCCCGCTTCAAGCCCGGCGACGCGATCTTTGATTTCGCTGCGTGCGGTCAGCATGAGTATCGGGGCCGAATGGAAAGGCTCTTCACGGCTTCGCAAGCGTCCTGCAAAGCGAATTCCGTTTTCTCCAGGCATCATCACATCGAGGACAATGAGATCGAAGGCGAGATCGCGCATTCGCAGGGCAGCCTCTTCGGCGTTGGCGGCGGCGCTCACGCGATAGCCTTCGTTCGTGAGGAATCGCGACAGAAGCATGCGAATGCGCTTGTCGTCGTCGACTACAAGAATATGCGACGCGAGCGCCCGCGACCCGCCGTCAGCGATAGCGAGCGACGTCATGACGCGCCGATCCACGAGTCGCGAGACCGCGATCGAGCCGACCGCAGGAAATGTGCACGAATGCTGTCGCGGTCGTCGCAGTTTATCATCGTGAGCAGGAATTCCGTCGCCGCCCCGCGCGTGTCAGGTCTGAGTTCGCTTAGGACACGAGAGAATCTTTCGGATTGCAGTTGCGCCAGTTCGCGCGCCAGCCGCGCCCCTTTGGCTGTGGGATAGAGCAGCCGTTGTCTGCGGTCATGAGCGCCGGCGCGCGCCTCGACGAAACCGGAGTCGAGCAACTGCTTCAGCACCCGATTTAGGCTCTGTTTCGTGATCTTCAGAATGTCGAGCAGGGCCGCGATCGGAAGTCCTGGCCGCCGGCTCACGAAATGAAGAACGCGATGGTGCGCGCGGCCGAAACCGTAATTCTCCAACAGGCGGTCCGCGTCGCCCACGAAATCCCTATAGGCGAAAAAAAAGAGTTCGATAAGCTCGTAGAGCGGCTCCTCGGCGCGAGGTCCGTCGCCGCGCCAATCCGTCCCGGCGGCCTGCGGCGCAATCGCTTTCTGTCGAACAGCCTGATTCACGCCGATCTCACCCCTGCGTCGCGCATTTCGGGCCAAGAGACGAATTTTCGTTCCCGCCGCGGCGCTTTTACGTCAGCTATATTGACATATTTCTGACCGATGGCTAGTGGTCTGCGGTGGACCGGGGGAGCTTTGTTTCCGCGGCGGTTCGTCCGGAGTTTTCTATGTCGGCTCCCGCCTTCGATCAGCGCGACGGTTATATCTGGTATGGCGGCGCTCTCGTTCCCTGGCGCGAGGCCAAGCTGCACGTTCTATCGCATGGCCTTCATTACGCCTCCTGCGTTTTCGAGGGCGAACGGGCTTACAACGGCGTCATCTTCAAATCGCGCGAACACTCGGAGCGCTTCGCCCGCTCCGCCCGGATTCTCGACTTTGAAATTCCGTACAGCATCGAAAAAATAGAAGCGGCGAAGGCCGAGACGGTCAAAGCCAACAATCTGTCGAATTGTTATGTGCGGCCCGTCGCGTGGCGCGGAAGCGAGATGATGGCGGTCGCGGCGCAAAACTCGACCATACATGTGGCTATCGCCGTCTGGGAATGGCCGAGCATGTTCGACGTCGAGACCAAGATGAAAGGCGTCCGCCTCGACATCGCAGATTATCGCCGTCCCGATCCGCAGACGGCGCCTTCGCTGGCCAAAGCCGCGGGGCTTTACATGATCTGCACGATATCGAAACATCGCGCCGAGCGGCGCGGCTACGCCGACGCTTTGATGTACGATTGGCAGGGCAGGGTGGCCGAGTGCACGGGCGCCAATGTTTTCTTCGTGAAATACGGCGCGCTGCATACGCCGATCGCCGATTGTTTCCTGGACGGGATCACGCGCCGAACCGTAATCGATCTCGCCAAGCGGCGTGGAATCGAAGTGGTCGAGCGACGCATCATGCCCGAGGAGATGAGCAACTTCGAGGAATGCTTCATCTGCGGCACGGGTGCGGAAGTGACCCCGGTATCGGAAGCCGGCCCCTATAAATTCACGCCCGGCGCGATTTCCCGCGCGCTAATTGAAGACTATACGCGGGAAGTCAATTCCGCCGCTTCATAGCGAAAGTCGCGTAGCAAGGCGCCCGCCGCTTTTGCTGCGCGGGCGCCTTCCGAAGCAACCGATCACTTCACGATGTTCGGACTTTCCGTCGCCGTCGAAAGATCGATGATATGCGGGCGCGGCTTAATGGGTTCCGAAATGACGGCCGGGCGATAGACGGGCGGCGTCATAGACTGGCCTGCGGTCAAATCGAAATAGACAGGGTCGCCGACGATCGGCGCATAGCCGCTCGCGGCTGTGTAGGCCGCCGGCCGATAAAGGTCGTCGGTATAGCCATAGAAGTTTTCGACGTAATAGGTCCCGTTGCCGCCATAATAGCCGACCTCGTAACCGCCGCCGCCGAGATACCCGACGCCATAGCCTTCCAAATATGGATTATAGCCGAAGCGGTGATAATGCGGTCCGAAACGACGCCATCCCGCATGTCGGAATCCATGGCCCCATCGACGGCCAGGGCTCCAATGATAGCCAGGGCCGCCGAAGCCATCGTTGGCCACCCACTGCCCGCGCGGGGGAAGGGCCCCGGCGCCTTGTCGAGCGGTGAAATGCTGACCGCCGTGAAAGCCCCCGCCTCCGTGGAAGCCGCCGCCAAATCCGGCGCCGGCCGCTGAGGCGGCGCCGCTCGTCAGCAGCGAGAGGATCGCGGCGCTCGCGAACGCTCGCGTGCGAAACGCAACATAACGCATGACTCTACCCTTTCGTTTCGAATCGATCCGGTCATGGGCGACTATTTGCCTTGATCGTTCGAATGCGAGACGCCACGGCGGCGCCGTTTCGTTATAACGCAAGCGCCGCGCGGAAGTTGCAGCTTTATAAAATTAACGAAAACAAGCTCCTTCATAGTCGGCCGTTAACCATGACCTTCATCGTCTCGAGGCGTCATCCGCCGACACGGGCCTTGATGGCGTGCTCGGCAAGCGTCTTGCCGAGAGACCAGACGGCGCCCGGGGCTTTGTGTGCGTCGGCGATTACGGCGTCGAAGGACCGTTCGATCCAATCGCAATCCGAGTCGTCTATTGTCAGCGGCGGGAGCAGCTTGATTGTGTGATTGCCGTGACCCGCAACCTGCGTCAGCACCTTATGGTCTTTGAAAAGCGGAATGCTGATCAATTGGCAGAACAGACCAGAATTGACGGCCTCAAGAATGTTCCATGCGGTTCTTAACTTGAAAGAGGTTGGCTTGCCGAATTCGACGCCGATCATCAGTCCTTTCCCGCGGACCTCGCTGACAAGCTCGTAGCGCTCCGCCATGGAAGCGAATGACCGCAGCAGCCGCTCTCCTCGCGTCTTTGCGTTCTCGATCACGCGCTCGTTTTGCAACACGTCGATCGTAGCGATCCCCGAGGCCATGGCGAGATCATTCTTCGCGAATGTCGAGCCATGAACAACGGCGCGATCCATGCGATCGAACACCTTGTCGAAGATCCATTTGCGCGTGAGTACGACTCCGACAGGAACATGCCCGCCGGAGAGGGCTTTGGCGAGCAGCACCATATCGGGCTCGACGCTATAGTGATCGATGGCGAGAAAACTTCCTGTGCGGCCGACGCCGGTCTGGATTTCGTCGGCGACGAACAGCGTTCCGTATTTGCGGCAAAGAGCCGCGGCGGAAGACAGATAGTCGACTTTCGGAATATTGACGCCCTTGCCCTGAATCGGCTCGACAAAGAAGGCTGCGACGTCGCGCGCGCTCAACGCCTGCTCCAGCGCGGGGAGATCGTCGAACGGAATTTCCCTGCTGTGCGGCAGCAAGGGTTCGAAGCCTTTCTTGAACACGCCGTCGCCGTTCATCGACAGCGCGCCATAAGTCAGGCCATGAAAGGAATGCGCGCAATGAACGACGCCAGGCCGCCCGGTCGCGGCGCGGGCGAATTTGACCGCCGCTTCTACGGACTCTGTGCCAGAATTGGCGAAGAACGCTTTTTCGAGCCAGGGCGTGTAAGCGAGAAGTTTTTCCGCGAGGACTCCCGCCAGCGCCGAAACGTCAAGCTGCACCAGATTCGGAAGCTGCGCGTCCAGAACGCTTTCCAGAGCTTGTCGCAACGCAGGGTGGTTGCGCCCCACGGCGAACACGCCCCAGCCGCTGAGGAGATCGAGATAACGGTCGCCGGCTCTGTCGAAAAGATATTGGCCGGAGCCGCGCACGAACCCGACGTCGTATCCGATCGTCTTGAGAACGCGCACCCACATCTCGTTGAGACGTTGAGAATGAAGGGCAAAACGCTCGCTTTCGCGGCGTTCGTAAAGCGCGGCCATATCGTAGCGGGGATCGCGTTCGACGCTTGGGCCGGACGGCGTTGGCTGCGGTGACTGGCTCATGCGGACGCTCCGATCATTATGCGCAATTGGCCTCGAACCTCTGCTGTGGCCGGCTGAGCTAACAGATTTTCCCATGTCCGTTTGTCATCGGTCAAATTTCGCCACGGCGCAAGAACGCGCTCCGCCGCCGCGAAGGACGCGTCTTTCGACGAGGCAAAAAGATGCGTTCCTCATCTCTACTGGCGCAAAAAGCGTCAAGCCGGCAATAAAAGCTTGTTTCGCCGCGCTTCCGGCGACGGCGCGTAAGCCAATAAACGACAATTGCTTGCGTGGCGTATCCACAGCGCTCGGATTTTTGAAAAAATTTGAGTTGGACGAAACGTGCCGGATGTTATCTTAATTAAAGTGATTCATGGGGCGACGATTCGTTTTGGATGCGTGACGCGTTCGGTGCGCCGCCAATTTGCTCTGGATCAGCATGGGGAGTTGGTCAGTTGGGAGCCAAGATGTCATTTCAGGAAGTTTCGAGTCCATCGCCGTCCGTCGCCGAGGCCGAAGAGGTCGCATTAGATCTCGTCGAGGTTGCCGGCAGCATTAAATGGTTTGACGTCGCCAAAGGCTACGGTTTCGTCGTTCCCGATCACGGCGGCGCAGACGTTCTCCTTCACGTCACCATTCTCCGCCGCAGCGGCTTTCAAACGGCCTACGAAGGTTCTCGTGTCGTCTGCGAGGCGCAAATGCGCGCGAAAGGGATGCAGGTTTTTCGCGTGATCGCGATGGACGAGTCGACCGCCGTCCATCCTTCCCAAACGCCTGCGGCCCGAACCCACGCACAGGTGACTCCCTCAAGCGGATATGAAATCGCCATCGTCAAGTGGTTCAACCGCGTCAAGGGTTTCGGCTTCCTTACGCGCGGCGAGGGAACGGAAGACATCTTCCTTCATATGGAAACCGTGCGCCGTTACGGACTGGCGGAGTTGAAACCGGGCGACAGCGTGCTCGTGCGCTACGGCGATGGGCCCAAGGGGCTGATGGCCACCGAAGTGAGGCCGCTGGAGAGCGCGGCGCCCGCCTCGCACTAAGGCCGCCGACAATACCCGGACAAATTCTGTTATTGTTTGAGGCGACCGCTTCGCCTGCGGTCGGTCGTCGCTTGCGGCGACAGCTCAAGGAGAGGGCCGCATGTCCTCAGACGCCGAACGCCGCCGACCGCTCCATCCTGCAATTGTCCAATTATTCGCGCTGCTGCTCAGCGTTTGGATGGCCTCAGGCGCGCGCGCGGAGCCTGCTTTCGAGCGGCTCGAGATTGTCACCGCGAGCGGTTCGCATGCGTTCGAAACCGAAGTGGCGCGGACCATGGAGGAACGCGCGACGGGCCTGATGTTCCGTCGCGAACTGGCCGAAAACCGCGCCATGCTGTTCGACTTCGGCGTCGAGCAAAAGGTGATGATGTGGATGAAAAACACCTATATCCCGCTCGACATGATTTTCGTCGGCAAGAACGGGCGCGTGGTCTCCATCGCGCATGACGCCAAGCCCATGTCGGAAGACCTTATCCCTTCGGGCGGGCCTACTTACGCCGTGATAGAACTCGCTGGGGGCGTCGCAAAGAAGATCGGCGTGGCGGTCGGGGACCGCGTCCGGCATTCGATTTTTCGTAACTAGCGCTTCGCCGGAACCGGACATCCTTGTAGGGGGCGTCCCAGCGTGGTAGCGAACGCGGGCGAAAAGAGGCCGGTTGCATCCACGCATGTCGGACGGGGTATAGCGCAGCCTGGTAGCGCGGAAGTTTTGGGTACTTCAGGTCGCAGGTTCGAATCCTGCTGCCCCGACCAAGCAAGCGTCCCAGCCGCCGGCTTTGTTCTCGCGCCGTTCGCTTTCGCAGCGCATAATTTGCCGAGGCCGCAATGACCGCACGTATTTTTCGTCCCGCTCCCAGCGCCACCCAATCTGCGCCGGGAGAGAAGCCATGGGTGTTGATCTACGATCGAGCCTCTCCGCGCGAAATCGAGCCGCTGATGGGCTGGACCAGTTCCTCCGATATGAAGTCGCAAATCAAGCTGCGCTTCGACACGAAGGAGGAGGCGATCGACTACGCCAAGCGCAATGGCGTCGCCTATCGCGTCGAGGAGCCGCGGCCGAATAACGCGTCGCGTCGGATCGTTTCCTATTCGGATAATTTCAAAACCAGCCGCATCGGCCAGTGGACTCATTGAAGGGATTTAGCTCGACCCCGTAGCTCAGCTGGATAGAGCAACTGCCTTCTAAGCAGTAGGTCGCAGGTTCGAATCCTGCCGGGGTCGCCAATTGGATTACTTTGTCGAGAGATATTTCGTAAAGTCGAAAGCGCCGATTTCCTTCGGGACTCCGTAGCTCAGTTGGATAGAGCAACTGCCTTCGAAGCAGTAGGTCGTAGGTTCGAATCCTACCGGGGTCGCCAGGAATCGCGCGGATTCGTCGAGCCTTTACAAAGGGCTTAGGGCAGGATAGGCCGAAAAAGAAAAATGACAAATTAATGACAGAAACGGCGCTGGGCCGCGGTTCCGGTCTTTCCGTCGAAAAGGACGCCTCGAGCGGCGGGCTCGCGTCTTTGCTTCGTTCTTATAGGACGGCGACATCTACTTTCCTGCCAGGGCCGCTTGATGAAATATCCAAAAACAAAAAAGCAACGCGAAGGCGCCGAGCCGAAGATTCAATATGGGGCGCTCCCGTGGCGTTTGGGTAAGGCGCTGGAAGTCATGCTGGTGTCGTCACGTGAGACGCGCCGTTGGGTTATACCAAAAGGCTGGCCGATGAAGGGGCGCAAGCCCCACGCCGCTGCCGCCATTGAAGCGCTTCAGGAAGGCGGGCTGCTCGGGAAAATCGACAAGGAGCCGATCGGCGCGTATCAATATCCGAAGAGATTGAAGAACGGCGCGGTACTCTTGTGCCGCGTCGAAGTATTTCCATTGCGTGTCGCGCGCCAACGGAAGAGCTGGCCCGAAAAACGGCAGCGCGTCACGAAATGGTTCCCGCGTGCGGAGGCGGCTCTCAGGGTCCATGAACCGGAGCTCTCTCATCTGATTATGACCTTCGACAAGCTTTCCGCGAAACATGCGAGAAAGCCTTCACCTATCGGCGCGTAAGCACGCAAGTCCCGCGTCGAGATCCTCCTTCAGATCTTCCACGTCTTCCAATCCTATCGAAAGACGCAGTCCCGGGCCTTCCGGCTCCCAGCGCGTCGCCGTGCGATAGGTGCGGCAATCGAAGGGAATAACGAGGCTCTCATAGCCGCCGAAGGAATAGCCCAGGCCGAAAAGCTCCAATTCGTCGAGCATCGACGCGACCGACTGTTCCGAAAATGGTTTCAAAATGACGGAGAACAGTCCGCTGGAGCCGGTGAAATCCCGCTTCCACAATTGATGATCGGGATGCGAGGGAAGCGCGGGATGAAGCACGCGCGAAATTTCATTGCGCTGTTCCAGCCATCTCGCAATGTCGAGCGCCGCTTTCTCCTGTTCGCGCAACCGCAACTCCATGGATCGCATACCGCGCAGCGCAAGAAAGGCGTCCTCTGGTCCCGCGCACATCGCAAATGCGTCGAAGGCGGCGCGCAGTTTCCGCGCCCATTCCCGATTGGCCGAGACAAGTCCTATCAAAAGATCGGAGTGCCCTGAGAGATATTTCGTCCCCGCTTCGCACACGAGGTCCGCGCCTTTCTCATGCGCGGCGAAAAACAACGGCGTCGCCCATGTGTTGTCGGCGACGACGCAAACGCCTCTCGCATGCGCGGCTTGCGCAATCGAAGGCAGGTCCTGCACTTCCAGGCTTTGCGAACCAGGCGACTCGACGAAGACGACGCTCGTCTGCGGCCGGATGAGATTAGCCACATCGGCGCCGATCCGCGGGTCGTAATATTCAGTCTCGACGCCGAAGCGCTTCAGCATTCCATCGCAAAAATTGCGCGCGGGACGGTAAACGGAATCGACAACGAGAATGTGGTCGCCCGCTTTCGACGCGGTCATCAACGCGAGCGCAATCGCCGCGAGACCTGAAGGCGCGAGCACGGTTTCGGAAGCGCCCGAGAGCTCGCTCCAGGCGTCTTCGAGTGCGCGGGTCGTTGGCGTGCCCTTCGTTCCGTACGTATAAGACTGACGATAAGCGTGAAGCTCCTCGACGTTCGGAAACAGCACCGTCGAGCCGCGATAGATCGGCGTGTTGATAAATCCATGCTGCTCGAACGGCTGACGGCCAGCATGAACGAGGCGCGTGCGCCTCCTTTTTTTTCGCCTTGTTTCCCGGGTATTCTTATCCATCGCTCGCCTATGCGCGACCGGAAAGCTTTGCGCCGTCGCCTCGCGAACTGTAGTATAGCGGGAACGGGAATCCGAGTTCGACATGTACGTACGTCCGCTCTTTTTCGTCTTTTCGCTCCTCCTCCTTTTCCCCCCGACCGCGCGAAGCGCGCCGACAATCGCCCAAACGCCCTCCACCCTCGAACAGGTTCAGAAGCGAGGCGCGATCGCCTGCGGCGTGTCCTCCAGCTCGACCGCGGGTTTCGCGCAGCAGGACGCCGCCGGAGAGTGGAGCGGGTTCGACGTCGACTTTTGCCGCGCTCTCGCCGCCGCGCTTTTCGACGACCCCAAGAAGGTCATTATCGTAGCGCTCGCGCCAAAAGAGCGCACCTCGGCCCTCCAATCGGGCCAGGTCGACCTTCTCGCGCACGGCGCGGGTTGGACGCTTTCGCGGGATACGAACCAACATGTTCTCTACGCGGCCGTCACTCTGTTCGACGGACAGGGATTGCTGGCACGCAAAAAACTCTCCTACGCCTCCCCGCAAGATCTCGCCGGCGCCCAGATTTGCGTGCAAAAGGCGACGTCGCACGAGCTTGATCTCGCCGATTTTTTTCGGCTGCGCAAAGTAAATGTCGAATTGAAAACCTTTGCGACGTTCGACGAGGCCGCCAAAGCCTATGAGGACGAGCTCTGTCAGGCCCTAAGCGCGGACGCCAGCGTTCTCTATACGCAGCGCGCGAAATACGCCGACCCTGGAGAGCATGTCGTTCTCTCCGAATTCATATCGAAAGCGCCGCTCGGGCCGGTTACGCGGGAGGGCGACGATCAATGGCTCAATATTGTGCGCTGGACCCATTTCGCGATGGTCGACGCCGAAGAGCTCGGGGTCGCGTCTTTCAATGTCGACCAGGCCCTCAAATCGGACAATCCGGAGATCAGACGGCTTCTTGGCGTCGACGGCGACCATGGCGACGGGTTGGGCCTTGCCAGTGACTGGGTTTACCGCATCGTCAAACACGTCGGAAATTACGGCGAGATATTCGAGCGCGATCTGGGGCAGGGCTCTCCGATAAAGATGGATCGCCGCCAGAATGCGCTCTGGTCCAAGGGTGGTTTGATGTTTGCGCCGCCCGTGCGGTGAGCCGGCTAATCGGCTCGCTTGCGCACGCGCTCCCACCACGCCAGCAACGCATCCAGGTCCGGCTCGACGAATTCCGCCAAAGGCCCCGAAAATTCGCGCCATTCTTCGAGATAATGCGGCGATACGGCAGTCGCGACCGGAACCTTCATGACCATGGCCGCGCGAAATGCGTCCGCAAGTCCTCCGCTCGAAGCTTCCTGTTTACTGAATTTGCTAATCACCACCAGATCGACGCCCTGCGCGACGGCGCGCTCGATCATTGCGCAGGCCTGCGCCAGTTCTCCGGTGTCGAGATTGCACGCTACGGAGCCTGGACCGAGGTCCTGCGAGATGGGATACAGCATATGGCCGGATACAGCGCGCAAAGCGATCTTCTTACGGCCCGCCGCCTCACCGGGGATACGGATTTGCGTCACGCCCGCAATGCGAAACCCCCGCGACGCAAGTTCATGCGCGAAACGCTCGAGCAGCGGCTGGACGGCTCCGCTATCCTCGCCGGGGAGAGCGGCGATGGGAGTTTGCAGACGTTGGCGTTCGGCTAGTCCCACTGCGCGATCTCGGAAAACGACGAAGTCGAAGGATTTTGGTTACTTAAGAGTCGCGACAGGTTTAATGTCGCGAAGCAAAGCCTCCCTCCAGCGCTGAAGGAGGCCCCTTGCCATAACTGAAGCGACGTACGATCTGATATACCGGCAAACCCCATCGGCGTGAACGTCCGTGAGCGAACAAAAAAGCAAAGCGCCGGTTTCCAGCGCTGCGCCGGGTAAGGCGGTGGACGAGTTTATCGTAAAAGCTCGGGAGGTCGTCGGAGCGCCCGGTCGAGGACGGCTGATTTTCGCGCTCGACGCGACTATGAGCCGTCAGCCTACATGGGACATCGCGCAATCCATTCAGGGCGAGATGTTCGACCAAACCTTGGCTCAGGGCGGGCTGGACGTACAACTCGTTTATTTTCGCGGCTTTTCCGAGTGCAGGGCCTCGAGATTCGTCTCGGGCGGGCAGGGGCTCGCCACGCTCATGTCAAAGATTTCCTGCCGCGGCGGCCATACGCAGATCGCAAAAGTCCTCCGTCACACGCTTTCCGAGGCGCGGACGGCGCGCGTCGGCGCTCTCGTTTATATCGGCGACGCGATCGAAGAGCGCATTGACGATCTCGCTGCTCTGGCCGGACAACTGGGACTGCTCGGGGTCAAGGCTTTCATGTTCCATGAAGGCTCGGACGCCAGGGCGGGAGCCGCCTTCCGGGAATTTGCGCGCTTGACCGGGGGCGCCTATGCGCAATTCGATCAGCAGGCGCCTCGACGCCTCGCCGAACTCCTCGCCGCGGCCGCCGCCTATGCGGTTGGCGGCCGTCCGGAGCTGGAGCGTCGCGCGAGAGCGGGAGAAGGCGCCGCGCTCTTGCTTCTCTCGCAAATGGGATAGGTTGAGCCTTCATGCCAATACTCGTCGGCTTTGCCATACTGGTCCTGACGATCTTCGCGCTGAAGGCCTACACGAACGCGCCTCCGGCTCTTCTCGCGCGGCTGTTGAGGCGCGTGGGAGGCGTTGGCGCTCTCGGCGCTGGGGCCTTCCTCTTCACCCGAGGTCGAATTGATTTCGGCATGTTCCTCATCGGCGCGGGGCTTTGGATGCTCGGCCTGTGGCGGATTGCTTCGAATCCCTTCAGCGGATTCGGATCGGCGACCCGCGCCGCCGGTGTCTCTCGCGTGCGCTCCGCCATGATCGAAATGGAGCTCGATCACACGACCGGCTCCATCCGGGGCGTAGTGCTCGCCGGACGTGACGAGGGCAAGCGCCTCGACGCATTGACGCGGACAAGTCTTATGGAGCTTTACGCGTCCTGCCGCACCGACGATCCGGACGGCGCGCGCCTGCTAGAGGTTTATCTTGATCGCCGGTTTCCCGGCTGGCGTCAGGCAGGAAATGGCGACGGAGACCCGGGGCGCGCGAATTCGGGCGCGAGACGCCGTCCGGCTACGATTTCGGAAGACGAAGCCTACGAAATTCTGGGATTGAAAAAGGGAGCGGCGCGACAGGACATCGCGAGGGCGCACCGCGATCTCATGAAAAAGCTTCATCCAGACCATGGCGGGACCACTGATCTGGCGGCCAGGGTGAACGAGGCCAAGGAAGTCCTGATGCGTCGTCATCATTGAAGTCGACCCGAACTCAAAACCCGCCGCTTACTCGACATTTCTTCGTCCCGCAGGAGCGACGCGGCTTCGCTCCGTGGTCCGTCCTCAATTCTTTGTGGCGAAACAGGCGAAGCCGGAACGCTTAAGACTCTTGCAAGCGATTTCCGCGTCCTGCTCCTCCAAGCCCGCAAAGCGCGCGCGCCACAGCACGTCTTTGCCCTTCTGAACCTTTTCGGTGAACGCCTTGGCCGCAGCGAGCGGGCTATGCGCGCCGCGCGCCCTCGCGAGCAGTTCGCTCGCTTCCTTCACATCCTCGGTCGCGCCGATCTGAACCATCCATCCGGCCCGTGCCGGGCGGCCGATTTGCGTTTTGGAGGACTCGGATTTCGGGAGCATGATTCGGGCCTGCTCGGCGTCCGCACGTTTGAAATTCGAGGGCGTCGTCGCGGTGGCGGCGCGGGGAGACTGTCCCGACGCGCGCGCAGTCGATCCATCGATAGACGCCCTCGGATGCGCAGTGGTTTCCGCGTGATGTTGGCGCTGCGGCTTCAGTTCCTGGAGCGCCGCGGCGCGGCCTCCGGGAACGAAAGCGGGCCGGATTTTTCCTTCGTGCGACTCCGTCGTTCGAATAGACGCGGGCGGCGAGATCGGCCCCGGCGAAAAATAGGCGAGAGGGGCCGTCTTCTCGGGACGCGGCGGTGAAATCGCGTTTCCGTTTTGCTCCTCGTCTTCAGCGGCGCCCGCTGCGGATGGATCCTGCGCCGGACGTTCGGCCTGTTCGTCCTCTGCGATGGCGCGCGCTGTGCGGGCGCTCGAGCCGCCGTCGATGTGATCTTCGATCAGCCCCGCCATGATCCGGTCGCGCGTCGCCGCAGTCCGACCGCCGAGCACGACTGCTACGATATGATGCCCGCCACGTCGCACGGAGGTCAGTAGGTTGAAGCCCGAGGAGCGGGTGTAGCCGGTCTTGATGCCGTCAACGCCTTCGACCAGTCCCAATAGATGATTGTGATTGCGGTGATGCCCGCCGCGATAGGCGAAGACATGCGTCGAGAAATAGCGGTAGTATTTCGGGAAGCGATCCTGAATGGCGCGGCCGAGAACGGCGAGGTCGTACGCCGTCGTGATCTGCGCGTCGTTTGGAAGCCCCGACGCGTTCGCATAATGCGTATGGCTCATGCCGAGGGCGCGGGCCTTGAGCGTCATCATCTCCGCAAAGGACTCTTCGTCGCCTCCGATGTTTTCGGCGATCGCCACCGCGATGTCATTTGCCGATTTCGTCACGACCGCCTTGATGGCGTTTTCGACCTCGATGGTTTCTCCAGGCCGCAGACCAAGTTTCGAAGGCGCCTGCGCCGCCGCTTGAGCGGAAATCGTCAACGGCGAGTTCAACCGGATGCGGCCTTTCTCGAGCTCCTCGAACAGAAGATACAGCGTCATCACCTTCGTCACCGAGGCGGGATGCCTCAGAGCGTTCTCGTTGCGCGCATAGAGAGTGCGTCCGCTGTTTGCGTCGACGACTATCGCCGCGAAGCCCGGAGCTCCGACTCCCTGTTCGCCGGTGCGATGGTGACTGGCGTGGCGGCGTAAAAATGTGTGCCGTCGCACATAATGGCGATGGTGAAAGCCATGATGCCGATGGTGATAACCGTGATGATGGCCGTGATGGCGCCGGGCGTCCGCCGGGATCGTGGTGACGGCGGTCATCGCATAGACAAGGGTAAGGCCGGCCGCGATGGCTTTCCAACGCCGGAGAAACTCGGATACGTTTTTCATCGCCATGACACTCGCCGTAAACTTACGCACTCGCCGCGCAGGCTGGAGCTCAGCGTTGCCCGTACGACACGGATCGCCAGAATAGGAAAGGGGGGTTACTCACGCGTTAAATGCCGAAAATTTTATGGATTTTGTTTGCGGTGCGCCAATATGCTTGACATTTATTGTGCGGCGCATATAAGAATTGCCTATGAACTGGGCGCGCCAGTTCAGGGCCCGGGGGCAGCCTTATTCGGCAGCGCGCATGACGAGGATCTGAAATGGCCGGCACTTTCGACAGTGTAAATTTGCTAGGTAAAGAGCAATTCGAAGCGGTATCTGCGGCTGCGGCTGCGGTGACCAAGGGATGGCAAAGCATTGCCGCCGAGACGACGGATTATTCGAAGAAGTCGTTCGAGAAGAGCCGAATCCTGGCGGAGAAGCTGATCGGCGTAAAAAAGATCGACGAAGCGATCCAATTGCAGTCTGAATTCGCGAAGTCCGCTTACGAGGACTTCATAGCCGAGGCCACCAAGCTCACCGAGCTTTATTCCAACATCGCCAAAGAAGTGTTCAAGCCGGTCGAGACTGCGGCCTCCAAGGTCTACTCGTCCGCGGAATAACGCTTCGTGAGGCGAATTCGCCTCACAGCGCTGAACCAGCCGGGTTGAGGCGCCGCGTCTCCCGGCTTTTTGGCGCCCTCTTTCAAGAAAAAATCTGTGATGCGCCGGCGCTCGCATGGCCGCGGCGATTTCCATCGGGGATTGGACGCCCTATGTTCGCGCCCGACAGTCGGATCGAGCCAACTGGCCGTTCCGCGAGGCTTGGGGCGCTGCGCGCCCATTTTCCTGAGAGGAACGAATGACCGCTCGCGACGTGGGATTCGTGCATCTCCACGTCCATACGGCGTTCTCGCTTCGAGAGGGCGCGCTGTCTTTGTCGCGGCTCATCGACCTCGCCGCAAAGGACGCAATGCCCGCCCTGGCGGTGACGGACGCCAACAATCTTTTCTGCGCGCTCGAATTCTCGGAGAAGGCCGCAAAAGCTGGCGTTCAGCCCATTCCCGGCATTCAGCTTTCCGTGGACTTCGGCGACGCCAAGGGGAATGTTTCTCCCGCATCACAGGCGGCGGATTTCGCCAATCTCGTTCTGCTCGCGGCGACGCAAGGAGGCTACCTGAATCTGATGCGGCTGAGTTCGCGCGCTCATCTGCAGATGGAAGCGGGCGTCGCTCCCCATGTTACCATCGCCGACATTGGCGCGAACGGCGACGGGCTGATTGCCCTCACGGGCGGCCCGGACGGGGCGCTGGACCGCGCCTTTTCTCAAGGCCGGCCGGAGCAGGCGCGCGCGCGGCTTGGAAATCTGCAGACCCTTTTCGGCGACCGCCTCTATATCGAAATTCAGCGGCACGGACTGGCACAGGAGCGCGAGGTCGAGGCGCAACTGCTCGATCTCGCCTACCGGCAAGGTCAGCCCCTCGTCGCGACAAACGAGCCCTTCTTCGCCGCCGCCGCCGATTTCGAAGCGCATGACGCGCTGCTCTGCATTGCGGAGGGAACGGTCACGAGCGTCGCCGAACGCCGGCGTCTGACTCCACAGCACTATTTCAAAACCCGTGCAGAAATGCTGGCGCTCTTCGCGGATCTTGAGGAAGCGACGGCGAACAGCATCGAAATCGCGCGCCTCACCTCCTTCAGGCCGAAAACGCGGCAGCCGATTATGCCACGGTTTATTCGCGAGACGCCGGACCGCGCGGACCCTACGGCGCTCGACGCCGTCGAAGCCCGGGAGCTGCGCAGACAGGCGGAGGAGGGTCTCGCCGCGCGGCTTGACGCCGCAGGACCGGCGCCCGGCGTCGCTCGCTCGGATTACGAAATCCGTCTGAACTTCGAACTCGACGTCATCGAGACTATGCGCTTCCCGGGATACTTTCTGATCGTCGCGGACTTCATCAAATTCGCCAAATCGAAAGGCATCCCGGTCGGACCGGGGCGCGGTTCGGGCGCCGGCTCGCTCGTCGCCTATTCGCTCACGATCACCGATCTCGATCCTTTGCGTTTTGGCCTGTTTTTCGAGCGCTTCCTCAACCCCGAACGCCTGTCGATGCCAGACTTCGACGTCGACTTCTGCCAGACGCGGCGCGGGGAGGTGATCGACTATGTCCGCGAACGCTACGGCCATGACCGGGTCGCGCAAATCATAACCTTCGGCTCGTTTCTCGCGCGCGGAGTCGTGCGCAGCGTCGGCCGCGTGCTGGAAATGCCGCTCGGTCAGGTCGACAAGCTCGCCAAGCTCATCCCCCAAAATCCGGCGAAGCCAGTGACTCTCGCCGAGGCCCTGGCGAGCGAGCAGCGCCTGCGAGAGGCGGTCGAGGAGGACGAGCGCGTCGCGCGGCTGTTCAAAATCGCCGGATCTCTCGAGGGGCTCTACTCCAACGCTTCGACCCATGCGGCGGGCATAGTCATCGGCGACAGGCCGCTCGATGAGCTGACGCCGCTGTATCGCGACCCGAAGTCCGATATGCCGGTCACGCAATTCAACATGAAATGGGTCGAGCCGGCGGGCCTCGTGAAGTTCGATTTTCTCGGACTGAAGACGCTCACCGTTCTGGCGATGGCCGAAAATCTCGTGCGACGGCGTGTTCCCGAATTCGACATGTCGACAATTTCTCTCGACGACAAATCAACATACGAACTGCTTGGACGCGGCGAAACTGTAGGCGTTTTCCAGCTGGAAAGCGCCGGCATGCGCAAGGCGCTTGTCGAAATGCACGCCGACCGTTTCGAGGACATTATTGCGCTCGTCGCGCTCTATCGGCCCGGTCCGATGGCCAATATCCCGACCTATTGCGCGGTGAAGCTTGGGGACGAGGAGCCCGACTATATCCATCCGCGCATCGAGCCGATCCTGAAAGAGACCTTCGGCGTCATCATCTATCAGGAACAGGTGATGCAGATCGCGCAGGAGCTGTCGGGATATTCGCTCGGCGAAGCCGATCTGCTGCGCCGCGCCATGGGCAAGAAGATCAAATCCGAGATGGACGCCCAGCGCGAACGCTTCGTCAACGGCGCCGTCGAGCGCGGCCTGACGCGCGCAAAGGCGAACGAGATTTTCGACCTTCTGGCGAAATTCGCCGACTACGGCTTCAACAAGAGCCATGCGGCCGCCTATGCGCTCATCGCCTACCAAACCGCCTGGTTCAAAGCGCATTACCCGGTCGAATTCCTGGCCGCGTCCATGACCTTCGACAAGAGCAACACCGACAAGCTCGCGGAATTCCGCAATGAGGCGCGGCGTATGGGCATTGCGGTCGAGCCGCCGTCGATTTCGCGCTCCGGCGTCGATTTCGACGTTGCGCCCGGCGCCGACGGCAAGCTTGCCATTCGCTATGCGCTCTCGGCAGTGAAGGGCGTCGGCGAAGGGCAGGCGGATTCGATCGTCGCTTCGCGGGGCGGAACGCCTTTCGCGAGCCTCGCCGATTTCGCCCGAAGGCTGAACCCCCGCGAGGTCAACAAGAAGGTTCTGGAAAATCTCGCCTGCTGCGGCGCTTTCGACGATTTGGACCCGGATCGGGGACGCGTCTTCGCCGCCATAGAGACGATCCTCGCCAGCGCCAATCGCCATGCCGAGGACCGCAAATTCGGCCAGAGCGGATTATTCGGAGAAGGCGACGCCGAAGACCTCGTCCTGCCGAAAGCCGAGCCCTGGTCGGCGTCCGAGCGGCTTCAGCGCGAGTTCGACGCCGCCGGATTTTTCCTGTCTGGGCATCCGCTTGACGCCTACGCGGGAATTCTGGGGCGCCTCCGCGTCACGGCCTCAAGCTGGGCGGAGTTCACGCGCTCAGTCAAACGCGGCGTCTCATCGGGGCGCCTCGCTGCGGTCGTGCTCGATCGCATGGAGCGGCGTACAAAATCGGGCTCGAAAATGGGCGTGGTGCAGCTCTCGGACGAGAGCGGTCAATATGAGGCGATCCTTTTTCAGGAAGGGCTGACCCAATATCGCGACCTGCTCGAAAAAGGCGCGGCCGTACTGGTAAGCCTCTCCGCCAATGTCGAGGGTGAGGATGTCCGCGCGCGCATCGTCTCGGTCGAACCGCTCGCCGCCGCCGCCGCCCGGGCGCAAAAGGGGCTAAAAATCTTTCTCCGCGACGCGGGTCCGCTCGACAGGATCAAGAGCAGATTGTCCTCCAGAGGCGAAGGCGAAATTTCGCTGGTGCTGATGTTGGAGCAGGAGGTCGAGCAGGTCGAAATCAAGCTGCCCGGCGGCTATTCGGTCAGCGCGGATGTCGCCGGGGCGCTCAAGGCGATCCCCGGAGTCGTCGCAGTGGAGCATGTGTAGTTAATTAAAGCAGTGTGTGAGGTGTGTAATTTATCATATTGAATTATAATATAAAAACTACTCACCTGAATTCTGACTTTTGCGTTCAGTCGCCCTTTGGTGCGCCGCGCATCGCCTTCACGTGAGATCGCAGCTTCTTTCCTTCGAGCCGGCGAAGTTTGGAGGCGAAGGTTGGCTTTGTTTTTCGTCGCGGCGGAGGCGGCGGCGTCGCGGCGTCGCGAATAAGCGTCAGCAGGCGCTCCAGCGCATCGGCGCGATTGCGCTCCTGCGTGCGGTAGCGCTGCGCTGAGATTACCAGCACGCCGTCTTTGGTGAGTCGCCGTCCGGCGAGTCGTTCCAGTCTCGTGCGCACGAAGTCTGGCAGGTTGGGCGAGTTGCGAACGTCGAAACGCAATTGCACGGCGGTTTCAACCTTGTTCACATTCTGGCCGCCAGCGCCCGACGCGCGCAGGAAGTCCTCCTGCAATTCGCTTTTGTCGATGGAGATGGACGGCGTGACCCGAATCATAAGCGAGCCCTGCTTCAAGCCGCCGGCAACCGCACCGTCGCTATCGCCAAAGCTGCCATGCCTTCCCTGCGGCCGGTGAAGCCCAACCGCTCGGAGGTCGTCGCCTTTATGGCGATGCGGCCGATGTCGAGATCCATGATCTTCGCCAGACTCTCGCGAATGCGATCGCGATGCGGGCCAACTTTGGGCGTTTCGCACACGACGGTCGCGTCCACATGGGCGATGACGCCGCCGCGCTCGCGCACGCGCTTCGCCGCATAATCCAGGAAAATAGAGGACGCGGCGCCCTTCCATTGCGGGTCGGACGGAGGGAAATGCGCGCCAATATCGCCATCAGCCAGTGCGCCGAAAATGGCGTCGGTGATCGCGTGCATTAGTACGTCGGCGTCGGAATGTCCCGCAAGGCCGTGGCTATGCGGGATGGCCACGCCCCCGAGCCAGACATGATCGCCGGGGCCGAAGGCGTGCACGTCATAGCCTTGCCCCGTGCGAATGTCCGAAAGATCGCCCAGAAGAGCCGATTGCGCGCGCACAAAGTCCTCCGCGGTGGTGAGTTTGATATTGAAGGCGTCGCCGTCAAAAACATAGACCGAATGTCCTGCGGCTTCGGCGACCATGGCGTCGTCCGTGAGTTCGCGCTGCGCATTCGCCGCCTGCCGATGCGCCTCGAGTATCAAATCGAAACGAAACGCCTGAGGGGTTTGCACGCCGCGCAGCCTTGCGCGGTCCGGAGTGGCGACGACCTTTCCGTAAGAGTCGACTTCTTTCACAGTGTCGCTTAGCGGGGCGCCCGGAACCGCAGCGCTATGAGCGCGAGCGGCCTCGATTGCGCGCTGCACAAGAGCGGCGCTAGCAAAGGGGCGCGCAGCGTCCTGGATCAGGACAATCTCCGGTCTAGGCGAAAGTCGCGCGAGCGCCTCTAACCCGTTGCGCGCGCTCTGCTGACGCGTGTCTCCGCCGCTGACCGGCGGAACAAGCTTTGCTCGCGCGCTGTCCAACAATTCCGCCGCGCTTTGCTCGTAAAGCGCCGAGTCGTCGGGATGAATGACCGTAGCGAGCAGGGCGTCCGGCGCAGCGTCATGCATGGTTTGCAGCGTCCGCGCCAAAACGGTCCGGCCGGCGAGCAAGCGATACTGCTTGGGCAATCCGTCTCCAGCGCGCGAGCCGCGACCGCCGGCGACCGTGAGAATCGCGAGTGGGAAGGTCATCGCCGCTCCTGTCTCGCGTTTCGCCTTGCGCGTCAACGCAAAGAGGGCGCAGGCCCTCGCTCCGGGCGGAAATGCTGCGATGCGGCGACCGATTGCTTTCGCATCGGGACTTGCTTATGGTGTGGGCAAGATGTCATTTGCCAAAAAAATAGGCGCGAACAGTCAACCCGCGTCGCCGAGAATAGGTTCGCTGCTCCTTTCAGGAAGCGCCTTTCTCGCGCCCATGGCCGGCGTCACCGACGCTGCGATGCGCCGGATCGCCGAGCGTTTCGGCGCCTCCGCGACCGTAAGCGAAATGATCAGCGCCGACGGAGTAGTGCGCAACGATCGGGAGACCCGACTCCGCCTAGCAAATTCCGGCGCAGGTCCGCGCATTGTGCAGATCGCGGCGCGAGACCCCGCCGGCGTCGAAGACGCTGCGCGGTGCGCCGAGAACGCTGGCGCGCAAATGATCGACATCAATATGGGCTGTCCCTGCAAGCGCGTGACGGGCGGCCTCGCCGGAGCCGCCCTGATGCGCGACCTCGATCTCGCGGCGGGCCTGGTGCGCGCCGCCGCCGAGGCTGTTTCGGTTCCGGTCAGCGTCAAAATGCGGCTGGGTTGGGACGACGACACCCGCAACGCGGCCGAACTTGCCCGCCGCGCGGAAGGCGAGGGCGCGGCGATGATCACCGTGCATGGCCGCACGCGCGCGCAATTCTATAACGGCTTCGCGGACTGGTCGGCGATCGCCGAAGTCAAGAGCGCCGTGGGCATTCCGGTCGTCGCGAACGGCGACTGCAAAAGCCCCGAAGACGCCAAGGAAATGCTTCGTCTTTCCGGAGCAGACGCCGTGATGATCGGCCGCGCCGCGCTGGGACGCCCATGGATCGTCGGTGATGTCGCGCATTATCTTTCGACCGGAAAGCGGCGTGCGCCGCCAAGCTTCGAAAGTCGGCTCGAGATCGCGCTCGAACATTTGGAGGCGCTTCTCTCGAGCATGGGCGCGGTCGCCGGGCTTCGCCACGCCCGCAAACATCTCGCCGCCTATGTCGACAGCTCCGGTTGCGGATCGAGCTGCGAGGCCGTCGGGCTGCGCCGGGCGCTCGTTACGACGACGCAAGCCGACGAGGTGCGCGAGCTGCTCGGGCGTTTGTTTTTGAGCGATCGAAAAATGGAGGCCGCATGACGGCGAAGTCCGGCCGCGTTGCGGGAAATGGCGGTTCTCAGCCCGTGGGCGCACGGCTGCGGATCATCGCCAATGAGAGCAGATCCTGCATTCTTGAAGCCTTGCCCAATGTGATCCTGGCCGTCGATCGAGAGGGCGTCATCGTCGACGCCAACGCCGCCGCAGAGGCCTTTTTCGAGATTGGGAAACCCCTGCTGATCGGCCAGCTCCTCACGAGACTTATTCCTGCGGACTCGCCCCTTGTCGCGCTCGTCCGCGAGGTGCGCTTCAGAGGCGGGGCGATCAACGAATATCGCATCGACCTCGGCCGGCCGGGGGTCGAAAGCGATCGGCGCGTCGACGTCCATTGCGCCGCCCTGCCGGAAAGCGAGGGCGGCGTTCTGATTGTGCTGCAAGAACGTACAATTGCCGATAAAATAGACAGGCAATTGACGCACCGCGGCGCCGCTCGCTCGGTTTCCGGGCTCGCCTCGATGCTCGCGCATGAAATCAAGAACCCCCTTTCCGGAATTCGCGGCGCCGCGCAGCTGCTCGAAACCGCGGTGAGCGACGACGACCGGGCGCTAACCCGGCTTATCTGCGAAGAGACGGACCGCATCGTGCGTCTGGTCGATCGTATGGAGGTGTTTTCCGACGCGCGGCCGCTACTGCGCGAGCGGGTCAATATTCACGCCGTGCTCGACCATGTGAAGACGGTGGCGCGCAGCGGTTTCGCCCGGCACGTTCGTTTCGTCGAGAATTACGATCCGTCTTTGCCCCCGGTGGACGGCAATCGGGATCAGCTCGTCCAGGTATTTCTGAACCTCGTCAAGAACGCAGCCGAAGCGATAGGCGACGTGGTCGACGGCGAGATCGAACTTTCGACCGCGTTCCGGCCAGGCGTCAGCATAAGGTCGCAAGGGCAGAGGGATCCGGTCAGTCTGCCGCTCGAATTTTGCGTGCGCGACAACGGCCCCGGCGTTCCGGAGGACATTGCGGCTCACATGTTCGATCCCTTTGTGACCACGAAATCCTCGGGAACTGGCCTCGGACTTGCACTGGTGGCGAAGATCGTCAACGACCACGGCGGCATCGTCGAGTGCGAATCCCACCCGAGACGAACGACCTTCAGAATTCTTATGCCGATGTATCGCAACAGAGACCAATCGGAGCGCGTGCTTAAATCGTGAACGGGGATTTTGTTATACCGCGGCGGCCGGACGAAAGCTCGGCGTGGAGAAAAGGGCGATGACGCGAGGCGAGATACTCGTTGCGGACGACGACGCGGCGATCCGCACGGTCGTCGCACAGGCTTTGTCGCGCGCCGGCTATGAGGTGCGCACGACAGGAACGGCGGCGACGCTTTGGCGCTGGGTGCAATCTGGCGAGGGAGACCTCGTCGTCACCGACGTCGTGATGCCGGACGAAAACGCCTTCGAGCTTCTGCCGCGCATCAAAAAGCTCCGGCCCGAACTGCCGATCATCGTAATGAGCGCGCAGAATACCTTCATGACGGCCATTCGCGCGTCCGAGCGCGGCGCATACGACTACCTGCCGAAACCCTTCGATTTGAAGGAGCTTGTCGGCATTGTCGGACGCGCCATGGCGGAGCCACGTAAAAACGGCGACGCCGCGGCTCACGAAGAAATCGAGGGCATGCCGCTCGTCGGCCGTTCGCCGGCGATGCAGGAAATCTACCGCTCGCTCGCCCGGTTGATGCAGACCGATCTCACAGTGATGATCAATGGCGAGTCGGGCACGGGCAAGGAGCTTGTCGCGCGCGCGCTGCACGATTACGGCAAGCGAAAAAAGGGGCCGTTCGTCGCCGTCAATATGGCGGCGATCCCGCGCGATCTCATTGAAAGCGAATTGTTCGGGCACGAAAAGGGCGCGTTCACTGGAGCCAATCAGCGTTCTGTCGGACGTTTCGAACAGGCCGAAGGCGGCACGCTTTTTCTCGACGAGATCGGCGACATGCCCATGGAGGCGCAAACGCGCCTGCTGCGCGTGTTGCAGCAGGGGGAATATACGACCGTCGGCGGACGCACGCCGATCAAAACGAATGTGCGAATCATCGCCGCAACCAACAAGGATTTGCGCACGCTAATTCAGCAGGGCCTGTTCCGCGAAGATCTATTCTTCCGCCTGAACGTGGTGCCGTTGCGACTGCCGCCGCTGCGCGAGCGCATCGAAGACATTCCCGATCTCGTCCACCATTTTTTCAAGGTCGCGGTCGCGGAGGGTCTTCCCCAGAAATATATAGAGCAGGCCGCTCTCGATCGCATGAAGCGCTATCGTTGGCCGGGCAACATCCGCGAGCTGGAAAACCTGATTCGCAGGCTCGCAGCGCTGCACCCCCAAGAGGTCATCACCGAGCAACTGGTGGAGGCCGAACTCGAACAGGACATGGGGCAATCGAAACCCGGAGACGCGGCGAGTTCCGCGTCACTGTCTACCCCCGACGCATATTCGCGCGTCTCGCTTTCGGGTTCGGTCGAGCAGCATCTCGCTAAGATGTTCCGTGAGTTTGGCGACGGACTGCCTCCGCCAGGGCTTTATCATCGCGTGATACGCGAGATCGAAATACCGCTGATCTCCGCCGCCTTGGGCGCGACGCGCGGCAATCAGATCAAGGCCGCGGAGCTCTTGGGGCTCAACCGCAATACGCTTCGCAAAAAGATCAACGATCTCGACATACGATTGATGAAAATGCCAAAATAACGCATAATTTCAGTTATTTGAATGAATTTTTGTTTCTTTTTTCCACGCGCTGGAGCGTCAATCGCCGCAAATGAACGCGATAGCGTTTTTGCGGTAGATCAAATCCGAAGCGCCCGCCATCGCCAGCCTTCGCGCCGAGGCAGGTTGAGCGTTGCATTATTGCAACAGTTCGCGCTCAAGCCTATACAGACGCATGGCCATAACGGACGAACAACCGCTGTCAGCGCCGCCGCGCCGTAGTCGGCCGTTGCGCGACTGGTTTGGCCCTATCGCGGTGCTCACAGCCGTCGCGAGCGCTTTGGCGACTTTCTTCGTGCTCGCGGAGCTCGGGCCGCTCGCCCCGACCAACGACGTCATCCTGATGCTGTTCATCGCCGATGCGGTGGCCCTGGTGCTGCTCATCGTGCTTGTGCTGTTGAAAGCCGGCACGCTGTTTCGCGCTTGGCGTCGTGGCGAGGCGGCTGCGGGACTGCATGTCCGCATTGTCGGCTTTTTCTCCGTCATCGCTTTGCTACCGGCTCTTCTGCTCGCCATTGTCGGCTCCGTGACTTTCGAGCGTGCGCTCAATCCCGTCTTCATGGCCCAGGTGAAAGGCTTCGTGCATAGCACCGCCGAGGCCGCTCGCGTGTTCCGTGAAACGCAATGCCGATCGCTGTTGCAGGAGGCGAGTCTTTCCGCATCCGATCTCGACCGAGCGCGCGTGATGTTCGACGCCGATCGAAGCCTGTTCCATCAGTTCTTTCTGTCGCGCGCCGGCTTCCTGGGATTCTCCGTCGCCGCGATGGTTAAGTCGAATGGCGAAATCGTGGACCGGGTCGACATTGCGAAAGACGCCGCCGCGATCATTATCGCGCCGCCGCAGGCGGACTTCGAAGACGCGCGAAACGGCGAGCCGCTGTGTCTTGTTATCGAGGATGGGAGAAGCTTCGTCGCGCTGCGCGCGCTCAGCTCCTATGACGATACGTTTTTATACGCTTCTCGGCCGGTCGATCCGTTCGCGGTGGATTTTCCGCAGCAGGCGGCGACTCTCATCGCCAATTACGATGGCTTCGAGGCCTATCGGGCGGCGATCAAACGCGCCTTCATCATCATGTACGCTCTGCTGACCATGATCATGCTGCTGTCGGCGATATGGGTTGGGCTGGATTTCGCCAACAGGCTAGTGGCGCCGATACGTTCGTTGATCGCTGCGACCGATCAGGTTTCGGCAGGCAATCTCGACGTTCGTGTCGACGTGGATAGATCGCAGGGCGATCTCGCACATCTCGCCGCCGTGTTCAACAACATGACCACCGAACTCGACCTCCAGCAGAGCCGGTTGATCGAAGCAAATCGGGTCAACGACGAAAGGCGCGAGTTCACCGAAGCCGTGCTCGCCGGCGTTCCTGCGGCGGTGCTCGGCGTCGACTCGAACGGCGTGATCAATGTGCTGAACCGATCCGCCGAGGAGCTGCTCGTCGCGCAGCCGCGTTCTTCGGAGACGGAGCTTGGCGCCAATGTCGCCAAAGCCATGCCGGAAATCGCCGCATTTCTCAAGGATGCGGCGGAAGTGTTTCCGCGCTCGATCCAGAGCCAGATCACAATAAAGCGGGCAGGGCGCGAACGGACGCTCGCCGTGCGCGTAACGTCCGCCGGCGCGGCGCACGGAGGTCCGAATTTTGTCGTCACTCTCGACGACATCACCGACCTTGTGATGGCGCAGCGCAGCTCCGCATGGGCCGACGTCGCGCGTCGCATTGCGCATGAAATCAAAAATCCGCTGACGCCGATCCAACTTTCGGCGGAGCGGCTGAAGCGCAAATATGGACGGCTGATCGAACAGGACCGCGACGTGTTCGATCAATGCACCGACACGATCGTGCGGCAGGTCGACGACATCAAACGCATGGTCGATGAATTTTCATCCTTCGCGCGCATGCCTAAAGCCCGACTCGAACGCGACGATCTGGGCGAATGCATTCGTCAGGTTCTGTTCCTCATGCGCGTCGGCGCCTCCGATATCGAAATGGTCGAAAATCTTCCGAGCGACCCCGTTCATGCGTCGTTCGACCGCCGGCTACTGTCGCAGGCGCTGACCAACATTGTGAAGAACGCAACGGAAGGCATTGCCGCTCGCGATGAAAGTCGCGCGAATGAGCCCAAGAGAATCGAAATTGCGCTGACTGTGCGCAACGACACAGCAGAGATCGACGTTATCGACAATGGTAAGGGCTTCCCGACGACCAACCGGCAACGGTTGCTCGAACCTTACATGACGACGCGCGCGGAAGGCACTGGGTTGGGTTTGCCTATCGTCGCGAAAATCATCGAGGATCACGGCGGACGTCTGGAATTGCTGGACGCGCCGTCAGGCGTCGGGGCCTGCGTCCGCATTTTCCTCCCGCTGAGCGGAGCAGCGCAAGAACAAAATGCTGAGCAGTTGGGACAAACGCAATAAAGCAGGGCGCGATGGCGAGCGACATACTTATCGTCGACGATGAAGAAGACATCCGTGAACTTGTCGCAGGCATACTTGGCGACGAGGGTCACGGAACTCGTACTGCGAAGGACGCCGATGAGGCGCTGGCGGCGATCGCCGCGCGAAGACCGCATCTCGTCTTTCTCGACATCTGGCTGCAAGGGTCGCGGCTTGACGGGCTGCAGGTGCTCGAAGTCATACAGGAGCAGCATAAGGGCTTGCCCGTCGTGATGATCTCCGGTCACGGCAATATCGAGACTGCGGTCGGCGCGATCAAAATGGGCGCCTATGATTTTATCGAGAAACCCTTCAAGGCGGATCGTCTGGTGCTGGTCGCGGATCGCGCGCTCGAGGCCTACCACCTGAAACGCGAATTGAGCGCATTGAGGCAGCGGGCCGGCGGCCACGCAAGAATCGTGGGGTCGTCCTTCTCCGTGCATCAATTGCAGCAAGTGATTGCGCGCGTCGCGCCGGTCAATTCGCGCGTGCTGATCACAGGTTCGCCCGGCACCGGCAAGGAGCTTACGGCGCGCTGCATTCATGAGTCCTCCCAGCGCGCCGGGGCGTCTTTCGTCGTCATCAATGCGGCGAACATCACGCCCGAGAACATGGAGATAGAACTTTTTGGCAAGGAGGGCGGCAACGGCCAGCGAAAGATAGGCGCTCTTGAAGAAGCGCATGGCGGAACATTATTCCTCGACGAAATCGCGGACATGCCCAAGGACACGCAGTCGAAAATTCTACGCGTTCTCGTGGAGCAGACCTTCCAGCGCGTCGGAGGGACGACGAAGGTCGAAGTCGACGTTCGCATCATTTCATCTTCCGCAAGAGATCTGACGCTCGCAATCGAAGAAGGCACGCTGCGCGAAGATTTGTTCCACCGTCTCTCTGTCGTGCCAATCCGCGTGCCCTCGTTGGCGGAGCGCCGCGAGGACATTCCCGAGCTCGTGAATTACTTCATGGAGCAGGTGTCGCTCTCCTCGGGGATGCCCAAGCGCAAGATCAGCGAGGACGCGATGGCGGTCCTGCAACTGCATGACTGGCCGGGGAACATCCGGCAATTGCGCAACAATGTCGAGCGGCTGATGATTTTGACCGCGGGCGACTCTGCGGCAGAAATCAGCGCGGAGATGCTTCCGCCGGAAATCGGCGAGCTTGTTCCGGCGACGCCCGCCGGCGTACGCGGCGAGAAGCTGATGAGCCTTCCGCTTCGTGAAGCGCGCGAAGTCTTCGAACGCGAGTATCTCGTCGCTCAGCTCAACCGTTTCGGCGGAAACATTTCGCGGACGGCGGAATTCATCGGCATGGAGCGCTCGGCCTTGCACAGAAAGCTCAAATCGCTCTCGATCGAGTCCTAGCTGGGTGCGAAAAGGCCGATTTTCGTTGAAAAAGGGCCGTGTAAGGGCCCTTAATCGGCAACTTTCGCCTTGCAGCTTGCTGCAACGAAGGCTCTAATGCAAATCTATGCGGCGGGAAATGGGGGAGGGCCCTCGCTTTAGCGGGGGTTTCGATCTGCTCGGCTCAACGATAACAGAAACAAGGATAGCCGATGTCTTCGGAACGCACGCAGAACTTGCAAGATACATTCTTGAACTTTGTAAGGAAAAACAAGGTTCCTCTAACAATATTTCTGGTGAATGGGGTGAAACTTCAGGGGATTGTCACCTGGTTTGACAATTTCTGTTTGTTATTGCGGCGAGATGGACATTCCCAGCTTGTATACAAACATGCAATTTCGACCATCATGCCTGGACATCCCATCCATATGTTCGAGCCCGGCGAAGAGACCGAAGCCGTGCTGGAGAAGCAAAGGTAGGCGCTTGGTGTTGTCTTGAGCGAGGGTTCATCAGGGCGCAGGAGCGACCCGCAGCATGGAGGCCGCGGGTCGACGCGAGCGCTCGTGATTGGCCCTTATCCCACGCGCGGGGCGGCGCGAGGACATTCGCGCGACCCGCAGGCGCGCCTCACGGAGGCGGTCGGGCTTGCCCGAGCGATCGATCTCGACGTCGTCGGCGAAGTCGCCGTTGCGCTCGGCGAGGTTCGGCCCGCGACTTATCTCGGCAAGGGCAAGGTCGAGGAGATCGCCGAATTGGCGAAGGAGAAAGACGCCGGCCTCGTCACCATGGATTGCCAGCTCTCGCCCGTGCAGCAGCGCAATCTGGAAAAGGCGTGGGATGCCAAGGTCATCGATCGCACCGGCCTCATACTCGAAATCTTCGGCAAGCGCGCGCGCACCAAAGAAGGCGCCCTTCAGGTTGAACTCGCGCATCTCGAATATCAGAAATCGCGACTCGTGCGCTCCTGGACTCATTTGGAGCGCCAGCGCGGCGGCTTCGGCTTTCTGGGCGGCCCCGGCGAGACGCAGATCGAAACGGACCGCCGTCTCATCGAGGAGCGGATGCGCCGCATCGAGCATGATCTCGAAAAAGTGAAACGCACGCGCGGACTGCATCGAAAGAAACGGCGTGAGGTTCCTTATCCCGTCGTTGCGCTTGTCGGCTACACCAACGCCGGCAAGTCGACTCTGTTCAATCGTCTCACGCGCGCGGGCGTTCTCGCCGAAGACATGCTCTTTGCGACGCTCGACCCGACGCTTCGGCAAATCCGCCTGCCGTATGGCGCGCGCGTGCTGCTGTCGGATACAGTCGGCTTCATTTCGGATCTGCCGACGATGCTCATTTCGGCTTTCCGCGCCACGCTCGAAGAAGTCATGCTGGCGGATGTGATTCTACATGTGCGCGACGTCTCGCATGAAGATTGGGAAGCGCAGGCGCAGGACGTCGAATCCATTCTCGAAGAACTCGGCCTCAAAGGCGAGGGTGAGAAACGCATCTTGGAGGTCTGGAACAAGATCGACGCGCTTGAGCCCGAACGCGCCGCCGCCCTGCGTCTTGCGGCGCGCGCAAGCACGACGGCGCGTCCGGCGATTGTTTCCGCGCTGACCGGGGAGGGCATGGATTATCTTCTCGCCCGCATTGAAGAACTGTTGGCGGAAGGTCGCCCAACTTATGAGTTGGAGCTCGGCGCGGAAGAGGGCCAGGGACTGGCTTGGCTCCACGCGCATGGAGAGGTGCTGGAACGGGCAACGCTCGCCGAAGGCGGTTCGCGTCTCCTCGTCCGCATCGCGCCGGAACGCGCGGAAGAATTGAGACGCAAATTTCCACAGGCGAAAACGCGACGACGTTCCCAGACGCGCAATAGCGAGAGTGAGGATGCTACACGATTGGGGCGCGTCGGACCCACATGAACGAGGGCGCGCTGACGCAGCGCAGCCTGTTTCTACAGTTTTTCCCCGACCACCCTCCGCTGCGTAGTCATCCCGATTTGCGCATGGCGGCCGAGCGGCGCTCGGTCCACGTCGAGAATACCGGGAGATTCGAAGCAGTCGCTGCTCTCGCATTCTCCGGCGGGCAAAGCGCCTTCGCTCGAGCACGATGGATTGTGCGTTTGGGATTCTCTGGCGATCATCGAATATATCGCCGAGCTTTATCCCGATCGCGCCATTTGGCCGCGCGACCCAACCGCACGAGCCACCGCGCGCTCGCTTTCCTGCGAGATGCATTCCGGTTTTGTCGCGCTGCGCAAGGAATGCCCAATGAATTTTCGCAGGACGCCGCGGCCGGTTGAACCGAGCGACAAACTTCTGGCCGATGTCGCGCACATCGACGCCGCATGGGGTGAGACGCGCAGTCGCTTCGGACGCGGCGGAGATTTTCTGTTCGGCGATTTTTGCGCCGCCGACGCCATGTTCGCGCCCGGTGTCAATCGCTTCGAGGTTTATGAGCTTCCCGTCTCCAATGCAGGCCTCGCCTATATGGAGGCGATCAAGAGCCTTCCTTGCGGGCTCGAATGGAGCAGGCGCGCGCGTGAGGAAGATCTGTCGATCGAGCAGTTCGAGAAATAGCGGAAGGTCGCCTCAGAAGCCCGGCGTTATTGCTTTTTTCGGCGCTCATCGTCTTTCGCTTCGACCCACAAGGCCTCCATTTCGTTGAGCGTGGAATTAGCGGGCGACTTTCCGCTTTCGGAAAGGCGCCGCTCGATGTGATGGAACCGCCGTTCGAACTTGGCGTTCGCGCTGCGCAGCGCTTGCTCGGGGTCGACCCGCGCATGACGCGCCAGATTGGCGACGACAAAGAGCAGATCGCCGATTTCTTCGGCAAGGTTGGGAGAGGGCGGTTCGGCGGCGTTGGCGGGAAGCTCCGCTGCGATCTCTTCCGTTTCCTCGCGGATTTTTTCGAGCACCAGACGCGCATTGGCCCAGTCGAACCCAACCTTGCCGGCCTTGTCCTGCAGCTTCACCGCGCGGGTCAATGCGGGGAAGGCGAGCGGGACGCCGTCAAGCAGGCTAGGCGCAAACGCATCGCCTGCTGCGCGGCGACGGGCGGTGCGCTCATCCTTCTCCCGCGCTTTGATCGCGCTCCATTGCGTCGCAACGGCGCCGGGATCAGCTGCGGAGCCGTTTGCGAAAACATGCGGATGACGGCGCACGAGTTTGTCGGAGATCGATTCCACGACGTCGCCAAAAGCGAAGTCGCCGGCCTCTTCGGCCATTCGGGCGTGAAAAACGACCTGCAGCAGCAAGTCGCCCAACTCGTCCTTCAGATCGTCCAGATCGCCCCGCTCGATGGCGTCGGCGACCTCATAGGCCTCCTCGATCGTATATGGCGCGATGGTCACGAACGTTTGTTCGAGGTCCCAGGGACAGCCGGTCGCAGGCGTGCGCAAGGCCGCCATGATCTCTATGAGCCGGGCGATTTTCTCGGTCATGCCGGATAGCGCGGGTTGGAGACTTCACGCTCGTCGGCAAGACGTTGGCGGCTGCGGCAGCATCCGCCGCAGCCGCGAAGAGCGAACGCCTAGTCGAGCGTGATCGACAGAGCCTCGCGACCTTTCGCCGTGTCCACGACCTGCATCGTCACCGGCTGGCCTTCGGCCAGATGATTGACGCCCGATGGGCCGAGGATCGAAATATGCACGAAGACGTCCTTGCCGCCGTCGTTCGACTGAACGAAGCCGAATCCCTTCGTCTCGTCGAACCATTTGACCTTGCCGGAGACCGGAACCGCCATAGACGGGTCCGGTGCCTGACGGCGCGGCCGGGGGCTGTCGAAACCACCGCCGCTGCGCGGAGGCGGGGCGCGCTCCGAGGCGCCGGCGAGGTCGACCTCCAGCACCCGCGCGACCTGCTGTCCCTTGACGGAGCTGGTCACCTGAACTTTCAGCTTGGCTCCAGGCGGCAGGGCGTCATATCCGGCGGCCTGAACAGCCCCAATATGGAGAAAAGCGTCGCCTGTCCCGTTGGCCAATTCGACGAAGCCGAAGCCCTTGTCCGACTTGAACCATTTCACGATCGCGTCGACGGCGGGCTCGCTGCTGCTCAATGGGGGCCCGGCTTCGGGAAACCCGCCGCTAAATTGCGGCCGTGGCGGACGATTGGTCCGCGGCGCATCGTAATTATAAGGGGCGTCGTCGTCGAACCCACGTTTTCTAGGCCCCCGAAAATCTCGACCTTTGCTCATGTCTACCTGCTCGTCTCCGCCAATAACGGCAAGACTTTTATGCCATACGCAATACGCCCAAGCGGGTGCGTTCCGGCGACCAAAGTCCCGGTTCTCCACGATTGGGTATGTGCCTTTTGAATGCCATATAGTCCCGCGCACCTTACTTTTAGCAGCAAGCGGCCCGGTTTGGCTATAGAATTTCAGCGGAGCCGACAAAAAAGCGCGTGCAGTCTTACCGCGCCGCATTTAAACGGGCGACGTTACAGCCTGACGGCAAGGGCTTTCGCCAGTTGCGCGATCGGAAGGGACGTCTCAAACCGCTCGCCCGGCGCGGAGTTGGCGGTCCATGATTCGCATAATCGATATTATGGAACCAGAATAGATATCCCGGAAATGACGCGCGATCCTGCGTTCGGATTTTCTCGAACGCGGCCCGGCTCATCGAATGGCGGCCTATGATCGATCGATGCTGACGAACCTCCAATCTATCACGGCGCGAGCCCCCCAGCCCCGCCGGATGTAACTATGGATAAAACTCCGTGTTCGGCGACCGCCCGCCAGCCTATTGCGCCGGACTGCGCCATTCCGAAACCACTCAAAGCCCAAGCGTGTCTTTTCGGGACAGTCTAAGGACATTCAGAGGCGAAAAGCAAAAGACGCGCCGTGCGTCAAAGCTCGACGCGCATGCCGTCATATGCGGGAACGATATGGGCCGGAAGCGTCGCCAGAAGCGCGTCATAGTCGAGATCGACATGGAGATCGGTGAGAATCGCCCGCCGTGGCTTCATCCGTTCGACCCATTCGACCGCTTGCGCGACCGAGAGGTGGGTGCCATGGCGCTGATAGCGCAGGGCGTCAATGATCCATAGATCGAGCCCTTCGAGATATTGCATGCTTTCGTCCGGTATGGCGTGCAGATCCGGCGTATAGGCGAAGTCGCCGAACCGGAATCCAAGCGCATCCATGTCGCCGTGGTCCAGACGAAACGGCGTGGTCTGGATCGAACCACCCGGCCCTTCGATCGTCACCGGCCGGCCGATATGGAGCCGATGCTCCACGAGAAGCGGCGGATAGAAGCTCCCCGGCGGCGTCTCGAAAATATAATCGAACTTGTGCGTGAGATTTCTCGAGGTCGCCTCGTCTAGATAAGCGGGAATTTTCCGCCCGTTCATGATGACAAGTCCGCGCACGTCGTCCACGCCATGAGTGTGGTCCGCGTGGGGATGCGTGTAGAGAATGGCGTCGAGCCGCTTTACGTCGGCGTCGATGAGCTGCTCGCGAAGGTCGGGCGATGTGTCGACGAGGACGTTGGTGTGCGCCGCGCCCTCGGCGCGCGAAACAAGAATGGAACAGCGCCGGCGCCTGTTCCTGGGATTGTTCGGATCGCATTTTCCCCAGCCCTGGCCGACGCGGGGAACGCCGCCCGAAGAGCCGCAACCGAGAATGGTGACGGAAAGGCTCACAGGGACGCGCTCTCGCGCAAGGGCGGCATTTTGGAAAACAGAGCCAGCGCATTCGCAGTCGTGGCGCGGGCTATCTCGGCTTCGGTAATGCCTTTGACCTCGGCCAGGACGCGCGCCGTATCGGCCACATAGGCGGGCTCGTTGCGCTTGCCGCGATGCGGGACAGGCGCAAGAAAGGGCGCGTCGGTCTCGACAAGGAGCCGTTCGAGCGGCGCGTCCCGGGCGATCTCGCGAAGCTCGGTCGAGTTCTTGAACGTCACTACGCCCGAGAAGGAAATATAGAGGCCGAGATCGAGCGCCGTTTCCGCAAGCGCCCTCGACGAGGTGAAGCAATGGAGCAGGGCCTTGAAAGCCCCCTTCCCCATCTCGTCTTTCAGTATCGCCGCGCAGTCTTCGTCGGCGTCGCGCGTGTGGATGACAAGCGGTAGGCCGCTCTCGCGCGCGGCGGCGATATGCGTCCGGAACACACGCTGCGAGACGTCGCGCGGCGCGCGGTCGTAGTGATAATCCAGTCCCGCCTCGCCGAATGCGACGCATTTTGAGTGTTTCGCCAAAGCGACCAGCTCTGAAGCCGAGGCTTCCGGCTCCTCATGCGCATGGTGCGGATGCGTCCCCACCGTGCAGAAAACATCCTCGTAGCGTTCCGCGATCGCGCTGATCTGCGCGAATTTCGTCACATGCGTCGAGATGGTGATCATGCGCCCGACGCCCCGCGCCTTGGCGCGCGCGACGACCTGCGCCTGTTCCGGCGCAAAATCGGGGAAGTCGAGATGGCAATGGGTGTCTATGAGCATAGGTCGCCGCTCCGCCGCTTCGTCCGAGCGGCGACACCCTTATATTGCTATGGGTCAAATGCGAGCAAGGCGGCCTCGAGCCCCTCTTTGATGTGGTCGACCTCTGAACAGGAGAAGGGGATCTTGAAGAAGCGGGATCCCAATATGGAGTGGCGATGACAGGGTTTTGCTTTTGAAGCTCCTTCTCGAAGCGCAGCACAAACTCGCGATGCCATGGAAGAAAATGCGAGCTGCGATGAATGCCGTGCCGGAAATGCGAGGCATGAAGCCCGGCGAATGTGTCGACAACGCCATTGGCTTTCGCCTTTCTCAAGGCGTCCACAAATTGGCGGCGCTCATCAGAAGAAAGCGCGGAATAATTTTTGCGAATTTGCATGGTCCGTCTCCAAAAAAGGCAAAAGAATTATTTTTTGTCGGCCTTGTCCCGGTAATCGATGTAACGGCGCGCAAGCTCGGTCAGATCGTCGACCCAGTCATAGGCGTAGTCGTGCAGGAAATATTTTCCTTCCTGAAACTGGCCATAGGGGACGTTCGCGCCGTCGATCAGCAACTGCTCGACCGTTTGGCCACAAGCGAAAATCGAGCGCCCTCATGCTACGCAAGAAAGGCGAAATGTCACCCCAGCGCCGCCCTGCCCGCTGACCACTGCGTTCACTTTGCGGCGGCGTCGTCTTCTTCCACAAACCTCGGAAAAATCGGCGCGGGAGGCGGCAGCGGCGCGCCCACCTGTAAGGCGTTCGCGTCGCCGGAGTGGGCGAAGTCGCGCTCGTCAGGCCCAACGCCCAACAAGTCGAGCAGGGAGCCAGCCGATGCGGGGATAAAGGGCTGGAGCGGGATCGCAAGGCGGCGCAGCGTCTCGGCCGTCACGTAAAGGATAGTCTCCATGCGCGCAGGATCGGTCTTTTTCTTCGCCCAGGGCTCCTCGCCGGCGAAATAGCGGTTGGCTTCCGCCACCACGCGGAAGATTTCTGCGAGCGCGTGATGCGGCGCATAGCCGTCCATTGCGGCGCGCGCCTTCTCCAGCACGCCGCTCGCCTCGGCAAGGATGGCGCGGTCGGCTTCGGTCAGCGCGCCCTTTTTGGGAACGGTCCCGCCGCAATTCTTGGCGATCATGGACAGCGAGCGCTGCGCGAGATTGCCGAGATCATTGGCGAGATCGGCGTTGATGCGATTGACGATCGCCTCATGCGAATAATTGCCGTCCTGGCCGAAGGGAATTTCCCGCAGGAAGAAATAGCGCAATTGGTCGACGCCATAGCGCGCCGCAAGCTCCACCGGATCGACGACATTGCCGACGGATTTCGACATTTTCTCGCCGCGGCTGAAAAGGAACCCATGCACGACGATCTGCTTCGGCAACGGCGCGCCCGCCGACATCAGAAAAGCCGGCCAGTAAATGGCGTGGAAGCGCGTGATGTCCTTGCCTATGACATGGGCGTCGGCGGGCCAGAAGCGCGCGCGCTCCCCCTCCCCTCTGAGATATCCCGTCGCGGTGATGTAATTCGTGAGCGCGTCGACCCACACATACATCACATGCTTGGAGTTCGTCTGCGAGCTCGGCGGAATCGGAATGCCCCAGTCGAAAGTGGTGCGAGAGATGGAAAGATCCGTTAACCCACGCTTGACGAATGCGACGATCTCGTTCTTATATTTTTCCGGCGTGATGAAGTTTGGCTGCGACTCGTAGAGCGCCAGCAGCATTTCCGCATAAGCCGAGAGGCGGAAAAACCAGCTTTCCTCCTCCACCCATTCGACGGGTGTCCCGGTCGGCGCGAATTTCTTGCTCTCGACCTCCGTTATTTCGCCTTCGTCGTAATAGGCTTCGTCGCGGACGGAATACCAGCCGGAATATTTGGCGAGATAAATGTCGCCGTTCGCCTCCATCCGCCGCCAGATTTCAAGCGTCGCGAGCTTGTGGCGCTCCTGCGTGGTGCGCACGATATCGTCGGCGCGCGCGTTCAGGGCGTCGCCCATGTGCTGGAACTCGGCGGCCGTCCGGTCGGCGAGCGCCTGCGGCGTCAGCCCTTCCTTCTCGGCCGTGCGCTGCATTTTCTGGCCGTGCTCGTCCATTCCGGTGACGAAAAGCACGTCATGGCCGTCGAGCCGCTTCCAGCGCGCGAAGGCGTCGGTCGCGATGCGTTCATAGGCGTGGCCGATATGCGGAGCGCCATTCGCATAAGGGATGGCGGTAGTGATCATATATGTCGGGCGCTGCGGCATGGCGTCGGTGTAACGCGCTTTTCCGCTGCGGAAAAGGAGGAAGGCGGCGGGGATCTTTCTTCCTAAAATTCGAACAGTCGCTTTGACGGAATGCCAATGGGCGCAACCTTAGCTTTGCGCCCCACATAGACACAATCCGGGCAAACGATCCCAATGTCGGCTTTTCTCGTCTGGTGGGCCTCCATGACCCAGTCCACCCGACAAATGATCCTTGTCGCGCTTTTCGCTCTAGCAGTTGCGGCGCTGATGGCGTCGGCCATCGCCCCGCGCAATCCTCGCGTGAGCATTTGGGTGGCCCGGCTGCGCCGCCCCGCGATGCGGAGCTGGCGCTCGTTTCGCGAGCTCACACGCGGCGAGACCTCGCTGTCGGCGGCGACGTCGTACATTTGGCCGACACGCTGAACCTTTGCCCGCTCCCTGACTTATTGGGCCGGCTTCTTTGGTGTCCCGGCGTCGAAAATTGGGATTTGGACGTTCACTGGGCCAACGTGGAAATCAAGGTTCGCGAAACCGGCCTTTCGACGACAGAGTGGATGCAGCCGCGAGCGAGCGACTTCCAGTCGAAATGCTGGGGCCAGTCAGCCAGAAGTTCCGGATATTACTACTCGAATTCCTACAACCGAAATTGCTCTCCGCTGATCGGGAAGAGCTTTCGGTGAACTTCAGTTTCCGCCCCGCTCTCTCTCGACAGGAAGAAAGCCTGAAAACGCATCCCGCTACTTACCCCGCTTCTGCTCGAACGCTAGCGCTGCGTGAGCAGAGCTCGATGAAGGCAAGCAGACGGTTGAATTTTTCAGTCTGTGGATGGGCCTCGAAGAAATCAGCGAAATCAGGGCATCTGTGCAACTGGAGGAAATCCGTAAGAATGCGCCATCGAGCCAATTACCCTCCCATCGTCGCGCGCTCCAGCCGCTCGAAAACGCCCAGCACCAGCGCCCGCTTGTCAAAATTGAAAACTTCCGTCTCTCGCGCCGCCTGCGCGATCTCGTCCCATGCGTCGGCATAGGCGAGCAGATGCGCGGGATGCGCTCCCTGCTCTGCGCTGCCTCGAACCTGCCGGTCGATCCAGCGTTGAAGCGCGCGCATGAAAGTTTCATAGGAGCTTTCGTTGTCCCGCCCCGTCAATTTGTCGGCGAGCGCATGGACGGCGAGCCAATCCACCTGCGGCAGTTTTTCGAATAGCCCCGAGATCGTTCGGTCGAAGGCGACCCCGTCGCCGTCGAGCAGCCGCAGCGCTTCCCGGACCGACCCTTCTGAACTCGCAGCCGCGGCGGCGACCGCGTCGTCCGGCAACGACGACCAGGGCTCTCTCAAGGCGCGAATGGCGCGCGCAACTTCCATTTCGTTAAGAGGCCGCAGCGGAAGCTTCCTGCATCGGGAGCGGATGGTCGGCGGCAGTCGCCCCGGCTGATGCGCGACAATCACAAAGATCGAACGCTGCGGCGGCTCTTCGATGAGTTTCAGCAATGCGTTGGCGCTGGCGCGGTTCAGATCGTCCGCGCAATCGACGATGGCGACGCGCCATCCGCCCGTTCCGGAGCTTCGATGAAGGGACTGGATAATCTCGCGAACGTCGTCGATGCGGATCTCGGTGTAGAACTTTTTGGTTTTCTCGTTCCATGAGCGGCGGAGCAGAAAAATATCCGCCAGCGCCATGGAGGCGATCCGGCGCGCCGCAGGCGAGTCGCCCGGCACGTAGAGGCTTTGCGCCGCCTGCGTTTCGCTTGCGTGGGGGTCCGGATGCGCCAGCAGAAAACGCGCCATGCGCCAGGCCAGCGTCGCCTTCCCAATCCCCTCGGGTCCGCTCAGAATCCAAGCCTGAGCAATCTTGTCGCGGCGATAGGCGTCGAGAAGCTCTCGCTCGGCCGTCTCATGACCAAAAAAGCCAAGCGTTTCGCGCGGATGCGGCGCATCGTCAAAGCGATCGCTTTCGGGCGGCGCCTCGGCGTCGCGGCTCATTGCGCCGCGGCCTTCGCCGATTGGCCCGCGATTTCTCCGCCAAATCGGTTTTCCACGATTCGCCACACCGCGTCGGCTACTTCATTCTCCGGCAAAAGCGCGTCTACGACACGGCAGCGGTCGGGCTCCGTCGCAGCAATTTCGAGAAAGGCGCGCCGAAGCTCCTCGTGGAATCCTATATCCTCGCTTTCGAAGCGGTCGGGCCCCTTCCCGTGGGGGCGAGCGCTTGCACGCTCGAGTCCAGCCTTGGCCGGAAGATCCAGAATAATCGTTAGATCGGGTTTCAGACCGGCGAGCGCCGCGCGCTCCAGAAGCGCGATGAGATTCTGGTCCACGCCGCCTCTCGCGCCCTGATAGGCGCGTGTGGAATCCGCAAAACGGTCGCTTAGCACCCAATCGCCGCGCTCGAGCGCCGGCTCGATGAGATTGTCGACATGGTCGATGCGAGCAGCCGTGAAAAGGATGGCTTCGCCCAGAGGTCCCAACGCCTTCGCTCGCCCGGACAGGAGCATCTCGCGGAGGCGTTCGGCGCGTGGCGAACCGCCTGGCTCGCGCGTCATGACGGCGGTCACGCCTCTCGAGGCCAGCCTTTCTAAGAGACGCCTCAGCTGCGTCGACTTGCCTGCGCCCTCGCCTCCCTCAAAAGTGATGAGCTTTCCGAACCCCAGGTGCGACTTCGCATCCAGCGTCATTGCTTCTTCGAAAGCTTCGCGCTGATCGCGCCCGCAGCATATTCCCATGCTGCATCGAAGGCGCGCCGGGGCAGAGAACCCTGTTCCACCGCCTCGGCTGTTTCGAGCTTTTGCTCCAGCACGAGGGCGTTGCCTCGCCGAACTTCTATGCGCGCTACGGTCGCGCCCGCCTCCACGGGCGCGATGAGCGGGCCCTGATAGACGATTTTGCCGGTAAGCCTCTCATTTGAGCCTCGCGGCAGCAACACTTTCACGTCGTTCTTAGCGACGAGCGGCACGCGAGTCTGCGTTCCGCCATAGACTTGCGCGTCACCGATCGTCTCGCCTGCTTTGAACAGGAGTTTTTCCTCGAAGTTTCGGAATCCCCACTGCAACAGCTTGCGCGCTTCTTCCGCGCGCTCTTTCCCGCTTTTCGCGCCATACAGAGCGACGATCAGCCGCCGTCCGTCCGAGACCGCCGATCCGACGATGCCATAGCCGGAATCGTCGATATTGCCGGTTTTCAAACCGTCTGCGCCAATGCTCATCGTCAGCAAAGGGTTGCGGTTCAACTGATGGATCTTGTTCCAGGTGAACTCTTTTTCCCCGAAGTATTTGTAATATTCCGGGTAGGTTTTGATCACGAAAGCCGCAAGCCGCACCATTTCGCGCGGGGTGACCTTCTGATCCGGACCCGCCTTCCCCCATGGATTGCCGAAAACGGATTTGGTCATGCCGAGCTCGGCGGCCCGTTTGTTCATGCGCGAGACGAAGGCGTCCTCGCTCCCGGCCAATCCCTCCGCCAATGTGATCGCGGCGTCATTGCCCGAATCGATCACAAGGCCGCGGATCAGATCTTCGACGCGCACTCGGCTGTTCAGTTGAAGGAACATGGCCGAACCGCCCGCCGGCGCCCCGCCCGTCCGCCAGGCGTATTCCGAGACGGAAAACTCGTCGTCGAGTTTGAGACGGCCCTCGGCGAGCTCGTGAAAAACCAGTTCCGCCGTCAGCACCTTGACCGTCGAGGCCGGCGTGACGAAATTGTCGGCCCCTTTTTCGAACAGCACCGTCTGGGTGTCCGCGTCGATGAGAATGGCGAAGGGGGCGCTGGTCTGGAAGCCTTCGGCGAGCGCCGCGGAAGGAGCCACGCCAAAAAGCGACGCTGCGAGCAGCCCGAAAAAGGCGAGTGCTATCCTAATCTTGCGATACACGGCGCGCCTCATGTTTGGCGGCGCGCGCTCTGCGGCCGCATGTTGGCGAAATTTGGCGCGGCGCGGCCGGAAATGCAATGACTTCCGTCGCGCTGTGGGGCGCGGCGCAGAAATAAGAGCGAAGATCGATTGGCGACTTTCTCTGGCGCATTGATTTGAAAACGGTCGGACCCGTTAGTCCAGCGCCTGGCGAATTTCGTCGCGCTCGGCTACGCCAAGGCTTGCGGGGCGGATCGGCGGCAGCGGCGCAGTCTTCCCGAATCGAATCGGGCGATCCTTGCCGATTGGCGCCGGCGACTCCTCGGCCTGTTGTTCCTCGGCCGCCGACGCCGAGGCCTCATATTGTTCGATGCGCGGTTCTTCGAGCGAAGCGACACGCACAGGCTCGTCCTTGGCGGTGATCCTTACCAGAGCCCCACCCTCGAGCATCGCCGGGCGCCCGTCATCGCGTAGCGTGGCAAGCAATTTATTATCGTCGGAGCCGGCGAGGCTCGCGCGCCCGACATATTCCACTTTCACGCGCGCAGTGCCCGACGCCCGAAAATCCAGGGCTTCGGCGACGCGCTGGGAAACATCCATCACGCGTCCGCCGTGATAGGGACCCCGATCGTTGACGCGCACGATGATCGAACGCGCGTTACGCAGATTGGTGACGCGCGCATAGCTCGGCAGCGGCATCGTCGGATGCGCCGCCGAAATGGAATCGCGATTGAAGATTTCTCCGTTGGCGGTGCGGCGTCCGTGAAAATCCGATCCGTACCAGGAGGCTGCGCCGACAGCTACGATAGGCTTTTCGCTCGGATAATAGGTCTTGCCTGCGATCTGATAGCTATTGCCGACCAGATATCTGCCGCCGCCAGGCGGGACTTCCTCCCCGTCGGCAATGACGCGCGGACTGGGGCGCACGCCATAGCGCGGGTCGACTCCGCCGCTCGTGTAGCGCGACGGATCCTGCGCCGAGCAGCCCGCGAGAGCGCAGAGGCTTGCGGCCAGAATGAATCTGCGAAGGGAAAACCGGCGGAAAGACCCGGATAACGCCGAAGTCAACAGGGGCATGAAGTTTTTCGTCGCCTCGGATCGCATCAAATCGGGGCCTCGCCGGCATGCTCAACCGGAACAATCACCATCCGCAATGACCCGGGCCACTGGTTCGGCAGGACTTTCCGTCAGTCTCGCTGAATCGAATTACGGCAGGGTTAACGACGCATACCGCTTGCTTTCGCGAGCTGAACAATAGGGCTTGGAAATTGCGCCAAAATTGCGACGGTTTTCCTACAGATCGTCGGCAAGATCCACGATGCGCGTTTCGACGCGCTCCGCCCCGCGAAAACAATTCACTCCCAGCCGCGCCGCAACGTGAAAACTGCTTCCGCGCGCGGCGAGCAACGCGGGTCCGAGTTCAGAGCCCATCGCCCTGAAGGTGATGGCGTCGAGCCGCGCGCCGTCTCCCGACTGGAGCCGAGCGCGCACATGATCCTCGCCCACGACCGTCGCATCGACGACTCTATGCCCCGGAAATACGAGAATCGGTTCCGGATTGCCGGCGCCGAACGGGCCCGCCATTTCAATCCGCCGCACAATGTCGAGGGACGCGCCTCGGGCAGTGAGCGCAGCATCAACGACGAGAGCATCCTCGGAGCGTGCGGCTTCGACGAAGTCCCGCAACGCTTCCTCCATGAAGGCGCGAAACTCTTCGAACTTCGTCAACGAAACAGTCGCCCCGGCCGCCATGGCGTGGCCGCCGCCCTTCGTCGCGACGCCCGACTCAACTGCGCGGCGGACGGCGCCTCCGAGGTCCACACCACTTAAACTTCTACCAGAACCAGATCCATATTCTCCTGTAAAAGCAAAAGCGAATGATGGAATTTTAAACTTTTCCTTTAATCTTGATGCGATAAGCCCAACGAGCCCAGGATGCCAACCCTCGCGACCCACGACGAGACAGGAGGGGTTGTTGGAACGCGTCAGTTGGAACGCCGCATCGGCCTCCGCGACTTCGAGCGTCGCCCGTTCAAGAACTTGCCGCTCGGCGTTGAGCCGTTCGAGCTGCGCAGCGATCCGGGCCGCCTCGGTCGGGTCGCGCAGTGTCAGAAGCCGCGCTCCGAGCGAAGCGTCTCCGATGCGACCGCCGGCGTTGATCCGGGGGCCGAGCACGAAACCGAGGTGGTAGGCTCGCGGAGGTCCGTCCATGCGCGCCGCGTCCATCAGCGCGGCGAGTCCGACCCGCTCCCTGCGCCGCATCACCGAGAGGCCTTTGACGACGAATGCGCGATTCAATCCGGTAAGGGAAGCGACATCCGCCACGGTCGCGAGAGCGACGATGTCGAGCGTTGCGAGGAGATCGGGCTCCGGCCGCGCGTCGGTCCAGAACCCCCGCTGGCGCAAGGCGCGGGAAACGGCGGCGAGGGTCAGAAAGACGACGCCCGCCGCGCAAAGGCGGCCCTGTTCTGAGAGATCGTCCTCCCTGTTCGGATTGACGACAATGGCATTGGGAAGCTTCTCCGGCGCCTGATGGTGATCGAGGACGATGGCGTCCATCCCGAGCCGGCGCGCTTTGTCCAATTCGGCATGGCTGGTCGTGCCGCAATCGAGCGTCACGAGAAGAGTTGCGCCGCGCGCCGCAAGATCGCGGATCGCGCCGCTATTCGGGCCATATCCCTCAAGAATGCGGTCAGGAATATGGAGGATGGGCGCGGGCGTCCCTGCCGTTTCCAGATACTCGACCATGAGTGCGCTCGAAGCGGCGCCGTCCACGTCATAATCGCCAAAAAGCGCGATTTGCTCGCCCTCTTCTATGGCGCGCACGAGACGGGCGACCGCGGCGTCCATGTCGGTGAGCGTAGACGGATCCGGCATCAATTCGCGCAGGGTTGGGTCCAGATAGGCCAAGACCTGTTCGCAGGTCACCCCGCGGCCGGCGAGAATTCTCGCCGTCAGTTCGTCGATCTCATGCATTTGAGCTATGGCGAGCGCTTGACTCTCGCGCGCAGCGTCGAGCCGCGGACGCCAGCGACGGCCGGTCAGCGACCGCTCGACGCCGAGAAAGGGCGGCGCCGCCAGGCCGCGAGGCGGCGCAAGGTCAATGGACAATGAACCGGCTCCCATGGCCGAATTAGGCGCGACGCGGCTCTAGAGAGTTGAAACCGCGCGAATCGGCTTGATTCGAGCATCGCCGCCCGAGTGCGTTCGGTCAACGTCTCCGCACCCCGACCATCTCGCTCAATGGTAAGTATCCCCCGGCTTTGCCGCATAGGCGCTAAAATACGCGCGTCATTTTCTGATAGCTCCGTCGTCGAGGCGGCTCGTGGAGATGTCGTTGCAGC
>Ga0209048_10000428_pt1 | contig 45313 bp, 39 predicted proteins | sample FrelakmetCRP12CR_FD_187146 | JGI IMG/M metagenome (GOLD analysis project Ga0209048, IMG submission 187146) | Freshwater lake sediment microbial communities from the University of Notre Dame, USA, for methane emissions studies - CRP12 CR (SPAdes)... | ecosystem: Environmental > Aquatic >...
GCGCAGGCACATCCGCTACGGCCACCAGCGCAGGCACATCCGCTACGGCCGCCAGCGCAGGCACATCCGCTACGGCCGCCGACGCAACAGGCTCCGCCGCCGCGGCCGCCTCTGCCGGGGTTTCGGGGGTAGCCGGCGGGGCGGGAATCTCCACGTGCGCGTCGGGCTGAGCCTGGCGGTGGCGCCGGATTTCGATCCAGATGTCATCACCGCCGCGGGCGGCCACCACGGTGAATCGCTCCCCGTTGGCCACGGCGGACCGGGGCAACTCGTGCTCGACGGCACCGAGCTCGTCCAGCGCGCGCCGGCTGTCGGCGGGCAGCAACTGCCCCAGCATCCCGGCCACGGCTTCGAGCGTGAGCGGGCGCGGAGACAGCTCAACCGGCCCTGACGGCGCCACCACGTAGGGTTGTTCCCCGACGTGCATCACCAGCGCGTCACCATCGGCCCGCACGATGGCGGTCAGCAACGAGTTGACCAAGGGAGTGGCTCTCCTTGCACCACGGCTCCGAGCCGCACCACCGGGTGCGGCCTCTCTCACCGGTTGTCGGTCGGATGGCACGAAGTCTTTAACTCGTGCAGGGCAGGACTGAAGTCCTGCCCCACCGAATCGCAGTCCTGCCCCACCGCACTAAAGTCCTGGCCCACCGTGCCGAGGAGCCGGCGCCCCTGTTCGACTGGTTGTCGCAGCGTAGACGCGGACCAGCTCCACGAGCTTGTAGCCGCGCGCCTGGTATGGCGGGATGATCCTCTCCGTTCGGAGATACTGGAGCATTCCGTCGTCGGCATAGTCGGCCTCGCCGACACCCTCGGCTGCCGCCAGGCGGGATTCGAGACCGGAGAGCGTCAGGCGGGCGGCGTCCACCAGGCGGGTGCGGGAGAGAATGCCGAGCCAGCGCTCCCTGTGCGGGCGCCGCTCGGCGGCGAACGACACGTAAATCTCGTTGGCGAGCAGGTTGTAGCCCTGGCCCGACCGGCTCGCCGGCGCGTCCTCGACGCGGATGGCGGCGACCTCCTCGACCTGCTGGAGGAGGTCGAGGAGCCTCGCGGTGAAGTCGCCTTCACCCGACCACCCGCCACGGTCAACCTGCATGCCGCTGTCCCAGAACGAAGGCCGCAATCTCCGACGGGTGATCGACGAAGACCTCGCCGCCTCGGAGTTGAGATCGATCGAGCAGCGCGAACCCGAAGCCGTAGCGGGCCAGGCACGCGCGGGTGGCGGCCGCCTGCGCGGTGCGAAGATCCACCGTCGAGTCGCCGACCATCACCGTCCGGCAGGGCTCGGCGCCCGCTTCGGCGATGAGGTGCAGGAGGCCATCGGCGTGCGGCTTGCGGCGGAACGGGCCGTCTCCACCGACCACGCCGCGGAAACACCGCTCGAGGTCGAGGCTCGAGAGGATCTTCCGCGTCACGGCGGCCGGTTTGTTCGTCAGCACGGCCATCGGCACGACGCCCTCGAGCGCGTGCAGCATCTCGGGAACTCCGGGATAAGGCCTGGTGCTGCCGGGCAGGACGCCGTCGTAGATTTCCATGAACCGCGGGAGCGCCGGTCCCGGCTCGTCGCAGACCCCCGACGCGGCGAATGCGCGGGCGACGAGGAGATTCGCGCCCTCGCCAACCATCTTCGACACCTCGTCGAGGAGGAGGGGGCGACCGCCCCGCTCCACAACCAGCCGGTTCACGGCGACGACGAGGTCGCCGATCGAGTCGATCAGGGTGCCGTCGAGGTCGAAGACGACGAACATGGAACGACTCTCGGCTCAGGGCTCAGGGCCGCCGGCTACTCGCCCAGGTAGGTGGCGAAGGAGGTTGGGGTTTCCCACACCCGGACTTTCACCACGTTGAACCCCTGCTCCTTCGTGTACGTGAAGATGAGCCTGGCGATCAACTCGACGGTCGGGTTGGAATCGACCAGGTAGACCGGCTCGCCGAGCGCCTGCAGGGGCGCCACGAGCGGGTCATCGCGTCGAAGAACCATCTTGTGGTCCAGCTCGCGATCGATCCAGCCCTTGACCACCCGCTTGATGTCGCTGAAGTCGCACACCATGTTGCGGGTGTCGAGCGCGTCGGTGCGTATCTCGATCTCGGCCAGCGCATTGTGCCCGTGGGGATGCTTGCAGACCCCGCCGTAGTCGAGAAGGCGGTGGCCGTAACAGAACTCGATGCGCTTGGTGACGGAGTACATGCCTCGATTGTACAGTAGGCAGCGCGGCGTCCTGCCGGTTGGTCTGGTATTCCCGGGTGAACGGAGGTTATCGTGGCCGATGTCGCAGTGCTGCTCTCGGGGGGGCTCGACAGCGCGGTGCTGGTGGCGCACGCCGCGCGGTCAGGCCTGGTGCAGCCGGTGTACGTGAGCGCCGGCCTGTCGTGGGAGGCGGAGGAAGCAGCGCTGGTGGCGCGCCTGCTGCAGTCCCCGCCCTACGCCGCGAGCGTGCTCCCGCTCGTCAGGCTCGCGCTCGATGCCACCGACATCTACCCCGAGTCGCACTGGGCGCGGCGCGGCACGCCGCCGGCCTACGACACGCCCGACGAAGACGTCTATCTCATCGGCCGCAACGTGCTGCTTCTCTCGAAATCTGGCGTTCTCTGCGCGCTCCACGGGATCCCGCGGCTCGTCATCGGGCCACTGGCGGGCAACCCGTTCCCCGATGCCACGCCCGAGTTCTTTGCGTCGATGGCCCGCACGCTGTCGCTCGGCCTCGCGCATCGGCTGGTCATCGAGGCGCCGTTCTCGGGGATGCACAAGGAGGACGTCGTCAGGCTGGGCGCGTCGCTCGGCGTGCCGTTCGGCCTCACGCTGTCGTGCATGAAGCCGGCGAACGGACGCCACTGCGGGTTGTGCAGCAAGTGCCGCGAACGCCGCGACGGGTTCGCCGCGGCCGGCGTGCAGGATCCGACCGAGTACCTGGCGGCTTCGCCGCGGTAGAAGGGGCGGCGGCCGGCGACGTGCGGCTGCGTCCGCCCGGCGGTTGTGGGACCGGCGCGAAAGGGCAGTGCGTCAGAGCGTCTTGACCACGATCGTGCCGCTGTTGCTGCGGAGGCGAAGGAGCTTCCCGCCCGAGCCGAGCGGGCGCTTCAACTCGCGCGCGTGTTCTTCGTCCCGGCCACCGGTGGTCGGCTCGCCGAACCCGCGCACCCGCACCGCGCCGTCGCCGGTGGTCGCATCGAGGCTCGCGGCGAAGTCCGCCGGCAGCTCGAGCCGCAGCCCGCCGTCGCCGGTGCGGATCTCCCAGTCGCTCGCCATCGAGCTGCCCTCGTCCGCCCTTACTTCGACCGACCCGTCGCCGGTCTTGAGCTTCAGCGACTGCAGCTTGCCTGACACGCGTGCACCGCCGTCGCCGCTCTCCAGATCGAGCGACCCCGACACGTCGTCGAATCGCAACGAACCGTCTCCGGTGTGCACGCGCAGCGTCCCGGCGATATCGACACCCTTGACGCTGCCATCACCCGTATGGAGCTCGATCTGGCCGTCCACGCGTTCGATGTTCATCGACCCGTCTTCGCTCCGCGCGACGATGTTGCAGCGTCGGGGGACCGACGCGACGATGCGGGCGGAGGGCGAAACCCTGAAACCCAAGGTCGGACCGCTCCCGTCCGGCTTCTTCACCTCGATGGTAATCGTATTGCCCGACTGCTCGGCCCGGACTGTGATCGCCTCGGCCAGTGCCTTGTCCGAGGCCCGCTTCTCGACCTCGATGAGGACTTCCGCCCGGTCCCAGGACCGGATTTCCATCGATCCGTCGAACGTGGTGAGCGACAGGTCGGCTGTGCCCGTCACCTTGAAGCGCTTCTCCTCGTGAACCGAGTACGGACCCGCATCCACCGTAATGTCACAAGCCGAGGTCAGCAGCGCCGCGGCCGCCGCCACCGCCAGGCACCCGGGCCACCGAAGAGCATCTCGCCTCATAACACCCCCCCCTTGTTGGGGTTAGACGGCTGCCGCCAGGCAAAGGTTCAGCGGGCGCATTGCGCCGGGACCGACGAACGACGACAATTGGCGCCATGTCGCCATACCTCATCGCCGGCGGGGTTGCCCTAGCCGCGGCCGTGGCCGCCCTGCTCATCGTCATCATCGTGAGGAAGGGGCGCCCGTTCGGCACGGGCGACGTGTTCCGGGCCAGCCGATGGAGCCGCGGGAACCGCCTGTTCCCGACGCAGGTGCGCATGTCGCCGACGGCCGTGGCTCGCTACACGCCACACTGGATCGGCCGACAGGAGGAGACGATTCACATCGCCCACGTCGCGTCTGTCCGCATCGACACGAAGCTCTTCTTCGCGGACGTCTTCATCGAAACCAGCGGCGGCGTCAGCTCGATCAGCTGCTACGGGCATCGCAAGAAGGACGCGCGGCGCATCAAGGAGCTGATCGACCAGTATCAGACGGATTACTTCAAATCGCCCGTTGCCGCCGCAGTCCGGCCGGCGCTGCCAGCCCAGCGGTGACAGGCCCGCGGCCTGTCGTCCACGCCGAACCCGGCCGATAGAGAAAGAGCCGGGCTAGTCCGGCCAGCCAGGTTGTGAAGTGGGCGACGAGCTGACGCTATCCTCGCGGCAAGCCACCGATTCCTCCCCGCGCGTCGCGCCGGCAGGGAATGATCTGCAGGCGCGTTTCCGCACGCTGGTGCAGTCGCCGCTGCGCGCCGGCATCCTCCGCTACGTCTTCGCCCAGCCGGGCGAGGCCTTCGAGATCGAAACGCTGATGCGCGTCTTCGGGCGGATGCGGCTCGACGTGGACAACTGCATCGGCGAACTCGTCGCGTTCGGCCTGGTGCGGCGCGTTCCCGGCTCCCCCGCCACTTACGTGGCGAATCGGCCGGACGCCGACGCGACGAGCGGGATGCTCGACGATTTCCTCGACCGGCGCGCCGCCATCAGCACGGAGGACCAGTCGCCGTCGGTGCAGCGATTCCGCGAGATGATCGGCCGCGACGAGAAGATGCTGATCGTCTTCGAGTGGGTCAGGACGGCAGCCAAGTCAGACATCTCGGTGCTCGTCCTCGGGCCGACGGGCTCGGGCAAGGAGGTCGTGGCGCGGATGATCCACGAGTTGAGCCGCCGCGCGAGCGGGAAGTTCCAGGCGGTCAACTGCGCTGCGCTGCCCGACACGCTGTTCGAATCGGAGATCTTCGGCCACGAGAAAGGCGCCTACACGGGCGCGCACGACAGGAAGCCCGGGCGGCTGGAACTGGCCAACCACGGGACGCTCTTCCTCGACGAGATCGGCGACATGTCGATGGTGGCGCAGGCCAAGCTCCTGCGCGTGCTGGAAGAGCGTCGGTTCGAACGCCTCGGCGGCACCCGATCGATCGAAGTGGACTTCCGGTTGATTTCCGCGACGAACCGGCCGCTCGAACAGTTCGTCCGCGAGAGCCGGTTCCGCGAAGACCTGTACTATCGCGTCAACGCGTTCTCGATCCGCCTGCCCTCGCTCCGGGAACGGCCCGTGGACATTCCGGTGCTGGCGCAACGGTTCCTCGCCCGATACTGCGCCGCCAACGGCCTGCCGATCGACAGCAAGGTGTTCTCGAAAGAGGCGCTCGAGCAGCTGGCCGGCTACCCGTGGCCCGGGAACATCCGTGAGCTGGAAAGCACGGTGTCGAGAGCCGCAATGTCGGCGCCGGGACGGGTCATCCGCGGAACCGATACCGACTTCCTCCACGCGATGTCGGCGCCGGGCGAGGCCACGCGCGAGCGGCTCCCTTCGCTCCGCGAAACCGAGCGCGCCCACATCGTCCGGGTCCTCGATGCCGTCGGCTGGAACAAGAAGGAAGCAGCGGAGGTCCTCGAGATCAGCCGTGGCACGCTCTACCGGAAGATCACGGAATACGAGCTCGAGCCGGCGCGGACCAGGATGTACCGAAAAGGGTCACACTCACCCGCCACCTAGCGAAATGACCGTCATTTTGGCCTGAATTTCGCCAGCCCTTCACGTTCCAAAACAGCACAATCATTGTAAGACGTTAAGATGCTATTAAATAAGCACTTATCGTCATCGCGCCGTGATTGTGATTTATAATGGCACACATCGACCGCCACTCCACCTCCACTTCAGGCGAGCTCTAGGTCGTTAAGTCAAATCATTACAATAATTTACTAGGTATCTACGCGAGCTGGACCATTCCGGCAGTGGTCTTGCGATAGCACCACACGGTGAAACCTAGCTCGCCACGGTTCATCGTTCGCCTGCAGGCGGCGTTTCGAGCGGCGGTCGGCCGGCCCGGTCGGCTGGCCGGCGCTGACCGTCGGGCCACGTCCGCATCCTGGCAACGTCGAATTCCTGCCGTGATCTATCCGGCGGCTCTCGCGGCCGCGGTTGCTGGCTCGGTCCTCGCGGCGTATGACCAGTACGCGCTGTCCGGGCTCCTGCTCGTCATCGCGGCGGCGGGGTGGTGGGAGGGCCATCGGCGTGGGCGCGCCTGCGCCGACGCGGCGAGTCGTGAGCGGCGGCTGTCCGGCCTGCACCTGACGACCATCGAAGCGCTCGCGCTGGCCATCGACGCGAAAGACCAGACGTCTGCCAGTCACATCCGGCGCGTGCAGCTGTTCTCCCGCGCGCTGGCCCACGCCGTCGGCCTGTCGGACGACGAGGTGCAGGGGATTGCCACGGCGGCGCTGCTGCACGACATCGGCAAGCTGGCGGTGCCCGAGCACATCCTCTCCAAGCCCGGCCCGCTCACCGACGAGGAGTTCGCGAAGATCAAGATTCACCCGCAGGTGGGTTTCGAGATCATCGAGCACGTGCCGTTCCCCTATCCCGTCGCGCCGCTGGTGCTCTGCCATCACGAGCGGTGGGACGGAAGCGGCTACCCGCTCGGGCTCCGCCGCCAGGACATCCCGCTTGGCGCGCGCATTCTCGCGGTGTCCGACTACTTCGACTCCGTGACACGCGATCGCCCGTACAACAAGCGGATGCCTCGCGACCTGGCGGTGCTGCTGCTGCGCCAGGAGTCGGGCAAGGCGCTCGACCCGAACCTGGTGTCCGTGTTCCTCGAACTGCTGCCGACCCTGCAATTCGCCGACCGCGTCCTGGTCGAGCCTGGCGATCACGACGCGCCGGGGCTCGCGCATTCGCAGCACCTGTTCGAGAACGGCGAGAACGCGGCGTTCGAGAACATCGCCCGGGCCCACCAGGAAATCTACGCGCTCTACGAGATCGCGCAGGCCATCGGCTCGAGCCTCGGGGTCGCCGACACGATGTCGCTCATCGCGGGCAAGCTGACGGCGCTGGTGCCGTTCTCCTGCTGCGCGCTGTTCGTGACCGACGACGATGGGACGATTCGATGCCGGTTCGCGGCCGGAGTGGACGCGGACGACCTGAAGCCGGTCACGCTCGCCGCCGGACGCGGTCTCGCCGGGTGGGTGATCCGCAACCGGCGGTCCCTCGTGAACGGGAGGCCGGCCGCCGATTTCGAGGCCGCCGACCTGCCGGCCGCCGCGTCGAACCTGCGGTCCGCGCTCGTCTGCCCGTTGATTTCGAGCGACCGCGTCGTCGGCGCGATCGCACTGTACCACGGCGACCCCGCCTTCTATTCGGAGGAGCACCGGCGCCTCCTCGACCGGATCTCCGAGCAGGCCGCAGCCGCCATCTCCAATTCGATCGTCTACGAACAGACGCGCGAGGCGTCGCTGAGCGATCCGCTCACCGGCCTGCCGAACACGCGCTACATGTTCACGCACCTGACGCGCGAACTGGCGCGGGCGGAGCGCCTCGGCACGCAGGTGGCCATCCTCGTGCTCGACCTCGACGACTTCAAGGACATCAACGACACCCACGGCCACCACATCGGCGACCTGGCGCTGCGCGAGGTGGCGAGGGTGCTGAGGGAGACCATCCGCCCGTACGACGTCTGCGTCCGCTACGCCGGCGACGAGTTCATCATCGTCCTTTCCGGGTGCGGCTCGGAGGAGGCAGAGGCGAAGCGGATCGAGATCCGGCACGCGGTGGAGGGCGTCGTGTTCGAGGCGGCTCCCGGCCGCGCGATTCGCATCAGCCTCAGCGTGGGAGCCGCCGTCTTCCCCGGCGATGGAGACACCTACGAGGCGCTCCTCGCCACTGCGGACGGCCGGATGTATCGGGACAAGAAATCGCGCAAGCACCAGGGGAGCGGGGCACAGGCGTCGGGCAAGCACGATCCGGCGGTCGCAGACGACCTCCAGGGCGGGCGCAGGGTCGGCCTCGCCGCCCCGTCCAGCACGCGCGTGAACTGAGCCCGCTTCGCCCACGGCTCACGGCTGGCGGTTCACGGCTGGCGAGAGTGTAAGATCGTCCCAGTGCCGATCTTCACGTGCGTCGTCACCGCCGTGATCAGGGAAACCCCTCGGAATCGGGTCGTCCGGCTGGGGCTGGACGGCCGTGCCCTGGTCTTCGAGGCCGGCCAATACGTCGCGCTCGGAGACCACGGGCAGCCGGAGCGCAAGCCCTATTCGATTGCCTGTTCACCGGCGCAGGCGGCACGCGACGGTCAGCTCGAGTTCCTCATCCAGGTCGGTGAGGATGAGAGCCCGGGACCGCACCTGCCAGTCCTCGCCGCCGGCCGCCTCGTGGACGTCGAGGGTCCCTCCGGCTCCTTCGGGCTTCCTCCCGGGGCCCGGCCACCCGCGGTTGCACTGATCTGCGGCGGAACCGGCATCGCTCCGCTCCGCGCGATGCTCTGGCAGATTCTCTCGGACAGCCCGTCCACAAAGGTGGCCCTGCTGCAGAGCGCCAGGACGCCCGACGAGTTCTCGTATGCGGAAGAGCTTCGCGGGCTGGCGGGGGAAGGCCGGATCATGCTGCTGGAGACAGTGACCCGAGACGCGCCCCCGTCCTGGCGCGGCAACCGCGGGCGCGCCGACGCTCGGATGCTCGCCGGATGGATTGACGGACCCGACACGTGGTGTTTCGTCTGCGGACCCGACTCGCTGGTGGAGGGGATTCCCCGGCTGCTCACCAGCGTGGGCGTGCACGCAAGGAACATCCGGGTCGAGCACTGGCCGGGCTGAGGTCCGCAGTGTCAGCCTCGATGTGGCAATACGGCTGGCGGCCTGCGGCTGGCGACGTGCGGCCTGTCACGTCGAAACGAGGACGGGGTGCTCGGCCGTCGCGCCACCGACTGTGGAAGGTGATTCCCGGGTTCGTGGCACGGCCGGTCCGCGCCGGCCGCAAGCCGGTGGTCGAAGGCCGCGAGCCGAATGACGCCTTGAGGTTAGATCCCCACCGTGTGGAACCCGGCATCCACGTAGAGGATCTCGCCGGTGACACCGCGGCTATCGGGGCCGATGAGGAACAGCGCCGCGTCGGCCACTTCGGCCGCATCGACGTTTCGCCGGAGAGGCGCGCGGTCGCGGTAGACCTGGAGGATGTCGCTGAAGCCTGAAATGCCGGCCGCGGCGAGCGTCCGGATGGGGCCGGCCGACACCGCGTTGACGCGGATGTTGTCGCGGCCCAGGTCGCCGGCGAGATACCGAACGCTCGCCTCGAGGGCCGCTTTCGCCACTCCCATCACGTTGTAGTTGGGAAACACGCGCTGGCTGCCGAGGTAGGTCAGCGTCACGATGCTGCCGCCGCCGCGCCGGGCCATCAGCGGCCGCGCGCCGCGCGCCATCGCGATCAGCGAATACGCGCTCACGTCCAGGGCAATGCGGAATCCTTCCCGCGAGGTCTGCACGAACGGCGACGCCAGTTCGGCCTTGGGCGCAAAGGCCGCCCCGTGCACGACGAAATCGAGGCCGCCGAACTCTCGGTCGACCGTCTCGAACAGCCGGTCGAGTTGCCGATCCTGGGCCACGTCGCACGGCAGCACGAGCGGATCGCGCGTCAGCGCCGCCAGTTCCTGGACGTTCTCGAGAAGCCGCACGTCCTGGTAGGTGAGCGCGAGGCGCGCGCCGGCGTTCGCCGCCGCCTGGGCGATCGACCACGCGATCGATCGCTTGTTGGCGACGCCCACGACGACGCCGTGGCGACCGGAGAGATCGGTCATCTGGTTGACAGTTTACCCGAAGAGGTTCCACCGGACACGCGTCCGCCGGGCGGAGGAGAGCCGTTCTTCGATGACGGTGGGATCGAATCTCGGGTCAGGCTGGAAGCGCGCGGATCGCCCGTCCTTCACTTCGAGTGCTTCTTGCCGTGCCTGGCTGGCTGGCCGCTGCGAGGCTGGCGATGCATCTCGCCCCGGGCTGCCATGCGGCCGCCCTGGCCGCCGCCGCCCCGGTTCCCCGCCGGCCGCCCGAACACCGGACCGTGCGCGTTTCCGTTCGCGTTGCCGCCGCGCCCGCCGCCGCCGGGCCGGGAGCCCATTCCGCGGGACATCCCGCCACGGAACTTCCCCGGGCGCCCGATCGGCTGGCGCATCGTGAACTCCGGAACGGGCCGCTCGATCGAGTGGTTCTCCGGTCGAGGCAAGGTCGCGCGAATGAGGCGGCGGTGGACGCGGGCTTCCTCCGTCTCGTCCGGATCGCCCCCCTCGCTCGTCCCGTTCTCGGGTTCCGACTGGCTGCCCAGAGTCGCGAGCGGTTCGGCTGCGGGCGGCGGCTGGGTCAGCGGCGGCTGGGCCGCGCTCGAGCCTGCCGCCGTCGCGTTGTTCTCTTCGCGGGGCGGAGCGGGGGATGCAATCACCGGCGTGGGGGCCTCCGACTGGACGGCCGCAAGCACTTCCTGGTAGGCGGTCGAGACCGCGTCTTTCTTCCGTCGCAGCGTGGGCATCTTCCCCTGCTTGAATTCGTGCTCGGCGTCACAGGTCGTGCACCGGGTCTGCCTGATCTCGTCGTCGATCATCGCGACGACCGCGTGGTTGGTCAGTCGGCGTTCGCGCGGACAGTAATCGTCCAGGATGTCACCGAGCCGAAGGCGGCGCTGCTGCATGAAAGCCCCCGAAGATTTCGCTGGAAGGATTGGAGGAATACGCCATTTTCTAACGCGTCTTGCGCACGAACCTCGTCGCGTCGCCGAACATCTCGCCGTCACGCGCCTGCGCGGCCAGCCAGGCCCGGAGCGCGGCGGTATCGGCGGTCAACACGACGTTCTTACGGCTGTCGAGCGTCGGGCGCAGCTTCGTCAGCCGGCCCTGATCGGTCTCATGAAGGAACCAGTCGTAGTCCAACCCGGTCACCGTCAAGGTGTCGCCGAGCACCTGCACTCGCAGGGCGACATGCGCGGGTATGAAGAGCGCTGCCGAATCCAGGGGCCGGCCGGGTGTCAGGTCGAGCACGCGGCCCTCGCCGACGCGAGTGAGAAACCCGGTTAGGACGACCGGGCCGCTCGGGGAGGCATACCGTATCTTATACGATTTCCACTCCGCGCGATCCACCTGAATCCGCGTGTGGTCCTCCGCGTTCTCCCAATCGCCGACGAGCGCCTCGTCGAACTCGATTGACGCGTCGTCGTAGAACGGTTGCAGGCTGGTGACGAGACACCCGGCCGAACCGAGCGTCAGCAGCAGGACGAGGACGCATGACGCGGGTCGCGCGCGGTGTGACACAGGCGATCACGCTCTCTCGATCTCGGCAGGACGAATTCTACCGGCCGCCGGGGCGAAGCTCAACGGTTTTTTGTCCACCGACGGGAGACCTCCCGTCAGGCCTTTTCGACCATCGAGGCCGGGGATTCCGGCCCGGCGGCGCGCCACTCCTTCCAGCGGGCGACAATCGCGTTCTTCAGCATCGCGAAGCCGAACATGAAGAGGCTGAAGCCGGCGAAGGCGGCCACGGCCGTGGGAAACGGGAGGTTCCGATGGAGCGGGTTGCTGAACACGCCGTAGACCAGTTCGACGTGGACCCAGTAGACGAACAGCGACGCCTTTCCGAACAGGACCATCGGCGAGGCCCACGGCCATCTGTCGCCCAGCAGGCGCGGCCGCCGCTCCCAGAAGTACACCAACGACAGCGTGGCCGTAATGATGCCGAGGCGGAGCAGGAAGAACATCGGGGAGCTGGTCCAGAACTGCGAATCGGGATAGATCGACGGCAGGTAGGAACCGGCGTAACACGCGGCCGCGAAAACGAGGCCGCCGGGTGCCATCCAGGCGTGCAGCGTGTGTTGGGCTTTCTCGCCTCGCATGCGATCGACAACCACGCCGATCAGCGCTCCGGCAAACACGAAGCCCGACCACGGGAACAACGTGAAGTTGTTCCGGCCGGGTGTCGGCCGCAGGTACCACTGCAGCGGCGGCGGCAGCGGATCGATCAGCGGCGTCGTGCGGACGAGCGGCGTGACGAGGGCGATGGCCAGGGCGGCGCCTCCGAGGAGAAGAAGGCGGCGGCGGTAGTCCCGCGCCAGCTGCCACAAGCCCGCGGCCGCGACGATCGACGGGCCCATGATGTTCAGGATGTCCACCTTGAGCACCCCGCCCAGCATCGCCTTCGGATTCAGGATGTAGGCCTGGAACCGAAAGAGGTACGCGAGGCCGAGGATTTCCCATCCCCTGCGCCGCACGCGGGCGGCGGCGGTCGTCATGCGCCCCGTCTTCCGCTCGCCGGAGCTGGCGGCCAGCGCAACGGAGACGCCGGCCAGGAACAGAAACATCGGCGCCGCGAACCCTGCGAGAATGGCCGACAGGCCAAAAGGGAGTCCCTGGCGATCGGCCGGCCTGGTCCACGCGTCCAGCACGTGAGCCTCGATCATGATGAGGATGGCCAGTCCCCTCATCCAGTCGATGTAGCTCAACCGGCTGCCGGTGGTTTGCTTCGGTCCGCTCATCGCGATGTGCTCCGGGTCGCGGGCAGCAGCCTCAGGCGGTCCGCGGCGTGCAGCTCGACGGCCTTTCGCGAGAACGGCAGCGGGTGGTAGCGACCTTCGGCCCAGAGCGGCAGGAGGTCCGTGTAGTGCGGGCTGCCAGGCTGGCCCGACGTGCCCGGAACGTTGATCGTCATCGAGTTGTCCCAGTCCGCAACGTCGATCACTTCGCGGAACGACGCGCCGGCCCCCTGCCGCGCACCGGAACCTGTCGCGTTCGGGGTCGTGGAGTCACCGCCCCGCGGCACGTCCCGCGTATTGAGGACGGCCTGGAGCGCCGGGGAGCCGGCAAGCGGATGCTCGAAGAATGCGCGGTGCATTCTACCCCACGACCAATCGGCCGCGTCGGGCCCCTGTCGCGCCGCCACGTCGCGCCACGCCCGGGCGAGAGCCGGCCCGGTGATGGCGGCTCGAACCGCCGCGCGCACGTCCGCAGCCGCATCCTGGGGCACCCGGCAACCTGCGCATCGCGGCGTGCCGTCCACCCAAGGGGCGGAGGCATCCACCGCCCCGCGCAACCCGCTGCGGGCGAGCAGCGACAACAGCGCCTGGTCGCCGGGCGCCGGAGCGGTCGCCGGCGGCGTCTCGCGGCCGGCCGAGGGACGCGGCAGGCCCTCCGCAATCGCCGCCTTCAGCCGTGGCAGCCAAACCTCGTAGAGCGCCGCCGCCGCCGACTCCTTCGAAAGCGTTGCGTCCCACGACGTGAGGAGTGCGATGGCCCGGTCGCGATCCGCGTCGTCATCGCCGGCTCCTGCCTGAACGGCGCCGCGCTCGGCAACTGCCTTCCTGAGCGCATCGACGACGCCCGCGGCGACGACCGACCGCTCGTCGTGCTGGAGGCGCTCGAAGTCGGAGACCGTGAACCTCCGCCCCGCCGCCGCGCCTTCGCGGAGGACGTCGAGAATGCGCTGGAATCGAAACGGGGCCCCGAACTCGAATCCCAGCGTATGGGGGTACCCGGCGGGCAGGATGTTGTGATTCGCCGTCGCGATGAAGCCGCTCTTCGGGTTGAATGTCTGCGGAAGGTCGGCCAGCGGAAGGAAGCCGCCCCATTCGAACTTCCCTTCGTGACCGGGCACCGGCAGCAGGCCGTTCCAGCCCGGTCGGATCGGCGCCAGGCCGGCAGCCACCCAACCGATGTTCCCTTCCACGTCGGCGTAGACGAGGTTCTCGGACGGCACCTTCCATCCGGACACGGCAGCGCGGAATCCACTCCAGTCGCGAACCGTGTCGAGCGCGAGGGACTTGAGGTAGCCGGCCCCCCCGGCCTCGGCTCCGACCCAACGCAGCGCATACGCGCGGCCGCGCGGTCGGTCCACGTGAAGAACCGGCCCGTGCCGCGTGAACCGCAGCTCGACCTCGCGCGGCGCCTCGCCCCTGACGGCGATCGTCTCCCGCTCGATGCGCATCGCCTCGGAGACGCCGCGATACAGATAACGATCGGGATTGGCTGGATCCAGCTGCTCCACGTAGAGGTCCTGCTGGTCCATTCCCACGATCGTGAACCCGAACGCCACGCGCTCGTTGTGGCCGGCCGCAACGCCGGGAAGCGCCGGCTCGCCGGCGCCGATGACGTTCCACCCCGGCCCATTGAGGTGCACCGTGTAACGGAGCGACGGGAGCATCAGTGTACGGTGCGGGTCGTTGGCGAGCAGCGGCCTGCCCGTTGCCGAGTGGCGGCCGGACACGACCCAGTCGTTCGAGCCGATCTCCTCTGGGAGGATGTCGAGCCCGGTGATTCCGGGTGACTGGCGGAGTGCGGGAGGGAACGTCACCGTTTCGGCGACGCCTTCGGCCAGAGCCAGAACGTCGTCAGTGATGTCCGCGAGGTCGAGGCCCTCCGGCACGCTCAGCATCGTCGGCGGATCGAGCGCCGCGGTCTCGAGCAGACGATCGAGGCCCATCGTCCTGACCTGCCGGGCGCGCTGCACCTCGGAGCGGACGTTTTGCGTCATGACGTAGCCCGCCATCCGGCCGATCACGACGCCGGCGGTCCACGGCTGCGGCCGGCTGCCGGTCAGTTGAAACTCCAGCGGCAGACGCTCGGGCGACGACGTGGCGATGGCGATCTGGGCATTCACGCCGGCGACGAAGGCATCGACGATCACCTTGGCGTCCGGTCGATACGCCTGCCACTCGGCCGCGAGATCGCCACGGTAGCGAAGCAGCCGCGCGAGAATGTCGCGGTTGACGGCGGTCGGGCCGACGATCTCCGCCAGCGCCCCTTCCGACATCCGGCGCCAGAGGTCGAGCTGCCACAGCCTGTCCTGCGCCGCCACGAAGCCCTGTGCGAAGAACAGGTCGTGCACCGTCTCCGCGTAGATGTGCGGGACGCCCCACCGATCGCGAATCACTTCGACCGGGCGTTCGAGGCCTGGAAGAGTCATCTCGCCAGTCGTCTGCGAAAGCGCGGCCGCCGCCCTTGCGCGAAGCCTGCTGACCTCCTCTGGCGACGCGGGCCCCTGCGCGTGGGAGATCAATCCCAGGACGATGACGGCGCCGACGACGGCCAGGCGCTTCATGCTACACCTCGATGGTGAAGCCGACCTCGAGCTCGATGTCCTGACGGAAGGTGCTCCAGACGGAGCAGTACTTGTCCCGCGACAGCTGGATGGCCCGTTCAACGTGCTCGGGCAGCATCTGTCCCGTGAGCGTGAAGTCGAGCCGCACCTTCGTGAAGCGCTTCGGGTCCTCCGCCGCGCGGTGGCCCGTGAAGTGAGTCCGCAGCGAGGTGACGGTGTGGCGGCCCCTGGTCAGGATGTGCACGAGGTCGATCGCCATACACCCGGCGAGCGACAGCGCCAGCAACTGGACCGGCGTCGGCGCGGCGTGGGCGGATCCGTCCATGCCGACCTCGTGCTTTCCGACGTTCCCGGTGAACTGCTGCTCGCCGTCCCATTCGAGCGTGGCCACGATCGGCGGACGCGGCTCGGTCATCGAACGCTCCTTCTGTGTGGGGGGCTCACGCGGGGCGGCAACAGTATACGGGGGATCGCGAAGTATCCAGTATGCAGCAGGCAGCGCCGCCTCCTACGCAGAATCCATTTACCCCGGCACCGGTTGGGCGCTACTCTGAGGGTATGGGGTCAGCATCGCGTGCGTTTGCATGGGTGGCGGCCGTCCTGGCCGTCGTACCGATCCTCGCGCAGGGCCAGCAGGCGCCGACGTTTCGTTCGGGGACGAAGGTGGTGTCGCTCTACGCCACCGTCACCGAGTCGGGGCGCCTCGTGCCCGGCTTGACCCGCGAGGACTTCGAGATCCTGGACAACGACAAGCCCCAGAAGCTCACCGTGTTCAGCAACGAGGTCCAGCCCATCACGGTGATCGTGATGCTCGACACCAGCGGCAGCATGACGGGCAACATCGAGACGCTCAAGGCCGGCGCCGAGCAGTTCCTCCTGCGCCTGCTCCACGGAGACCGCGCACGGATCGGCGACTTCAACGACAAGATCCAGATGGTGTCGCCCCTGACGGGGGACCGCGACGAACTGATCTCGGCGCTGGCCAGCGTCGACTTCGGCTACCCGACCCGCCTCTACGACGCGATCGCCGAGGGCTACAACGAGCTTCAGGGGATCGAGGGACGGAAGGTCGTGCTCGTCTTCACCGACGGCGCCGACACCACGAGCCGGACGCGGTTCGGGACGGTGCTGGATCGCGGGCAGACCGAAGAAGTGATGGTATATGCCATCGGACTCCAGGGCGAGGACGTGATCGGCGGCAGGCGCATCCGCACCAACCCGGACCGGAGTCTCAAGAAACTGGCCGAGGAGACCGGGGGCGGCTATTTCGAACTGTCGAGAACGGACCAGTTGACTTCGACGTTCACGCGCGTCGCGCTGGAACTCCACAGCCAGTACCTGCTGGGCTTCCAGCAGGACGCCCCTGATGGAAAGACCCACAGGCTGGACGTGCGCGTCAAGAGACCGGGGATGATCGCCCGTGCGCGGAAGTCGTACATCGCGTCGTAGGCTCGGAGAGCAGGCATAACGCCTATAGGAAGACCGCGCAGACCATCGCCGCCAGCAACAGGACTCCGACTCCCCAATCCGCCTTGTCGTAGATTGCGCTGAACATCGTGTATCTCCTTTCCCTCCTTGATAGACGGAAGCAGAGGCACGATGGTTCGCTTGGCAGTCGGCGGCTCTGCCAACTCCGGATGAGCCGGCTCGACCGTGCCAGCTGACTGTCGGTGGCGTGCTGCCTCGGCGTGGGCGGCACTCCGCTACTTGAACAGGTCGTCGAAGGCGCGCCTGGTCGAGCTGACCGCCGCCGAGTGCGTCTCGCGCTCGACGGTCCTGCGCGGCTCCCACAGAGAGCAGTTGTTCTTCGCGTCCTTCGGGGCGATCCGCTCCGGCACGGGCTGCATGCATTGGAACCGCGCACCCGGGTCGAAGTAGCTGCACTGGGCGCATGTGTGCATGTCCACGCCGCATTTCGGGCAGCGGTTCTCGTAGCCGTAGGGCGACGCGACGTCGCTGCCGCACTTCGCACATCGAACCACCTGCCGCGTCGGCATGAGATTCGGCGTGCGAGGGCCTTCCGGCCGGTCACCCCGCGGCATCGGACCACCCGGGCCCTTCGGCTTTTCAGCCGGCTTGCGGTCGCGCTCGTCGTCCTGGTAGCCGCGTTGACGGTACTTGCGGTCGCTCATAGAAGTTTGGAGAGGGCCTGCCCGGTACGAGCAGTCACGGGCAGTGCGAGTCGAAGGGGAATCAGGCTCTGGCGAACTGTATCACAGCGGTGGCCAGGCGGGCAGCTCATCCTTGACACCGTGCGGGTCTTCCTGTTAGACCATGCGAACACGCGCCTGGGGCGTCAGCTGCGCCGTGGGCAATCTCGCATTCCGGGCCGAAACCAGTTAAGCTGTTAAGTGGGTCTGCCACATTTCGAGCTGTGATGTGAGTTCGTGCCTGCCACGGGTCCCTTCCTGCTGACACGGCACGACGATCGTCGCGCTTCGGTGTCGATGATGGCGCAAACCTTCCATCGCAGTGCCAATACGGTCTTCGTCGTCTCGCTGATCGGCTTGGTGCTGCTCGTAGGCGGCCTGGTCGGCCTGGCGTACAGCCTCCAGGATTCGCCCTACGTGACGCGCGCGTTCGACGCCCGCCCGCAGCCCATCCAGTTCAGCCACGAACGGCATGTCGCCGGCAACGGGATCGACTGCCGCTACTGCCACTCGTCGGTCGAGACCTCGGCATTCGCCGGCATACCGCCGACCAAGACGTGCATGAACTGCCACTCGCAGATCTTCTCGAACTCGCCGTTCCTCGAGCCGGTCCGCGCGAGCTTCAGGGACGACCGATCGATTCAGTGGACGCGGGTGCACGACCTGCCCGACTTCGTCTACTTCAACCACAGCATTCACGTGAACAAAGGCGTCGGCTGTGCAACCTGCCACGGCCGCGTGGATTTGATGCCGCAGATGTACCAGGTCCAGACGCTGCAAATGTCGTGGTGCCTCGATTGCCACCGGAACCCGGAGAACTACGTCCGCCCGCGCGAGGCGGTTTACCAGATGGACTACCGCCCGCCGTCCGATCAGCTCGCGCTCGGTCGGAGACTGGTGGCCGAGTACGGGATCCAGCGGCTGACGAGTTGCTCGACCTGTCACAGGTAATCGGACGCATGTTGAAAGACGCCCCCAAGACAGAGGCCCTTGCCGCGGCCCGGTCGCGCCTGCAGGCGACCAGCGGGCCGGAATACTGGCGGAGCCTCGACGAACTGGCCGACACGCCGGAGTTCCAGGAGTTGCTCCACCGCGAGTTCCCGCAGGGGGCCTCCGAGTTCCTCGACCCGGTGAGCCGGCGCACGTTCGTGAAGCTGATGGGCGCATCGCTGGCGCTCGCCGGCGTGACCGCCTGCACCCGGCAGCCGGCCGAGAAGATCGTCCCCTACGTGCGGCAGCCCGAGGAGCTTGTGCCGGGCAAGCCGCTCTACTTCGCCACGGCGATGCCGCTCGCCGGATACGCGATCCCGCTCATCGTCGAGAGCCACGAGGGACGGCCGACCAAGGTCGAAGGCAATCCGGAGCATCCGGTCAACCGCGGATCGACCGATGTCTTCGCGCAGGCGTCGATCCTCGGCCTCTACGATCCGGATCGTTCGCAGACGCTCACGTATCGCGGCGAGATTCGCCCCTGGGGCGCGTTCCTGACGGCGCTCAAGGCGGCCTGCGACGCCAGGCGCGCGCTGGGGGGCGACGGCATCCGCCTGCTCACCGGGAGCGTGACATCGCCGACGCTCGCCGCCAACCTGCAGCAGCTCGTCGCCGAGTTCCCGGCTCTGAAGTGGCACCAGTGGGAGCCGGCGGGCCGCGACCAGGCGCGCGAGGGCGCGCGACTCGCCTTCGGCGAGCACGTGGACGTCCAGTACCGGCTCGACCAGGCGCAGGTCGTCGTCACGCTGGACGCGGATCTGGTCGGCGCCGGCCCGAACGCCCTTCGGTACGCCCGCGAGTTCGCCCAGGGGCGCCGCGTCACCGCCGGGCGCCGCGAGATGAACCGGCTCTACTCAATCGAGCCGACCCCGTCGGCGACGGGATCCGTCGCCGACCATCGGCTGCCCCTCCAGGCGGGCGCCGTCGGCTCGTTCGCGCTGTCGCTGGCGGCCGCGCTCGGCGTTCAGGGCGCGACGGCCGCGTCCGCGTCGCGGGACATCGCGTCCTGGATCGAACCGCTCGCCCGCGACCTGCAGCAGCATCGCGGCACCAGCGTCGTGGTGGTCGGTGACCAGCAGCCGGCAGCCGTGCACGCCCTCGGGCATGCCATCAACCAGGCGCTCGGCAACATCGGCCGGACCGTCGTGTGCACCGAACCGATCGAGGCCAGCCCGATCGACCAGTTGTCCTCGCTCCGCCAGCTTGCGGCGGACATGGAGGCCGGCAAGGTCGAAACGCTCGTCATCCTCGACAGCAACCCGGTGTACACGGCTCCCGCGGATCTCGGGTTCGGCGACCGCCTGATGGGCAAGGTGCCGCTGCGGGTCCACCTCGGCCTCTACCACGACGAGACCGCGGCGCTCTGCCACTGGCACGTCCCGGCGGCGCACTACCTCGAGTCGTGGGGTGACGCGCGTGCGGCCGACGGAACGATCAGTCTCATCCAGCCGCTCATCGCCCCGCTCTACAACGGCCGGACGATTCTCGACGTCGTCGGTGCGCTGCTGCCGGAGCGGGCCGGCCAGTCGAGCTACGAGATCGTGCGCGCCTACTGGCAGCAGCGCACCGGCCTCCAGGGCGCGGCCTTCGAGAGCTTCTGGCGCAAGTCGCTGCACGACGGCCTGGTGGCGGGCACCGCGGCCGCGGAGAAAACGCTTACGGCGCGCCCGGCGGACGCCGCCGCGGTCCCGCGCGGCGGCCAGGGCCCCGAGATCGTCTTCCGCGCGGACACGACGGTATTCGACGGCCGGTTCGCGAACAACGGCTGGCTGCAGGAACTTCCGAAGCCGCACACCACGCTGACCTGGGACAACGCCGCGCTGATGTGCCCCTCCACCGCGGAGCGCCTCGGCGTCGGGCGCGAGGACGTCGTCGAACTCGCGTATCGCGGGCGCCGGGTGAAGGCGCCCGTGTGGATCGTTCCCGGCCAGGCGCCCGATTCGGTCACCGTGCACCTGGGCTACGGACGCGCCCGCGCCGGGCACGTGGGCGCCGGCGCCGGGTTCAACGCCTACGCGATTCGCACCAGTCAGGCGCCGTGGTTCGAGCACGGCCTCGAGGTGCGTCGCACGGGCGAGCGCTACCCGCTCGCCGCCGCGCAGAACCAGCAGACGATGGAAGGGCGCGCGATCGTGAGGTCGGCGACGCTCGAGGAATTCCGGCAGAAGCCCGATTTCGCCCACCATCGCGTGGAGGCGCCGGCCAGGTCGCTCACGCTGTATCCCGAGCACGAGTACAAGGGCTACGCCTGGGGCATGGCGATCGACCTGAACACGTGCATCGGGTGCAACGCCTGCATCGTCGCCTGCCAGTCGGAGAACAACATCCCGGTCGTCGGCAAGACCGAGGTCAGCCGCGGCCGCAAGATGCACTGGCTGCGGGTCGATCGCTACTATGCCGGCGACCCGGAGCGGCCGACGATGTACAACCAGCCGGTGCCGTGCATGCAGTGCGAGAACGCTCCCTGCGAAGTCGTCTGCCCGGTCGGGGCCACGTCGCACAGTCAGGAGGGGCTGAACGACATGGTCTACAACCGGTGCGTCGGCACGCGCTACTGCTCGAACAACTGCCCGTACAAGGTGCGCCGGTTCAATTTCCTCCTCTACCAGGACTGGGAGACGCCGACGCTGAAGATGCTGCGCAACCCGGACGTGTCGGTCCGGAGCCGCGGGGTCATGGAGAAGTGCACCTACTGCGTGCAGCGGATCAACGGGGCGAAGATCGAGGCCGAGAGGGCGAATCGCCCGGTTCGCGACGGCGAGATCGTGACCGCGTGCGAGGCGGCGTGCCCGCCGCAGGCGATCGTGTTCGGCAACATCAACGACCCGAACAGCCGGGTGGCGAAGCTGAAGGCCGAGCCGCTCAACTACGGCGTCCTCGAGGAACTCAACACGCGACCGCGCACGACGTACCTGGCGGCGGTCAGGAACCCGAACCCCGACATGCCTGACGCCGGCAAGGCTCACGAGGCGGAGAGGTAACGGCCCATGTCCCCCGAGACCCCGACCGGCCGCCCGCCGGCAGCGCTGCCGCCCGACGTGCCGGTCATCGCGCCCGGCCACACGTTCGCGACGATCACCGACAAGATCAGCGCGATCGTCCTGACCAGGCGCACGCCGCTCGGCTGGTTCCTCGGCGCCGGCATCGCCTTCGCCTTCCTGATGATGTTCCTGATGGCGGTCACCTGGCTCCTCATCAAAGGGGTCGGCATCTGGGGCATCAACATCCCGATCGGGTGGGGCTTCGCGATCGTGAACTTCGTCTGGTGGATCGGGATCGGCCACGCGGGAACCCTCATCTCCGCGATCCTGCTGCTCCTCCACCAGTCGTGGCGCACGTCGATCAACCGGTTCGCCGAGGCCATGACGCTGTTCGCGGTGGCCTGCGCCGGCATGTTCCCGATCCTGCACATGGGGCGGCCGTGGCTGGCCTACTGGCTGTTCCCGTACCCGAACTCGATGTCCGTCTGGCCGCAGTTCCGCAGCCCGCTCGTGTGGGACGTGTTCGCGGTCTCGACGTACGGCACGGTCTCGGCGCTCTTCTGGTACGTCGGCCTCGTCCCCGATCTCGCGACGCTCCGCGACCGGGCGACGTCGGCAACCCGGCGGGTGATCTACGGCGTGCTGGCGCTCGGCTGGCGCGGATCCGCCCGGCACTGGGCCCGCTACGAGGCGGCCTATCTGCTGCTGGCCGGCCTGGCGACGCCGCTCGTGATCTCGGTGCACACGGTCGTCAGCTTCGACTTCGCCATCGCGATCGTGCCGGGCTGGCACACCACGATCTTCCCGCCCTACTTCGTCGCCGGCGCCATCTACTCCGGCTTCGCCATGGTGCTCACGCTGGCCATCCCGATCCGCGCCGCCTACGGCCTGAAGGACTTCATCACCAATCGCCACCTGGAGAACATGGCGAAGATCATGCTCGCCACCGGCCTGATCGTGGCCTACGGCTACAGCATGGAGGCCTTCATCTCCTGGTACAGCGGCGACCCGTTCGAACGGTTCATGTACTGGAACCGCATGACCGGGCCCTACTGGCCCGCGTACTGGGCGCTCATCGCCACCAACATCGCCACGCCGCAGCTGCTCTGGCTGAAGCGGGTGAGGCAGAACGTGCCACTGCTGTTCGTGCTCGCGCTGGTCATCAACACCGGCATGTGGCTCGAGCGCTTCGTCATCGTCGTGACGAGCCTGCACCGCGACTACCTGCCCTCGTCGTGGGGCATGTACTACCCGACGATGTGGGACTGGTTCACGTACCTCGGGACGCTGGGCCTGTTCGTGTTCCTGCTGTTCCTGTTCCTGCGCTTCCTGCCGATGATTTCGATCTTCGAGATGCGGACGCTGCTGCCCGCGTCGAAGGTCAAGGACGAAGCCCATGGCTGATCCGCACGCGCCGCGGCTCTACGGGCTCATGGCGGAGTTCGACAACCCCGACACGCTGGTGGCGGCCACCCGCCGCGCGCGCCAGGAAGGCTATCGCCAGCTCGACGCCTACACGCCGTTCCCGATCGAGGAACTGCACGACGCGCTCGGCCTCCATCACACGCGCGTGCCGCTCCTCGTGCTCATCGGCGGAATCACGGGCGGGCTGGCGGGCTACGGCCTTCAGTACTGGGTGTCGGCGGTCGCGTACCCGCTGAACGTCGGCGGCCGGCCCTTCCACAGCTGGCCGTCGTTCATCCCGGTCACGTTCGAGATGACGGTCCTGTTCGCCGCGCTCACGGCGGTCGTCGGCATGCTGGCGCTCAACCGGCTGCCGATGCCGTATCACCCGGTGTTCAACGCGCCGCGGTTCGCGCTGGCTACCCGCGATCGATTCTTCCTTTGCATCGAGGCGAGCGATCCGAAGTTCGACGGGACGGCCACGCGGCGCTTCCTGGAGAGCTGGAGCCCTCGCGAGGTGACCGACGTTGAGGCGTAACCCTTCGATCCTGCTCGCGGCGGTGGCGGCCTCGGCGCTGCTCGGCGCGTGTCGCCAGGACATGCACGACCAGCCGAAGTTCATCCCGCTGCGCGAGAGCGGCTTCTACGCCGACCACCGGTCGGCGAGGCCGATCATCGAGGGCACGGTGGCGCGCGGCCACCTGGACGACGACGAACTGCTCGACACCGGCAAGGCGAACGGCCAGGACGCCGCGGAGTTCCCGTTCGCCGTCACCGCCGAGGTCATGGCGCGCGGGCAGGAGCGCTACAACATCTTCTGCGCGCCGTGCCACGACCGCATCGGCCGCGGCAATGGCATGGTGGTGAGACGGGGATACCGGCAGCCGCCGTCGTTCCACATCGACCGGCTGCGGCAGGCACCGGTGGGCCACTTCTTCGACGTGATGACCAACGGCTTCGGCGCGATGCCCGACTACCGGGCGCAGGTGCCCGCGCGGGACCGCTGGGCGATCATCGCCTACATCCGCGCGCTGCAGCTGAGCGAACACACCACGCTTGACGCGGTTCCTCCGGAGGAACGTAATGCGCTGGCGCCGGGAACGGGGAGGTAGCGCACCGTGAACGACCAGGGCATTCCTGAACTCTCCGGACTGCGCCGCGCGGCACTGATGGTCGGCGGTGCCGGTGTGCTCGCCTCGGTGGCCGGCGCGTTCCTCGACCCGGCGCAGTTCTTTCACTCGTACCTCCTGGCGTACATGTACTGGGTCGGCCTCGGCATCGGCTGCCTCGCCATCGTCATGGTGTACCACCTCACCGGCGGCGGCTGGGGCGTGGCGGTCCGGAGGCTGCTCGAGGCCGGGGCGGGGACGTTGCCGCTGATGGCCGTCCTGTTCGTCCCGCTGCTGTTCGGGCTTCACCAGATCTACGAGTGGACGCAGACCGAGACGATGATGGCGGACGAGGTGCTGCGGGCGAAGATGCCCTACCTCAACATCCCGTTCTTCATCGGCCGGGCCGCCGTCTATTTCGGGGCGTGGCTGACGCTCGCGTACTTCCTGGCGAGGTGGTCACGGGCGCAGGACCGAACCGGCGATCCGCGATTCGCCGTCGCAATGCGGAAGCTGAGCGGCGGAGGCATCGTGCTGCTGGCTTTCACCGTGACGTTCGCCACGTTCGACTGGGTGATGTCGCTCGAGCCGCACTGGTTCTCGACGATCTTCGGGATGCTGTTCCTCGGCGGCCAGGCCCTGGGGGCGATGGCGTTCGTGATCGCCATTGCGTACCTCCTGTCGCGCCGCGCGGAGTTCGCGCGGGTACTGGCGCCGACCATCCTGAACGACCTCGGCAACCTCCTGCTGGCGTTCGTGATGATCTGGGCGTACCTGTCGTTTTCGCAGCTGCTGATCATCTGGGCCGGCAACCTGCCCGAAGAGATCCCATGGTACCTGCGCCGGATCGCCGGCGGCTGGGAGGTCATCGCGGTCTCGCTGGCGGTCTTCTACTTCGCGGTGCCGTTCCTGGTGCTGCTCGGCCGGAGGAACAAGCGACAGCATCGCCGCCTCGCGACGATTGCCGTGTGCATCATCGTCGCGCGCCTGCTGGACCTGTTCTTCCTGATCATGCCGGAGTTCTACCGGGATCGACTGAGCGTGCATTGGCTGGACGCGGCCACCCTCGCGGGGATGGGCGGCTTGTGGATCACGATGTTCCTGTGGCGCCTCGGCTCGCAGCCGCTGCTGGCGCCGAACGACCCGGAGCTGGCGCCCGCGCTCGCGCGGAAACACTGACGACGACGTACCACCACAAAGGACACGGAGAGCACGGAGGGACAGACACAACAGCGTCACGCGTGACGACGGATCGGGCCGGTGTTTTCTCCGTGTTCTCTGTGAGCTCTGTGGTCGAAGGATCGTGAATCGATATGCACGAGATGCACGATACGGATTCGACGCCTCCCGACGTCGGCCTCGGACACGAGACGCGCGACATTTCCACCCGCGTGGTGGTGATCTTCGGCGCTTCGCTGGTCGTCGGGGCGGTCGTCGTGTACGTCGGGATCTGGCTGGTCTTCCTGTATTTCGGGAGCCTGGCCGACCGCGCGTACCCGCGCGAGTACCCGATGGCGCAGGTCGGCGCGCCCGCACAGCCGCCGGCGCCGCTGCTGCAGACGAAGCCCCGCGAGGAGCTCAAGCAGATGCGCGCCGAGGAAGACCGGATCCTCGACTCCTATGGCTGGGTCGATGCGGCTGGCGGCGTCGTGCGCATCCCGATCGAGCGGGCGATGAGGATGACGGTCGAACAGGGCCTGCCCGCGAGGGCTGGCGCGGCCGGCGGGGATTCGGCCGGCGGGCCCGAACGATCGAACTCCGGCAGGGCACCCGCACCGCCCGAGAGGTAGTCATGAAGCACGTCGTCATCGTGATCGCTTTCGTCCTGATCGCCGCGGGTTTCGCGGGAACATCCGGCGCGCAGTACAACGGGGTGCCGAAATCCGGGGTGATGACCAAGAGCGGGATGCCGGCAGGCATCACGCCGAACGAGCTGAAGAAGGTGTCGTTCGACCAGAACCTCGGCATCCAGGTGCCGCTCGACCTGCCGTTCAGGGACGAGACGGGTCGGGCCGTGCAGCTCTCTCAGTACTTCACCGGCAGGCCCGTCATCCTGACGCTGGTCTACTACCAGTGCCCGATGCTGTGCGTGCAGGCGCTCAACGGCCTCGTCAAGTCGTTGAAAGTGCTCGCGCTCGAACCCGGCCGCGACTACTCGATCGTGACGGTGAGCTTCAACCCCGAGGAGACGCCGGTGCAGGCGGCGGCCAAGAAGGACGAGTACGTCGGGCGGCTCAAGCGCGCCGGGGCCGCCGACGCCTGGCACTTCCTGACCGGGACCGACGCGTCGATCCGGCTGCTGACGGACACCGTGGGGTTCCACTACGTCTACGACCCGGTGACCAAGCAGTACGCCCACCCCACCGGCATGATCGTCCTGACGCCCGAGGGGAAGACGTCGAAGTACGTGTTCGGCATCGACTACGGCCCGCGCGACATCCGCTTCGCGCTCGTCGAGGCGTCCGACCACAAGGTGGGCACACCGGTCGATCGGCTCCTGCTCTACTGCTACCACTACGATCCGACCACAGGGAAGTACGGGTTGGTGCTCATCCGCGTCCTCCGCATCGGGGCCGTCCTGACGGTGGCCATGATCGGCGGTTTCATCCTGCTGATGCGGCGGCGCGAGAGGCGCCGTCCATCCGAGCAAGCTGGACCAACCACGCCCGCGACGAATTGAACTATGCCCGCTCTTCCGCTGTTTCCTGTCGAAGCGTCCACGATGGCCGGGAAGGTCGATGCGCTCTATTTCTTCCTGGTCGCGGTCAGCGCCTTCTTCGTGGTCGTCATCGCGGCGCTCGTCGTCTTCTTCAGCATCCGCTACCGCCGCCGCGCGCACGGCGAGGTGGGCGCGAAGGTCGTGCCGTCGCTCGCGCTCGAGCTCACGTGGACGATCATCCCCCTCGGCCTCGGCCTGGTGATGTTCGCGTGGGGCGCGAACGTGTACTTCAACCAGGCGCGGCCGCCCGCCGAGACGCTCGACATCTACGTCGTCGGCAAGCAGTGGATGTGGAAGTTCCAGCACCTGGACGGCCAGCGGGAGATCAACGAACTCCACGTGCCCGTCGGCCGGGCCGTGCGCATCACGGGGACGTCCGAAGACGTCATCCACTCCTTCTTCGTGCCCGCCTTCCGTTTGAAGGCCGACGTCCTCCCGGGCCGCTACACGACGCTGTGGTTCAACGCCACGAGGACCGGCCGCTACCACCTGTTCTGCGCGGAGTACTGCGGAACGAAGCACTCGGGCATGCTCGGAACGATCATCGTCATGAGGCCGGCCGAGTACCAGGCGTGGCTGGGGGGCGGCGGCGGGGAGGGATCGTCGCCGGCGTCGTTGGCGTCGCAGGGCCAGAAGGCGTTCCAGGACCTGGCGTGCATCACGTGCCACCGCTCCGACGGACAGGGTCGCGGCCCCGTGCTCGAAGGCGTCTTCGGCAGCAGGGTTCCGCTCGCCAGCGGGGAGGCCGTCGTGGCCGACGATGCGTATATCCGCGAGTCGATCCTCTCGCCGAGCGCGAAGGTCGTGGCCGGTTTCCAGCCGCTCATGCCCACGTTCCAGGGCCTCGTCAGCGAAGAGCAGCTGCTGACCCTGATCGAGTACATCAAGTCGCTGAAGGCGCCGGCCGCGACGCCGCCCGCCGCCGCCAAGCCCGGCGGCTCGACCTCCGGCCCGCAGGCGCCGCCGGCGCGACAACCGAAAGCACCCGGGAAGTAACCAGCATGGACACCCTGGCATTGCCGCGGACGCACTACCTCAACGCCGACTACGGCCTGAAGTCGTGGCTCCTGACGACGGACCACAAGCGGATCGGACTGTTGTTCCTGGGCAGCATCTCGCTGTTCTTCCTCCTCGGCGGGATCTTCGCGGGGCTGATCCGCCTGGAGCTGCTCACGCCGCCGGGCGACCTCGTCTCCGACGACACCTACAACAAGCTCTTCACGATGCACGGCATCGTGATGATCTTCATGTTCCTGATTCCGTCGATCCCGGCGGTGATGGGCAACTTCTTCGTGCCGATCATGATCGGGGCCCGCGACCTCGCGTTCCCCCGGCTGAACCTCCTCAGCTGGTACATCTTCATCGTCGGCGGCTCCTTCACGCTGTACGCGATCGTCACCGGGGGCGTGGACACCGGGTGGACGTTCTACACGCCGTTCAGCACGACGGCGTCGCACTCCAACGTCATGGCGGCCGCGATCGGCATCTTCATCATGGGGTTCTCGTCGATCCTCACCGGCCTGAACTTCATCGTCACCATCCACACGATGCGGGCGCCGGGGATGACCTGGTTCCGGATGCCGCTCTTCATCTGGGCGATCTACGCAACGAGCCTGATCAACGTCCTGGGCACCCCGGTGCTGGCCATCACGCTCGCCGCAGTGGCGCTCGAGCGCGCGTTCCACATGGGGATCTTCGACCCGGCCTACGGCGGCGACCCGATCCTCTTCCAGCACCTGTTCTGGTTCTACTCGCACCCGGCCGTCTACATCATGATCCTGCCGTCGATGGGCGTGGTGAGCGAGCTCATCGCCACCTTCTCGCGCAAGAACATCTTCGGCTACAGGTTCGTGGCGTTCTCGAGCCTGGCGATCGCCGTCTTCGGGTTCCTCGTGTGGGGCCACCACATGTTCGTCGCCGGCATCTCGGTCTACGCGGCGATGATCTTCTCGGTGCTCAGCTTCCTGGTCGCGGTCCCGTCGGCAGTGAAGGTCTTCAACTGGACGGCCACCCTCTACAAGGGGTCGATCTCGTACCAGACGCCGATGCTCTACGCGCTCGGGTTCATCGGCCTGTTCACGGTCGGCGGCCTGACCGGGCTGTTCCTGGCGTCTCTCGGTATCGACGTGCACGTCACCGACACCTACTTCGTGGTCGCGCATTTCCACTACATCATGGTCGGCGGCGCGATCATGGGCTACCTGGGTGGCCTCCACTACTGGTGGCCGAAGATCACCGGCCGGATGTACCCGGACCTCTGGGGGCGGGTGGCCGCCGTCGTGACCTTCCTCGGCTTCAACCTGACGTTCTTCCCGCAGTTCATCCTGGGCTACATGGGCATGCCGCGCCGCTACCATGCGTATCCCCCCGAGTTCCAGACCCTGAACGTCCTGTCCACCGCGGGCGCGTCGGTCATGGGGATTGGCTACCTCATCCCGGTGGTTTACCTGTTCTGGTCGCTGAAGTACGGCGCGATTGCCGGGGACAACCCGTGGGGAGCCAAGGGACTGGAGTGGACGATCCCGTCGCCCCCGCCGACGTTCAACTTCGACAGGACGCCGGTGGTCACCGAGCCGGCCTACGCGTACGACACCCGGGAGGAGACGCGTGGCTAACACCCTGCACGAGCCGGCGCTGAAGCATCATTTCGACGACCTCGACCAGCAGCACGAGGCCGCGACGCTCGGCATGTGGCTGTTCCTCGCGACCGAGGTGCTGTTCTTCGGCGGATTGTTCACGGCGTACATGCTCTACCGCGTCTGGTACCCCGAGACGTTCGGCGCCGCGAGCCGCACGCTCGACATCATGTTCGGCTCGATCAACACGATCGTGCTGATCACGAGCAGCCTGACGATGGCACTGGCGGTGCATGCGGCCGCGACCGACGAGCGGCGCAGGCTCTTGGGGTTCCTGGCACTCACGATGCTTCTCGGCGCCGTGTTCCTCGGCATCAAGGGCATCGAGTACTACCAGAAGTTCGAGGAGCACCACATCCCCGGGTTCGGGTTCCACTTCGAGGGGACGGCGCCGGAGCGCGCCAACCTGTTCTTCTCCCTCTACTTCGCGATGACCGGACTCCACGCGCTGCACATGATCATCGGCCTCGGGCTCATGACCGTCATGCTGGTCATGGCGTGCCGCGGGAGGTTCACCGCCCGCTGGCACACGCCGATTGAGATGAGCGGCCTGTACTGGCACTTCGTGGACATCATCTGGATCTTCCTGTTCCCGCTCCTATATTTGGTCGACCGCCACAGGTAGACGGATCGCGTATGGACCACGTAATCGTCCCCCGTTCGACCTACTACACGATCTTCGCGACCCTGGTCGTCCTGACGGGGGTGACGACGGCCGTGGCGTTCGTGGACCTCGGATTGCTGAACCCGATCGTCGCGCTGAGCATCGCCGTCCTCAAGGCGTCGCTCGTGATCCTGTTCTTCATGCACCTGAAGTACGGCACGCGCCTCACGTGGGTGATTGGCGGCGCCGCGATCTTCTGGCTGGGGATCCTGATGGTGCTGATTCTCAGTGACTACGCGGCGAGGGGAGCGGGGTGGTTCTAGGTGAGCGTCAGCCTTGCCGGTTCCTCGTGAGCCGCGCCAGGGCCCGTGCTTCCGACAGGTACTGCTTGAAGGGCCGTGCAGGGGTGCCCCAGAAGAGGACGCCGGGGCCCGTGATCACCTCGCCGGTGGGCACGCCGCACTGGCCGCCGAGGATCACGCCCTTTTCGATGCGCGCATGGTCGGCGACGCCCGCCTGGCCGGCCATCACCACGCCGTCATCGATGACGGCGCTCCCGGCGATGCCCACCTGGGCGGCAATGACGACGTCCTGGCCGATCGACACGTTGTGCGCGACGTGCACCAGGTTGTCGAGCTTCGTGCCCCGCCCGATCCGCGTCTCGCCGAGCGCCCCGCGGTCCACCGCGCACAGCGCGCCGATTTCCACGTCGTCCTCGATGATCAGCCGGCCGACCTGCGGGAACTGCTCGTAGCGGCCCGTCGCCGCGTCGCGCACGTACCCGAACCCGTCGCTCCCGAGGACCGTGCCGGCGTGCACGACCACACGCGCGCCGATCGAGGTGCCGGAGTAGATCGCCACGTTCGACTTGAGGACGGTGTCGTCGCCGATCACGACGCCGCGGTTGAGGTGCGCGCCTGGGCCGACCGCCACTCGATCGCCAAGCCGCACATCCGCGTCAATCACCGCATGGGCGCCGACCGAGACATCGCGGCCCAGTACCACGGACGGATCGACGACGGCCGCCGGGTGCACGCCTGGGGCGGGACGCGCCGGCGGCACCAGCCGCCTGGCCACCCTCGCGAACGCGAGACGCGGCTGGCCGCAGATGACGAGCGCGCCGGACGGCCGCGACGCCCCGGCCGCAAACGTGCCCGCGATCACGACGCCGGCGGCGGAGGCCAGGGCGCCGGGCAATTCCGCGGCGTCCTGGACGAACGCCAGGTGATTGGGACCCGCGCTGGCGAGCGACGAGACACCCTCCACCACGGTCCCGGCAGGACCCACCAGGGTCCCGGCCGCCAGTTCCGCGACCTCGATCGCCGAAAGCGTCATACGTGGGCCGGCTGCCTCGTGGGTTCGACCAGCTCCATCCACGAGAACCAGATCGGGTGACGTTTCTTGTACCACCGGAGGACCTCGAGCAGCTTCCGCTGCCTGTCGAACGGAATGACTTCCGGCGGGATCAGGTCGAAGTGCAGTCGGATCGACCGCGAATCGACGATCTCGAGCGCCTCCGCGCAGAGCGTCTGCAGCTCGTTCCTGATGCGGCCCGAGTCGGAGATCTTGACCGGCCGCGCCTCGAACGATTCGCCCGAGAGGAAACGGTTCAAGAGCGGACTGAAGACCAGCCGGCTCTGCTCGAGCGTTTCGCCGAGGCGCAGCGTCAGCGTGACCCGCTTGTCGCCACCAGCCGATGCCAGCCTGACCGTCGCACGATAGGTGCCCGGCGACACTTCCTCGACGCCGGGCGCCCCCGAATACGGGTCGGGTCCCATGTAGCCGGAGACCGCGAGCACCTCCCACAACTTCTCGGGGAAGAAATCGTCCGCGGTGAGCGTGCTCCGTTCCGCCAGCAGGCCCGCCGACGCCGCCTCGTGGATCATCCGCGCGTAGTCGTCCACGGTGCCGGCGTCGCACGTCCTCCCCGCCAGCGCGGACAGGCGTTCGCCGAAATCAGGCGCGTCCGGGTCGAGCCGCATCACGTCCTGTTCCCGGTCGTAGGGCAGGTCGAAACGCGAGGTGAACGGCACCATCGACACGTCGAGACCGAGCATCGGGCCCAGCGTGGCCGTCTGCACCGCTTCGGCCGACGCCGCGTAGCCGTCGGTGATGAAGAGGTGAAGCTCGCCCGCGTCGTCCTTCCAGGTTCCGACCCGGAAGGTCGGCGCGTACGTGCCCGATTCCGTGAAGGCCGGCATGCCGCTCGGCAGGATCCAGCCGTCCTCGACCAGGTGCGCGCCCTGCTCCTGCCAGGCCGTCCACAGCGACGCGATCCGCGGCGCGCGGCTCTTGCCGCCGAGCGTCCACACGTGAATGTGATCGCGACGGATCCCCGGGTAGGTCCGGTCGATCGCCTCCGCGACCCTGGCCCTCGGCGTGCGGAAATCGATGAGCACCGCGTGCTCGGCAGCCCTCTGCGCGATCGCTCTCGGCATCACCACCATGCCGACGTAGCCCTCGTACGGACGCGAGACGTGCAGCGGCTGGTCGAACAGGTGCAGCACGGTCATGGGCCCGGTCGGGCAGCCCTTCGCGAAGCGCGACGTGTTCTCCAGCGTGTCGATCGCGGCGCCCCACACCGTGATGCCCGACGCCTTGATCTCGCGGTAGAAGCCGTTCCACCCGTAGGCCGGATCGTTGAGGAGCCGCACGACGCGCTTGTCGAGCCAGCGGGCCACCTCGGGCCGCGCGTAGACGCGGCCGAAACCGATCTGCGGGTTCGATCCCATCTCGGGCGTCTCGCCCGCCTTCGGCATCAGCCCTTCGCCGAGGCACACCATGATGGCGTGGTTCTCGGGAAGCTGCCGCGAGAGGTACCAGAGGCTCTCGCTCATCGCGTACGCCGAGATGGCGTCCGCGTCCTTCTTCACCTGGTTGAGGGCCGCCTTGTCGAGATGGGCCCCGGCTCCGGGCTTGCCGAACACCTGCGTGCCCAGCGCGGTCACGGCGCCCATCATCGCGAAGAGCCGCTCCATGCGGCCGTCCAGGAACGACAGTTCCCGGGTGAACTCCTTGGACGGCTCGCCCCTGACCCACTCGACCTTCACATCGTCGAGCCAGAGGTGAAAGCGGCCGAGAATCGGACGCGTGTCGAACGACCACTGCGCGATGATGTCGTGCTGGTCCTGAAGTTTCTGGTTCATGAGGGCGACCCAGATGAGCTAACGGGCCGCGATGCGCGCCCACGTGTCGCGCAGAGGCACCGTTCGGTTGAACACCAGGCGGCCGGCTGACGTGTCCGGATCGACGCAGAAATAGCCGAGACGCTCGAACTGGAACGTGGACAGGGGCGCGGCCCCGGCCAGGCCCGGCTCCACCTTGCCGTGCTGAACGACCTCGAGCGAATGGGGGTTGAGATACGACTTCCAGTCGCGGCCCTCTTCGGCGTCGTGCAGGTCCGGCACGGTGAAGAGCCGGTCGTACAGCCGCACCTCCGCGTCGAGCGCGTGGTCGGCGGACACCCAGTGGATCGTCGCCTTCACCTTCCGGCCATCCGGCGACGAGCCGCCTCGGGTTGCGGGATCGTACGTGCACCGCAGTTCGGCGATGTCGCCCCGCTCGTCCTTCACGACGCGTTCGCACCTGACGAAGTACGTGCCGCGCAGCCGCACCTCGCGACCCGGCGACAGGCGGAAGTACTTCGGGGGCGGCACCTCGCGGAAGTCGTCCTGCTCGACGTAGAGCACCTTCGAGAAGGGCACCGACCGGTTGCCCATCGACGGGTCTTCCGGGTTCGCCGGGACCTCGATCTGCTCGACCAGGCCGTCCGGGTAGTTCTCGATCACCACGCGCAGCGGCCGAAGGACGGCCATCGCGCGCCGCGCCAGACGGTTGAGGTTGTCGCGGACCGCGTCCTCGAGCAGCGCCACGTCCACCATGTTCTCGCGCTTGGCCACGCCGATCCGCGCGGCGAACTCGCGAATCGACTCGGGCGTGTAGCCTCGCCGCCGCAGGCCGACGATGGTCGGCATGCGCGGGTCGTCCCAGCCGGACACGAGCCCTTCCTGCACCAGCTGCAGGAGCTTGCGCTTGCTCATGACCGTGTAGGTGAGATTCAGGCGCGCGAATTCGATCTGCCTCGGCTTGCTCGGCACCGGCAGGCTGTCCACCGTCCAGTCGTAGAGCGGGCGATGATCCTCGAACTCCAGCGTGCAGAGCGAATGCGTAATGTGCTCGATCGCGTCCGAGATGGCGTGCGTGTAGTCGTACATCGGGTAGATGCACCACGCGTCGCCCGTCCGGTGGTGCGCGGCGTGCCGGATGCGGTAGAGGACCGGGTCGCGCAGGTTCACGTTGGGCGACGCCATGTCGATCTTCGCGCGCAGCACCTTGGTGCCGTCCTCGAACTCGCCCTTTCGCATCCGCTCGAACAGGTCGAGGTTCTCGGCGACCGGGCGATTCCGCCAGGGGCCTTCCTTGCCGGGCTCGGTCAGCGTCCCGCGGTACTCGCGGATCTCGTCGGCGGTCAGTTCGTCCACGTACGCCTTGCCGTCGCGGATGAGGCCGAGCGTGTACTGGTAGATCTGCTCGAAGTAGTCGGAGGCATAAAAGAGCCGGTCGCCCCAGTCGAAGCCGAGCCAGTGGACGCTGTCGATGATCGAATCCACGTACTCGACGTCTTCCTTGGTCGGGTTCGTGTCGTCGAAGCGCAGGTTGCAGGTGCCGCCGAACTCGTTGGCCACACCGAAGTTCAGGCAGATCGACTTGGCGTGCCCGATATGGAGGTAACCGTTCGGCTCGGGAGGAAACCGCGTGGCGACGGCGCGGTGCTTCCCCGACTGGAGGTCGGCGGCCACGATTTCGCGGATGAAGTCTACCGGAGCCGCGGCCGGCGCCTTCGGCGCAGCCGGACGCCCGTCACCGCCGCCAGGGGCGTCAGGGTTCGTCATAGGGGGAGTATAGCTCAGGGCTACGGCCTCCCAGAGCACGGTGTCGGTCAGGCTACCCTGACTCGCAGCGCTGCCGGGAGCACGTGCGCCTCGAGCACGGTCCCGCCCGCGTGCGGCTCTCCGTCCACGTGAAACGACACGTCTCGGCCGGACCGCACGACGACGTGCGCCGCGCGAACCACCGTCACACCGGCGGCCTCGTGGATCGTCCTGTCGAACAGGCGGGGCACGAGGCCGATCCGACCCAGCGCCCCGCGTCCGCCGACCACCACCACATCCAGCAGTCCGTCGTCGGGCTGTGCGCCCGGCGCGATCACGGCGTTGGAGCCGTACTGCGCGAGATTCGCGATGGCGACGAGCAGCGCATCCGTCTCGAGGCGGCGCCCGTCGGCGTCGATCGTGTAGTGGGAGGCGGGATACCGGAGCGCGGCGTGGGCAACCTGGAGCGAGTAGCGCATCGCGCCCCGGCGCTCGCCTCCCAGGCGGTTGAATTCCGAGGCCATCGCGGCGTCGAAGCCGACGCCGGCGATGTTGAGAAACGGGTGGCCCTCGATCTCGCCGACGTCAACCACCCGCTCGCGACCGGCAAGCGCGATCTCGAGCGCCCGCTCAGGCTGCGCCGGGATTCCGAGCCCCCGCGCGAGGCCGTTTCCGGACCCGGCGCGGACGATCCCGAGTGTCGGGCCGGTGCCGAGCAGCTGCGAGCCGACCTCGTTGATCGTCCCGTCACCACCCCAGGCGACCACGACCTCGCATCCGTCCGCGGCCGCCTGCCTCGCCAGCTCTCTCCCATGCCCCGCCGCGCGCGTCATCATCACCCGGCCGGCGATCCGATGGCGCGCGAGCGCCTGTTCGGCGAGCGCCACCCTCGCCTCGCCGGGCATCGACGCGCGCCCGCCTGCGACCGGGTTGATGATGACGGCGACGGTCATGTGTGAGCGACTGTAGCACGAGGTCGGCCCGCGCTCTCCGGCATCCTGCTACTGCCCGCCGCGCCCACGCCCGCCGGTGGTGGTCGTCGCCCTGTCCCCGTTCTGCTCGCGTTCCCGGTTCAACTCGACGATGTCCGCTCCGTCGTTCGCCTGGCCGAGCAGCCAGCGGCAGAAGAAATCGCCGCGCATGGCCGCAACCCACGCGCCCGACGTGGCGTAGCTGTGGCGCTGCCCCGGCACGAGGTAGAACTCGAACCGCTTGTTGGCCTTGATGAGAGCGTCGGCCAGGCGGTAGGTGTTCGCCGGGTGCACGTTGTTGTCGATGTCCCCGGTGACGAGCGCGAGGTGCCCCTTCAGGTTCTTCGCGAGCTCCGAGTTCTTCTCGATGCTGTACTCGAAGGTCACCTTGCCGTCCTTGTCGGTGACCTCCGTCAAGCCCTGGTGCTTCTCGCTCCAGGTGTTGTTGTAGATGTTGTTCTCGTGGTTGCCCGACTCCGACCACCCCACCTTGAAGAAGTCGGGGTAGACGAACAGCGCCGCCGCGGTCATGAAGCCGCCCCCCGAGTGCCCCCAGATCCCGACCCGGTTGATGTCGATGAACGGGTGCTTCCGAGCCAACTGCTCGACGGCGACTTTCTTGTCGGCCAGGCCGTAGTCGCGCAGGTTGCCGTAGCCGTAATTGTGGTACCACTTCGACCGGTTCGGATTGCCGCCCCGGTTGCCGACCTCGACGACGATGAAGCCGTATTGAGCCAGCGTCATGCTGTACGCACGCGGGTTGAATGTCTTGGTGACGCTCTCGGTCTGCGGCCCCGGGTACACGTACAGGATGATCGGGTACTTCTTGGCCGGATCGAAATCGAACGGCTTGTACATCACCCCGTACAAATCCGTCACGCCATCGTCGGCCTTCACCTTGAAGGGCGTTGCGAACGTGAAGCCGGCCTCCTTGAGCGCGCTGATGTCCGTGGTTTCGAGCTTGGCGATGAGGGCGCCGTTCGTGTCGTAGAGCGCGGAGGCCGGCGCCTCGTCCACGCGGGAGACATTGTCCACGAAACACTTGTTCGACTCGGCGAGCGAGGTCGCGTGGTTCGCGTCGCCAGGGTTGAGCAGCTTGAGCCCCGTGCCGTCCAGGTTCACCCGGTAGAAGTGCGGATAGTAGGGGTCCTCGTTCGGCTCCCGTCCCGCCGCGGTGAAGTACATCACGGTCGCCGCGCGCGCCGCGCCGGCGGCGGGCGAGGGTGGCGTCTTCTGCGTGGGCGATGCCGCAGGCTTCTCGTCGATTCCGTCGAGGCCCGTAGCGACGAACTCCCCGGACGTGATGGCGTTCTTCAGGGCCCCGGTGTTTGCGTCGTACAGGTAGAAGTGGCCCCACCCGGTGCGCTCGGACCAGAAGATCAGCTCCTGCTGTCTGTTGACGAGCCTCAGCGGCTTGGTGTCGATGTAGGTGTTGAGCCGCTCCTCGATGAGCGTCCGCACCTCGCCCGTGTCGGGATTTGCGAGGCAGACATCCAGCTTCTTCAGATCGCGGCTCTGGCGCGAGATGTAGAGCTTGTCGGCGCCCTCGCTCAGCCACAGCGGCGGGGGCGGAATCTGCTCGGGATCCTGCGTCAACCCGCCGCCGCGCCCCCCGCCCGCCCCGCCGCGCGTCGGAGCGGTGGCCACCGAGATCGACTGGTCCTTGAACTTGTCCGCCTTGATCTTCACCACGGCCTTGGTCGCCACGTTGAACACCAGGAGTTCCTGGATGGGGACGTTCGGCTCCCCGGGCATGGCGTAGCGGTAGGTCTCGAGCTTCGGCCTCGGCTGCGCCAGCGAGTCGATGACCCACAGATCGGCGACCTTCCGCTGGTCGCGTCGAATCGCCGCAAACCGGCTCGAGTCCTTCGACCAAGTCACCTGGATGGGCGGCACGCGCGCGTTCTTGTCCGCCGCCTGACCGGTCGCCTCGGCCGCTCCGCCCTGGTCCTCCTGTTGCTGCTGCTGGTCGCCGCCCCCTGGTCCGCCAGACCGCGCGAAGCTGTAGTTCTCCTCCCCGTCCTTGGTCAACTGCACCTCGACGATCTTCGGATCGTCGGCCTTTTTCTCGGCCAGCGCGTAGCTTTCGCCATCCATCATGTAGAGGTTGTGGTTGCGCGCGAACAGGACGGTCTTGCGGTCGGGCGAGAACGAAGCCCAGCGCGGGCGCTGTGGCGCGTGGTAGTCGTCTTCGAGCAGGTCCACCTTGCCGGTGGCCATCTCGTACTCGAACCGCAGAGTCCGGTTGCGCGGTGGAGCCGGCGTCGCCGCCGCTCCCTGGCCACGCTGTCCCTGGTCACCGCGGACGCCGCGCTGTCCCTGCTGCTGCTGTTGTTGCTGCTCCTGTTGCTGCTGCTGCTGTTCGTCGTCGCTCCACTGTCCCGTCGCGGCGTCATTGTCCTGGTCCGCCGCGTCGTCAACCGGGCCAGTCGTGGTCTTCGGCTTGGCGATGGGCTTGGCGTTGATCGAGAGGCCGCGAGGCACCTGAACGTCGAATTGAAACGCGGCTTCCTTCTTGACGAACCTCACCGTGCTGAACGGCAGGTGCGCGGTCTCGTACGGCTGACCGATCATCTGGGTGAGCGTGGCCGCCATCTTCGCGTGGTCGAAGAGCGGCGCCTTCGATTTCTTGGCGGGTTCGACGACGTAGAACCTGCGGCCGTCGTGGGTCTGGTAGGTGTACCAGAACCGGTCGCCCCCCTCGAACCACCGGGGAGTGACAGAGGTGTCGAAGAGGATCTTCCCGACCTTCTCGCTGGTCCACTGCGAGGCGAGATCGTAGTTCGGCTTGACGACCCCGCTGACATCGGCTCGCGGCGTGGCGGTGAAGAACGCCGCTATGGCGGCGACGACGCACGCTCCAAAGAGCAGGCGCTGAAAGACGGTGAATCGAGAGGACACGGACGCCAGCATCACACCCCTCCTGAGGCTTCGATTGGACAATGGCGGGAACTGTACTCGGTCATGGCGCATGGAACAAGAGACGGCCGTGCGCCCAGGAGTGTCGCCGTCGGTTCCGAGCGTGTGTAAAATGGCGCGAAGGAGATCCCCGTCCATGCGACGAGTGCCTGCCCTGATCCTCGTCTGGCTCGTGCTGGCGGTCGGTTCCGCGGCGGCGCAGCAGGCGGCGGCGGTGCCGTTTCACATCCCGGCCCGCTGGCTCCAGGGCTACTCGCGGACGGTTTCCGGCGAAATCATCGGCTACCCGTGGGCCTACCCGGGACAGATGCAGGCTCTGCTGACCCGCGCCGTCGACGGCACGTGGCGGATCGAGTGGGAGGGCCAGGCGGCCCCTCCGGGGCCGGACGACGAACAGGTCACCTACCTCTGGCACGGAGGGCTGGCGTCCGGCTACGGCTCGCATCGGTTCACGCTGTCGGTCAATGGCCGGGCGTGCGCGACCTTCACGTCGGGCCGCGACACGAACGATCGGACCTGGAGGCGCGATGGGGAGGGCGGGTGCGCGCTCGCCTTCCTGACCACCCGCGTCGGGACGTTCAACGAACTGTTCGGCCTGATGATGCTCACCGTCCCGCGGGGGGTCGTGGGATCGGCCGCGCCCCGCTTCGCGGTCGTCGGCGAGGCAGCGGACAGCCAGGACTACTACATGACCTTCGAGGCGCCGGTGGAGGCGTGGATCCGAGTTCGCGCCGAGCAGGCTCGTTTCAAGGATGGCCGGCGGGCGGTCCGACTCGAGGTGAGCCATATCGCGGGAGCGGCGCCTGTAGTCGTCCGCACGGGAAAGAGCGAACTGCACGACGGCACGCTCAGTACCGGGTTCAACGAGGTGACGCTCGCTGTGGACGGCACGGCTTCGTCGATCCCGATATCGGTGGAAGTGGCCGGACTGGTGGCGGCCGAGGCCTCAGTGACGCTCCCGCCCGTGCGGGAGTGGGAGATTCACCTCCTGCCGCATTCGCACGTGGACATCGGTTACTCCGACCCGCAGCCCGTTGTCGAGCAGAAGCAGTGGACGAACCTCCGCGACGCCGTCTCGCTCGCGGCCGCGACGGCGTCGAATCCGACCGAGGCACGCTTCAGGTGGAACGTCGAAGGGCTCTGGTCGGTCGAGAGCTACCTGAAGCAGGCGAGCCCGGACGAGCGACAGCAGTTCGTGGAGGCCGTGCGGAACGGATCCATCGGACTCCAGGCGAACTACACGAACATCCTCACCGGCCTGTGCACGCCCGAAGAACTCGGCCGGTGGACGGATGCCGCCCGCCGCCTGTCGGCAGAGTACGGGCTGCCGGTCGGCCGCTCCGCCATGCACACCGACATCCCCGGTCTGAGCTGGACGGTCGTCTCGGCTCTCGCCCGGGGCGGGGTCCGCTACTTCAGCAGCGGGCCGAACTACATGCCGTCGCTGCCCGACCTCGGGGACCGCATCGGCGGCACGCTGCACGCGCTCGGAGATCAGCCGTTCTGGTGGGTGTCGCCGTCGGGCCAGGATCGGATCCTGTTCTGGATGGCCGGCCGCGGCTACTCGCTGTTCCACGGGATGAACACCGGATCGATCGAGTCGGGCGGCAGGCAGACGCTGCTCGACTACCTGCTGGAACTCGAGGCCAAGGACTACCCGTACGACATGGTCCAGGTCCGCTACACGGTCGGCGGCGACAACGGCCCGACCGATCCGAAACTGCCGGCGTTCGTGAAGGCGTGGAACGAGACGTTCGACGCGCCCCGCCTGGTGATCGACACGGCCGAGAGGATGTTCGACGCCTTCGAGCGGAAGTACGGATCGACGTTGCCCGAACGCCGTGGCGACATGACGCCCTACTGGGAGGACGGGGCCGTCTCGTCGGCCGCCGAGGAGGCGATCGCGCGGGCGGCCGCCCGACGCCTGCAGCAGGCGGAAGCGCTGTGGGCAATGAGAAGTCCTTCCGCCTTTCCTGGACAGGCGTTCAGCGACGCGTGGCGCCAGGTGTTGCTGTGGCACGAGCACACATGGGGGGCCGCCGACAGCATCAGCCAGCCGGATCGCAAGGACGTCGTTGAGCAGTGGCTCTACAAGCGCAGTTTTGCCATCGAGTCCGACAAGCGCTCGCGGGCGCTGCTGAAGGCGGCGCTGCCGCAGCCTGGCGCCTCGTTCGAAATTGCGAACACGCTATCATGGCCGCGAAGCGGGCTCACGCTGCTTCCCGCGGCCGAGACGGCCAGGCGCGATCGGGCGCTCGACGCGAGGGGCCGCCCGCTTCCCTCCCAGAGGCTCCCGGACGGGCGCCTCGCCGTGCAGGTCGCGAACGTGCCGGCGTTTGGCGCCGTCCGCATCACCGTCGTCGCCGGAGCGCCCGCCGCGACCGAACGGCCGGCCACCGCGGTCGGCACGTCGCTCGAGAACGGCCGCATCCGCGTGGACATCGATCAGAGGACCGGCGACATCCGCAGCCTCACCAGCTCGACGCTGCCCGGACGCGAGTTCGTGCGCGCCGGCGCCGGCCTCAACGCCTATCTCTACGTGGCCGGCCGCGATCCCGCGAACGCGACGAGGGCGGGGACGCCCACCGTCCGCGTTGTCGCCCGCGGCCCGCTGCTGGCGGCGATCGAGATCGTCAGCGATGTCCCCGGGGCATCTCGCCTCGTCCGGCGGGTGTCGCTGGCCGCCGGCTCGGATGCCGTCGAGCTCGAAACCGTGGTCCAGAAGACGATGGTGCGCGAGAAGGAAAGCGCGCACCTGGCTTTCCCGCTGAACGTGGCCGGCGGCGTCATTCGCGCGGACCAGGGCGAAGCGCTCGTCTCGATCGATCGGGACCAGCTCCCCGGCTCCTGCGAGGATTTCATCGGTGTCAACAGCGCCATCGACGTCTCGAACGCGCAGGCGGGGGTGACGATCGCTTCGCTCGACGCGCCGCTCTTCGAGCTGGGCGCGCTGACCGACGAGCGCGGCGTCAACGGCCGGCCGCGGGCCTGGCGGCGCCTGGCCGCGCCGGGGAGCGACGTCTTCGCCTACTTGCTGAACAACTACTGGCACACCAACTACAAGGCAGACCAGGCTGGCGAACTGACGTTCCGCTTCCAGGTCCGTCCCCACGGAGCCTTCGATCCGGTCGAGCTCCGGCGGTTCGGTGCCGCATACGAACAGCCGCTGCTGGCGCTGTCGGCGGCCGTGGACACCCCGCTGCCGCAACTTCCCTTCCGGGTCGAGGGAGGCGCGGTCGTTGTCTCGTCGCTCAGACCGACGGATGATGGAGCGGGTTTTCTGGTGCGCCTCTACAACCCGTCAACGTCGAGCAGTTCTGCGCGCTTCGTCGGCGCATCGTCCTTCCCGCTTCGCCTCGCGGAGAGCGACGAAAGCGGTCGGCTGGGCAAACCTCTTGGATACACCGTGCAGGTGCCCCCGTCCGGCACGACGATGCTGCGCGTCGCGAAGGAGTGACGTCTCCGGCGGATCAGGAGAGGAGGATCGATGTTTCGAACGATCGACGACTTCGAGAAGGCGTGGGCGAACGAGCGCGAGAGCAGCCTGAAGGTGATGCGCGCAGTGACCGACGCGTCGTTGGGCCAACTCGTGGCGCCGGGAGGCCGCACGCTTGGCCGCGTCGCCTGGCACATCGTTCAGACGCTCGGCGAGATGGGCGGCCACGCGGGGCTGAAGGTCGAAGGCGCGAACGAGAAGACGCCCCAGCCGTTGACGGCGGCCGCGATGGCGGACGCGTACGCCGCGAATTCAGAGGCCCTCGCCAGCGCGGTCAAGGCCAGCTGGAAGGACTCCGACCTCTCGGTGGTGATCGAGATGTACGGGGAGAAGTGGCCGCGCGGCCAGGCGCTGTGGGGCCTCGTCGCCCACGAGGTGCACCACCGCGGCCAGATGACTGTGCTGATGCGGCAGGCGAGGATCAAGGTGCCCGGCGTCTACGGACCCGCGAGGGAAGATTGGGCGGCGTACGGCATGCCGGTGCAGGACTGAATCTGTGTACCTCCGTGGTCTCCGTGGTTCGATCGGGTAGATTTCGCGACGCGGTGCGTCAGAGGGCAGGAGGTTTCGTGTGTGTGAAGTCGAGGTCGGCAGCTTCAAGGGGTGCTACGTCTGCGGGGCCGACAACGAGGCGGGGCTTCGGATCCCGTTCCGTAAGGACGCCGACGGCGGCAGCCGCGCGGAGTATGTCGCGCGACCCGAACACGCCGGCTGGCCGGGGATCATCCATGGCGGCCTGCTGTTCACGTTGATGGACGAGGCCGTGGCGTGGGCGTGCACCTACTCGGGATCGCGCTGTGTCACCGCCAAGGTCGAGGCCAGCTTTCGCGGGCCCGCGCGGGTCGGCATGCCGCTCGTCATCACGGGCCGGGTGACCTTCGCCACGTCGCGCGCCCTGCGGGCCAGGGCCGAAATCCGTGATGGCAGCGGCACGGGGGTCCTGATTGCCGAACTGGATGCGATGATGGTCATCACCAACCGACAACGGGCAGGCCAGGAGGGTCCCAATGCCGATCGTGCGTAGCCACCAACGGAGCCGCGTCGCGGCTCTGGTCGCGTTGCTCGTCGTCGCGCCGTCGATCGCACCCGCTGCCCAGGGGCCAGGGGCGATCCTCTCGCTTCGCGAACAGGCCGCGGTCTACAACGGCTGGCTGGAGAGCCGTCTCGAACGCATCCTGCCCGAACTCATGCGGCAGGAAGGGTTCGACATGTGGCTGGTCGTCTGCCGCGAGAACAACGAGGACCCGGTCTTCTTTTCGCTCGTGCCCTTCAACAACCTCTACGCCAGCCGGACGTCGATGCTGGTCTTCTTCGACCGCGGGGCGGAAGGCGTCGAGCGCATGACGGTCAGCCGGTCGGGCATCGGAGAGCTGTACAGGAGCGTCTGGGACCCGGACAAGATCGACCAGTGGGCTCGCCTTGCGCAGGTCATCAAGGAACGCAATCCGAAGAAGATCGGCATCGACGAATCCGACACGTTCAACTACGGGGACGGCCTCACCGCCACGCTGAAGAGGAAACTGATGGCCGTTCTTCCTCCCGAGTTCGCTCCGCGAGTGCATTCGGCGGAGCGCCTCGCCGTCCGCTGGCTCGAGCGCCGCTCTCCCCAGGAACTCGAGACCTATCCGCACATCGTGGCCATCGCGCACGGCATCATCGCGGAAGCGTTCTCGCCCGCGGTGATTACCCCCGGTGTCACGACGACCGACGACGTGGCGTGGTGGATGCGGGAGCGGTCGCGCCAGCTCGGGCTGGCGAACTGGTTTCACCCGTCGGTGGACATCCAGCGCCCGAGTGAGAGCCCGCACCGGAACAGCCAGGTGATCCACCGCGGCGACCTGCTGCACTGCGACTTCGGCATCAGTTACCTGAAGCTGTGCACCGACACGCAGCAACTGGCCTACGTGCTGCGCGAGGGCGAGACTGACGCGCCGAAGGGCCTGAAGGACGCTCTGGCTCAGGGCAACCGGCTGCAGGACATCCAGCTCGCCGAGATGAAGGCCGGGCGGACGGGCAACCAGGTGCTGGCGTCGGCGTTGAAGCGGGCGCGGGACGAGGGGCTGCGGCCGAGTCTCTACACCCACCCGCTCGGCGTGCACGGCCACGCCGCCGGGACCCTGATCGGCATGTGGGACATGCAGAACGGCGTGCCAGGCATCGGCGACTATCCGTTCTACGACGACACGGTGCACTCGATCGAACTGAACGTGACGGCGACGGTGCCCGAGTGGGGCAACCAGGACGTGCGCATCCCGCTCGAGGAAGACGCGGTCTTGACGAAAGACGGCGTGAAGTTCCTGGACCCCAGGCAGACGACGCTGCACGTGATACGGTAGGGGGAATCCGGCTTGCGGCTTGCGGCCTGCGGCTTACGGCTCGCGGCTGGGTCCGGGTGACGGATGCTGGCAGGGTATGGCGCAGATCATCATCCTCGCGCTCCTGAGCGTGTTGACGCCAGGTGGCGCCACGCTTCAGGGCGTTCGCGTCGTGGACGTCGTCAACGTCACGGCCGCCCATGACGAGGCGTCGCATGCCTTCGCGGGCGAAGGCTCGATCCTGGGCGAGACCGCGGGACGAAAATGGCGAAGCGCCGAAGGCTGGTTCAGCTATTCCCTCCGCATCTACGAAGACAGCCCGCTGACGCTCGTCTGCGCGCTTGCCGACGGAGGCGGAGGACGGGAATCGTTCGACGTCCTGGTGGACGACCAGGTGGCGGGCACCTGGACCCGCGAGTCGCGCGAATCCAATGCGGCGGAGATCACGGTCAGCCTGCCTCTCTCCCGAACCGCCGGCAGGACCGCGGTCAGCGTCAAGTTCCAGGCGCGCGCCGGTTCCCGCACGGCCCGCCTGCTCGAAGTGCGAAGCGTACAGGAGCATTTCGAGTGAGAGCGGCTGGCGCGACGGCAATCCGTCGCCGGCACCGCGACGCGAGGGTATGACGTGGATTCGAATGCCCAGGCCATCCTCATCTACCAGATCATCAACGCCCTCTGGCTGGCGTTCGTCGTCGGCAGCCTGTACCTTCAAGTCCATCACGAGCCGTTCCTGAAATACTGGTCGATGTCGTGGGTCGCGGTCGCCGGCGGCTTCGCCTTGGGGCTCGTCTTCATCATCCTCAGCACCGGACAGACCGCCAGCCCCGTGGCGCTCGCCGCACTTGTCGCCGGCAACCTGGTGGCGTTTCTCCATCCGGCACTGCTCGTGCTCGCGGCGCTCAGCATCGGCCGGCGTC
>Ga0209048_10000429_pt1 | contig 45305 bp, 46 predicted proteins | sample FrelakmetCRP12CR_FD_187146 | JGI IMG/M metagenome (GOLD analysis project Ga0209048, IMG submission 187146) | Freshwater lake sediment microbial communities from the University of Notre Dame, USA, for methane emissions studies - CRP12 CR (SPAdes)... | ecosystem: Environmental > Aquatic >...
CCAGATCACGATCAGGTCCGGCAGCACGGTAAGCATGCCCAGCAGGCCCGGCGGCAAGGCCATTGCGCCGGACAATGCGGCCGCGCGCGCAGCTGCCTGCCGTGCCAGCTTGCGCGCGGCGACAGCAGGTGCATCGACCGCGTGCCGATGCGACGCGGGCACGCCGGCGACGACGTTTTCCAGCGCGTCGATTAGGGTGCCGATGTGCGGCGTCGACGGTGGTGTCATTGCGGACATTGCAAGCCTCCTGCTGCGGCCCCTGCATGCTGCGGCGCGGGCGCGAAGACGTCAGTATAAAGGTTACAATCGCCGGTAGAACAGAACGCGGAGGAGCGGGCCGGTGGCGAAATCGCCCATATTGCACTACCAGATCATGGCGCCTGCGTATATCGAGTACGACCCCGCCTTCGTCAAGGTAGCCGAGCGCGTCATCGCCCTGATCGACACCGCCGCGCCGTGGGTGCAGGGCGAGCACATCGGCAGCACCGCGGTCCCCGATTGCGCCGGCAAGGGCATCGTCGACCTCGCCGCCTTTTATGCCCCCGGCACGCTGGCGCAGACCCGCGACGCACTCGATTCGCTGGGGTTCCAGCGGCAGCGCGCCGGCCACATCTTTCCCGAGGAACGCCCGATGCGCGTGGGCGCGATCGAACACTCTGGCGAGGTCTTTCGCCTGCACGTGCACGTCGTCGAACAGGATAGCCCCGAGGCGATCGACCTGCGCCGCTTTCGTGATGTCCTGCGCGTCGACCATGCGCTCAGCGCCGCGTATCAGGCGAAGAAGCGCGCCATCCTGCAGTCGGGCCTGAGCGAACCGGTCGGCTACACCAAGGCCAAGGGCGAGTTCATCAACGCGGTCATCGGCGGCGGATCCGGCTGATCGGATGCGCATCGGCGTTCCGCGCGAGCGCAAGGACGGCGAGCGGCGGGTCGGCCTTGTGCCCGACGGTGCCGCAGTGCTGGCGCAGGCGGGCCACACGGTCGTTGTCGAGCAGGGCGCAGGCGAGCGCGTCGGATTTGCCGATGCAGCCTACGCTGCGGCAGGCGCACAGATCGTGCGCGATGCCGCCGAAGTTTTCCAATGCACGCTCATCGTCAAGGTCAAGGAGTTGCAGCGCTCCGAGCTGGCTTTGTTGACACCGGGCACGACGATTTGCGGATTTGCGCAGCTCGGCCGGGATCGCGCGTTGCTGGACGCGGTACTCGCCGCGCGCATCGGCTACATCGCCTACGAAACGGTCAGCGCTGCCGACGGTGCGCTGCCGTTGCTCGCGCCGATGTCGCGCATTGCCGGCGCATTGGCGCCGCTGGTTGCCGCCAACCTGCTCGCCAGCGATCGCGGCGGCAGTGGTGTGCTGCTGCCCGCCATCGACGACGCCGCGCCGGCGAGGGTCGTGGTCATCGGCGCGGGCAACGTGGGCGCCACCGCCGCCGATGTCGCGGCGCGGCTCGGCTGCGCGGTCACGGTGCTTGCGCGCGGCGAGCGGCGCCTGCAGGCGCTGCGCGAGCGCGGACATCGAGGCGTGGTCGCCGAACGCTGCGCGGCCGCCGCATTGAGTGCGGCGGTGGCCGAAGCCGATGTGGTCATCGGCGCGGTCCTCGAACCTGGCACGCTCTCGCCCAAACTCGTTTCGCGTGCAATGCTGCGGATGATGCGCCCAGGCTCGGTGTTCATCGACGTCGGCATCGATCAGGGCGGCATCGCCGAGACTTCGCGGATGACGTCGCTGTCCGACCCGACCTACGTCGAGGAAGGCGTCGTGCATTACTGCGTGCCGAACATGCCCGCGCTGGTCGCCCGCACCGCGACGCTGGCGTTGACGCGAGCGACGATGCCCTTCGTGCTCGCGCTTGCAGGCCAGGGAGTGACGCATGCGCTGGCGACGAATCCGGGTCTGCGTGCAGGGCTACAGGTCAGGGATGGGCGCGTGGCGCATCCGGGCCTTGCGGCGGACAGCGGCCATGGGCTCGACGCGGCATAGTCGCCGCGCCGCGTCAGGTGACTTGCCGGCGATGCGGATCTCCAGTAGAAGCTTGCCCATCGCGATGTGCGGGCGGGAAGGCAATGCGGGTATTCGGATTCGCCGGATGGTCGGGTAGCGGCAAGACGACGCTGATCGAGCGGCTAATTCCGCGCCTGATCGCGCAGGGGCTCGCGGTGTCGTTGGTGAAGCACGCGCACCACGAGTTCGATATCGACCGCGCCGGCAAGGATTCGCACCGCCATCGCGAAGCCGGCTGCCAGGAGGTGCTCGTCACGTCGGCAGTGCGCTGGGCGCTGATGCACGAACTGCGCGGCGCGCCCGAACTCTCGCTGCAGGCCGCGCTGGCGCGACTCTCGCCCTGCGACATCGCGCTGGTCGAAGGCTTCAAGGCGGCGCCCATCCCCAAGCTCGAGGTTTATCGCGAAAGCGTCGGCAAGCCGCCGCTGCACCCGATCGACCGGCACATCGTGGCGGTTGCCAGTGACGCCCCGGTTGCCACGCACCTGGCGGTTTTCCGGATCGGCGACATCGATGCCATCGCGGCGTTCGTTCGGGAGCGCGCCCAACCGGTCTGAACCGCGAACGGCCGCTTCGCCCGGCGCCCGACTCTGTCCCGAGCCGGATGGGCGGAACCCCCCCGCGGGGTGCTCGAACTTATAGGGGTATGCCGCCGTACGTGCCAGCCCGTGTGGTCGACTGGTGTTCGGACGCCGTTCCCGGCGGCGCCATGGCAATGTCGGGACATTGCAACAAGGGTCGGGGCAAATGGGCGACCATTGATCGGGGGAATTGACTTGTACTGCCGCGGCGCGTACCTTGAAATCGTCGAAACGGGCATGTATATAATTATCGCCTCGCGGAGAATTTTCGACGAGTATCATGAGAAAACAAGTACTTATCCTGTTTTCGTCGGTTGCTTGCTCCGCTTCTTTCGTAGCCGGGGCGGGCTTGCCAGCGACCGCGCAAACCGGGTTTTACGGCGGCGTTACGATGCGCGATGCGGTCTCCGATGTTCCGGGACTCAGGTTGGGGAGCCTGCCGCTGTCGTGGAGCAGGTTCAGCGCCCCGGTTGCCGAGGATACGGTGGCGCGCGCGGTCTTGTTCGGGGGATATCGCTGGAAAAGCGACGTCGCGGTCGAGGCGTCGCTAAACGCCGGCGACAAGTATTCGTTGCAGCCGCATCTGGGCGGCCCGGGTACCAGCATGGGCTTGGTGTCCACCGACCCGGCGGCGCATACCTGGAATGCCGACGTCTACACCAGTTGGGAATTCCTCCGCAGCTTTTCGCTGTACGGTCGCTTCGGCTACGCGCAGACCGAAACGCGGCCGCTGTTCGCGGGCGCATCGCTCGTCCCTGGTGACGTCCGCCGGCAGCGCGAGGGCATAAACTACGGGCTCGGCCTGCGTTACGACATGAATCAGTCGCTGGGCCTGCGCGTCGAGTACTCGCGCTTCGGCCGCTTCAGCGCGGACAATGCCATCGCGGGTCCGCTGCCCGAATCAGACCAGGTTATGATCGGCGTCCAGTTCAAGTTCTAGGCGGTCCTTCTGCTTGCCGCCGACGCCGGTCGCCTGCCGGCGTTTTCGTTTCTGTATCGCGTCGTTGCGCTACCATTCGCCCATGGTTCGACTCGTTTACCTCGCTCGCCTGCGCGAAGTTCTGGGAAGCAGTGGCGAGAGCATCGACCTGCCTGCCGATGTCGGCACCGTGTCGGCGTTGCGCGCGTGGCTCGCGCAACGCGGCGGCACGTGGTCGCACGAGCTGGCGCCCGGGCGCGCGCTGCGCATCGCGGTCAATCACGACCTCGCGCAGCCGGACACGCCGATTCACCCGGGCGACGAGATCGCGCTGTTTCCACCGGTGACGGGCGGCTAACGTCATGACGGTGCGCGTCCAGACCGAGGACTTCGACGTCGCGACGGAGCTTGCGCAGCTTCGCGCCGGCAACCCCGCGGTCGGTGCGGTCGCCGCGTTCATCGGCGTCGTGCGCGATTTGAACGAAAGCGCCGAGATTCGCACGCTGACGCTGGAGCACTACCCTGGCATGACCGAAAAAGCCCTGACGGGCATCGTTGCCGAAGCCCGTCAGCGTTGGGACGTGTACGACGCGCTGGTGATTCATCGCGTCGGACGGCTCCGGCCCACCGACCAGATCGTGCTGGTGGCGGTCACCAGCGCGCACCGCGGCGAAGCCTTCGCGGCGTGCGAATTCATCATGGACTATCTGAAGACGCGGGCGCCGTTCTGGAAGAAGGAAGACACCGCCGCGGGCGAACGCTGGATCGACGCGCGCGCCAGCGACGATGACGCGGCGGCGCGCTGGTAGCGCGCGCAGGGTCGTTCGAGGGCAATTTCCCGCAGCGCAACGGCGCACGGGTGAATGCGCAGTTCTCATCACCGTCGATCGCGCAGGGCCATCCGCATGCATGAATCCATCCGCCTGATCGCAATCGATTGGGGAACCAGCTCGGCGCGCGCGTATGCGCTCGACGCCAGTGGCGGCGTGGTCAGCGAGCGCAGCGCGCCGCTCGGCGTCCAGCGCATCGCTGGCGCCGCGTTCGCAGACGCGCTGGCGACCCTGTGCGGGGGCACGATCCCCCAGGGCATCCCGCTCCTCGCCAGCGGCATGATCGGCAGCCGGCAGGGCTGGGTCGAGGCTCCATACTGCGAGTGCCCCGCTGGATTCGCTGCGATCACGGCAGGCTTGCTGCGCGTGACGGGCACGAGCCTGCATATCGTTCCCGGGCTCGTCTGTCGCGACGCCGACGGCGTACCCGACGTGATGCGCGGCGAGGAGACGCAGATCTTCGGCGCGCTCGCCGATGGCGACACCGACACCCGGGTCATCGTGTTGCCAGGAACGCACTGCAAGTGGGCGATCGTGCGCGACGCGCGTGTCGCGAGCTTCGCCACCTTCATGACCGGCGAGCTCTACGCGGTGTTGCGGCAGCACAGCATCCTGGGCCGCCTCGCCGTCGACGGCGCGGACGATGCCGCACTCGCGCGCGGCGTGCGCGCGAGCCTGCGCGACGGCGCGGCGCTGTCCCACGACCTGTTCTCGTCGCGCACGCTGGCGCTGACCGGTGCTCTTGCGTCGGCGGGCGTCGCCGATTACCTTTCGGGTCTGCTGCTCGGCGCCGAGATCGCCGCGGGAAGGCGGTGGCTGAGCGAGCACGACCTTGCGGCCGCGCCGCTGTTGCTGATCGGCGATGCTGCATTGTGTGCGCGGTATCGGCAGGCGATGCAACTCGCCGACATCGCCGCCGCGCTCGGCCCCGCGGACGCGTCCGCGCGCGGGTTGTGGCAAATCGCAGGTCACGCAGGAATGTTGAAACCATGACGGCCAACCCGCTGTGCTCGTATCTCAAGCCCCTGCCTCTGATCGCCGTGCTGCGCGGCATTACGCCGCCGGAGATCGCGCCGATTTGCGGCGCACTGGTCGACAACGGCTTTCGTATCCTCGAAGTCCCGCTCAATTCGCCCGAGCCCTTCGTGAGCATCAATTTGCTCGCGAAGGCCTTCGGCGAACGCTGCCTGACGGGTGCTGGTACCGTCCTCAAGGTCGAAGACGTCGCGCGCGTGAAGGATGCGGGCGGGCGACTCATCGTCATGCCGCACGCCGATCTCGCGATCGTTCACGAAGCCAAGCGCCTGGGCCTGGTCTGTTGCCCGGGTGTGGCGACGATGACCGAAGCCTTCGCCGCGCTCGCCGCCGGCGCCGACGGCCTGAAGATGTTCCCGGCGGAATTGCTGTCGCCGGCGGTCCTGCGGGCGTGGCGCGCGGTATTAGCGAAGGACGTCCTGGTGTTTGCGGTGGGCGGGATTTCCCCCGACAACATGGCGGCCTACTGGGAGGCCGGCGCCGACGGCTTCGGCAGCGGTTCGAACCTGTACAAGCCCGGCGCGCCCGCGGATCGCGCGCCGTTGCGGCCGCGTATGCCGCCGGCTTCGCCGCGTTGAAGCCGCGCTGATGCCCGCAGCGCGCTTCGATCTGGTCGCACTGGGCGAGCCGATGATCGAATTCAACCAAGTGCGGCCCGACGATGCGTCGGGCTATCGCCAGGGCTACGGCGGCGACACGTCGAACTGTACGATCGCCGCGGCGCGGCTGGGGGCGCGCACCGCCTACGTCACGCGCCTGGGCGACGACGCGTTCGGGCGTCTGTTCGTCGGACTGTGGCGCACCGAAGGCGTCGATGTGACCGGCGTCGGCATCGATCCGGAAGCGCCCACCGCCGTCTATTTCGTCACGCACGGCGCACAGGGTCACGAATTCAGCTACCTGCGCGCAGGGTCCGCCGCCTCGCGTATGCGACCGGCTGACCTGCCGCTCGAGCTCATACGCAGCGCGAGGGTGCTGCACGTTTCCGGCATCAGCCAGGCGATCAGCGCGAGCGCCTGCGACTCGGTATTTGCCGCGATCGATTGCGCGCGCGCGGCCGGCGTCAGGGTGTCCTACGATTCCAACCTGCGGCTCAAGCTCTGGCCGCTGCAACGGGCACGGGCGGTGATCACGGCGACCATCGCGCTGTGCGACTGGTTCGTGCCGAGTTTCGAGGAGGCGGCGCAAATTTCCGGCACCGGCCAGCCGCAGGCGATCCTCGACTGGTGTCACGCGCGCGGCGCGCCGCTGGTGGCGCTGAAAATGGGCGCGGAAGGCTGCTGGATTTCGACGGCGGACGTGCGCGAGCATCTTCCGGGCAATCGCGTCGATGCGCTCGACGCGACAGGCGCGGGCGACTGCTTCGACGGTGCCTTCGCCACCCGCCTGATTGCGGGCGATACGCCTGTCATGGCAGCACGCTACGCCAATGCCGCGGCGGCGCTGGCGACGACCGGCTATGGCGCGGTGGCGCCGTTGCCGCGCCACGCCGACGTCTGCGCTTTCCTCGGGCGGGTGCAGTGAGCGACGCGACCTTCCGCAGCGACGCCTTCGCCGGCAAGGTGGCGCTGGTTTCGGGTGGCTCCAGCGGCATCGGCGCCGCGATCGGCAATGCGCTTGCGGACCTCGGCGCACGCGTCACGGTGACCGGAGCAAGCGCTGCCGAAGCGAGCGCGGCGCGCGCGGCGCCCGGATTCGCGGCGGCCGATGCGATCGCGCTGGACGTGCGCGACACCCTCGCGATCGGCAAGTACATTGCGACGTTGCCGCGCCTGGATATACTCGTCAATTGCGCCGGCGTGCTGCGCCGGGGCGGGGAACACGACCCGCAGACCTTCGCCGAAGTCATCGATATCAACCTCAACGGGACGATGCGGCTGTGCACCGCGGCGCGTGCGCTGCTCGCAAGGAACGGCGGCTGCATTGTCAACACCGCGTCGGTGTACTCGTTCTTCGGCGGACCGCACGCGCCGGCCTATACCGCGAGCAAGGGCGGCGTGGCGCAGCTCACCAAGGCGCTGGCCACCGCGTATGCCAGCGACGGCGTCCGCGTCAACGCCATCGCGCCCGGGTGGATCGCCACGCCGCTGACCGAGGTCGTGCGCAATGACCCGCAGAAAAACGCTGCCATACTGGCGCGCACGCCGCTCGGGCGCTGGGGGAATCCGGTCGACGTCGCCACCGTGGTGGTATTCCTATGTTCGCCGGCAGCGGCGTTCATGACCGGAGCGATCGTACCTGTGGACGGGGGTTATCTCATCGCATGACCGAACCAGGGGAGGTGGAGACATGCCTTTAGGAGCGGCGATACGGCATCTCCAGAAGGGCGACTGGGAGACGGCGCACGGCATCGTGCAGCAGGACGAATCGGCGCTGGGCTGCTGGGCGCACGGCATCGTGCACCTGGTCGAGGGCGACCTCGGCAACGCGCGCTACTGGTACCGTCGCGCGAGCCGCCCGTTTCCCAAAGATCGCGATGTCGACCGTGAAGTCGCGGAACTGACCGCTGCGCTCAAGGCTTCGCATTGAACGCGCCGCTGATCCTGCCGTCTGCGGGCATCGTCCCCGAGATCGCGCTGCGCGCGCTGCCCGATGACGAGCGGGTGTGGGTACCGCAGACCGCCGACGTCTGGTTCCGGCCGCTGCTGCTCAACACCGTGACGGGCGGCTGGTGCAACCTGCTGCGCGTGCGCCGGTCGGGCATGCTTAGCCGGCACCGGCATCCGATGGTCGTCGTCGGCTACGTGATCAAGGGCAAATGGCGCTACCTCGAGCACGACTGGATCGCCGATGCCGGCAGTTTTGTCTACGAGCCGCCCGGCGAGATTCATACCCTGGTCGTGCCCGACGACTGCGCGGAGATGATCACCTTCTTCAACATCAGCGGCGCAATGATCTATCTCGATGACGCAGGTCGGCAGATCGGCTACGAAGACGTGTTCACGAAAATCGAGATGTGCGGGGCGCACTACGCCGCGGCGGGATTGGGCGCGACCTATGTCGACCAATTTGTTCGTTAGCGCGGTCGCCGTCGGCTAGAATTGCGCCATGTTCTGGCAATTCTCGGCCGTGGGATTCGGCGCCGCGCTCGGCGCGTGGCTGCGCTGGGGCTTCTCGTTCTGGCTCGGGCCGAAATCGGGCAGCTGGCCGCTGGGCACGATCACTTCCAATCTCCTCGGCGGTTATCTGGTGGGCATCGCGGTCGCGTTCTTTGCGCTGCGCCCCGGCCTCGCGCCCGAGTGGCGTCTGTTCGCGGTCACCGGATTCCTCGGCGCCCTGACCACATTCTCGACTTTCTCCGCCGAAGTGACCGAACTCCTGATGCGCGGCGACGCGCTGTCGGGAACCGGCCTTGCCGCGCTTCATCTACTCGGCTCGCTGTTGCTGACCGCCGCGGGTTTTGCGACGGTCCGGTTGCTCGCGGGCTGATCCTGCAACGCTTTCGAAGGAGCAGTCGATGGCCAATGCAATTCGCATTCACAAGACCGGTGGTCCGGAAGTCCTCCAGTTCGAGTCCGTCAGCGTCGGCGATCCGGGGCCGGGCGAGGCGCGCGTTCGCCACACCGCCGTCGGCCTGAATTACATCGACACCTATCACCGCAGCGGACTCTACAAGCTGCCGCTGCCGTCGGGCATCGGCAGCGAGGCCGCCGGCGTGGTCGAGGCCGTCGGCAGCGGGGTGGCCGACGTCAAGGCGGGCGATCGCGTCGCGTACAGCGGCGGACCGTTGGGCGCGTACGCGGACGCGCGGGTGATGCCCGTCGACCGACTGGTCAAGATCCCCGAGGGCGTCTCGGATCGTTCCGCAGCGACCTTGATGCTCAAGGGGCTCACCGTGCAATACCTGCTGCGCCAGACGTATCCGGTCAAGGCCGGCGATACGATCCTGCTGCACGCTGCCGCGGGAGGCATCGGCCTGATCGCCTGTCAATGGGCGCGCGCGCTCGGCGTGACGGTGATCGGGACCGTGGGTTCCGACGCCAAGGCCGAACTGGCGAAGGCCAACGGCTGCGCCCACACCATCGTGTACACGCGCGAGAACTTCGTCGAGCGCGTGAGGGAACTCACCGGCGGCAAGGGTGTGCCGGTGGTGTACGACGCCGTGGGCAAGGATACGTTCCCGGGGTCGCTCGACTGCCTGTCGCCGCGCGGCCTGTTCGTGAGCTTCGGCAACGCCTCGGGCCCGGTGCCGCCGTTCGATCTCCTGCTGCTGTCGCAAAAGGGTTCGTTGTACGTCACGCGGCCGACGCTGGTCACCTACACGTCGACGCGCGCCGCGCTGCTGAAAATGGCGGAGGAAATGTTCGCGCTGGTGCAATCCGGCAAGCTGAAAAACGATCCGAGGCAGACTTACGCTCTCAAGGACGCGGCGCAGGCGCATCGCGATCTGGAGTCGCGCAAGACGTCGGGTTCGACGGTGCTGTTGCCCTAGCGCGGGCTGACGCCAAGCCAAATCTGCGCTGCCGCGGGCGCGGGATATCGGACCCGCGCAGTCAGACGTTGTTGATCAGGCGGCGCGCGGCGGGCGCGAGTTCGGACGCCGTCATTCCTGCGGGGCCGATGCCCTCGGCGACCAGCGCGTCCGCGGCTGCGCCGTGCAGGCCCACCGCCAGTTTCACGGCCTGGGCGCAAGCGACTCCCTGGGCGAGCAGGGCGCCGAGCATGCCGGAGAGCACGTCGCCCGTGCCCCCGCTGGCCAAGCCCGCGTTACCGGTGCCGTTGATCGCCCACGTCCCGTCGGCGAACGCGACGACGCTGCCCGCGCCCTTGAGCACGATGGCAGCGTTGAAGCGGGTCGCCAGCGCCAGGGCCGAGCCCAGGCGATCGGACTGAATCTCTGCGGTGTTCGACCCCGCAAGGCGCGCCGCCTCCACTGGATGTGGCGTCATGACAGTCGGCGCCGCGCGCGCAGTGACCGCCGCCGCGAGCTTTGCGTCTTGGGCGATAAGATTCAGCGCGTCGGCGTCGATGATCAGCGGGACGGCGGCGGCGATGGCGCGCGCCAGCAATTCGCGCGCCCGCGCGTCGGTTCCCAAACCGGGGCCGGCGACGATTGCATCGCACGGGTCGGAGACTGCGGCTTCCGCACGCCGCAACATTAGCTCGGGCTGCGCCCAATCGAGCGCGGGCGGCACGCTCCCGGCCAGTCCCACCCAGACCTTGCCCGCGCCGAGGTAGAGCGCGGCGCGTCCTGCCAGGATCGCGGCGCCAACCATGCCGTCGTTGCCGCCGACGATGGCCAGCGTGCCGAAACTGCCTTTGTGGACGTTGCGCTGCGCGCGCAAGAGGGGCGTGGGCAGGGCCGACTTGAGCGCCGGCCATGTCGACCACTCGCCGTGTGGCGGCATGAGCGCTCGGACATCGAGTTCCAGCGGATGCACGCTGACGATGCCGCAGTGATCGGGTCCGTCGGCGGTGAGCAAACCGGGTTTGAGCGCGATGAACGTCGCGGTGGCGGCGGCGCGGATGGTCGGCGCGCGCGCAACTCCGGTATCGGCATCAAGGCCGCTGGGGATGTCCAGCGCGAGGATGGGCGTGCCGCTGGCATTGGCGCGCACTATCCATTTTGCATAATCGCCGTCGATCGCACGCGTGAGACCGATGCCGAACAGGCCGTCGACGATCAATCCCCATGCTTCCCGATCCTGCCACTCCGTGGCGATCGTTCCCCCGGCGGCATGCCAGTCGCGGTGCGCGGCCGCGGCATCGGCGCCCAACCGCGCCACGTCGCCGCGGTGCGCGACGACAACGTCGAAAAACCACGATCGCAGCCAGCGGGCGACGACCAGCGCGTCGCCACCGTTGTTCCCCGGTCCCGCAAGAACAAGCACCCGTGCCGTCCGGCCGGCAAGCAGTTCGCGCGCGACGTTCGCGGCGGCGAGTCCTGCGCGCGCCATCAGCGGTTGTTGCATTGCACCCGCTTCGACCGCCCGCAGCTCTTTGACGCGATAGATTGGTGCAGGTGCCATGGGTCGATTATAGGTCCGGAATTTGCGGACCGGGCCTGCGCCCGAACGCCGCCACGGTCGTTGGACATTCAATGGGGCAGTCGTTACACTAGGATGACATAGTGAGCCGAAGCATGGGCGCACGGATCGCGGGCGGGCACACTCGCCACCAAGGGCAGCGCCGGAACTCACGGCCATCGGGCAATTTTCTTTCTTGGGGGTCTTTCATGAAGTTGTTTCCCAAAGTTCTGCTGGGCGTTATCGCGCTGTGTTTCGCCGCCGGAGCGTCGGCGCAACTGACTGGTACGTTGAAGAAGATCAAGGACTCGAACACGATCACCATCGGGCATCGCGATTCCTCGATTCCGTTCTCGTACTACGACGACAAGCAGCAGGTCGTCGGCTACGCGATGGACATTTGCATGAAGGCGGTCGATGCTGTCAAGGCCGAGCTGAAAGCGCCCGATCTTAAGGTTGTTCTCAACCCGGTAACGTCGGCAACGCGCATCCCGCTGATCGCCAACGGTACGATCGACCTGGAGTGCGGCTCGACGACGAACAATATCGACCGCCAGAAGCAGGTCGCATTCACGAACACCTACTTCGTGACCGCCAACCGTTACGTTGCCAAGAAAGCGTCGAACATCAAGACCCTCGCCGATCTGAAGGGCAAGACGGTCGTGTCGACTTCGGGAACCACGAACATCAAGTGGCTGACTGAAGAGAACGGCAAGCAGAACCTGGGCATGAGCATCCTGGCGGCCAAGGACCACGCCGAAGCCTTCCTCATGGTCGAGACCGATCGCGCGGTCGCCTTCTTCATGGACGACATCCTGCTCTACAGCCTGGTCGCGAGCGCGAAGACGCCGGGTGACTACGCCATCGGCAGCGAGGCCTACAGCGTCGAACCGTATGGCGCGATGATGCCCAGGGACGACCCCGCCTTCGCCAAGGTCATCGATGGTGCGACGGCGAATCTGTACAAGAGCGGACAGATCAACGCCATCTACGACAAGTGGTTCTTGAAGCCGATTCCGCCCAAGGGCATTACGCTGAACGTGCCGGTCAGCCCGCAGCTCAAGGCGGCGTTCGCCAATCCGACCAGCAGCGGCGATCCCGCTGTCTACAAGTAGGCCTAGCGGGGCCATGCAGGACCTGACGGGGAGCGCGCGCTCCCCGTTATCGTATGTGATCCGGTTCCCGACGTCGCCACTTAACGGCCAGACCTCATGAACTACCACTGGAACTGGGGCATTTTCTGGGAAATGTCCGCCGACGGGCGCCATACGTGGTTCACGACGCTGATCATGGGCCTGGGCTGGAGCCTGGCGACGGCCTTCTGCGCTGGCGTCATCGCGCTGTGCCTCGGCACATTTCTGGGGGTCATCCGCACGACTCCCTACAAATGGGCGGTGCGGTTCGGCAATGCGTACGTCGAGGTCTTTCGCAACATTCCCCTGCTGGTGCAGTTGTTCCTTTGGTTCTTCGTGATCCCGGAGCTGCTGCCGAAATCCATCGGCACCTCGATCAAGCAGATGTCGCCGCCCTGGGCTTCGTTCGTTCCGGCGTTCATCGGGCTCGGGCTGTTCACCGCGGCGCGTGTTGCCGAGCAGGTGCGCGCGGGAATCCAGGCGTTGGCGCGCGGGCAGGGCATGGCCGGGACCGCGATGGGACTGACGCTGGCGCAGACCTATCGCTACATCCTGCTGCCGATGGCGTTCCGCATCATCATGCCGCCGCTCACCTCAGAGACGATGAACCTGATCAAGAACACGTCGGTTGCACTCACGATCGGCCTGATCGAACTCACCGCGGCCGCACGGTCGATGCAGGAATTCACGTTCCAGGTATTCGAGGCGTTCACCGCCGCGACCGTGATCTACATCATCGTCAATCTGCTCGCCGTCAACCTGATGCGCTGGCTCGAAAAGAGCATCGCGATCCCCGGTTTCATCGGACCCCAGGTCGCCGAGGCAGCGCACTGACATGGGCGATTTCGACTTCGGCGTCATCTCGCGCTCGCTGCCCTACCTGTTCAAGGAGGGCATGACCTTCACCCTGACGCTGACCGCGATGGCGGCGCTCGGTGGAATCTTTTTCGGCACGCTGCTCGCCATGATGCGCCTGTCGTCGCACAAGTGGCTGTCGCTGCCGGCGACCGGGTACGTGAACCTGATGCGGTCGATCCCCCTGCTGCTGGTCATCTTCTGGTTTTATTTTCTCGTGCCCTACATCGGCGCGTGGATCGTCGGCGCGGACCGGCCGATCAAGGTCGGCGCCTTCGCGTCCTCGGTGATCACGTTCATGATGTTCGAGGCCGCGTATTACTCCGAAATCATGCGCGCCGGCATCCAGTCGATTCCGCGCGGACAGGTGTGGGCCGGTTATGCGCTGGGCCTCGACTACTGGCAGTCGATGAAGGAAATCGTTCTGCCGCAGGCGTTTCGCAACATGCTGCCGATCCTGCTGACCCAGACGATCATCCTCTTCCAGGACACCTCGCTCGTGTACGTGCTCTCGATCACCGACTTTCTCGGCGCCGCCTCGAAAATCGCCCAGCGCGACGGCCGTCTGGTCGAAATGTACATCTTTGCGGCGCTTGTCTACTTCATCGTCAGTTTCTCGCTGTCGCTGCTGGTGAAGCAACTGCAGAAGAAGATCGCCATCATTCGTTAGGAGCGGCGTGCCATGCCGATGATCGAAATCAACAGCATCTCGAAGTGGTACGGCACCTTCCAGGTGCTCACCGACTGCACGACCAGCGTCGATCGGGGCGAGGTCATCGTCGTCTGCGGCCCTTCCGGATCCGGCAAGTCGACACTGATTAAGTGCGTGAACGCGCTCGAGCCGTTCCAGAAGGGCGACATCACCGTCGACAAGATCTCCGTGGGCGATCCGAAGACCGATCTGCCCAAGCTGCGCGCGCGCGTCGGCATGGTGTTCCAGCATTTCGAGCTGTTCCCGCATCTGTCCATCACCGAGAACCTGACGATCGCGCAGATCAAGGTGCTCAATCGGGGCAAGGATGAGGCGGTCCAACGCGGCCTGAAGCTGCTCGATCGCGTCGGGCTGATTGCGCAGAAGGACAAGTTTCCCGGCCAGCTGTCCGGCGGCCAGCAGCAACGCGTCGCGATTGCCCGCGCGTTGTCGATGGATCCGATCTGCATGCTGTTCGACGAGCCGACGTCGGCGCTGGACCCGGAAATGATCAACGAGGTGCTCGATGTCATGGTGTTGCTGGCGAAGGAAGGCATGACCATGATGGTCGTCACGCACGAGATGGGGTTTGCGCGCAAGGTCGCCAGTCGCGTCATTTTCATGGACCAGGGACGCATCGTCGAAGACGCGAAGACGGAAGATTTCTTCGGCAAGCCGCGTTCCGAGCGCGCGCAACTGTTCCTGTCCAAGATACTGCAGCACTGAGCGCGCGTCGGCGTCGGCACGCGACGCGCCCGGTCGCGGCAGAGTCGCTCGCGGCGTATAATCGCGCTTTACGCCACACCCGGCACCGATGGCCGAGTTCATTACGCTGCGCGGGCGCAATGCCCTGTCGCCGTTTCGCGTCCGCAAGCTGCAGTCGAGTCTCGCCGATGCCCGGGTCATCGGCATTGCCGCGGACTACTGGCATTTCGTCGAAGTCGCGCGGCCGTTGGCGGCGGCCGATAGGGTCGTTCTGGAGCGACTGCTAACCTACGGCCCGCACGGTACGCCGCACGCCGACGCGGGCCAGCTGGCGCTGGTCATCCCCCGTCCCGGAACCATCTCTCCCTGGGCATCGAAGGCGACCGACATCGCCCACCGTTGCGGACTCGATGCCGTCGCACGCATCGAGCGCGGCGTCGGGTATCGCATCGCGACGCGGGAGGGCGGCGCGCTGCCGGCTGTGGAGCGCGGCTTCGTCGAGGCGCAGATCCACGACCGCATGACCGAGGCGGTCGTGCCGTCGCTTGACGCTGCGCGGCACCTGTTCAGGCACTTCGCGCCGCGGCCCATGATCAGCATCGATTTGTTGCATCGCGGTCGCACCGCAATCGTCGAGGCGAACGTCGCGCTGGGACTGGCTTTGTCCGACGACGAGATCGATTACCTCGCGGAGTACTTCGCACGCGTCGGTCGCGACCCGACCGACGTCGAGCTGATGATGTTCGCGCAGGCCAATTCCGAACACTGCCGGCACAAGATCTTCAACGCCGACTGGATCGTCGACGGCGTGCACCAGCCGCTGTCGCTGTTCGGCATGATCCGGCACACGCATGCGTCGAATCCGCAGCGCACTGTCGTGGCGTACAGCGACAACGCCGCGATCATGGAAGGCGGCGCCGCGTGGCGCTTCTATGCCGGTCCCGACCGCTGCTACGCGGCGCATGCCGAAACGGCGCACATCCTGATGAAGGTCGAGACGCACAATCATCCGACCGCGATCGCGCCGTTTCCGGGCGCCGCGACCGGCGCGGGCGGCGAAATCCGCGACGAAGGCGCGACGGGGATCGGCGCCAGGCCGAAGGCCGGGCTGACCGGCTTTACCGTCTCGCATCTGCGCATTCCGGGACTCGCGCAGCCGTGGGAGATTGACTACGGGAAGCCCGACCGAATCGCCTCGCCACTGGCGATCATGCTCGACGGTCCCATCGGCGGCGCGTCGTTCAACAACGAATTCGGACGGCCCAACCTGCTTGGCTACTTCCGCAGTTTCGAGCAGTGCGTCGCCGGCGAAGTGCGCGGCTATCACAAGCCGATCATGATCGCGGGCGGCGTCGGCAACGTCAGCGCGCGCGACACGCACAAGAAAGCGCTGCCCGACGGTGCGCTGGTCGTGCAGCTCGGCGGTCCCGGCATGCTGATCGGTCTGGGTGGCGGTGCGGCGTCGTCGATGGCGACCGGCACCAACACCGCGGACCTCGACTTCGATTCGGTCCAGCGCGGCAACGCCGAGATCCAGCGCCGCGCGCAGGAAGTGATCGACCGGTGCTGGCAGCTCGGGGACGACAATCCGATCCTTTCGATCCACGACGTCGGCGCAGGGGGGCTGTCCAACGCGCTGCCCGAACTCGTCCACGGCGGCGGCAAGGGGGCGCGCTTCGACCTGCGTGCGATTCCGAGCGAGGAACCCGGCATGTCGCCCCGCGAAATCTGGTGCAACGAGGCGCAGGAGCGCTATGTGCTGGCGATCGCCGCCGACGCGCTGGGCCGCTTCACCGCGATCTGCGAGCGCGAACGCTGCCCGTTCGCGGTGCTGGGCACGACGACGCGCGACGAGACGCTGATCGTCGAAGACCCCGTATTCGGCACCGAGCCGGTCGACATGGAGCTGTCGGTGCTGCTGGGCAAGCCGCCGCGGATGACCCGCGACGTCGCGCATGCAAAGCGGGTGCTTCCGGCGTTCGCGACCGACGGCATCGAATTGCGCGAAGCGGCGCTGAGGGTGCTGCAGTTCCCGGCTGTCGCCGACAAGACCTTCCTCATCTCGATCGCCGACCGCACGGTCGGCGGCCTTTGCTCGCGCGACCAGATGGTCGGTCCGTGGCAGGTGCCGGTGGCCGATGTCGCGGTCACGCTCGCCGACTTCGATGGCTACACGGGGGAAGCCATGGCGATGGGCGAGCGCACGCCGCTGGCGCTAATCGACGCGCCGGCGTCAGGCCGCATGGCGATCGCCGAAGCGCTCACCAACATGGCGGCAGCTGCGGTGGGCCCACTCACGGACGTAAAGCTCTCCGCCAACTGGATGGCCGCCGCCGGCCATCCGGGCGAAGACGCCGCGCTCTACGACACGGTGCGCGCGGTCGCGCTGGAACTTTGCCCGGCGCTGGGCGTGAGCATTCCCGTGGGCAAGGATTCGCTGTCGATGCGCACCACGTGGCGCGATGGCGCGACCGAGAAGGCGGTGACCGCGCCGGTGTCGCTGATCGTGTCGGCGTTCGCGCGAGTCGACGACGTGCGGCGCGCGGCCACGCCGCAATTGCGGCTCGACCGCGGGGAAACGCTGCTGCTACTCGCCGACCTCGGTAACGGCCGGAATCGACTGGGCGGCTCGGCACTGGCGCAAGTCTACGGCCAGCTGGGCGACACCGCTCCCGATCTCGACGATCCAGCGGTGCTCAAGGGATTCTTCGACGTCGTGCAGGCGCTGCACGCGCAGGGCAAGCTCATCGCCTATCACGATCGCTCCGACGGCGGATTGTTCGCCTCGGTCGTCGAAATGGCGTTTGCCGGGCGCTGCGGCCTGGACGTCGAGCTCGACGAACTTCCTGGGGATGCATTGACCGCGCTGTTCAACGAAGAGCTGGGCGCCGTGCTGCAGGTTGCCGCCGCGGACCGGCACGACGTCGTTGCGGCGTTCGAGGCTGCCGGGGTTCGCGTCGTCGCGATCGGCAAGCCGGTGCGCGGCAATCGCGTGTGCGTCGCACGCGAAGGTGTCGCCTTGCTCGACGCGCAACGCATCGATTTGCACCGTGCGTGGTCGGCCACGACTCACGCGCTGCAACGGCTGCGCGACAACCCGGACGCGGCCGACCAGGAATACGACCGGATTCTCGACAGCGGTGACCCGGGGCTGGTGCCACTGCTGACTTTCGATCCGGTCGCCGACGTCGCCGGCGCGTTCATCATCCGTGGCAAGCGGCCGCAGGTGGCGATCCTGCGCGAGCAGGGCGTGAACGGCCACATCGAAATGGCTGCAGCCTTCGATCGTGTCGGCTTCGCGGCCTTCGACGTGCACATGACCGACATCATGAGTGGACGCGTGGCGCTGGCCGGGTTCGCGGGCGTGGTCGCCGGAGGAGGGTTCTCGTACGGCGACGTTCTCGGCGCGGGCGAAGGCTGGGCCAAGTCGATCCTCTTCAACGCACGCGCGCGCGACGAGTTCGCGGCGTTCTTCGGCCGCCACGACACCTTCGCGCTGGGCGTGTGCAACGGTTGCCAGATGCTGAGCAACCTGCGCGAGTTGATTCCGGGCACCGACCACTGGCCGCATTTCGTGCGCAACCGCTCGGAGCAGTTCGAGGCGCGGCTGGTGCAGGTCGAAGTGCGGGCTACGCCGTCGCTGTTCTTCGCGGGCATGGCGGGCAGCCGCATTCCCGTGGCGCTGGCGCACGGCGAGGGCTACGCGGAGTTTCGCGACGCGGCGCAGATGTCAGCGGCGCAGCCGCTGGTGACGCTGCGCTTCGTCGACAATCGGGGTCGCGCCACCGAAACCTATCCGTACAATCCCAACGGCTCGCCCGAGGGCATTACTGGCCTGACGACGGCGGACGGGCGCTTTTCGATCCTGATGCCGCATCCGGAGCGCGTCTTTCGCACGGTGCAGATGTCGTGGCATCCGGATGAATGGGGTGAGGATTCGCCGTGGATGCGCATGTTCCGCAATGCGCGCGTGGCGATTGACTAGACGCCGGGATTGAGGCCAAGCGGGGGTTGGGGCAAGCGGCCCAGGCACCGCGCGGATGAGGGAGGACGCGATGTCGGTCAGGGTGTGGTCCATCAATGGCGTGACACCGGTCGTCGATCCGGCCGCGTTCATCCATCCATCCGCGGTGCTCATCGGCGACGTGATCGTCGGCGCGGGCTGCTTTGTCGGGCCGCTTGCATCGCTGCGCGGCGACTTCGGCCGGCTCGAAGTGCGCGCCGGCGCCAACATTCAGGATTGCTGCGTGATGCATGGCTTCCCCGGCACCGACACGATCGTCGAGGAAGATGGTCACATCGGCCACGGCGCGATCCTGCATGGTTGCATCGTGCGCAAGGGAGCGCTGGTCGGCATGAACGCGGTCGTCAACGACAACGCGGTCATCGGCGAATCGGCGATCGTCGCCGCGATGGCCTTCGTGAAAGCGGGCATGGAGGTGCCGGCGCGCACGCTGGTCGCCGGCGTCCCCGCGCGGATCGTGCGCGAATTGTCCGACGCGGAAATGGCCTGGAAGGTCGAAGGTACGCAGAGCTATCAGGAATTGACGCGGCGCTGCCTGGCGACGATGCGAGAAACCAAAGCGCTCGTTGCGGTGGAACCCGATCGCGAGCGCATCGAGCTGCCGGAGTTGCTGCCGTTGTCGATGCTCAAGGTCCGCGAACCTCGCTGAGGCAGTCGGCAGCGAATCCAAGAAGATGGCCATGCGTCGCGATGCGTCGTCGCGCGGTGTCGTTGGTCGCCTCAGAAACCCGCAGCCTGCCCGTCGCGGCGAGGATCTGAACCCACGATGTAGCCGCCCTCATCGCGCACGATGAATTGGCCGGCGCCGAAGTCCATGTACGAATCAGGGATCGACGCGAACTGGTGGCCGAGCGCTTCGAGCCCCGCCCGCAGCGTCGCCGACGCCTCGCTTTCGAGATCCAGCGACAGGCCGCCGTTCACCTTCCAGCGCGGCGCATCGAGCAGAGCCTGCGGGTTGGCGCGATAGTCGATGAGCCGCATCAGCGTCTGCAGGTGCGCCTGCGGCTGGATCGGCCCGCCCATGACGCCGAAGGCGGCGACGGCGGTGCCGTCCTTGGTGAGAAAGCCGGGAATGATCGTGTGGTACGGCCGCTTGCCGCCGCCGACGAAGTTTGGATGGCCCGGCTCCAGGGTGAAGCCGGTGCCGCGATTTTGCAGGCTGATGCCGGTCCCGGGAACGACGATGCCAGATCCGAAGCCCATGTAATTGGACTGGATGAGCGACACCATCATGCCGCTCTCGTCCGCGGCGTTGAGATACACCGTGCCGGCGGCTGGCGGCGTACCGTACTTGAAATCCTGCGCGCGGCGCCGATCGATCCGGCGCGCGCGCTGCGCGAGGTAGCCGCGATCGAGCAGCTGCTCCGGCGTCACCGTCATCGTGCGTGGATCGCTAACGTAACGGTACGCGTCGGCGAAGGCGAGCTTCATCGCTTCGATCTGCACGTGCTGAACGTCGATCGAGTCGACCGCGTGGCCCGAGAGGTCGAAGTTCTCGACGATGCCTAGCGCCATCAGCGCGGCGATGCCCTGGCCGTTGGGCGGAATCTCGTGCACCGTGTAGCCGTGGTACGCGTGCGCCAGCGGTCTCACCCAGTCGCAGCTGTGCGACGCGAAGTCGGCCAGCGTGTGTGCGCCATCGAGCGAGCGCGAGTGCGCGACCATTTTCTCGGCGAGTTCGCCGCGATAGAAGGCTTCGCCCTGGGTTGTCGCGATCTTGGTCAGCGCGTCGGCCATCGCCACCGATGCGAAGATCTCGCCAGCCTCGAGCGCTCTGCCTCGCGGCATGAAGTGCGCCGCGAATCCCGGCACCTCGCCGAGAATGGGCACCGCGTTGTGCCATTTCTCGGCGACGATCGGGCTCACGGCGTAGCCGTCGCGGGCGTAGCGGATTGCGGGCTCGAACAGGTCGGCGAAGGGCAGCTTGCCGTAGCGCCGCGACAGCGCCACCCAACCCGACACCGCGCCGGGAATGGTCACGGTATCCCAGCCCGCACGCGGCATCGCCGACAGTCCCGCGTAGCGCTGCGGCGTCCACGCCGCGGGTGCGCGACCCGATGCGTTCAGGCCGGCGAGCTCGCGTCCGTTCCAGACCAGCGCGAACAGGTCGCTGCCCAGTCCATTGCTGCAGGGTTCGACCAGCGTCAGCGTGATCGCGGTCGCGAGCGCGGCGTCGATGGCATTGCCGCCAGCGCGCAGCATCGCGATGCCGGCTTGCGTTGCCAGCGGCTGCGACGTCGCCACGACGTTGCGTGCCAGGATCGGCGAGCGGCGCGATGGGTAGGGGAGATCCCAGTCGAAGTTCATGGTTTAGCCAGTCGTGATGCGCGCACCGCGCCGGCGAGCGCAGGCCGCGTCGACGCAAGACGGCGAATGCATGCGCCGGCGGCGCAGTCGCACCCGGGCGCCAACGCCAGGGGAATCAGCTTTCGCCCTCTTCGAAGACTTCCTCGCGCTTCTTGCGCAGGTTTGGCAGCACGATGACGATGAGCAGGGCCGCCGCGGCGAGCAACATCGCCAGTGACAGCGGGCGCGTAATGAACACGGTCGGATCGCCGCGGGAGAGCAGCATCGCCCGGCGCAGATTCTCTTCCATCATAGGCCCGAGCACGAAGCCGAGCAGCAGCGGCGCAGGTTCGCATTCCAGCTTGAAGAACACCACGCCGAGGAAACCGAACGCGGCAGTCTGCATGACGTCGAAACTGGTGTTACTGATCGAGTAAACGCCGATTGCGCAGAACAGCAGGATGGCGGGATAGAGGATGCGATACGGAACCGTGAGCAACTTGATCCACATGCCGATCAGGGGGAGGTTGAGCACCACCAGCATCAGGTTGCCCACCCACATCGACGCCACCAGACCCCAGAAAAGTTGCGGGTTGGACGTCATCACCTGCGGTCCGGGCTGGATGTTGTGGATGGTCATTGCGCCGACCATCAGCGCCATGACGGCGTTCTCAGGAATGCCTAGCGTCAGCAGCGGGATAAACGAGGTCTGCGCACCGGCGTTGTTGGCGGACTCGGGACCGGCCACGCCCTGGATCGCGCCCTTGCCGAATTCGCCCGGATTCTTGGCAACCTTTTTCTCCAGCGCATACGCCGCAAACGATGCAAGCATGGCGCCGCCGCCGGGCAGCAAGCCCAGGATAGAACCGATACCGGTACCGCGCAACACCGCGGGCCACGCCTTCTTGAATTGCTCCTTGGTGATCCATAGCCTGCTGACCTTTGCGGTCAGAACCTCGCGCGCTTCCGTATTTTCCAGATTCGCAACAATTTCGGCGAAGCCAAACAGGCCCATGGCGACGCTGACGACACCCAGCCCATCGATGAGTTCCGGGACCCCGAAGGCAAATCGCGCGGTGCCGGAATTGACGTCGGTGCCGACGATGCCCAGCAGCAGTCCAAGGAAGATCATCGCAATTGCCTTGAGCAGCGAGCCGTGCGCGAGTACGACCGCGCCGATCAGGCCCAGCACCATCAGCGAGCAGTATTCGGCGGGGCCGAATTTCAGGGCCAGTTCCGACAGCGGTATCGCGACGCTGGCGACGAAAACGGTCGCCACGCAGCCGGCGAAGAACGAACCCAGCGCCGCGATGGCCAGCGCCGCGCCGGCCTGCCCTTGGCGGGCCATTTGGTAGCCGTCCAGGCAAGTGACCGCGGACGACGTTTCCCCCGGCATATTGAGCAGGATCGACGTGGTCGAACCGCCGTACTGCGCGCCGTAATAGATGCCCGCCAGCATGATGAGCGCCGACACCGGTTGCAGCGCGTAGGTCGTCGGCAGCAGCATTGCGATCGTGGCGACGGGGCCGATGCCGGGCAGCACGCCGATGAGCGTGCCGACCATCGAGCCGATGAACGCGTACAGCAGGTTGATCGGCGTCAGCGCGACGCCGAAGCCGAGCGCGAGGTGGTTGAACAGTTCCATGTCGTGCTCTCAGCCCAATCCGGCCGGCCAGATCGGCAGCTGCAGTTTCAATCCGACCACGAAGACGCCGACCACGAGTGCCGCCAGAATGACGCCGCTGATGATCGACTCCTTGAATCGGAACTCAGGGCTCGCCCAGCTCGACGACACGATCAGGATGATCGTCGAAAGCACCAGGCCGGCGTAATTGACGATGTACCCGAACAGCGTCACGCTGCCCAGCACCACCAGGGTTGGCCGCCAGTAAAATTTGGGTACCGGGTCCCCCTTGATTCTTAGCCCGCGCAGCGACAACGCGGCGCCTAGCAGGATGAGCATGACGCCGAGAATGCGCGGGAAATAGCCCGGACCCATGCGCGCCGCCGTGCCCAGCGCATAGCCGTTGGCGATGACGATTGCAGCGATTCCAAACGCGATGAAGATCAGCCCGGCGTAGAAATCCTTAGGATGGCGAATGAACGGCATTGCGACTTCCTCCTCGTACGGGGGCGCTTGGTGCGTCTCTCGGGGCGGAGTAAGAATAACATCGAAGGCGCTGCGCCGTGCACTCTGAAGGCCGCGCGCCGGGCGCAAAAAAACAGGCGGCCCATGAGCCGCCTGCTGTTGTCGGGCTTGCCGCGCCTTACATGCCGCTCTTGGCGCGTAGCTCCTTCAGGTACGCATCGACCACCTGGCCCTGCATGCGCTGCTGCAGCTGCGGCTTGACCTCATCAAACGGTGGCACCTTCGCGTCGCGGATGTCGTCGACTTCGATGACGTGCCAGCCGAACTGCGTCTGCACCGGCGTGGTCGTGAACTTGCCCTTGGGCAGCGCGACCATGGCGTCGCTGAACGGCTTGACGAAGTTCGCCGGCGCATTCCAGTCGAGGTCACCGCCGTTGATCTTGGAGCCGGTGTCCTTCGAGCGCTCGGCAAGCTTGTCGAATTTCTCGCCCTTCTGCAGCGCGACGATGATCTCCTTGGCGTCGTCTTCCTTGTCGACCAGGATGTGGCGAACCTTGTATTCCTTGTCGCCGATCTGCGCCTTGATCGCGTCGTACTCCTTGTGCAGCGCCGCGTCGGATACCGGGTGCGCTTTGAGATAGTCGGCCATGTACGCGCGGACGAGCACCGTTTGCTGGGCCAGTTCCATTTCGGTCTTCACCGTGGGATTCTTGTCGACGCCGGCCTTTTTGGCTTCCCTTACCAGCAGCTCGCGCGTGTTGAGTTCATCGCGAACCGCGGCGCGCAGCTCGGGCGAATCGGGCTGGTTCTGGGCCAGGCGCTGCTTGAGCATGAAGTCGTACGTGGCCTGGGAATACAGATTCGGGCCCTCCGCCTTGGCGGGTGCAGCGGCGGGTGCAGCGGCCTTGGGCTTGGCCTTGGTGGCGGCATCCTGCGCGAAAGCGACAGGCGCTGCGAGCAATGCTGCCGAAGCGGTGGCCGCGGCGAGGAATCGGGAAATCTTGTGCATGACTGACTATCCTTCGGTTGGGTGGAGCGGGTTATCGATGTTCATCGGGCGCCAGCGCCCGGATCTGTAGTGCGTGAATGGGGTGCGGCAGCAGATCGTTCACGCGGGAAAGCACTTGTTGGTGACGTTGCAGCCGCGCAACTCCGGCGAAAGCCTTCGACACGATCAATAGCGAAAAGTGCCCTGCGCCGTCGGCCGCGCCGACGTGGCCGACGTGGTCGGCACTGTCGTCCTGGATTTCCAGCGCGGTCGGCGCGAGGTCGGCGAGCCGCTCGCGCAGCGTCGTGGCGATGTCGATCACGATTCCTCGGGCAGGTAACGGGCGACCGAGGCGACGGTCCCCACGGCGGCGACCATGAACAGCCCGATACCGCCCCAGACCTTGAAATTGACCCAGGTGTCGAGGGAAAAATTGGTCGCCACGTACAGGTTCAGGATGCCCATCGCCGCCAAGAAAGCGACCCAGCCCCAGGTGACGCGCGCCCACACGGGCTCGGGCAGCTTCAGATCGGGCAGCATCGCCGAGATGAGGTTGCGACCAAACAGCAGGCGACCGCTCGTAAGGATCAACGCGAACAGCCAGTAGAGCACGGTCGGCTTCCATTTGATGAACGTCTCGTCGTGGAGCAGCAGAGTCGCGCCGCCGAACACGGTGATGATCGCGAGGCTCACCCAATGGATCATGGCAACCTTGCCGCGACGCCAGTGAAACCACGCGATCTGCACTATCGATGCGGCGATGGCGACCCCGGTCGCGACATAGATGCCCCAGATCTTGAACGCCGCGAAGAACAGCAGCAGCGGAAAGTAGTCGGCCAGAAAGTGCATAACCTAATATTTTACATCGGAAATGGAGCTCCCGCCAAGAGGGAGGGCGTCGCAGAGGGAGGGCGTCGCGGCACGGCAACGCGCCCGGCAGATGCCGCCCCGGTCCCCGCTAGCGTCGTTTCCCCGCGCGGCGCGGCCGGGGCGCAATCGAGTGCCGATAGCGTCCCCAGTCGAACGCTGGTCCGGGATCGGTCTTGCGTCCGGGCGCAATGTCGCAGTGGCCGACGATGTCGCGGATGCGATACCGCAGCCGCAGTGCGCGGGTCAGGGCGGCAAGCGTCGCGTATTGAGGCTCGGAGTAGGGGACGTCATCGGTGCCTTCGAGTTCGACGCCGATCGAATAGTCGTTGCAGCGTTCGCGTCCGCGCCACTCGGAGACGCCGGCATGCCACGCGCGCATTTCGCAGGGAACGAATTGCGCCAGCGATCCTTCGCGGCGAATCAGGAAATGCGCCGAGACGCGCTGGTCCGCCAGCGTGGCGAAGTAGGGATGGGCATGCGTATTGAGGCTGTTGGTGAACAACTCGACGATCCACGGACCGCCGAATTGCCCGGGCGGCAGCGAGATACCGTGAATCACCAGCAGCGAAATCCTGGCGCCGTCAGGGCGCACGTCGCAATTGGGTGAGGCGATCTGTGCCGCCGCGCGCACGATGCCGCTGCGATCGACATGCAATTTCACGACGGAAGAGCTCACCTCGGCTCCGCAGTGCCGCCCGCAAGGCGCTCGCCGGGGGTGACGCAAGCCACCATCAATCGCTTCCAATCATCTTTTGCGCGGGCGCGAGTTACTTGATGCCCAGCCTCTCCATCCGGTAGCGCATGGCCCGAAAGGTGATGCCGAGCAGCTTGGCGGCGGCGGTGCGGTTGTAGCGCGTCTTCTCGAGCGCTTCGTTGATCGCGGAACGCTCGACGCGGTCGAGGTAATCCTGGAGCGGCCACTTGTCGCCCGCCGGCATCGCCGCGTCGCCCTCCTCGGCGGGCGGGGTGAGGTGCAGATCGGCCGCGCTGATGTTCAGCGGATCGACGGCGAGCGACAGACCGCGTTCGAGAATATTCTCGAGTTCGCGGACGTTGCCGGGGAACGGGTAGGCTTCCAACGCGACCGCGGCGGCCGGTTCGAGCTTCGCCGGTGCGCCGCGCGTCATCTTCTTCAGGATCGCCTCGGCGATCGAGGGAATGTCCTCGCGCATTTCGCGCAGGCTGGGCATGGCAAGCTCGATAACGTGCAGGCGGTAGAACAGATCCTGGCGGAACTCTCCCGAGTCGACCAGTGCCGGCAGTCGCTTGTGTGTGGCGCTGATGATGCGCACGTCGACCGGCTCCTCGGTCGTCGCGCCGACCTTGCGCACCTTTTTCTCCTGGATCGCGCGCAGCAGCTTGACCTGCATCGGCAAGGGCAAGTCGGCAACTTCGTCAAGGAACAGCGTGCCGCCGTTGGCGGCCTGGAAAAAGCCGTCGCGGTCGCCCTCGGCCCCGGTGAATGCACCCTTCTTGTAGCCGAAGAACTCGGATTCCATGAGGTTCTCGGGAATCGCACCGCAGTTCACCGGCACGAAGGGCAATTCGGCGCGCGGACCGCCGGTATGGATCAGCCGCGCGGCGAGTTCCTTGCCGCTCCCCGACTCGCCGGTGATGAACACCGGCGCCTGACTCTTGGCCAGCCGCTCGATCATCGTGCGCACCTGCATGATCGCCGCAGATTCGCCGAGCAGCTGGTAGGTCGACGATCCGGTCGGCTTCTCGGGCACCTTGAGCGCCTGCTTGACCAGCGCGCGAAGCTGCTCGAGCGCGACCGGCTTGGCCAGGTAATCGAAGGCGCCGGCCTTGAGCGCGGCGACGGCGTTCTCGGCGCTGCCGAAGGCGGTGATCACCGCGACCGGAACATCGAGCCCCTTGTCGGTGATGTGCTCGACGACCGCGAGGCCTTCACCGTCGGGCATGCGCATGTCGGTAAGGCACAGGTCGAAGGCCTGCGTGTCGAGCAGCTTGATCGCCTCGGCGACGGTTTGCGCGCGTATGGTGTCCAGCCCCATGCGCGACAGCGTGAGCTCGAGCAGTTCGAGCAGATCGGGTTCGTCGTCGACAACCAACACCTTCGGCTGTCCGCGATCGCGAATTTTACGGCTCATGATGCGTGGCTCCCTTCGCCTCTTATACTTTGGTCGACTGAGGCGCGGCGCGCTTCAACGTCAACCGGAAGTGCGCCCCGGGCCCCTTGGGAAGCAGTTCGAGCGCCGCACCGTTGGCGTCGGCAAGCTCGCGCGCGATGTACAGTCCCAGCCCGGTGCCGCCCGGCCGCGTCGTGAAGAACGGCTCGAAGACTTGCGCCCGCAGCTCGGCGGGAATGCCCGGCCCGTCGTCGGCCAGTTCGCATATTACGGCATCGCCCATGTAACCGGGGCGGGCGACGACCTGGATGCTGCCGTTCTTCTTCTGGCAATGCTGCCAGGCGTTGCGCACCAGGTTCCAGAGGATCTGGTTGATGTGCCCACGGTCGAAGATGACCAGCATATCGCCGCTGCACTTGATCACGATGCCACCGGCGGGGATGTGCTCCGCCTGCCCGATCTCCTCGGCCAGCGACGTCATGAATTCGTCGAAGGCGATCACTTCGGGCTGCTGCCGGTCGCGACGATTCAACTGCAGCACCTCGCCGACGATGCGGTCGATGCGCTTGGCGTTGTTGCGGATCATCGACAGCAGACGCTGGCCCTCCGGCGCGACCGACCCGTCTTCCTCGAGCAGCTGCGCCGCCTGGTTGATCGCCGACAGCGGATTGCGGACTTCGTGGGCGATGCTCGCCGTGAGCCGTCCCATCGCCGCCAGCTTGATCTGCTGCGCCTCGCCCTGCGCCCGCCCCAGGTCCTCGAGGTAGATGAGCGTGCCGCCGTTGAGCCCGGAGCCGATGCGCACCAGGCGCACGCGCAGCAGGCGCTGCGTCGCCTCGACCTTGAAGGGCGGCAGCGGCTCGGCGAAGTCCTCCTGCCAGCGCCGCCAGTAGTCGTGCAGGATCGAGCTGAATTCGGCCAGGCGCATGCCGCCGCGCATCCGGCCGAAGCCCCCGAGCAACCGCGTGACCTGCGCGTTGTGCCCGCGCACCACGCCGTTGAGGTCGACCACGAGCACGCCGTCCTGCATGTCCTGGATGATCAGGCGATTGACCTGCTCGAGGTTGGCGACGTCGATGCCGCGCTGCGCCGCGAGGTCCTCGCTCGCCTTGGTATAGCGGCCGAGCGCCAGCGCGATGCCGACGGTCGCGAAATAGCCGAAGCCGATGAGGCCGGTCTGTAGGATCTGCGGTCCGGGAATGAGCCCGTCGATGAGCCGCCAGCTGTCGACCGCGATCAGCACCGAGCTCGCCAGTGCGGCATGGAAGAACGCGATCCGCGAGCGCATCAGCCAGCCGCTGGCCGCGAGCTGCGGGAACAGCAAGATCGGCAGCGGGCCGCTGGCGCTGCCGCCGGAGTACATCAGAAGCGCGATGAACACGATGTCGCCGACGAGCAGCGACAGCAGGAGCGCGGGCAGCGGTATCACCAGCGACTCGCGCTGTACCCAGAGGAAGGACAGCAAGCCGAAAACGAAGTACATGCCCGCCGCGGTCAGGAAGGTGTTCGGCTGTCCGATGCCGGCGATGCGCAGGTCGAGGAACAGCGCGATGCCCACCAGCAGCGTTGCGCAGGTCGCACGGTAGACGCCGAGGATCCACAGGATGCGGCGCCCCGACTCGGTAATCATCGCCGGCAGCGGCGGCGGCTCGAAGGGCGGGATGGCGGGCTGCGGCAGCGTTTCCATGGTCACTGCTTCGCGCACTGGCCGTCGGCGCAGGTGAAGCCGGTGCCGACGACGAGGGCATCCGAGCGCGGCAGGTACACGCCGCAGCGGGCGCAGCGAACCATCGGCGCCACCACGCCATTGTCGGTGCCTGCCTTGGCGCGATGCTGCCGCGCGCGAGCATTGCGCGAGTTGATCAGGCGCAAGGCGAACAGCACGACGAATATCAGCACCAGCCAGGCGACGATCTTGCTCATCAGACCACCTTCCCGGGGTTGAGCACGCCTTCGGGGTCCAGCGCTTGCTTGACGCGGCGCATCAGCTCGAGTTCGACGGGCGGCTTGTAGCGGGCCATTTCCTCGCGCTTCATCTGCCCGACGCCGTGCTCGGCGCTGAAGCTGCCGCCGTGCTGCGCGACGAGGTCGTAGACGATGCGATTGGCGCGCCCCGTTTCGGCGTTGAATGCCGCGGCGTCGACGCCCGGCGGCGCGGAAAGGTTGTAATGCAGGTTGCCGTCGCCGAGGTGGCCGAACACGACATAGCGCACGCCGGGGAACGCGGCGTCGAGTTCGGCGCGGGTGCGCTCGAGGAAGGCGGGAATGCGCGACACCGGCACGCTGATGTCGTGCTTGATGTTGGGTCCTTGCAGCCGCTGCGCGTCGGGAATGTGCTCGCGCAGCGCCCACATCGATGCGGCCTGGGCGTTCGACTGCGCAACCGTCGCATCGTCGGCGATCGCTTCGGCGATGACGTCGGCCAGCGCCGCTTCGAGCTCGCCGGTGAGCGGCGAGCCGGCGGCGGCATCGTCGGCCTGAATGAGCGCGTACCACGGGTGGCCGGGCAGCGGGTCGGGCAACGCCGGGAACTGCGCCCGGGCCAGCGCGATGCAGTCGGCCGAGATGAGCTCGAATCCGGTGAGCCGGTCGCCGAGCGCGGCCCGCATCGCGCGCAGCAGGCGCAGCGCGGCGGCGACGTCGGCAATCGCCACCCACGCCGTGACCGAAGTGCGCGGCTGCGCGAACAATTTCAGCACGGCAGCGGTGATGATTCCCAGCGTGCCTTCGCTGCCGAGGAAGAGTTGCTTCAGGTCGTAGCCGGTGTTGTCCTTGCGCAGGCCCTTGAGGCCGTCCCAGACGCGGCCGTCGGCGAGCACGACTTCGAGCCCCAGCACGAGGTCACGTGCGTTGCCGTAGCGCAGCACCGCGGTGCCGCCCGCGTTGGTCGACAAATTTCCGCCGATCAGGCAGCTGCCTTCGGCGGCCAGCGACAGCGGAAACAGCAGGCCGGCGGCCGCAGCGGCTTCCTGCACGCAGGCCAGCGGCATTCCTGCTTCGACTGTCATGGTGGCGTTGTCGGCGTCGATCGCGCGTACACGGTTCATGCGGACCAGCGAGACGACCAGCTCGTCGCCGCCGGCGTGCGGCGTTGCGCCTCCGCACAGGCTGGTGTTCCCGCCCTGCGGGACGATCGGCACGCCGTGTTCGGCGCAGCAGCGCACGACCGCCGCGACCTCCGCGGTCGACCCGGGGCGCACCACCGCGCGCGCCGCCCCGCGATAGCGTTCGCGCCAGTCAGTGAGAAAGGGAGCGGTGTCAGCGGCGGCGGTGAGGACGTTGGCATCGCCAACGATCGCATTCAACGCAGGCAGCAGGGGGCCGGCAGATTCCGCCATGTGGGGCATAATAGCGGAAAAGCCGGGCAACCCGTAGCCTGCAGACGAAGGAGGAGAAGCATGTCGGATACGCCGTCATCGTTCACGCCACAGCAGGCGCTTGAGTTCATGCAGCGCATGTGGAATCCCTTCGGCATGCCGATCCCGGGTTTTTCGCCACCCGCCACCGCGGGCGCGGTGCCGACCGGCATGCCGTTTCCCAACCCTGCGGCGATGTTCGCCACGCTCGACCCCGCCGAAATCGACAAGAAGATCGCCGAGCTGAGGGTCATCGAAAACTGGCTGACGATGAGCCAGAATTTCATGCACATGAGCATCAAGACGTTGGAGCTGCAGAAAGCCTCGCTCGAAGCGATGCGCGGAGGTGCCGCCGAGGCGGGCGCGAGCGAGCCCACGCGCAAACGGTCCAAGAGCTGAGCCAGGGAGCGCATCGATGGCGTTGACGCTGTATTACGGTTCCGGCTCCCCTTATGCCTGGCGCGCGCAACTTGCGCTCGAACACAAGGCGCTGCCTTACGAGCTCAAGGTGCTGTCGTTTTCCGCGGGCGACACGCGCAAGCCCGAGTTCCTGGCGTTGAATCCGCGGCATCGGGTGCCGGTGCTGGTCGACGGCGAGTTCGTGCTCTACGAATCCAACGCGATCGTCGAATACCTCGACGAGGCCTATCCGGGCAGGGGCGCGCCGCTGTTTCCGGGTGACGCGAAGGCGCGCGCGATCGTGCGTCGGCTGATCCTGGAAATCGACAATTATTCCGACAAGTCGACCGACCAGCTGCTCGACCAGGCCTTCGCGATCAAGCCCGACGAACGCGATGCGAAGAAGATCGCCGAAGGCCGCCAAAGCGTAGTCGACGAGCTGGCGATGATCAGCAAGTCGATGCGTGGCGACTACCTCGCGGGACCGCTGTCCGCCGCCGACTTCGCGCTCTATCCGCTGGTCGCGTTCCTGTTTCGCGCCGAGAAGGTCAAGCTGCCGGATCTCGACGCGAACGGCATGCTCACGCCGCAGCTGCGCGCCTGGAAGGCACGCATCGAAGCGTTGCCGTACTTGGACAAGACCGTGCCGCCGCACTGGAGGCCGGCGCAGTAGGCAGCACCAGCGGCTGCGACCCGATCGTCCCGTAATCCCGCGAAAACGAGTCGCGGAAGCAGCGAAGTTTCGAGCAACGGCCACGCGGGGACCCCTTGCGGATCGCGAAGATGGATTCGCCGCGTTCGCGGGAATGACGATGGAACTTCGCGCGCTAGCGAACGGCGTCTGGACCCAGCCACGCCGCGCGCCGACTCAGTGCTTCTGCTGACGCATCTTGTTTGAGCGCCAGCCAGCAGGTCTCCGCGGGTGCTTCGGCGAGTTCGATCGCAATGCTCACCAGTTCGTCGCGGCGAAACGCGTGCACGGCGACGACGTTGCCGGCGCGCCGCGTCCTGAGCATCCGCTCGATCGTCTCCGGCGACGCCCGCAGGCCGTCCACCGCCACGATCACGTCGCCCACGGCGAGGCCGGCGCGCTCGGCCGGGCCGCCGCTCAGTACATGCTTCACGCGCAGCACGCTGCCCGGGTCGAGGCGCGCACCCAGCCAGACCTCCGCTGGTGGATCCTTCGCGGCCTTGCCGCCCTCGTCGCGCTCGTTCGACGAGCGGCGCAGGTTCACGGCGATTCCGACCCAGCCCAGCAATTCGGCGAGTGGCAGCTCCGAGGTTCCGTAAACGTAGCGCTGGAAGAACGGCGCGAGGTCGCGGCCGGCGAGTTCGCTCGCGATCGCTTCGACGCCGCGCTCCGGCACGCCCACGCCGGAGGCGCCGTTGCGCCGCCAGAGTTCGCGCATCACATCGTCGAGCGTGATGCCGCTGTCGCGGCGCAGCGTCAGGTCGAGCGCGAGTCCCACCAGTGCGCCCTTGACGTAGTAGCTGACGATCGCGTTGGGCGAGTTTTCATCCTGCCGGTAGAACTTGATCCAAGCGTCGAAGCTCGATTCGGCGACGCTTTGCCGGGCGCGGCCCGGCGTGCGCAGCAGCGCGGTCACATTGCGCCCGAGCAGTTCCAGATAGTCGTGGGTGGCGATGACGCCGCTGCGCAATAACATCAGGTCGTCGTAGTACGAGGTGATGCCCTCGAAGGCCCAGAGCTGCCGCGTGTACGCCTCGCGCGTGAAGTCGTAGGGCACGAACACGGCAGGCTTGATGCGCTTGACGTTCCAGGTGTGGAAATACTCGTGACTGAAAAGTCCGAGCAGCTTGCGGTAGTCGTCGTCGCCCGCGGGCGCGCCGGTAGTCGGCAACGCGTCGCGCTTGCTCACCAGGCTGGTGCTGGCGCGGTGCTCGAGGCCGCCGTAGCCTTCGCCCAGCACCAGCAGCTGGAACAGGTAGTGGTCGACCGGCGCGCGGCTCGCCGCCGCGCCCGCGTACAGGTCGATCTGCGACTGGCAGATACGCTGCACGTCGTGAGCGAGCCGATCGAGATCGCCGCGCTGGCGGCCGGTGACGGCAATGTCGTGCCGCGCCCCGCCCGCCTCGAAATGCACCAGATCGAAGGTGCCCATCTCGACCGGATGGTCGACGAGCTCGTCGTAGCTGGCGGCGCGGTAGGTGCCGAAGCCGTAGGCCGACGCGCCGGCGCGCGGCAGGCTCGTCGCGACCCGCCAGGCGCGAAACGCATCGCCGACCGGTGCCACGATCTCGAGTTCGCAGGGGCGTTGTTCGTGGCCGACCGGCCAGACGAAAACACTGGGCCCGTTGAAGAAGCCGCGGGTCGCGTCGAGAAAAGCCGCACGCACCGAAAGATCGAACGCGTAAACATCGGCGACCAGTGTCAGCTCCCCCGCGCAGGGCGCGACCTGCCATACGTCCTTGGCGGTCTTCACCACATCGACCGGCGCGCCGGCGCAGGTCGCGCGCACGTCGACGAAATGCCGCGCGAATTCGCGGATCAGGTAACTGCCGGGGACCCAAGCCGGCAGGCGGAATGCCTGGCCCGCAGGATCGGGATCGGTAACCGTGCACGCGCTCTCGAAGATGTGCGCGTGCGGATGCAGGGCGGTGATTCGGTAGCGCAGGGGATTCATGCCGTTGCAGGAGCGTAGAGTTCACGCGCAGTCGCGAGGCCGCGAAACCGGTGGCTGCCCAACGATCGCAAGGGTCCGCCATATACGCGCGCGAAGTCGTCGGTGACGACGATCGGCTCGTCGAGCACCTTGGCGACGCCCTCCACGCGGCTGACCAGATTGACCGCCGGGCCGATCACGGTGAAGTCCAGCCGGTCGGCCGCGCCGACGTTGCCGTAGATCACGGTGCCCGCATGCAACGCCACGACGACGTCCAGCGCGGGCTCGCCGGCCATCGACGCATGGTCGGCGAGTTGGCTGACTGCGGCCAGCGCTTCCTTCGCCGCATCCATCGCGTGCTGTGCCGCGACGCCGGCCGACTCGTTGGCATCGATGGGGAAGATCGCGAGCAGGCCGTCGCCGATGAATTTCAGTATCTCGCCGCCGTGATTGCGGATCGCGTGCGCCTGTACGTCGAACAGCGCGTTGAGTATCGCGACCATCTGCTGGCCGGGAAGACGGTCCGAACGCGCCGTGAAGCCGCGCAGGTCAGACGACCAGAGCACCGCGGTCAGCTCTTCGCCGGTGCCGCGGCGAATCTGCCCTGCCAGTACCTTGGGTCCGGCGCTGGACCCCAGGTAGGCGACGAGCAGATTGCGGGTCAGCGCGCGCTGGCTGAAGATGTCGCACACGACCGCCATGCGCTGCGCAATGGTCGACATGGCGTCGATCTCCCGGGCGGAAAATCCGTCGCCGCGATCGGTGGCATAGGTGAGCGCGTAGCGCCGCCCGTGCGCGCCGACGATCGGCAGCGCGAGATACTCGGTGCAGCCCTTGGCTTTGAGGTCGCGCAGGATCGGCAGGTCCAGCGCGCTGTCGGCGACGTCGGTGCGGCGCCGGATCGTTTCGCCGCCCTGAACGACCCGCGCGACGGCGTTGTCCTGGTACGGGGTCGCATCGCCGATCTCGTGTGCGACCAGGGTTTGCACCGTCTGTCCCGAGTCTCGCCACCAGACGAACGAGGTGCCGAGAAATTGCGGATGCAGCGTGCCGCTGTGAAGCGTCGTGCGGGCGAGCGGGAAGCCCGCGGCGAGCATCCGCCAGGCGAATTCGTCGAAGGCTTGTGCACCCGACGCAATCTGCAGCGCCGGCCCCAGGAGCCAGTCGGCGATGGACCCGACGGTGTCGTGGATCGGACGCGCGGATGGCGGACGCTCGACGACTTCGGCCGCGCGAAATCCGGGCCGCGCGGCGTCGCCGGCAGGCGATGGCGCGTTGGCATCGGTCATGTGGGCAACGGTCTTCTACGCGTCGACGCCGCAACCGGAGCGAATTCGCCGCCCAAGATCGCTGCCGGTGTGGGCTGCCGATTACTCGGGGTTACCTGCGGTCGAGTCCGGTGCAATCCGTGCGCGCGAGCATAACAGCACGGGACTGACTTCGGCAAAAGGCCGGAAGACATCTGGTCGCGCGACGGCGACGCTGGGGGGGCCTCGAGAAGGGCGCTTACTACCTCGTTCCAGGTCCTTACTATCCCAGATGACGGACGATGCTGTCCCGGGCCGTCTGGAAAAGCTGCAACCAGAAGCCGCGCGGCGGCACATTGTCGCCCGTTGGGTGCCGTTCAGCGTAAGTGTGAAGCGGTAGCAGCAGCGAGAACATGGGGACCTCCCACTATGAAATGATGGTTCCCAGGCAATGCAAGCCGCTCGGGGAAATGTCAATATGCAAAGGTCGTGCCAAGGACCGAGCTCGACATGCCGATGTCGCCACCTGATTGCAATATTTGGCGCGTAGCCTCGCCTAGACTGGCCTGACCTCCTCCCGGGCCGATGTTGAAGCGGGCGCTGGCAGCAAGGGCCCGCTCTTGTTTTGCGAGACTCACGACTTGTGGCAACGCCATTCCGGCCGGCAAGATGATGCCGATCATCGGCACCGCCCCGATCATGCGGTCGCCCACGGCTGCTCTCGCCGGCCGTGACGCTGCGTCGGGCGCCAAGCCTCGGACATGGGACTTGGTACAATGTTTGCATCGTAAAGGCCCCAATCGTGGTCCTCAGTCCTAGGGTCCGGGCCGTCGATCGCGTGCTGGGGACCCTGGCGCGGCGCGCCTCCAGACCAGCTGACACGCATCTGCCTTTCGGTAGCCCGATTCGCCTCCCATGTTTGAATCCGTCCAAAAGCGGGCAGTGGCATTGACTCGTGACGGTCTTGCAGTGCGGCGCCTTGTCGCAAGCTGCACGAGCCTCTTGTCTTCCCGTGGCGAGGCCGCTGGCGTGTCGCTGGCGACGGCGACGCTTGACCTGTATCGCGAGCTCGACCGCAAGGACCAGGCGCGATTCCTGTCGGCCCTGCTTGCGGAATTTTCGCCCGATCCGAAGCAGGTGCTCGCGGCGGCACAGGCCTACGCCGCGGACGCTTCGGCGGCCAACCTGGCGCGCCTTTCTGTCGTCACCGAGCCGCCACGCCAGGAGCTCCTGCGACGGCTGAACCGGGCGCCCGGCGGCACGGCCATGATTCTGCGGATGCGCGAGCGGCTCCTCGAGTTGAAGCGCGAACAACGCGAGCTCGATGCCGTCGACGCAGATTTCCGCCACCTGCTGTCGTCGTGGTTCAACCCGGGCTTCCTGCAGATCGTGCGCGTCGATTGGCACACGCCTGCCTATCTGCTGGAGCAGATCATCGCGCACGAAGCGGTGCACGAGATTCAGGGCTGGAACGACCTGCGCCGGCGGCTCGAGGCAGACGGCCGTTGCTACGCGTTCTTTCATCCGGCGCTGCCCGACGAGCCGCTGATTTTCGTCGAAGTGGCGCTGATGGACAGGGTTGCCGAAGCGGTGCCGCCGTTGCTCAACGCGCAGTCCGCGTCGAAGGATCCAAGCCGCGCGACCACCGCGGTCTTCTACTCGATCAGCAACTGCCAGCCAGGCCTGCGCGGCGTGCCACTCGGCAACTTCCTCATCAAGAAGGTCGTCGACCTCCTGTCGCAGGAACTTCCGCGCCTCAAGGTGTTCTGCACGCTCTCACCGATCCCCGGTTTCGCGGCGTGGCTCGCTCCGCTGCTCAAGGCGCCCGAAGCCCACGGCAATGCGCCGCTGGCGCAGGCATTGAAGGCAGTGGCCCGGGTGCTGAGCGCCGATGCTTCCAATCTTGCCGGCGATGCGGTGAACGCTGCCCGAAACCTCGGACCGCTGAAGGAACCGTTGACACGGCTGTGTGCCACGTATCTGCTTCATCGGGGCGATGGCAGCGAGCCCACGCTGGATCCGGTGGCGAGGTTTCATCTGAACAACGGCGCCCGGCTGGAGCGCATCAACTGGTTGGCGGACCCGTCCCGAAAGGGGCTGCGCGAATCGCTGGGGATGATGGTCAACTACCTGTACGTGCCACGGGCCATCCAAGCCAATCACCAGAAATTCGTCCGCGGCGAGATCGTCGCGTCGCACAAGGTGCGAAGCCTCGCCATGGGGGATTGACGCTCGCTACTCAGCGCGCCCCGATCACCGTGGCGCCCTTCATTGCGGCGTACAGTTTGATGATGTCGTTCAGCCCTGAAGGACCTTGCGCGGGGCTGCCGGCGCGGACTTAGCTTTACGCCCCGGCGCCACGGGCGGGATGTAACCCGACACCCGGCACACCCACGATTCGATCGACTTGCCATTTTCGAAGCGGGTCACGTTGCACGTGATGACTGCCCCGGTGGCTGCAAGACCGGCTACATGCTTGCGCACCGCTGCGAGCGGCATGCCTGTCTCTTTGGCGATCTCCGAATCGAGTCGCTGGCCGTGTTTCTTAAGGCACTGCAAAACTTGAGTCAAGATCAGCTCCCTCGAAAAAGCCAGCTAGTATATCAGTTCGCTGCCGATTTCGTCTCCTGATCGCACTTTGCAGCGACAGTGCGCGCTCGGAGCTTCGCCGGGTTCGGCGCCGGAACTCGGCGCCCTCGACACGCATCGAAGGTGTCACTGCATGCTTGCGAGGACGGTGACAGCGTCAATCGAATCAAGCACATGCGGGGCGCGAGTGACAGCCGAACGCCTCCTGTAGTACCCTCGCGCTTGGTTACTGGATTGCCTCGTGTTCTCGCAGGAGCAGCGATTGCGGGATCGTGTGGCCACGGTCCTTTGGAAGTCCAATCATTCGCCGCATTCAGCCCAGGCGTCGCCCGACTAACGGCACGGCCACGGCGTCGCTGTGCCTCGATGTGACTGGCGCCCTCGACACGAATCGAACGTGTGACCCCCTTCTTAGGAGGAAGGTGCTCTATCCACTGAGCTACGAGGGCGGAACTCATGAAACAGCAGCCCGTATTTTAAGGGCTTTTGGTTGTGGCTACTCTTGCGATCGCCGGCTTGCCGGCAAACCGGGCAGCATGGCTGGCGCCAAACGCGCAAAGCGTAGCACCCGGTCGGGCGACGCCCCGCAGCGCCAGACCTTGCAGAACGACTCAGGGCGCAGCGGTTGCCCGCCTTCGCTTCGCCAGTTCCTTGCAGGGATCCGATCGCTCGGCGCGTTCGGTCAGGACGTAGGCGTCGAAGTCTGCTCCAAACTCCGCGGCCGAGTCGTCGTCGCGCTCCAGCATGCCGATACTGATCGCGCTTCGCGTTGTGTCGGCGGACAGCCAGAACGCAACCCCGATGTCGCGACGCACATGACCGTTACCGGCAAGCAACACAACGCCACGCTCCAGGTAGGGACGGATCGACTGCGCCATCACGATGTCACGCGCCATTTGCGCGCGCGCCAGGGGTGCCAGTTCGCCGGCCGACAGGAGATTGCAGTGGCCTTTGGCGATCGCGTCCTGGTGCTTGCGCCAAAGCTCGGCGGGTAATGCATCGAGCCTGAGGTCTTGCACCTCTTGCGCACCGAAAACAGCCGACCAGCCATCGATGGCGACTCGCATCGCATCTGCGCGCGACAAGTTCGCGGCGACGATGGGGAGGTCGTATTCGAGCGCGAGCGCCACGAACTGGCGATAGGAATCCCAACGCCAGTCGCTGCTGCCCTTGGCTTGCGCGATCAGGTTGTCGGTGTCCCGCCGGGCGCGATCGATGTCGGGCTGGCGCTCCCGGTCAAACTGCTCGAAGGCGATGGCCGGGCGGGCTCCTGTGGCGAGCAGTTGCCGCAGCGCCGCCACACGCAGCGCGTGCTGGGTGGCGTTGTCGTGGACCTCACCGAGGAGCACGACGCGGTGGCCTTGCATCGCCTGCGCCAGCGCGCTGGGGGTCGAGTCGAGCTTCGCTGGCGCTGCGGTGGCGAGGGCGGCAGCGGCGAACCCGAGCAGGCCGACGGCGAAGCTCATTGTCATGGCTTCCGGTCGCCGCGGTAGGTAGCGGTCGAATCAGTGCCGGGACCCGATGCCGGCCCGCGCGCGCGGCCAAGCCAGCGCGGGACGCGCGTGCAGTATGCCGCTGCGTCGCCAAATTGCGCCTGGAGGAAAGCCTCCTCTGGCAGCGCGTATCGGAGATGCAGCCAGACCGAAACGGCCGTCGGGCACCAAAGGTTCGCGCAAATCCCCGTCAACGGCACGGGGGCGAGACTGACCAAGGCGAACCCGACGCACATCGGATGCCGCCTAATCATCTTCAATCGGCAACTGAACCTATCGACTGAAACGGCCTGGCCAAGCATGTTCGACCAACAGTTTGCGGGCCACCGATGCAGGCGGTGACCCGCGTGGTTCACGAAAAAACGGGTCGAACCACTTCGATCCGGCCCCCTGCTGCATTTGCTGTATGACCTGATCGATGCTGAAGCTGGCCGGCTTCCGGCTCGGCGGGAGTTTCTTGAACGACTCCAGGAATTTCGCGACTGCTGCCTGCGCCGGCACCAGCACCAGCATGAACGCGTGGTCGAGCAACCAATCGTCGTAGGTGTTCGACGTGATCTGCGCGCGTTCGTAGGGGTCCGTGCACAGGTTGAACATCAGCGGCACGCGCAGCGGGGTGAACGGTTCAGCCCAGACCCGCAAGGTGCCCGGCGCCCGCTGCTCGGCAAAGATGAATTTCCAGTTCTCATAGCGCAGGGCCGTCAGTTCGCCTTCGTCGCTGAAGTAGTAGAACTCGGTTCGCGGCCCCTTCCTTTCCTGGCCGGTCGGGTAGGGCACGAAATTATAGCCGTCCAGGTGCACCTTGGAGGTCGTGGCGCCGATCCTGTAGCCCTTCAGCAGTTGCTCCTTGATGTCCGGGGTACCTGCCGGCGCGAGCAAGGTCGGGGCCCAGTCGAGGTGCGACATGAAGTCATTGGCAACTGTGCCGGGCTTGCTCCTGCCGGGCCAACGAACCATGGCGGGAACGCGATACGCGCCTTGCCAGTTCGTAGTGTTCTCATTGCGAAACGGCGTCATTGCCGCATCCGGCCACGAGTTCATATGCGGGCCGTTATCGGTGCTGTACATGACGATCGTGTTGTCGGCGATGCCCAGCTGATCGATCTTTTGGAGCACCGTGCCGACGTTCTTGTCGTGGTCGATCATCCCGTCGTGGTACGGGCTCTGCCAGCGCCCCGACTGGCCGACGCCTTCTGGCTTGGGATGGGTGCGGAAATGCATGTGCGTGAAGTTGACCCACAGGAACACCGACTTGCCGGCCTTGTTCTGTTGTTCCGGGAACGCGACGGCGCGTGCCGCGATGTCGTCGTCGATAGTCTCCATGCGCTTCTTGGTCGGCGGGCCGGTGTCCTCGATCTTCTGGGTGCCGTCGGGCAGCGCCCAGGAGTGGATCGGGCCACGGGGACCGAATTGTTTGCGAAAGCCGGGGAAGTCAGATTCCTTCGGGTAGTCCGGGAGTTCCGGTTCCTCCTCCGCATTGAGATGGTAGAGATTGCCGTAGAGCTCGTCAAAGCCGTGGTTGGTCGGCAGTTGTTCGTCCCGGTCGCCCAGATGGTTCTTGCCGAACTGGCCCGTCGCGTAACCTTGCGCTTTGAGCAGTTCCGCAATCGTCACGTCCCGCTTCTGCAAGCCAAGCGGCGCGCCCGGCATGCCGACTTTGGTGTTCCCGGTCCGCAGACCGACCTGCCCGGTAATGAACGAGGAGCGGCCCGCCGTACAGCTCTTTTCGCCGTAGTAGTCGGTGAACATCGCCCCCTCGCGGGCGATGCGGTCGATGTTCGGGATCTGGTACCCCATCAGCCCTTTCGAAGACGCGCTGATATTGCTCTGCCCGATATCATCGCCTCAGATGATGACGATGTTGGGCTTCCTTGCGGGCGTCTGCGCAGGCGCGGCGGTCGGCAAGGCGACCACGACGGCGAAGGCAAGCCCCGCGAGCACCCGTTGCAAATGAGATACGCGAATCATTCGAACAATCCCCTATCGATAGAACCAGGCCGCGAACTCCAACATGGGACTACGCCGATAAACCGATAGACCGCGACGATCATTGAGGCAAACACCCTTCTTGTAAATAGGCCGCAGCTCGACACAGATGCACAGCGCGCTTGAATGTTGCCGCTGAAGGACGTATCAGTGCCGCCTATAATGCAGCCTGACGTTGCGCCAACCGCTCATGGACCCCACCGCCCCGACATCGCCGCGCCCGCCGCTCGCCCGCACCCTCGCGCGGCTGGGCAGTTACTTGGCGCCCTACCGCGCCCGTTTCTTCGTTGCCGGCGTGGCACTGCTGATCGCTGCAGGCTGTGCGCTGGCGGTCGGTCAGGGTCTGAAGATGGTCATCGACCGGGGCTTCGCGGCGAGCGACGGCAGCGAGCTCGACCGCGCGCTGTTTGCCGTACTCGCGGTGATCGCGGTGATGTCGGCAGCGACCTACGTGCGCTTCTACAACGTGTCGTGGATCGGCGAGCGGGTCACCGCCGATCTGCGCCAGCGCGTATTCAACCATCTGCTCACGCTGTCGCCCGGTTTCTTCGAAACCACGCGCACCGGCGAAGTGATCTCGCGGCTGACCAACGATACGACCATGCTCGAAACGGCGATCGGCTCGAGCCTGTCGCTGGCGCTACGCAACATCGTCATGGGTGTCGGCGCGCTGGTCCTGCTGATGCTCACCAGTCTGAAGCTCACGCTACTCGTGCTGGCGGGGCTGCCCGCCGTGCTGCTGCCGATCATCCTTTTCGGCCGGCGCGTGCGCAAGCTCGCGCGGGCCAGCCAGGACCGTGTGGCGGACACCGGCGCGTACGTCGACGAAGCGATCCACGAAATCCGCACGGTGCAGGCCTACGCGCACGAACCGGTCGATCGCGTCGCGTTCGCGCAACGCGTCGAGCAGGCCTTCGCGGCGGGTGTCAGCCGCATCCGCCAGCGCGCCTTGCTGATCGCGGCGGTGATCTTCCTCGTGTTCGTCGCGGTGGGCATCATCCTGTGGATCGGTGGCCACGACGTGCTGGCCGGACGTCTTTCTGCCGGGCAGCTCTCCGCATTCGTGTTCTACGCCGTCATCGTTGCCACGTCGGTGGGCGCCATCAGCGAAGTTACCGGCGAGCTGCAGCGCGCGATGGGCGCCACCGAACGCCTGCTGGAAATACTCGATACGCCGGCCGAAATGGCCGCGCCGTCATCACCCGTCGCGCTGCCCGAGCCGCCCTTGGCGACCGTCGCGCTCGAGGCGGTGACCTTCGCGTATCCCTCGCGACTCGCCGACCCGGCGCTGCGTTCGCTGTCGCTGCGCGTTGCCGCCGGCGAGCGCGTGGCGCTGGTCGGCCCCTCGGGCGCGGGCAAGACCACCGTTTTCCAACTACTGCTGCGCTTCTACGATCCGCAGGCGGGGCGCGTGCTGATCGACGGCGTCGACGTGCGCGCCGCCGACCCGCGCGCGGTGCGCGGCCGAATCGCCGTCGTGCCGCAGGAGCCGGTGATCTTCGCCGCGAGCGTCTGGGACAATGTCCGCTACGGTCGCCCCGACGCCAGCGATGCCGAGGTTCGCGACGCCTGCGAGGCTGCGTACGCCAGCGAATTTCTGGCGCGGTTGCCGCAGGGCTTCGACACCGAGCTCGGCGAGCGCGGCGTCAAGCTCTCCGGCGGCCAGCGGCAACGCCTGGCCATTGCCCGGGCAGTGCTGGCGCGGCGGCCGATCCTGCTGCTCGATGAGGCGACCAGCGCGCTCGACGCCGAGAGCGAGCGCATGGTGCAACTGGCGCTCGACCGGCTGATGACCGGCCGCACCACGCTGATCATCGCGCATCGTCTGGCCACCGTCGTCGGCGCGGATCGCATCATCGTGCTCGACGGAGGGGTGGCCATCGCCGAAGGCACGCATGCCTCGCTGGTCCGCGACGATCCTCTCTACCGCAGGCTCGCGTCGCTGCAATTCGGCCTCGACGCGGGTACAGGCTCACCCGATCGCAGCGTTGCAATCGGCCAGCCCGGGTAGGCTGGGACCGGCGCCTTCAGCCGGCCAATTGCTTGTGGCGAAAGCACGTCACCAGGTGATCGTTGACCATGCCGGTGGCCTGCATGAACGCGTAGCAGATCGTCGTCCCGACAAAGCGAAAGCCGCGCTGCTTGAGCGCTTTCGACAGTGCATCGGATGCGGGCGTGCTTGCCGGGACGGCGGTTGCGCGGGCGCGCCGCGGGGTGACTGGTGCGCCACCCGCGAGGCCCCACAGGAAGCGATCGAGGCTGCCGAACTCGCGCTGCACGTCGAGCACCGCCCGCGCATTGGTGATCGTGCTCTCGACCTTGAGGCGATTGCGGACGATGCACGGATCGGCGAGCAGCGCTTCGATGCGCCGGCGGTCGAAGCGGGCGACGCGCACGGGATCGAAGTCGGCGAATGCCCTGCGATAGCCTTCGCGCTTGTCGAGGATGGTTTGCCACGACAGCCCGGCCTGAGCGCCTTCGAGCACGAGGAATTCGAACAGTCGCCGATCGTCGTGGACGGGTTCGCCCCATTCGGTGTCGTGATAGGCGATCATGCGCGGGTTGCTACCAGCCCAGGTGCATCGTACTTTCGATCGCATTTGATGCCTCCGGCGTGATTATCGCGCGTTGCCTCGCGGCCGCGAGCGGTGCGACCGCTTGTTGGGCCCATCCGCGGCCGGCAGAATGACGCGATGATCCATTGGCTGCGTCCGGGCGCGCCGTTTCCTTCGATCGAGCGCGCGATGGTCGAACCCAACGGGCTGCTCGCAGCCGGTGGAGAATTGTCCCCTGAGCGACTGCTCGATGCGTATCGGCATGGCATCTTCCCCTGGTACAGCGACGACCAGCCGATACTCTGGTGGTCGCCCGACCCGCGCATGGTGCTCTACGTCGACGAGTTCAAGCTGGCGCGGTCGCTGCGGCGGACGATCGACAAGCAGCGCTTCGAAATACGCGTCGATACCGCGTTCCTGCCGGTCATCGAAGCCTGCGCGGCACCGCGCGAGGGGCAGGGCGGCACCTGGATCACCGCCGAGATCGCGGTCGCGTACCACCGGCTGCATCAACTGGGTTACGCGCACTCGGTCGAAGCCTGGGCCGACGGGGCGCTGGTCGGTGGGCTGTACGGCGTCGCGATCGGCAGGATGTTCTTCGGCGAATCGATGTTCGCGCGGGAAACCGACGCATCCAAGGTGGCATTGGCGCACCTGGTCGGCATCCTTCGCAGTCGGGACATGCCTCTCATCGACTGCCAGCAGCAGACCTCGCATCTGGCGCGGCTGGGCGCGCGGCCGATTTCGCGACGGGAGTTTGCGGCGGCGTTGTCGCGATTGGTAAACTCGACGCCAATGGTAGGCGCGTGGAGCGCGATCGAGTACTCGCAGAAGACCCCTTGACCAAGCTCAACGACCTGCCGCTGACCGCCCTGCAGTTCTATGCAACGGCGCCGTATCCGTGCAGCTACCTGCCGAATAGGCTGGCGCGCTCGCAAGTCGCCACGCCGAGCCACCTGATCGACAGCCGGGTATACGGCGAGCTGGTGCGGTTGGGATTCAGGCGCAGCGGCGCGTTTACGTACCGGCCGTACTGCGACAACTGCCGCGAGTGCGTGCCGGTGCGGGTGCCGGTGGACGCCTTTGTTCCAAACCGGAGCCAGAAGAGGTCCCTGCGCCGGCACGCGACGTTAACCGCAAATAGGCGTAATTTAGCGTTCGATAGCGAACATTACGGGTTGTACCTGCGATATCAGCGCTTCCGTCACCCCGGCGGCGGCATGGATCAGGACAGCCGGGAGCAGTACCAGCATTTCCTGCTGCACAGCAACGTGGGGACCGACCTGTTCGAGTTTCGCGAAGGCGAGCGGCTGCGAATGGTCAGCCTGGTCGATCGCCTCCACGACGGACTGTCCTCCGTCTACACCTTCTACGACACCGATCCGGCTGGCGCCAGTTATGGTACCTACAATGTCCTATGGCAGATCGACCGTTGCCGGGAGTTGGATCTGTCGTACCTCTACCTTGGCTACTGGATCGCCGAGAGCCGCAAAATGGCCTACAAGGCGAGCTTTCGGCCGATCGAGGGGTTGATGCAGGGGGGGTGGAGGAGGTTGGTGGGATAGGTAATCATTCCCGGATTGGCAAATGGGTATCCCGTGCGAGGCCCGCCGATGTTGGGCAACTCTGGTTCGACCTGGCGAGAGGAATAGCGCCAACTTCGTGGCAAGGGCCTGCTAATCAATTACTACCGCGCAGAACTAGAGTATGTCAGTGACAATCCCAGCCTGAACCGCCTTTGCAATCGCTTCTTGTCGAGTTGCTGCGGCGAGTTTTCATCGAATTGAGTCAAAATGAAATTCGACTGTACGCTCGACGATCCCGAGTCTATGACCGATATCATCGCGCGTGAGGCCGTGCGCGGCCAAGCTAAACCAACAAGAGAGATCCCCCGGCTCTGCCGGGGTGGCAGTAACAGTTTGACATTTCAGGGAGTCCATCAACGAAACTTCCAATCGCGAACCGCCAAGCGCACGAGAGGGAGTTTCGCG
>Ga0209048_10000430_pt1 | contig 45282 bp, 33 predicted proteins | sample FrelakmetCRP12CR_FD_187146 | JGI IMG/M metagenome (GOLD analysis project Ga0209048, IMG submission 187146) | Freshwater lake sediment microbial communities from the University of Notre Dame, USA, for methane emissions studies - CRP12 CR (SPAdes)... | ecosystem: Environmental > Aquatic >...
TTCGTAATGCGAAGGTCGAGGGTTCGACTCCTTCCACCGGCACCAATAAAACAAAGACTTACCGCAACATCCGGCACCCGGAGCATCCCACGGAAGTGCATGGGAAGCGCAACCGGGACCGCCCCTTCTCCATCATCGGGCGACGGTCCGACCCTCAGCCGGCACTCTTCGAAGCCCATCCTCGCCCCGGCATAGCGTTGCTGGGCAGCGATCCGCACGTCGGAGGTGCAACGGGGTAGCCCAGCCTCCGGGATCGTGCCCCGTGGCGTGTTGCACACGGGAGGGGCGCTATCATCGCGTCTGTGCCGTGGTACTCGGGCTCACTACGGCTTCCGCTCGCCCCCGGTCAAATAGCTCCAATGGTGCATCGAACAGTGCGAGCACGACCCAGAATGGGCAGCTACACGGGAATCCTCCGTAGCTGCCGCCCAATTGAAACAGGGGAAACGCTGAACCGCATCGCCCTGCTGCAATGGCGGATCGTCGCGTTCCAGGCATGCGTGCCATCAACGCTCGTGCTGCCCTCTTGTTCAAACCTGTGCGACCCGTGACTCTCGACATCAACCACGTGCATGCCTGAGACGAAGCGCCGAAACTCCTACCGGTCGGGAGGCCTGCCGGGCATCCGGTGGCGACTCGCCCGAGTAGGTATCAGCATCCGCCCGTTCTTCGTGGTCCGAGAAGGTGCCCCATCCAGTTTCGCGAGCCTAACTACAGACCCTCGGTTTTCCTGCGGGTTTGTTGGCACGGACGACATTCCTGAACTCGTACGCGTCAGACCCGGAGTCGACGCCGCGAAGTGTGAAGAACGGCTTCGCGGTGGACTCCTATGCTATGCGGTGAAGGATGGAAGCCGCATTGTTTGCATGACATGGTGCGATTTGGAAAAGTTCAACTTTGAGACTTATCATCGCCGGCTCGGGGATCGCGAGGTCTATTTGTTTGGTGCCTACACCGATCCAGCATATCGCGGGCAGAATCTGGCGCCTTTCATGCGGATGAAATGCTATGGCGCGTTGCGTGCGATGGGACGCGACTCGTTTTTTAGCACCACCGAATATTTCAATACAGCCGCACGTCGCTTCAAGAAGAAGCTTGGCGCCGTCGACGAATCGCTGCATTTGCACGTCGGCATTCTTGGCTGGTTCTCGCACACTTTTACATTGCGGCGCTACACCGCAAAAACTTGAACCGGAGGTGGGCCCACGCGGTCGGACCAAGTCTTCTCTTGTTCGATTCACACGCGACTCCCATCAACGGCGCCCGCATTGCGCTCGGCGTCCGGATGGTCCTCCACAACCTCCCTACGCTATCATCCCGCCATGCTTGACTATGCCGACAAGGACGCTGCCGAGTTCGATCCCCCAGGCGCGGATGTGGTGTACGCAAGATGTCTTGAAACGTGCCGGCGCCTCGGGGTCGAACCGACCACGCCCGAGCGGGTGCGAGAACTCACCAGCGAATTCAAGCAGGTGCTGACCGGCGCCGATAGCGGCGCCAAGGCCACGCATTGATGCGCGAGGCAAGGTTAGGCAGCAGGGGCAGGGACGATGAACCGATACACGATTGACCCGAACGGCGCGTGGCGGCACTACCATCCGCGGGCAGTTCCCGCAGGGTGGCGAATGCTCGGCACGGTCCGGTGCCAGAGTGATGACTCGATTGGTGCGCTCGGTCGCTCGCCGGCTGGACTGTTCGCGCAGATTAACGCCGGTGGCGTGCGCCTGTTGGATCAGCGCGCTGTTGCCGACGCGTTGCGTCGGGTCAGGCTTCCTTGACCTGTCCTGCGGGTAGATCGCGCCGCCTGCGTCGATCTACACGGCCCGCGCTACTGCGTCCACCCGCAGCCGTTGAGTAGTTCGGCCAGCGCATCGAAGAACGCGAGCACGGCCCGATGTGCCGAACAGGACCCCGCTGTTATGCGGGGCTTCCCTGCTGCAAGCCCGAGGGAAGCGGTGCGTGATCCGGTCTCGGCGGAACTGGCGCGGCTCTACACGCGCAGCGCAGACCTACCAACGCAAAGCCCCACGATGATCGCGGGGCTTCGCAGGATCGCCACATCGCTGTGGCTTCATTTCGTTACATCACCGTAACGTGCGCCGGGCATTGGTCACCGGCATTGGGGTAGTCCAGTAGTAGATGTCATCGATAAAGCACCCCCCGCTTGTTGGTTGCTGCAACATCGGCGCGACCTCGCGGCTGCGAACTCGGGGGAGCATCCGGTTGCGGGACGACCAACCCGCGAAAACCGACACCCACGACTGCTGCCCTATCCACGAGCACCGATCCACTACTTCGATCACCTACCAGTTGAGACTACGCCGAGCCGGAAAGAGTTTCAAGGATCGGAGCTCCGCGCAGCCGACGTGCCTGCGCTAGTCGCCGCGGCACTGGCGTGGTTCTACGCGGCGGAGGTGGGTGACCGTGAAGACATCTTCATACCCGGACTTGGGACCGACGCGGCAGCGGGGATGAGGGGGGACTGACCAAGGAGCGGGCGTGGCGCTCGGCCACGAACGGGTGCGGCCCGTGGCAGAATGCCGGTGCGAGTCACATGCACGGCCGCCTTCCCGAAGTCGCGGTTCGACCATCTGGGGCTCGTATCGCTGCTGGATACGGTGCAGCGCCTCCAGCGCGTTTCATGAACCGCCGTATGCGGGATCGCATGTACGGTGGTGTGGGAGGGCGATCGGTGTAAGCCGGGCCCCTACCCGATTGCCGACAGCCTAGCCTGGAGTTCGGTGTCGCTGAGTGAGGCGAGGGCGGCGGTTGTGGGCACATTGACGGCTGGGGCCATTGGAGAACAATTGCCAGATGCCTGCCCCCGGCATCCGATACCGTCGTACGAGTATCGCGGCGTTGTGCCCGTCGGCCGCCGTATGGCTTGTTGCGGCGGTCGTCGCCGGCACTGCGTTTGCCCAAGGGGAGGGCCCCGCCAGTGCCAGCCAGGTGCCTAACTTTCACAACACGGAAAGGGAACTCACCGGAATCGCGGCCAAGGGGTTCGATGCCGCGGTAAGGGCGTATGAACGCGGCGACTACCCGACCGCGTTGCGACTGCTGCGACCGCTGGCCAGTAAGGGGAACGCCGACGCCCAGAACAACCTCGGTCTCATGTATGCCAAGGGGCAAGGGGTGCAGCAGGATTACACGGAGGCGGCGAAGTGGTATCGCATGGCCGCCGATAAGGGCGTCCCCAGCGCCCAGAACAACCTCGGCGCGATGTACGCCAGCGGCCAAGGCGTGCCGGTAGACTACGTTGAGGCGTATATGTGGTTCACGCTCGCGGCATCGTACTTTACCGCGTCAGCACCAGAGGAGCGCAGTAAGGTGGCAAAGAACCGCGATGCCGTAGCTGTCAACATTACGCCCGCTCAGATCGCGGAGGCGCAGAAACTCGCCCGGGATTGGAAATCGAAGTGATGCAGCCGCACGGCTTCTCGTGCCGCAAGCAGTAACCGTTTCCGCGCCAGCACCGGCCCCGCTGCGGCGGGGCCTGTTGTTGGTGGCGTCGAATCCGCATTTCGGACTCGCGCAATTTGCCGCGGCCAATCAGGACAGGCGATGCTCGAAACCGCCGACCGCGGCGCGATCGCTGCCGCCGCCTTCTGAAATCAAGGCGGCGCCGTCCAACCGCATATCCAACGGGGAAGTCGAATCGCTCTCGCGCTGCTGGCGCAGCCAGCGGCACGCGACGACCGCCGTCAGGCACCCCACGGCGAAGGCGATCACGAACACGACGATCGAAGCCATGGCTCCTGCCTCCGAACGGGAAGGTCGATGTCAGGCACCGACCGATGATTGCGGATTGCTAGCGGGATGGCAAATGAATGTTCCGGCACGCGGCAAGGAAGATTTCGAGCGCCTCGGCATTTAGGGCGTCCCGCGTTCCCGCCGCAATCGCGGCTCGACAAGTGTAGGCACGCATTTCGTCCCCGGGGGTAGTCCGTCCGTCGGCTGCCGAATGCTCGAGGATTCACCACGATCGCCAGCGGATTTCACCCGCCCACCGGACGAGAAAGTGGAGGCGCGCCCGCGTGCGTCGCCGCGCTCCGCGCACCGGCATGCGCAGCGCCGCCGAAGCGCCGGCCCGGTGCGGCTCAGCCGACGGCGACGTCCACCGTCCGGTACCCGACCCGGCAGCTCCCCACCTTCACCGAGAGCATGCCTTTCCCCTCGGCGACGAGCGTCACGAATTTCTCGTGCCCGCTGCCGCGTGTCCAGGGCATGAAGATGCTCGGACCGCCGTAGAGGCCCGAGCCCCAGCCGTCGAGGTGGCCGATCTCGACGATCGACTCGGCGGGCGCCACCAGCTTCACGCCGTCCCCGCCCGCCGTGAGACGAAGCGGTTCTGCATGGGGAAGCTTCTTCGCGGAAGGCAGGCCGAAGGTGGCGAGGTAGCCGCGGTTGGCGATTCGCAGCTCGATGCGCGTGTGCGGACCCGCCTTGTCGCGCTTCACGACTTCGATCGAGACGCGCGGCACGAGTGCCGCGACGCGCAGGAACGTGGCGCTCTGCGCGCGGCAGGTCTCGGCAAGCTTCTCGTACGGCGGATTCCAGACGCCCACGCGCGGGTCGAATCCGCCCACCTCCACCGCCCCCAGCTGGGGGTGCGCTACCTTCTTCCAGTTCCCGAAAACGCGGCCCCCGTTCTGCTCGCGGTCGAACTTCGCGAGCGCCAGCATGTCCTTGCGCCGGAACTTGACGTAGTGGTCCACGAAGGGCTTCATGCGCTCGATGCCGAGCTGCCGGAACAGGTCCCACAGCTCCACCACGTAGGCGAGCGCCCCGCGCTGGTGGTAGGCGTAGTCGGTCAGGTCCCCGTGGAGGGGCTTCTCGGGCTCGTAGAGGAACTCGTGGAAGCCGCTGACCGTGGCGTAGCCGGTGTGCTCGGTCATCCACGCCTCCACCTGTTCGAAGATGGCGAGATCCATGGGGTCCATCTTGCTGTCGGGCTGGTCGCCGAGCGGGCGGATGAGCACGCCGCCGAAGGTGTGCAGGTTGAGCCACGCGAAGATGTTCGGGTGGCTCGTCGCGAATTCCAGGATCGCCCGCGTCTCGGGCGCGCTGCCCGGATAGTGCCCCGCGCCCACCTGCTTCGGTTCCGGCGCCCAGGCGTACGGGAAGTTGCGGTTGAAATCGTATAGATTGTCGGAGAGGAAGAACGGGCTCGGGATGTTCCGGCCGTCGTAGTTGACGATGCGCCCTTCGGGATAGAGCTTGAAGTAGGGACCCGGATCCTCGGGCATGCGCGGGGCCATCACGCGCGGGTCCAACAGCTCGCCGTTCTCGTCGCGCAGCTCGACGAGCTCGCCGTCCGGGTCCTCCCGCCGCATGTAGCCCGCGACACCGTCGCCGTCGATGTCGACAGTCTCCCAGTACGCGTGGTCCTTGCCGGAGCGGTCGTTGACGGGGCTCGAGCGAACGTAGCGCCCCTTCTTGAGGACCTCCTCGGCGCCGTCCGGGGAGATTCGCGGGACGACGTAGAAGAGCGTTTCCCGGATGACCTCCGCCATGTGTGCGGGAAAGGTCTTGCCGCCCGCTTCGTTCCCGCCCCGGTGGATGGCGAGGATGTCTTCGGCGATGGCGAGCGCGACGCTCGAGCCGCAGACCTCGGAGGCGTGCATGTTGCCGTCGATCCAGACGGCGGGGCGCGCTTCGTCGGGATTGCGGCCAATCGTGAGCAGCGGGATGTCCCGACCCTCGGCAGTCCTGCCGATCGGGGTCACGCGGACGATGTCCGGCTGCTGAACGGACCACGCAACGAGTTGGGCGGTGAGTTCGGCGTAATCGAGGTATTTCTGGCGAAACATTCGTTGTCCTCGAGGGGTCGGGTTGCGAGGCCGCCATTATGAACGTTCGGAGTCGATGACGCCGCTGACCGCATTTGGCCTGCTCGCGCGGTCGACTTCGCGACCGCATCGCGCGCTTTCACCGGGCGCCGCCCGACGTAGCCCCACCGGTTGCCGGCTTGCATCCGCTCGCGCATCGCGGCCGGAATGCCCCGACGGTCGTGCATGGATGTGACCGGCAATGCGCGTGCGCACAATCAGGAAGAGCCGGGAACCGGAGGCAGGTTGCTACACTATGCACACCACGACGCCCAGGGCTTGGGAGCGGCTTCGCGAGGGGAAGGTCGAGGGTCCGGCGCCTTTCGCCGGCAAGACGACGGCGGCGACCCGTTGCGCTTCTCCGTGATCGAAGCGACGTCGGGAACTGCGGGCAACGAAGACCCGGACGAGGCAGTCTTTGCGCCTCGATGGCCGGGAGCGCAGCCTCCTCCCCAACGCGAGAATGTCACCGATGACGCGCGCCACCCCGGCCTGGATCGAACCGATGAGCCCGCGTCGCTGGTACGCGATTTCAGGCGACCATCCGGACCTCGGGCTGCGGCCGACGTCGCCGGGAACCCGATATCTGGTCGACAACGATACTGCGCGCGACGCGAAGCTCAATCCGGCGCGTACGGCGAAGGAGCGTCTGCGACGGCTGCTTGGGCGCGCGCCCAAGTCGCCGTGGCACGGCATCGCCGGCTTCAGGGCGATCACCGAGGCATGGAACGGCGCCGTGTACGCGTCCCGCTACGGGGCCGGCGGGTCCATGATCGTCTTCGGCGGCGGACACAATGCGTATTACGGCTCCGATGTCCATGCGTTCGATCTCGTGACCCGGGAATGGCGACGAATCATGGACGGCTATGTCTCGGGCGGCGACCGCGAGTACGGCACGGGCGCGCGCTACCCCGATTCGGTCTACCCGGACGGCTCGCCGCTACCGCCGCACACGTACGGCTATGTCCAGTACGACCCCATCGGCAACGATTACCTGCTGTTCAAGGGTCAGATCGAGCTCGGGCGCGACGTCAAGGCGGTCGCGATACCGCATCTGCTCAACCTCGACACCCTGCGCTGGCGCCACGGGCCCCGGCATCCGACGGCGATTCTCAACTCGGGCGGGTGGACTACCTGGGACGCGTCGCGCCGCGTGCTCTGGGGAAACTCGGGCGACGACGGCGGCGGCAATGCGTTCATCGGCTTCCGTCCCGACGGCGCCAACGAAGACGGCACCTTCGGAGGGTGGTCTGAGCACTTTCCGAACAAGCTTCCCGGCATCGCCAATCACAACGCGATGCAGATCGTGCCCACGCGCGACGTCATCGTCGCGACGGTGCATGCGCGCGGTGCGCTCTACGCGATCGATCCCGCCGATCCGGGGCGCGCGATCGTGCGCCTGGCGTCCGCGGGCGCAAAGCCCCTGCTGCAGCCTCACGCGGCGCTGGAGTACGCGCCGAACATCGCGCGTCTCGTCTACTTCTCGCCGGTTGACCAGGGAACGGTGCACACGATCGCGGCACCCAGCGAGAGCGCCGCGCGCGACAAGTTCGCCGGCGAATGGACCTGGCACGCATGCGAACCGGCGCCGGACACGCTGCAGCCGATCGCCGACGCGGCCAGCCGTTCGCGATTTGGGGTCAGTCTGTCGTTTGCGTATGGTCGCTTCCGGGTCGCCTCGTTCGGCGGAATTGACGTTGCGATCCTCGTCCGGCACGTCGACAGCCCCGTCTACGCGATGCGGCTGAACTGACGCGTCGAATGTCCGGACAGCGCTGCGGCGCGCAATCGCCCGTCCCGCAGTTCCCCCGGTGCGCGGGTTTCGGTCACGCGCGGGCGGCCGCCGTCGGGCCGGCGGCAAGGGCCGCGACCAGCGCGGCGAGCACCTCGCCGCACGCGTGCTCGACCTTCAGCGTGAACAGGTGATCGGCGCGGGTGCGGCCCCGGTTGATCGCGGCGATCGGCTTGCCGGCCCGACCCGCGCGCTCGCAGAACCTGTAGCCGGAATACACCATCAGCGACGACCCCACGACGAGCATCGCGTCCGACGCGTCGATGGCCGCCAGCGCCGCGTCCACGCGGTTGCGCGGGACCCCCTCCCCGAAGAACACGACATCCGGCTTGAGCGTGCCGCCGCATTGCCCGCAGCACGGCACGCGAAACCTGTCGAGCTCGCGCGGCTCCAGATCGGCATCGCCATCCGGCGCCGCCGGCGCGGCAACGGCGAATTCGGGATTGTCCGTCAGCAGCGTGCGCTGGAGGGCCTCGCGCGCCTGCGTCGTGCCGCAGTCGAGGCAGATCACGCGGCGGATGTTCCCGTGCAATTCGATGACGCCGACGCTGCCGGCGCGCTGGTGCAGTCCGTCGACGTTCTGCGTCACCAGCGTTTGCAGCCGCTGCGCCGCCTGCAGGGATGCCAGCGCGACGTGGGCGGGGTTCGGCCGCGCGCGCGCGACGAGCGGCCAGCCGACCATGCTGCGCGCCCAGTAGCGCTGGCGCGCGGCCGCGGAGCCCAGGAACTCCTGCAGCGTCATCGGCGCCCGGCGCTTCCATGCGCCGCTCTCGTCGCGGTAGCCGGGTATGCCCGAGTCGGTGCTCACCCCGGCGCCCGTCAGGACGAAGAGCCGCCGATGCCGCCGCGCAAAGTCGTGCAGTTCGGTCACGGATCGATGGTCCGGTGTATCGCGTCGCCCCTGCTGCACCGCGCCGATTGCGCCGGGCGGCCTTTCGCCGGCGTGGTCTCGCGCGGTGCCGCTCTCGACCCTTAGGATAGCGCCGAACCGTGGCGCGTCAAGGCAGGGCGCGGTGCCGTCGCCGGGAGGCCCGGCGCCGGGCAAAAAGTTGATGCAAACGCCGCCAAAGCCGATTAGAGTTGTGCGATGCCGGGCAGGGTCGACACGCGAAATTCGGGTGCCGTCGAGCACGAGGTGCGCTCGATCTATGCGGCCCTGTTCCCGGACGGCGATCGCGACTTCGTGCCGCGCGCGTTCGAGTGGGTGACGCAGTGCTTTCGCGGTGACCATCCCGAATATCAGCCGATCGACGCCCGTTACCACGATCTCGAGCATACGCTGCAGGGGGCGCTCTGCATGACCCGCCTGCTGCAGGGCCGGCACGGTTCCGGGATCGAACCGCGGCTCACCGTCAAGGCATTCGAACTCGGCATGCTGGCGATCCTCTTCCACGATACCGGGTACCTGAAGCGGCGCGATGACCTGGAAGGAACCGGCGCGAAATACACGGCCATCCACGTCGGCCGCAGCGCGGCGTTCGCCCGGGAGTTTCTCGTACAGAAGGGCTATGCCGACGCGGATGCGCTCGCCGTACAGAACATGATCAGCTGCACGGGCATCAGCACGGACCTGCAGGCGATCCGGTTTCAGAACGAACTGGAACGTACGGTCGGGTACGCGCTCGGCACGGCGGACCTGCTCGGGCAGATGGCGGCGCCCGATTATGTCGAGAAGCTGCCGGTGTTGTTCGCGGAATTTGCCGAAGCGGCCCACCATGCCACCGGGAATGCGACACGGCTGTTCGCCTTCGAGAGCGCCGAGGCACTCATGCGCAATACCCCCGCCTTCTGGGAAAAGTATGTTCGCCCGAAGATCGACCGCGATTTTCGCGGGCTCTACGCCTTTCTCAGCGATCCGTACCCGGAAGGGCCGAACCCGTACGTGCAGCAGATCGAGCGGAACGTGGCGCGTCTGCGGCAGCAGCCGGCCGCGGCGCCGGCCCTCTGAGCCTTGTCGACGCCGGCCATGAGTCCCGCCCGTTTGACGGGTCGCCGTTTCTGTCCGACACGCGACTAGAACGGCGGAATGATCGACTGTCCCAATTGCCGCGAGCCGATGACGCCGCAGGCGGCCGAGATCCACGCATCGCTGCGCCCGGTCGAGATCAGCACGTGCACCGCCTGCAACCTGTTCTGGTTCGACGAATCGGCGAGCGTGCGCCTGACGCCGAAAGCGGTGCTCGGGCTGTTCCAGCTCGTCGGCCAGGCGGGAAGCCCGCGCATGCCGCTGGCCGCGACCTTCCGCTGCCCGCGTTGCACCGGCGCGCTCGCGCCCATTCACGACCTGCAGCGGACCACGCGCTTCACGTACTGGCGCTGCCCCAGGGACGAAGGCCAGCTGATCACCTTCAACCAGTTCCTGCGGGAGAAGAACTTCATCCGCACGCCCACGCCGGCGGAGCTCGCCAGGCTGCGCGACACGGTGCGGCAAATCACGTGCTCGCAATGCGGGGCGCCCGTCGACCTGGCGACCGACAGCGCGTGCACCCATTGCGGCGCCGCCGTCGCGCTGATCGATCCGGACGGCGTCGCCAAGGCCGTCCACGAGCTCTCGGCGGGCGTTGCCACCCCGGCGGCCGACCCCGAAGCGATGCGCGCCGCGCTCAGCGATGCCCAGGTCAACGCGATCTTCGACCTGGAGCGCATGCGTCAGCGCGAGGGCGACGACGACCTCGTGGCGATCGGCGCGGCAGCGATCGGCGTGCTGATTGCAGGGCTGATCGGTTCGCGCTGACCGACGCTCCGCCGGCGGGCACCCCGGCCGCTTGCAGATGCGCCCGTCCACGCTGCCCGGTCCAAGGGGCGAGATCGAGCGGCACGGTGCCGGCCCGGCGCCGGAATGCGCCTACGCGAGGCCGAAACGCCGCACGGCCCATGCCTTCACCAGCTGCGTCAGCGTCAGATACGCCGCCAGGATCGCGGCCAGCGCGAGGAAGTATGCCCCCGGCAGTCGGGTCAACCCCAGCGCCGGCGCCGCGGGCGAAAACGGCAGCCACACCCCGACGGCACAGATCGCGACGGTCATCGCGAGCAGTGTCCTGCTGGGCCGGCTCTCCACGAACGGGATGCGCCCCGTGCGTATGACGTGGACAATCAGCGTCTGCGACAGCAGCGACTCGACGAACCAACCGGTCTGGAACAGCGCGGCATCGTTCAGCGCGTCGAATCCCCACGCCATCACGCCGAACGTCGCATAGTCGAACAGCGACGACAGCGGGCCGATGCAGACCATGTAGCGCCCAATCCCGCTGATGTCCCAGCGCCGCGGGCTGGCCAGGAACTCGGCGTCGACGTCATCCGCCGTCAGCGCGGTCTGCGACACGTCGTACAGAAGGTTGTTGACGAGGATCTGCACCGGCGCCATCGGCAGGAACGGCAGCAGCGCGCTCGCCCCGACCATGCTGAACATGTTGCCGAAGTTCGAGCTGCCCGCCATCCGCAGGTACTTGGTCACGTTGCCGAAGACGCGCCGGCCCTCGCGCACGCCGTCGCTCACGACCAGCAGGCTCTTCTCCAGCAGGATGATGTCGGCGGATTCCTTCGCGACGTCCGCTGCCGTGTCGACCGAGATGCCGACGTCGGCCGCTTTCAGCGCCGGACCGTCGTTGATGCCGTCGCCGAGATAACCGACGACGTGACCGTTGGTGCGCAACGCGCGGATCACGCGAGCCTTCTGCTGCGGGGCGAGCTTAGCGAAGACTGTCGTGGCCTCGACGCGCGTTGCGAGTTCGGGATCCGGCAATGCGTCGATCTCCGTGCCGACGAGCACACCATCCACCGTCAGGCCGACCTGGCGGCAAACGTGGCGGGTGACGGCTTCGTTGTCGCCGGTCAGTACCTTCACCGCGATGCCGGCGTCGCGCAGCGCTGCCAGGGCGACGGCGGCGGTCTCCTTGGGCGGGTCGAGAAACGCGATGTAGCCGAGCAAGGTCAGATCGGCTTCGTCGGCCGCCGTGTACGTCGCGGGTCCCGGCGGCAACTCCTTGAACGCGACCGCGATCACCCGGAAGCCGTCTTCGTACAGCTCGCGCGTGACGGAGCGCAGCCCTTCCTCGTGGCCCTTCTCGATCGCAACGCCCGTGCCGGCCTTGTCGGCGCGGGCGCAGGCAGCGACCACCTCCTCGACCGCGCCCTTGCAGATCAGGTAGTGTTTGGTGTCATCCGCGGTCCCGACGACGACCGACATGCGGCGCCGCTCGAAGTCGAATGGGATCTCGTCGACCTTGACGTACCCGACGCCAGACCGGATGTCGCTGTGCAACTCGGCGTGCGTGAGCACCGCCTCGTCGAGCAGGTTTCGCATCCCCGCCTGGAAGAAGCTGTTGAGGCACGCGAACTCGAGCACGCGCCGCGACTCCTGGCCGAAGAGGTCGACGTGCCGCTCGAGCAGCACCCGGTCCTGCGTCAGCGTGCCGGTCTTGTCGGTGGCGAGCACGTCCATCGCACCGAGGTTCTGGATCGATGCCAGCCGCTTCACGATCACCCGCTTGCCCGCCATCGCCAGCGCGCCCTTCGTGAGATTCACGGTGATCACCATCGGCAGCATTTCCGGCGTCAGCCCCACCGCCACCGCGATCGCGAACAGGAACGCTTCCATCCAGTCGCCCTTGGTGAAACCGTTGATGAGGAACACCGCGGGCACGAGGACCAGCATGAACCGCAGCACGAGCCAGATGTAGCGGTGGACGCCGACGTCGAAGCTCGTCAGCTCGTGCACCGCGCCAGCCGCGTGCGCGATGCCTCCGAAGTACGTCGCCGAGCCGGTCGCGAGGACAACGGCCGTGCCCGTGCCGCTCGTGACGTACGTACCCATGAACGCCAGGTTGCGCGCCTCGAGCGGCGACTTCGCGTCGACGACGGGCCCGTGCAGCTTTTCCACGGGCAGCGATTCCCCGGTAAGTGCGGCCTCGTTGACGAACAGGTCCTTCGCGGCGATCACGCGCACGTCGGCCGGAATGAGATTGCCCGCGGAGAGTTCCACGATGTCGCCGGGCACGACGTGCACGAGCGGCACGTGGACCGGATGGCCGGCTGCGGGGAAACTGCCGTCTTCCTGTCGCTGCCGGCGGTGCAGCAGCACCTTGGTGTGCACCAGCGCGCGCAGCGCCTCGGCCGCCCTGCTCGAACGGTATTCCTGCACGAACGAGAAGAGCGACGCGAGGATCACCATCGCCGCAATGACGGCGGCCCCTTCGCGCGCGCCCGTGACCCAGTTCAGGATCGCGAGCGCGAGAAGCAGCAGTGAGAGCGGGCTGACGAGGATCGGTAACAGCTGTTGCCACAGCCCGTGATGGTTGACCTCGGCGACGCTGTTCGGACCCGACGCGGCATAGCGCAGCGCGGCGTCGTGGTTGGTGAGCCCCTCCGGGCTGGTCCCGAGCCGCGCTAGCAACTCGGCGTCGGTCAGGCGCGCGCAATCGGCGAGCGTCCGCGCGGCCGCGGCCGCATCGACCGGCGGCGGTCGCGGGCGGCGGTGGAGGGGTAGCCCGAAGAGGCGGAAGGCTGTGGTCGCCACGATGACGCCGCATTGCAGCCGCGATCGTGCGCCATCCCGAAAAGGGTCGACGCGGCCGTTCCATTCTACCGCCGGGGCCGCGCGTCGGGCGCACCGGAAGTTGATACAGGTCAGCGCGTTACGTCAACGCTCCGGCGCGACGGGCGCCGGTCACGACCGGTCGCGCCGGCGGAACACGGCGGCGTTCGACAAGCCGGTCACGCCGGCCCGGCTCAGCGTACGGACGAGGCTCGCCGCCGCAGGCACCGCCCGATCCACTGCGCGGTGAGTTTCTCCTGCACCGAATTCTGCGCGAGGCGCGCGGCGAGGCCCGGAAAGTCCACGAGATCGAGCGGCTGGTCCTGATTGAAGCACGAGAACACGTAGCTGACCTTGCCGGTGTCAGGGTCCTTGTGCGGCTGCAGGCACTGCGCGCAGATCTCCTTCATCATGCACTGCATCGGCGAGTTGATCGAGCCGATCGCGATATGGCCCGGCTTCAGGCATTTCGCGAGCACCGTGTGCCGTGCGGCGCCGACTGCGGCCATCATGCTGTCCGAGCCGATCGCGATGAGGCGGTCGCAGGCAGCGAAGGCGATAGGCTGTTGCCCCAGCGCGCCTGACGCGTAGGCTGCCATCCCCTCCACGATGTTGCCGACGAACGCGCGGTCCTGCGGCCGCGTCGCGCCAAAGCCGGGCGCCTCGTCGCAGCACCAGACGACGGCATCGGCGGCGCCTTCGATCTCGGCCATCTTGTAGCGGTCGATCTGTTTCTTGTAGCCGGCAAAGTAGAGCACCTTCGAGCCCGCGCGGCGGAACGCCTGCCCGATCGAGAACAGCACCGCGTTGCCGAGGCCGCCGCCCGCGAGCACGACGGTCTCGCCGCCCGCGATCTCGGTCGGCGTTCCCGTCGGGCCCATCAGCACCACCGGCTCTCCCGGCTTCAGCAGCGTGCACAGATCCGACGATCCGCCCATCTCCAGCACGATCGCCGACACGAGCCCCTGCTCGCGGTCCACCCATGCGCCGGTGAGCGCAAGCCCTTCCATCGTGAACCGCGTGCCATCGACGAGCGGCGCCAGCGTCTCGAAGTTCTGCAACCGATAAAATTGTCCCGGCTCGAAGCGCCGCGCGGCGGCGGGGGCGCGGATGATGACCTCGACGATCGTCGGCGTCAGCCGTTCCACGCGAACGACGGTGGCGCGCAGGTCGCGGTTCAGTCGACCGAAGAACGCCACGTCGCTCTCGCTCGTCGCGGGCGCGACCTTTCCCAGCACGCGCGAAACGATCGGGTAGCCCTGCTTCGCGCTCGCCATCGCCTTCACCACGTTGCCGTGGAACGACGGATGCAGGTCGCCGAAGAAGCTGGTTGCGCGGCCGTCCGCGCGAATTCCGGTCATCACCGCGGGCGTCTCCGGCTTGGCGAGCCCCTTGACCGGATGCACCGGCTGGCCCTCCTCGTCCAGCAGCTGGAAATACTTGCCGTCGAGACGGAAATGCGCGGCATCCTCGCGCGCGAGAACCGTATTGGGTTGCGTCCCGGCCGCAACGAGAATGGCGCGCGCCGGCAGCGACGCCTGCCCGAACTCGTGCCAGACGCCATCGCCATCGTTGTGATGCTGCGAGACGCGGAGTGCGCAGGCGTGGCCGTGCGCGTCGACCTCGACCGCGAGCGGCGTCAGGCCTTCGGCGAAACGGACGCCCTCCTCCAGCGCCTTTTCGATCTCCTCGTGGTTGAGCGTGTACGAGGGGCTGTCGGTGAGGCGCCGGCGGTACGTGATCGTCGCCCCGCCCCACGCCTGCAGCAGCTCGACGACCCGCGCGTCGCGGCCTTCGCCTGCCGCAGCCTCGCGCTCGCTGCGGATCGCGCGGGCGTGCGCGAGGAACTCCTCCGCGATCGGCAGCTCGTCGGCCGTCCAGGCGGCTTCGACCGCGCCGCGCCCCCTTTCCGCGACGAGCGACTCGTAGCGCGCCAGGAATTTCGCGACCTGCACGGGGTAATACGCGAGCGCCTCGGTGGCAGTGTCGATGGCGGTCAGGCCGCCGCCGACGACGACGACCGGCAGACGGAGCTGCATGTTGGCGACCGAATCCATCTTGGCCGCGCCGGTCAATTGCAACGCCATCAGGAAGTCGGACGCGGTGCGGACCCCCTTCGCGAGGCCGTTCGGCAGTTCGAGCACGGTCGGCTTGCCGGCGCCGGCGGCGAGGGCGACGTGATCGAAGCCCAGCGCGAACGCGCCCTCGGCATCGAGCGTGCCGCCGAAGCGCACGCCGCCGAAGAGCGCGAACCGGTCGCGGCGCTCGAGCAGCAGCCGGATCACCTTGAGGAAATTCTTGTCCCAGCGCACGGTGATCCCGTACTCGGCGACGCCGCCGAACCCGGCCATCACCCGGTCGTCGAGCGGCTCGTTCAGCGTCGCCGCGTCGAAGACCGGCTCGAACGACACGCGCCCGCCGTCGGCCGCGACGCCCGACAGCGACGGCGGCAGCGGCTCGATCTTGAGGCCGTCGACGCCGACCACCGTTTGGCCGTCGTTCAGCAGGTGGTGCGCGAGCGTGAAGCCCGCCGGACCCATGCCGACGACCAGCGCGCGCCTGCCGGTGGCGGCACGCGGCAGCGGACGGCGCAGGTCGAGCGGGTTCCAGCGCGTGAGCAGCGAATAGATCTCGAAGCCCCAGGGCAGCGCGAGCACGTCCTTCAGTATCCGCGTCTCCGCCTGCGGAATGTCGACCGGATCCGTCTTCTGGTAGATGCACGACTTCATGCAGTCGTTGCAGATCCGGTGGCCGGTGCCGGCGACTAGTGGATTGTCGACGCAGATGATCGCGAGCGCCGCGACCGGCCAGCCTTCGGCGCGGAGCTTGTGGAACTCGGAGATCTTTTCCTCGAGCGGGCAGCCCGCCAGCGTGACGCCAAAGGGGCTCTTCCTGAACGGATTGTCGAGAGACGCCGCGCTGGCCGGCTTCTTCTCGAAGAGCCCGCGCGTGCACGAGTCCTTCTCCTGCTCGTGGCACCAGATGCAATAGTGCGACTGATCGAGCGCGCCCGCGAGATCCATGCCGGGGTCGGTCAGCGCGAAGCCCTCGCGCCGCCGCACGTGGTCGCCGGCGAGCTTCCACGCGTCGACGCCGTTCACGTAAACATGCTCCAGCGGAACGAGCTGCATGTAATCGAGCTTGCGCGGTGCGCGGAACAGCACGCCGCCCCGGTGGGCGGCGCGGCCTTCGGTCGTGTGCGACACCCATGCGGCATAACGCAGAGCAACGTCGAGGGCGGCGGCGTTTGCCGCCTCGTCCTGCTGCCAGAGCGTCACCGCATTGGCGAAGCCGAGCTCTGTGAACGGTGCGCCCAGCGCACCCTCCAGCTCCCGCCGCAGCGCCGGCCCGTCGAATGCCATAGCGGCGTCGGCCCGGTACGTGTTCATCGCCTTGCGCTGGACGAACTGGCGCTTCACCGCGTAGAGCGGCGCGAGCTCGTGGTGCCGGGCCTCGAGCACGCGCACGTCGGTCTCGATCCCGAACAGCATCGCGACGAAATCTTCCACATGCGGCCCCAGGTCGATCAGGAGCTCGGACTCGGCCTTGCGGTCGAGCGCGTCCGGGTGCGCGCGCGCGGTCTCCAGCCGGTCCGCGAGCGCCCCATCCGCAGACTGCAGATGGGCGACGAACAGGCGGTCGACGCGCGCCAGCCCGTCCGTCGCGTAGAGATCCGCGAACGCGAGTCCGCTCGGCAGCTTTAGTGGGCGGGGTTGAGCGTCTGGCATGGGCTGCTGGCGGCGGCAATCCTGATCTGCCGGGCGAGCGTCGGCACCGGTCGACGCGGCGCGGGCAAAACAGGGAATTTTACCGGTTGCGGACGGCTGGCGTCAGGCGGGATGAGTCTATCGATGTGACTCGGATGCCGGTTGGGCGCCCTCCGCCAATGCACCGTGGTGGGGTAACCATGGTTCCGGAAGGGGGAGGACGGAACTTGTCGGACGCCCGCAACGCCCCAATGTGCGTGTCAACCGTAAGGGGATTCGCCCCGTTCGGGATGGCCGCGGGGGAGAATGACGACTTCGCGTGCCGCCTCGGAGACGCCATGAACCGTATCCACCTCCTCGCCCGTGCCGCCGTTGTCGCCGTCCTTGCCGCCGCGCCGCTGACCGTCGCCGCACAGCCCATCCGGCTGGGCGAGCTCAACAGCTACAAGGTCTTCCCGGCGTTCCTCGAGCCTTACAAGAAAGGCATGGAGCTCGCGCGGGACGAGATCAACGCCGCGGGTGGCGTGCTCGGGCGATCGCTCGAGATCGTATCGCGCGACGACAACGGCAACCCGGGCGACGCCGTGCGCGTGGCGGAAGAGCTGCTGTCGCGGGAGAAAGCGGTGATGCTGATGGGAACCTTCGCGTCCAACGTTGGTCTCGCGGTCGCCGACCTCGCCAAGCAGCGCAAGGTTCTCTTCCTCGCCGCCGAGCCGCTCACCGACAGGATCGTCTGGGAGAATGGCAACCGGTACACGTTCCGGCTGCGCGCCTCGACCTACATGCAGACCGCGATGCTGGCGCCCGAGGCCGCGAAGCTCGGTAAGAAGCGCTGGGCGATCGTCTATCCCAATTACGAATACGGCCAGTCGGCGACGGCCGCGTTCAAGAAACAGATGATCTCGCTGCAGGCAGGCGGCATCGAATTCGTCGAGCAGGCGGTGCCGCTCGGCAAGATCGAGCCGGGGCCCGTCGTGGAGGCGCTGCTCGACGCGAAGCCGGACGCGATCTTCTCGTCGCTGTTCGGTCCGGACCTCGCGCGCTTTGTCCGCGAAGGTCAGCTGCGCGGCCTCTTCAAGGACCGGCCGGTGTTCAACCTGCTCGGCGGCGAGCCCGAATACCTCGACCCGCTGAAGGACGAGGCGCCGGTCGGGTGGTGGGTGACGGGCTACCCGTGGTATGCGATCGAGACGCCCGAGCACAAGCGCTTCCGCGCCGCATACCAGGCGAAATTCAACGACTATCCGCGCCTCGGGTCGGTCGTCGGCTACAGCACGGTCATCGCCGCCGCCGCCGCGATCCGGAAGGCGGGCTCGACGGACACGGAGAAGCTCGTGGCCGCGATGAGCGGGCTGAACGTCGATTCGCCGTTCGGCAGGATCGCGTTCCGCCCCCTCGATCACCAGTCGACAATGGGCGCCTACGTCGGCCGCACCGCGGTGAAGGACGGCAAGGGCGTGATGGTCGACTGGCGCTACGCCGACGGTAGCGGCTTCCTCCCCTCCGACGACACAGTCAGGCTGCTGCGGCCCGGCGATTGATCCGGGATTGCGCTGCCGCGCGGCCGCTCAAGCTGCCGTGGGGCCGCCTGAGCTGGCGTGGGGCAGCCTTCAGGCGGCTCGAGCCGTAGCGATTCTGTCCCGCCGGCTGCAGCCGGACCCACGGCAAATCGCATCCGGCTAGAATCGCGGGCATCCGCCGCCCGCTCCGGGCCGGCACGAGCTGCCCCTTCCGCGTGTCCCTCGCCTCCGTCTTCGCGCAGCTGCTGAACGGCCTCGCCGGCTCGTCGGCGCTGTTCCTGGTCGCAGCGGGACTCACGCTGATCTTCGGCGTGACGCGCGTGGTCAATTTCGCGCACGGGTCGCTGTACATGCTGGGCGCGTATGTCGCGTGGACGCTGGCCGGGGCGCTGGGACGCGGGCCGCTCGGATTCTGGGGCGCGGTGCTGGTCGCGGCGCTCGCGGTGGCACTCATCGGCGCGGCGATCGAGGCCCTGCTGCTGAAGCGCATCTACGCAGCACCCGAGCTGCTGCAGCTCGCGGCCACCTTCGGCATCGTGCTGATCGTCCGCGACGCGGCGCTGGCCGTCTGGGGGCCGGAGGATCTGCTCGGCCCGCGCGCGCCGGGCCTGGCCGGCGCGATCGGGATCTTCGGCCGCGTGATCCCCACCTACGACCTTTTCCTGCTCGCGGTCGGGCCGCTCGTGCTGCTGGCGCTGTGGGCGCTGCTCGAGCGCACGCGGTTCGGCATGCTCACCCGTGCCGCGACCGAGAACCGTGCGCTTGCGAGCGCACTGGGGGTGAACGAGCGCATGCTGTTCACGGCGGTGTTCGCGCTCGGCGCCTTTCTGGCGGGACTCGCGGGCGCCTTGCAGCTGCCGCGCGAGCCCGCGAATCTCGGGATGGATCTCGCGATCATCGCCGAAGCGTTCGTCGTGACGGTGGTGGGCGGGTTGGGCTCGATCCCGGGCGCATTCGTGGCGGCGCTGCTGATCGGGCTCACCAAGGCGCTGTGCATCGCCCTCGGCACCGTCGATGTCGGCGGCTACGCGATCGCGTTTCCGCGGCTCACGCTCGTCGCCGAATTCGTCGTCATGGCGGTCGTGCTCGTTGCCAAGCCCTACGGGCTGATGGGTACGCCACCATCGGCACCACCGACGACCCCCCTCGCCGAATTCCGGGCGCTGGTGGTCCCGCCGGGCCGCCGGGCCGCGTTCGGCGCGCTCGCCGCGCTCGCGCTCGCGGCCCTGCTGCCCTGGACCGGCGACGAATACCGGCTCGTGCTGGCGACGGACGTTCTCGTCCTCGCGCTGTTCGCGGCTAGCCTGCAGCTCGTGATGGGGACCGGCGGCATGGCGTCGTTCGGGCACGCCGCGTACTTCGGCCTCGGCGCCTACGCCGCCGCCCTCGCCGTGAAACACGGCATCCCGATGGAATTTGCGCTCGCACTGGCGCCGCTGCTCGCCGTCGCGGGCGCGATGGTCATCGGCTGGTTCTGCGTACGCCTCTCTGGCGTCTATCTCGCGATGCTGACATTGGCGTTCGCGCAGATCGTCTGGTCGATCGCCTACCAGTGGAACGACGTCACCGGGGGCTCGAACGGGGTCGTCGGTGTCTGGCCTGCCGCATGGCTCGCCACCAAGGCCGCGTATTTCTGGTTCACGCTGGTGCTCGTCGCCGGTGGGCTCGCCGCCATCGCATGGATCGCGCACGCGCCGCTCGGCTACTCGCTCCGCGCGTGCCGCGATTCGCCGCTGCGCGCCGCGGCGATCGGCATCGACGTGCGCAAGACCCAATGGATAGCGTTTGCCCTCGCCGGCGGGTTTGCCGGCTTGGCCGGCGGGCTCTACGCGTTCTCCAAAGGCAGCATCTCGCCGGAAACCCTGGCGATACCGCGCTCGGTCGACGCGCTGGTCGTGGTGCTCCTGGGCGGCCTCAACGCGCTGGCCGGGCCGCTCCTGGGCGCCGCGGCGTTCACCTGGCTCTCCGACTCCCTCGCGCGCGTCACCGACTACTGGCGCGCCATGCTCGGCGCCGCGATCCTGTTCGTCGTCATCGCATTCCCGATGGGCATCGGCGGCGCGCTGCAGCGATGGCTCCGGTGGCGACCGCGATGAGCGTCGCCGGGCCGTCCCAAGGCGCGAATCTCGCGGCCTCGGCAAGCGCGGGGGTCGTTCAACCCGCGCCCGTGCTTCGCGTCGACCGGCTGACCAAGTCCTTCGGCGGCGAGGACGTGGTGCACGAAGTCTCGTTCGCGGTCGCCGCGGGCGAACTGGTCGCGCTGATCGGCCCGAATGGCGCGGGGAAGACGACGTGCTTCAATCTCGTGAATGGCCAGCTCGCGCCGGACGCCGGAACGGTGAGCCTGTCCGGCGAGCGCATCGACGGACTGCCGCCGCGTGCCATCGCGCGCATGGGCGTCGCGCGCACATTCCAGGTCGCCGCGACCTTCGCGTCGATGACCGTGCGCGAGAACGTCCAGATCGCACTGCTCGCGCATGCCGGCGCGCACAGGAGCATCGCCGCCCGCGCGACGGACCGCCTGTGCGCCGAGGCCGATGCGCTGCTCGAGCGGGTGCGGATGACGAAATTCGCGGGCGCGGGCTGCGCGACGCTCGCCTACGGCGACGCGAAGCGCGTGGAGCTCGCGCTGGCCCTGGCCGGCGCGCCGCGGCTGCTGCTGATGGACGAGCCGACGGCCGGGATGTCGCCCCGCTCGCGCGACCGCCTGATGCAGCTCGCGGCCGACCTCGCGCGCGAGAAGCGGATCGCCGTGCTCTTCACCGAGCACGACATGGACGTGGTGTTCGACCACGCCGACCGCATCATCGTGCTCGACCGCGGCCGCGTCATCGCGGAAGGCAGGCCGGACGCCATCCGCGCCGACCCGCGCGTGCAGGCCGTCTATCTCGGCGACGACGAGGCAGGAAAGGCAGGGTCAGACTCGACTCTTGTTTAACGATCCGCCCGCTACTAACGGGGCAAGAAATTCGAGTCTGACCCTGCTTTTCCCAGGCGAGCGAACCCGTCCGCCAAGTCCGCGATCAGGTCGTCGGGATCCTCGAGCCCGATCGCCAGCCGCAGGCACGGCCCGCCGGCGTCCCATTTTGTCGCCGTCTGCACGCGTTCCGGATGGATAGGAATGATCAGGCTCTCGAAGCCGCCCCAGCTCCAGCCCATTCCGAACAGCCGCATGCCGTCGAGCATCGCGTCGATGCGCGCCTTGGCAACCGGCTCGAGCACGACGGCGAAGAGTCCCGACGCGCCGCTGAAATCGCGCTTCCACAGCTCGTGGCCGCGCGAGCCGGGCAGCGCCGGATAGATCACCTCGCGGACCTCGGGACGGGCCTGCAGCCACTTGGCGATGGTCAGCGCGCTGGCGACGTGCCGCGTCAGGCGCAGCGGCAGCGTGCGCAGCCCTCGCAGCGCCAGGAAGCAGTCGTCCGACGACGGCGTGACGCCCATGTCGGTCCAGATCCGATCCATCGCCGGGTACGTCGCCTCGTTGACAAGGATGAGGCCCAGCAGGACGTCGGAATGCCCGCCGATGTACTTGGTCGCCGCATGCACCGACACGTCGACGCCGTGATCGAACGAGCGGAAGCCGAAGGGCGTCGCCCACGAGTTGTCGGTGACGACGAGCGCCCCGTGCCGATGCGCGATCCCGGCGATCGCCGGAATGTCCTGCATGCAGAACGTCAGCGATCCCGGCGATTCGGTGAAGACGACGCGCGTGTTCGGCCGAAACTCGCGCTCGATCCCGGCGCCGATCAGCGGATCGTAGTAGCTGACTTCGGCGCCGAGCCGGGTCAGGTGGTTGTTGCAGAAGCGCCGCGTGGGGCCGTAGACGGCGTCGGTGACGAGGACGTGGTCGCCGGCGCGCAGGAGCGCCAGCAGCGGCAGCGTCGTCGCCGTGAGCCCCGAAGGCACCGCGAAGGCGTCGTGTGCGCCTTCGATCGCCGCGACCGCGTCCTGCAGGTCGGTGACGGTCGGCAGGCCGTGCAGCCCGTAGCCGATCCCCGGGTACTCGCCGCGCGCCGCCTGCTCGAGGTCGGCGACCGTCGGGAACAGCATCGTCGTCGCGCGGAAAACCGGCGTGTTGACGGCCCCGAGAAACCGGCGCGGGTCGCGCCCGAGATGGACTGCGCGCGTCGCGGGCTTGCGCTTGTCGTCGGTCATGCGGCGGACCTTGTCTTGGGGCGGCCTTCAGGCTGTCCGTTCTCGCCGCCATCATACCGGCCGGCTGAAGCCGGACGCACGTTTGGATCGTGTTCCGCTAAAGCCGGAGCCACGGCGGGCAGACCCTCGCGATTCAGCGCGCTACGGATCTTCGCGACCTGGGCGCGAACGGGATCGCGCACGTCGATGACGATCGCGTCCGCCGGTTCCTCGAGCGTCGCGAACTGGCTCGCGAGCAGCGTTGCCGGCATGTAGCGGTGCGCCCGCGCTTCGATCCGCGCGGCGATCGTGTCGTGGTCGCCTTTGAGATGGACGAAGCGGACTCCGTCGGCGCGACGGAGGCGCTCGCGATAGGCCTCTTTCAACGCCGAGCACGCGAGCACCGCGCTGCCCCCGCGGGCGTTTATCGCCGCCATGTCCGCAGCGAGGCGGTCGAGCCACGGCCAGCGATCCGCGTCGGTCAGCGGCGCGCCGGCGGCCATTTTGGCGACGTTGGCCGGCGGGTGGAAGTCGTCGCCATCGAAGAACGGCCAGCCGAGATCCGCGGCCAACGCCTGCCCGACCGCGGTCTTGCCGCAGCCGGAAACGCCCATCAGCACGACGATCATCGGAACGCGCCCTGCCCGCTCCGGGCAGCCGCGCGCGCGCCACCCTCGCCCGACCGGTTGACGATCGCCGCAGAGCCCGAGGAGCGGGCGGCGGGCGCCGGCCGCGGCGTCGACCTGCGGCCGATGCGGCCCGCTCGGGCCATGAGGATCTGCACTTGGGGACTCTTTCGCGTGGGGAAACTGTGATCCTACCGAAACGGCGTCCGCGAGCCAACCGCGGCGAGATGCGCGCGGCGCGTCGCGCTCACGGCCGCGGCGACAATCAGAGCCCCGCCGGCGAGCGTCCGCGGGCCTGGCACCTCGCCCAGGAACGCGAACGCGAGCGCGGTCCCGTAGACGGGCTCGAGCGCCGTGACGATGCTCGCCGTGTGCGCGGTCACCGCGGAGAGCGCGCCGATGAACAGCGTGTGCGCGAGCGCCGTGCACGCGAGCCCGAGCACGACGAGCAGCGCGATCTCGCGCGCGCCGATCGCGCCGAGCGCGCCTGGGCTCGTCCCGACGAAGGGCAGCAGGGCCGCGGCCGCGAGCAGGTTCTGCCAAAAGGCGATGTCGGTCGCGCTCCGCGTGCTCGCCCACCGCCGGTTCATCACGACGAGCAGCGCGAAGGTGAATCCGGAGACGAGCCCCCAGCCGAGACCCTGGACGACGGGGTTGGCGATCGAGAACTCGGGCACCAGCAGGGCGAGCCCGGCCGTGACCAGCACCGCGGTCATGCCCTCGCGTCGGCGCAAACGGCGCGCGAGGAACACCCGCTCGGCCAGCAGCGTGAACAGCGGAAAGCTCGCGAATCCCAGGAGGCCGATGGCGACCGTCGAGACCTGGATCGCCGCGAAGAAGCTGACCCAGTGCAGAGCGAGCACGACCCCGTTCGCGGTGAGTCGAACGTCGAACGGCGCGCGTTCGCCCGCGTGCCGCCGCAGGATGCCGAGGGCCAGGGCGGCAATCGCCGTCCGGCCCAGAACGATCAACACCGGGGACAGCGCCAGCCATTTGCCGAACAGCCCGGCGAAACCGAAGAGCAGAACGGCGGCGTGCAGCGCTACGAGGGCGGCGGCGTTCGTCACGCGCGCGCGCCTGGTCGCGTCATTCCGAACGAGGTGAGAAGTGGTGTGCCGTCCATCCCGCGATTATCCTAACAGCTGGCCTTGAAGTCCGGGGAAGGCGCCACCCCTCGGGCGGTTCCGGGTGTGCGCGGTGCGTTTCCGCCTGGGCTAGAATGACTGGCAGCAGCGCGATGTCCGCAGGTCCGCCTGGTTGCGCCGCAAGACTCGAGCCCGAACAGCCGATCCCGCCCCGGAGGAACGCATGCCGAACCCAACCTCGGCCGCCCAGATCATCGCCGCCGTCCGCAACGCGCCGGGCAACCGCGTCAAGGTCGCCGTTTCGGACATCGACGGCGTGCTGCGCGGCAAGTATCTGCACAAGGAAAAGTTCTACTCTGCGGCCGAAGGCGGCTTCGGCTTCTGCGACGTCGTGTTCGGCTGGGACATGATGGACGTCACCTACGACAACACGACGCTGACCGGCTGGCACAAGGGCTTCCCGGACGTCCTGGCGAAGATCGACCTCGGCACCTACCGGACAGTGCCTTGGGACGGCGGCGTGCCGTTCTTCCTCGGCGAGTTCGTCATGGAGAAGAACGGCAGGGAAGTCCCGCTGCCGATCTGCCCGCGGCAGGTGCTGAAGCGCGTGCTGAAGCGTGCGGAGAAGCTCGGCTTCACGGCGATGTGCGGAATGGAATACGAGTGGTTCAACTTCAGCGAGACGCCGCAGTCGTGGGCCGAAAAGAAGGGCGTGGGGCCGACGACGCTCACGCCGGGGATGTTCGGCTACTCGCTGCTCCGGGCGAACGCGAACCGCGACTTCTTCGCGGCGCTGATGACCGAGATGGGTGAATTCGGCGTGCCGATCGAGGGGCTGCACACCGAAACGGGGCCCGGCGTCTACGAGGCGGCGATCCTGTTCTCCGAAGCGCTGGAGGCCGCCGACCGCGCGATCCTGTTCAAGACCGGCGCCAAGGAGATCGGGGCGCGCTTCGGGATCATGCCGAGCTTCATGGCGAAGTGGAACCAGCATCTGCCCGGGTGCTCGGGGCACATCCACCAGTCGCTGTCCGACGGAAAGAAGAACCTGTTCCACGATGCGAAGGGCAGCAACGGCATGAGCCGGCTGTTCGAGAGCTATCTCGCCGGGCAGGTGTCGAAACTGATGGAGCTGGCGCCGATGTACTGGCCGACGATCAACAGCTACAAGCGGCTCGTCGACGGCTTCTGGGCGCCGGTCAAGCCGACCTGGGGCTTCGACAACCGGACCGCGAGCTTTCGCGTCATCACGGCGTCGCCCAAGTCCACGCGGCTGGAGACGCGCTGCCCCGGGGCCGACATGAACCCATACCTCGCCGCGGCCGCCGTGCTCGCCGCGGGGCTCCACGGCATCGAGACGAAGCTCAAGCTCACCGCGAAGCCGATCCATGGGACCAACCAGGGCGCGGAGAACATCCCGCGCGCGCCGCGCACGCTCATCGAAACGACGCGGGTCTTCCGTGATTCGGAGTTCGCCCGCAACTGGTTCGGCGACGACTTCGTCGATCACTACGCTGCGACGCGCGAATGGGAGTGGCGACAGTGGCAGGATGCGGTGACCGACTGGGAGATGAAGCGCTATTTCGAGATCATCTGACGTGGAGATACGCAGGCTCGCCGCCGCGGATGCCGAATCCTATCGCGCACTGCGGTTGCGCGGATTGCGAGAGCACCCCGATGCGTTCACGTCGAGCTACGAGGAGGACGTCGGAAAGGCGCTGGACGCGTTCCAGGCGAGGCTGGGCAGCGGGGCGGACGATGCGGTCTACGGCGCGTTCGACGCGGGCGAGCTCGTGGGCGTCGTCGGCCTCGCGCGCGAGCCGCGAGCGAAGAACCGGCACAAGGCCACCGTGTTCGGAATGTACGTCGAGTCCGGACACTTGGGGGCGGGGTATCGGCGCGGCGCTGGTGCGGCACGCGATCGGCGCGGCGCGGGCACAGCCGGGACTCGAGCAGCTGGTGCTCACCGTGACGGACTCCAACATGGCCGCCCGCCGCCTGTACGAGAGGGCCGGATTCCGCTCGTGCGGCGTCGAGCCGAGGGCAATACGCGTCGGCGACGCGTATTTCGACAAGAACCACATGGTCCTTTTCCTTACGCGGCCATGATTCGCGTCCCATGGTCCGTTCCGCGCGCGGCCTTCGGGCAGCGGTTTGGGCGCCACGGGGGCTCGCTCGCGCTGCTCCTGCTCGGGTTCGTCCTCGCCACGCCGCTCTCGGCAAAGACGCTCAACGTGGCGAGCGCGTTCGATCCGCAGACGATGGACCCGCACGCGTTGGCGCTCCTCTATCAATCGCGCGTGGTCACACAGGTCTACGAGGGGCTCGTCAACCGCGGCCGCAATTTCGAGATCGAGCCCTCGCTCGCCGTTTCCTGGCAGACGGTCGACCCGAAGACGTGGCGGTTTCGCCTGCGGCCGAACGTGCCTTTCCACGACGGCACGCCGTTCACCGCGGAGGACGTCGTGTTCTCGATCGAGCGCGCGCTCGCGAAGACGTCGCAGCGCGCGTTCCAGCTGCGCGGCGTCACCGGCGCGCGCAAGGTGGACGCGTCGACGATCGACATCGTGCTGGAGGCGCCCGACGCGGTGCTGCCGGAGAAGCTCCTGTTCGTCGCCATGATGAGCAAGTCCTGGGCGACGGCGCACAACGTCGTGCTGCCGCAGGACTACAACGGCAAGCAGGAGACCTTCGCGGTCCGCAACGCGAACGGCACCGGCCCCTACCGGCTGCAGAGCTACGAGCCCGACAACCGGCTGGTGCTGGCGGCGAACCCGCACTGGTGGGGGCGGCGCGGCAACGTCGACGAGGCGGTCTACACGGTGATCCAGTCGGACGCGACGCGGCTCGCCGCGCTGGCCTCCGGACACGTCGACTTCGTCATCGACCCCCCGTTCCAGGACGTCGGACGGATCCGTGCCGAGAAGCGGTTCGCGCTGGCCGAAACGCCCGACATAGGCACGCAATACCTGGGCTTCGACCAGTCCCGCGACGCGCTGCTGTTCGCCGACGTCAAGGGTCGCAATCCGTTCAGGGATCTCCGTGTCCGCAAGGCGATCTACCAGGCGATCGACATCGACACCATCGTCGCCAAGGTCCTCCGCGGTCAGGCCACGCCCACCGGGTCGCACGTGTCGCAGCGGGTCGACGGCTACGTGCCCGAGCTCGACCGGCGGCTCCCCTACGATCCCGCCGCGGCCCGCAATCTGCTGAAGGAGGCGGGGTTCGGCGACGGGTTCGGCGTGACGCTCGACTGCGTCAACGTCGCCTTTCGCGCCGCTGTGTGCCAGGCCATCGCCGGAATGCTGGCGCGGGTCGGCATCCGGATCACGTTCCAGCCTTGGCCCACGCAGCAGTTCTTCCCCAAGCTCACGCAGGCGAACACCAGCTTCTTCGAGTTCGGCTGGTCGCCCGGCACCGATGCCTGGCCGATCTTCAACGCGCTCGTGCGCTCCTTCGACGCGGGCGGCTACGGCACGTTCAACGGCGGCCGCTACTCGAACCCGTCGCTCGACGCCCTGACCGACGGCATCCGCGTCGAGCCGGATCCGGCCCGCCGCCGGCGGATGGTCGGCGAAGCACTCGCGATCCTGCACGCCGAGCTCCCGCTGATCCCCCTTTACCGCCGGACGCTGACCTGGGTGATGCGGCCCGAAGTCAGCGTCGTGCAGTGGCCGAACGACATCCTCGAGCTGCGGTTCGTGGAGATCCGCTGATCCATCCGACGCGAGAGACCGTCTCCGGGCCCGCCGCGCGGTATCATTTCGCTCTCCGATCCAATTCAATCGAGCCGACCTCATGGACCGCTTCGCCTTTCCGACCACGATCCACTTCGGCGCGGGCGCGCGCCGCCTCGTCGCCGAGCATCTGAAGGCCGAGGGCATCGAGCGGCCGCTGATCGTGACCGATCGCGGGATAGCGCCGCTGCCGCTGCTCGCCGAGTTCCGCGCGGGGCTATCGGGCCTGGACGCGGCCGTGTTCTCCGAAGTCTGGGGCAACCCGGTCCGCAGTCAGGTCCGTGAGGGCACTGCCGCGTACAAGGCGCACGGCGCCGACGCCGTGATCGGCTTCGGCGGAGGCGCCGCCCTCGACGTCGCGAAGGCGATCGCGCTGATGGCCACCCACCCCGGCGACATCCTCGAATACGCGTGGGACCACCCCGAGGTGCGGCCGATCGGCCGGCCCCTCCCCCACTTCGTCGCGCTGCCGACCACCGCCGGCACCGGCTCCGAGGTGGGGCGCTCCAGCGTCGTTTCCGACGACGTCACGCACGTGAAGAAGATCATCTTCTCGCCGAAGCTGCTCGCGAAGTGCGTCTTCGCGGACCCCGAGCTCACGTTGGACCTGCCGCCGGCGATCACCGCGGCGACCGGCATGGACGCGCTGACGCACAACGTCGAGTCGTACCTGTCCGCCGCATACCACCCTCTGTGCGACGGCATCGCGCTCGAGGGGGTGCGCATCGCGGCGCGCGCCTTGCCGGTCGCCTTCCGCGACAGCCGGAACCTGCAGGCGCGCAGCGACATGCTGATGAGCTCGATGATGGGCGCGATCGCGTTCCAGAAGGATCTGGGCGCCGTGCACTCGTGCGCGCACGCGCTGTCGACGGTCGCCGACCTCCATCATGGCCTCGCCAACGGGGTCATGATCGACCACGTGATGCGCTTCAACCTCCCGGTGGCGAGCGCGAAGATGGCCGAGCTCGCGCGCGTGGCGGGCGTCCCCGGCGCCGGCGGCATGGCGGAGGAAGCCGCCGCGGCGGCCTTCATCGGCTGGCTCGCGCGGATGAAGGCGGACCTCGGCATTCCCGCGACGCTGGGCGCCCTCGCGTCGACGCGTGCGGTGACCCGCGCGGACATCCCCGCGCTCGTCGAGATCGCCGTTCACGACATCTGCCACCAGACCAATCCGCGCAAGTGCACGCGCGCGGACTTCGAGCACATGTTCGGGCAGGCGATGTAGGCGGGGTGTAAACGGGGCGTGACGCAATGCTGAAGATCGGTATCTCCGCCTGCTTCTTCCACGAGGATCCCAAGCGCCCGATCTTCAAGGGGATGACGCTGCAGTACATCGAGCAGAACGTCGCCCACTGGCTGATGCAGCGGGACGTCCTCGCGTTCATGGTGCCCTCACCCGAAGGGCGGACGCGGCGCCCGGGGAGCAGGGCGACCGTCGACGCCTATGCACAGGAGCTCGACGGCCTGGTGCTGATGGGCGGCTCCGACGTGTGCCCCGAGTCGTACGGCGAGAAGGCGCTGAAGCCCGAGTGGAACGGCGACCGCATCCGCGACGACTACGAGATCGCGCTGCTGCGCGCCTTCACGGCGCTCGGCAAGCCGGTGCTCGGCGTCTGCCGCGGCGCGCAGGTCATCAACGTCGCGCAGGGAGGGACGCTCTACCAGGATCTCGGGACCCAGGCGCCGCACGCGCTCAACCATCGCAACTGGGCGCTCTACCAGGAGAACTGCCACGCGGTCTCGCTGGTGCCGGGCAGCGGCCTCGCGCAGCTCTACCCGGGCATCGACCTCGTCAAGACCAACTCGATCCACCATCAGGCGGTGAAGGATCTCGGGCGCGACCTCGTCGTCGAAGCCTGGTCGGAGCCCGACCGCGTCGTCGAGGCGATCCGCTACGAGGGTCCCGGCTACCTGTTCGCCGTGCAGTGGCACCCGGAGTTCCACGCGCCCGACGACCCCTCATTCGTCGACGACACCCCGATCCTCGACGAGTTCCTCGCCGCCGCGGCGCGGCACAAGGCCGCCGCCTACACGACTTGAATCCGGAGCCCAGATGAAGATCACGAATCCCGCCAACGGTGAAGTCATTGCCGACGTCGCCGCCGACAACGCCGCCGCGGTCCGGCGCAAGTACGACGCCGCCCGCACCGGCCAGCAGCACTGGGCCCGCGTGCCGATCCGCAAGCGGCTCGACACCATCGCGCTCTTTCGCGAGCGGATCCTCGCGATGCACGAGACGCTCGCGCGCACGCTGACGCACGAGGTCGGCAAGCCGATCCGCCAGTCGCGCAACGAGCTCAATGGCCTGCTCGGCCGGCTCGACTTCTTCCTCGCCGAGTCGCTGCACGCGCTGCGCGACGAAAGGGTCTTCGCCGACGCCGCCCAGAAGCTCGAGGAACGGATCACGCACGAGCCGCTCGGCGTGATCGCCAACATCTCGGCGTGGAACTACCCGTTCTTCGTCGGCAGCAACGTGTTCGTGCCCGCGCTCGTCGCCGGCAACGCGGTCATGTACAAGCCGTCGGAGTTCGCGACGCTCACGGGGCTCCACATCGCCGAGATGCTGCACGAGGCAGGCGTCCCGCAGGACGTGTTCGTGCCCGTCGTGGGCGACGGCGCGACCGGCGCCGCGCTGGTGCGCCAGCCCGTCGACGGCGTGTTTTTCACGGGCTCGTACGCGACCGGCGCGAAGATCGCGGCGGCGGCGGGACGGCGAATGATCAAGGTCCAGCTCGAGCTCGGGGGCAAGGACCCGGTCTACGTCTGCGACGACGTCGACGTGAAGGCGGCCGCTGCCGGCATCGCCGACGGCGCGTTCTACAACACGGGCCAGTCCTGCTGCTCGGTCGAGCGGATCTACGTTCACGAATCGGTCCACGACGCCTTCGTGGCGGCGTTCGTCGACGAGGTGAAGGGCTACCGGATGGGCGACCCGATGGACGAGAACACGTACATCGGCGCGATCACGCGCCGGCCGCAGCTCGACGTGCTGCGGCAGCAGGTTGCCGACGCGAAGAAAAAGGGCGCGAAGCTGCTGACCGGCGGCAAGGTGGTACGGGGCAAGGGCAACTGGTTCGAACCCACCGTGATGATCGCGGTCGACCACTCGATGGCGCTGATGAAGGACGAGAGCTTCGGCCCGATCATCGGCATCCAGGCGGTCGCCGACGACGAGGCGGCCGCCGACCGGATGAACGACACCGAGTACGGGCTGACGGCGGGCGTCTACACCCGTGACGCCAAGCGCGCCCGGAAGATCCTGTCGCGGGTACGGGCCGGGAGCGTCTACTGGAACTGCTGCGACCGCGTGAGTCCCCGGCTGCCCTGGTCGGGTGTCGGGCATTCGGGCATCGGTCTCACGCTGTCGACGCACGGCATCAGGACATTCACGCGGCCGAAGGCCTGGCATCTGCGCGAAGCCTGATCGCGCGCGGCGCGGCAACGGCGAACCGCCGTGAGAGGGCCCCGCGCGCGGTGACGGGGGGTCGTCGCAGCGGGCGGCGGGCCCCCGCCGGCTACCGCGCGGCGTCCTGCAGCTCGGCGGCGCGCAGCGTGTTCGCGAGCAGCGTCGCGATCGTCATGGGGCCGACGCCGCCGGGGACCGGCGTGATCCACGCGGCCCGCTCTTTCGCTGCGGCGAAGTCGACGTCACCGCAGAGCTTGCCGTCGGCGCCGCGATTGATGCCGACGTCGATCACGATCGCGCCCTCCTTCACCCAGTCGCCCCGGACGAAGCCGGCCTTGCCGACGCCGGCGACGACGATGTCGCCCTGCCGGACGAGCCCCGGGAGGTCGCGCGTCTTCGAGTGGCAGATCGTGACGGTGCAGCGTTCCATCAGGAGCTCCAGCGCCATCGGGCGACCGACGATGTTCGACTGGCCGATCACGACCGCGTGGCAGCCGACGAGATCCTCGCCCGTCTCCTTGAGCAGCGTCATGCAGCCGTACGGCGTGCAGGGCCGCAGCGTCGGGCGCTTCAGCACCAGCCGCCCGATGTTGTACGGGTGGAAGCCGTCGACGTCCTTCAGCGGATCGATCCGCTCGGTCACGAGCGCGTCGTCGATGTGCTTCGGCAGCGGCAGCTGGACGAGGATACCGGTGACCGCCGGGTCGCGGTTCAGCGTGTCGATCAGCACCAGGAGCTCGTCCTGCGACGCGGTCGCGGGCAGGTCGCGCGCGAACGAGCGCATGGCGGTCGCCTCGGTCATCCTCCGCTTGTTGCGCACGTAGATCTGCGACGCGGGGTTCTCGCCGACGAGCACGACCGCGAGGCCCGGCAAGGACTTTCCGGCGGCAACGCGCGCGGCGACCTGCGCCTTGACCTCGGCCGTGAGGCGCAGGGCGCGCGCCTTGCCGTCGATGATGCGGGCCGTCATGTCTTCTCGTTGCCCGCGCGGCGCGGGGTTTGCGTGAGGTTCCGGAACTCGGCGAATTCTACCCGAACGCCTGTGCCCACGGAGCACGCCGTGGCGCTCGGACCAGTGCGGCGGGAGGCTACAATGGCCCGATGATCCCCGACGGCGTTGTCGCGGCGGTGCGCGCGCGACTTGGCGCTGCGCTCGCTCCGCCCGGCGGGCGTTTCCGGCCGCTTTGGGTTGAACGCAGAGCCGCCGGCTGGGTCGACGACGCGCGCGCTGCCCGGCTCGCGGCGATGACGGACGTGTTCGACGTCCGCGACGACGGCATCTCGTTTGTCGCGAAGCTCGACCGCGCTTCCGCCCGCAGCCTCGCGCTCGAGACCGTCGTGCGCACGCTTGCCGTCGAAGGCCTCCTCACCGCGTGGCGGAACGAGCGCTACGCGGCAGCGCCCGAATTCGCCGCGCCGCCCTGGTTCGAGCTCGAACGCGCGGCCGCGCGCTTTTTCGGGGTCCAGACCTACGCGGCGCACGTCAACGGCCTCGTGCGCGGCGACGGCGAAGCTGCGATGTGGATCGCCCGGCGCAGCCCGACGAAGGCGATCGATCCCGGCATGCTGGACAACCTCGTCGGCGGCGGCATCGCTGCCGGGCAGACGGTCGCGGCCACCGTGATCAAGGAGGCCTGGGAGGAAGCGGGCATCGCGGCGCCCGTCGCGGGGCTCGCGCGGCCGGCGGGGACCGTCCACATCTGCCGCGAGCAGCCGGACGGGCTGCAGCGCGAGACGATCTTCGTGCACGACCTGTGCCTTGCCGCCGACTTCGTACCCGCGAGCCAGGACGGCGAAGCCGTCGAGCATCGGCTCGTGCCGCTCGCGGAGGCGGCCCGGCTCATCGCCATTCGCGAGGGTCCTGACGCCGTCACCGCCGACGCCGCGCTCGTGATCCTCGACTGCCTGATGCGCCACGGCGCGCTGGCGCCCGACGCACCCGGCTACCTGGAGCTCGACGCGCTGCGACGTCCGGTTGCGAATCTGCGAACGCAGTCCTGACCCGGAAACCCCCGGCGGGCCGCCCCGGTGGCCGGCAAGCCTGCAGGCGTTCCAATGCTGCATCACAGGGAATTCCCATGCCGCACTGCAATATGACCTGCCGGCGCGGGAACGCGCGAAGCACCCCCGCCCGTGCGGCGCCGCGTCGGGTGCCGCACGGTGCCGGGGCGATCAATTGTCTTTACGGCGTCATCCGTTTCGTGTGGAATGGCGGGCGGGGAAACCCGGCGCCCGGTGCGGCCCGGGTCGGGCCGAAAGCATTGAATCCACGGTTAGAGGAGCCAACGCAATGTCCAGACCAACACTTCGTAGCCTGATCGCCTGCATCGCGGCCCTTGCGCTGGCGGCGCTGTTCGCGAGCCCGGCGCTCGCGCAGAAGACCAAGCTCACTGTCTACTCCGCGCTGGAAAACGATCAGCTCGGGCCGTACAAGCAGGCGTTCGAGGCCGCGAACCCCGACATCGAGCTCGCGTGGGTCCGCGATTCGACCGGCGTGATCACGGCGCGCATCCTCGCGGAAAAGGACAACCCCCGCGCCGACATCATCTGGGGCCTGGGCGCGTCCAGCGTCGCGCTGTTCGACTCGATGAACCTGCTGGAGCCGTACACGCCGAAGGGCTCGGATCAGGTGAAGCCGGCTTTCCGCAGCAGCAAGAATCCGATGACCTGGACCGGCATGGACGCGTGGCTTGCGGTCATGTGCTACAACACCGTCGAGGGCAGCAAGAAGAACCTGCCGAAGCCGGCGGCATGGACGGATCTCACCAATCCGGTCTACAAGGACTCGATCGTGATGCCCAACCCCGCCTCCTCGGGGACGGGGTATCAGGCGGTCTACGCGTGGATCCAGATCATGGGCGAGAAGGCGGCCTGGGAATTCATGGACAAGCTGCACCAGAACATAGCCGTCTACACGCACTCCGGTTCGGCGCCCTGCGTGCAGGCCGCGAAGGGTGAGCGCGTGATCGGCATCGGCTTCGACATGCGCGGCGCCAAGGAAAAGACCGGCGGCGCGCCGATCGACGTCATCCTCGCGAAGGAAGGCGCCCCTTGGGACATGGAAGCCACGGCGATCGTGAAGGGCACCAAGAACCTCGCCGCCGCGCAGAAGCTCGCCGACTTCGCCGTCACCAAGGCCGCGTACGAGCTCTACGGCAAGTATTACGCGATCGTCGGCTACCCGGGCATGAACCCGGCGCCGCCGAACTATCCGCCGAGCGCCGACGCCGCCATGGCCAAGATCGACCTCGCGCAAATGGGCCAGGACCGGGCGAAGATCCTCGCGGAGTGGACCAAGCGTTACGACGCCAAGTCCGCGCCGAAGTAACGCCGCCACGCCCTTCCACGCTCGCAGACGCGACGCGCCCCGTGCCTTGATGCTTCAAGGCGCGGAGCGCTCTCGCTGACATGACGGACACCGGCGCCAAGGCGGATGCCGCCCCCTACCTGCGCATCGAGCGGCTGACGAAGCAGTTCGGCGCGTTCACCGCGCTGAAGGACATCTCCCTCGACATCTTTCCGGGGGAATTCGTGTGCTTCCTGGGCCCTTCCGGCTGCGGCAAGACGACCCTGCTGCGCGCCATCGCGGGGCTCGACATCCAGACGTCGGGGCGCATCTTTCAGGCCGACCGGGAAATCTCCAACCTGCCGGCGTCGCATCGCGATTTCGGCATCGTGTTCCAGTCCTACGCGCTGTTCCCGAACCTGACCGTGGCCGCCAACGTCGGCTACGGCCTCGTAAGCCGCGGAATGCCCAAGGTCGAAATCCAGACCCGCGTGGTCGAGCTCCTGCGCCTGGTCGGGTTGCCCGAGTCCGCGCGGAAGTACCCGGCGCAGCTGTCGGGCGGCCAGCAGCAGCGCGTGGCGGTCGCGCGCGCCCTGGCGCTCTCGCCCGGCCTGCTGCTGCTCGACGAGCCGCTCTCCGCGCTCGACGCCCGCGTGCGCGCGCACCTGCGCTCGGAGATCCGTCACCTGCATCAGCGCCTGAAGGTGACCACCATCATGGTCACCCACGACCAGGAAGAGGCGTTGACGATGGCCGACCGCATCGTCGTGATGAACCAGGGCGTGATCGAGCAGGTCGGCACGCCGACCGAGGTCTACCGGAAGCCGAAGAGCGCCTTCGTCGCCGATTTCGTCGGCACCACCAACTTCCTGCCGGCGCTCGTGACCGGGCCGAGCCAGGTGCGCTTCGCCGGCGTCGAGCTCGCCTGCGAGCTCGATGTCCGCCCGGGCATCGGCCACGACGTCACTTTGGCCATCCGGCCGGAGGACGTCGTCGTGCGCAACATCGTGGCGACCACGCCCAACACCCTGTCCGCGCGCGTGCGCGACATCGAGTTCCTGGGCTCGTTCTGCCGCGTCGAGCTGATGACCGGCGGCAGCATTACGCCGATCGTCGCCGACTTCTCGATCAACGTGGTGCGCGATCTCGCGATCGACGAGGGCAAGGAAATGCGGGTCGCGTTGCCGGCCGAGCGCCTGCGGGTGTTCCCCCCGGCGCCTCACCTGCCGTGACGGCTTCGGCCACGCCTGTCGCGGCGTCGTTGCCGGTGGTCCGCCGCCGGCTCGACCGCGACGACGTGCTGATGCGGGCGGGCCTCTGCCTGCTGATCGCCTGGATGCTGGTCACGCTCGTGCTGCCGCTCTGGGCGCTGCTCTCCAAGAGCTTCCAGAACCAGAACGGCGAGTTCGTCGGGCTCGCCAACTACACCCGCTATTTTTCGACGCCGGCGCTGTTCGACTCGGTGTGGAACAGCCTGTTCGTCGCGGTCGTTTCCACGGTGATCGTGCTGCCGCTGGCATTCGTCTACGCCTATGCGCTGCAACGAAGCTGCATGCGCTGGAAGGGGCTGTTCCAGGCACTGGCGCTGATTCCGATCCTCGCGCCTTCGCTGCTGCCGGCGATATCGCTCATCTATCTCTTCGGCAACCAGGGCGTTCTCAAGGACCTGCTGTTCGGCGGCTCGATCTACGGCGCCGGCGGCATCGTGGTCGCGCAGGTCTTCTATTGCTTCCCCCATGCCTTGATGATCCTGGTCGCCGCGCTGTCGATGGCCGACGCGCGGCTGTACGAGGCGGCGGACGCGCTCGGCGCCTCGAAGACGCGGGTGTTCTTCACTGTGACGCTGCCCGGCGCCAAGTACGGCGTGATCAGCGCGGGTTTCGTCATCTTCACCCTCGTCATCACCGATTTCGGCATCGCCAAAGTCATCGGGGGCCGGTTTAACGTGCTCGCCACCGACATCTTCAAGCAGGTGATCGGCCAGCAGAACTTCGAGATGGGGGCGGTGGTCGGCTTCGTCCTGCTGATCCCCGCCGTGGTCGCCTTCGCCGCCAACCGCATCACCGAGCGCCGGCAGGTGGCGCTGGTGTCGGCGCGCGCCGTACCGTTCGAGCCCAGGCGCTCGGCGCGCCGCGACTGGCTGCTCTTTGCGTTCTGCGCCGTCGTCGGCGGCACGATCCTCGGCATCCTGGCGATGTCGGCCTGGGCGTCGTTCGTCACCCGGTGGCCCTACAATCTCGCGCTCACCCTCACGAACTACGCGTTCGGCGATTTCGACACCAACGGCTGGAGCGCGTACTGGAATTCGGTGGAGCTCGCGACCTGGACGGCCGTCATCGGCACCGTCGTCGTCTTCCTCGGCGCGTATCTGCTGGAGAAGACGCGCGGCTTTGTCTGGGGACGGGGCGTCGCCCAGTTCATGGCCATGCTGCCGATGGCGGTCCCGGGGCTCGTGCTGGGCCTGGCCTATATCTTCTTCTTCAATGCGCGAAGCAATCCGCTGGGGTTCATCTACGCGACGATGATCATCCTGGTCGTCAACTCGATCACGCACTTCTACACGGTCAGCCACCTCACCGCCACCACCGCGCTGAAGCAGCTGGACAGCGAATTCGAGGCGGTGTCGGCGTCGCTGAAGGTGTCGCTGCTGCGCACGATGATGCGGGTGACCGTCCCGGTCTGCCTGCCGGCGGTGCTGGACGTCAGCATTTATCTGTTCGTCAACGCGATGACCACGGTGTCGGCGGTGATCTTCCTCTATTCGACCGACACCAAGCTCGCGGCCGTCACGATCATCAACATGGACGAGTCCGGGTTCACCGCGGCGGCGGCCGCGATGGCCATGACCATCGTGGCGACATCGGCGGCCGTCAAGATCGCCCATGTCTTCCTGACGCGCCGGCTCGAACGCACGACGCAGGCGTGGCGCCGGCGCTGAGGCGCCCGCGGGCGACGCCCACTTCCCCCTACGCCGCCTCGGCCCCCTGGTCCGGGCGGTGCCGTACAGAAGTCGGCGCGCCGGCCTCGTGGCGGCGTTGCGCGGCGGCTCCGAGACCCTGCTTGCGGCTCACGCCGCGGCGCGGGCGGCTTGCGCCGGGCCCACCTGGCGGATCCCCATCTCGCGCAGCGTGTCGCGCACCGCGTTCACCGCCTGCCGCATCTCGTCGGGGCCGATCGCGCCGATGCAGCCGACGCGAAAAGTCTCGACCTGCGTCAGCTTTCCCGGGTAGAGAATGAAGCCCCTGTCGCGGACCCGCGCGTAGAAGTCCTTGAACGTGTACGCGGAGTCCGGCGGCGCGTGGAAGGTCAGGATGATGGGCGCCTGGATCTCCGGCCGCAGGAAGAGCCTGAACCCCATCTCGCCCAGGCCCGCGATCAGCGTCTCGCAGTTCTTGGTGTAGCGGGCGAGCCGGGCCGGCTGGCCGCCCTCGGCGATCAGCTGGTCGAGCGCGGCGTTGAACGCGACGACGACGTGCGTCGGCGGCGTATAGCGCCACTGCGTCGTCTTCTCCATGTGCGTCCATTGATCGTGCAGGTCCAGCGCCAGCGACGTCGAGTTGCCCGCGCACCCCTCGAGCACGCTGCGGCGCACTAGCACGAAGCCCATGCCCGGGGGCCCCTCGACGCATTTGCCGGAAGCCGCGATCAGCGCGTCGAACGGCGTCGTGCGGGCATCGATGCCGATGGCCGCGAACGAGCTCATGGCGTCCACGATCAGGCTCCGGCCGTGCCGCGCGACAACGGCGGCGATCTCGGGGAGCGGGTTGAGGATGCCGGTCGAGGTCTCGCAGTGGATGAGGCCGACGTGGGTGATCGACGCGTCGGCTTTGAGGAGACGGTCCACGTCCTGCGGAGTCGTCGGCACGTCCTCGGCAGTCTCGAACGTCGACAGCCGGCGGCCCATCATCTGCGTGAGCTTCGCGAGCCGGGAGCCATAGGCCCCGTTGATCAGCACCAGCACGTGGCCATCGCGCGGAACCAGCGTGTTGACCGCAGCCTCGACGGAGAACGTGCCGCTGCCCTGCAGCGGGACGCAGACGTGGGTGTCGTGGCCGTGGACGATGTCGAGCAGCTTGCGCCGCACCTCGCCGGTCACGGCGTTGAAGGCGGTGTCCCACGATCCCCAGTCGCGCAGCATCGCCGCCTTCGTGGCGAGCGACGTCGTGATGGGGCCCGGCGTCAGCAGGATCGGATCGCGCGAGAAGAGGCTCATCGGATTCTCCGTTAGGCGGCGCGGCTCGCGAAAGTCGCGGCGGGCGCCGAGGGCATTCGAACCGGCCCGGGCGGGCGTCTTTTGCAGATTGTTGACAATCTACACCAATCCGGGTCCAATGGGCAAGATGCTGAAAGCGATTTCCACCGGCGGCAACGGCGGCGCGGGCCGCGCGCCCAGGACGCGGCGAGCCGCGAGCCCCGCCGTACCGGGCGCCGACGCCATCGCACTCGTCCAGTCGAGCTCGCTGCCGATGCTCGTGCAGAAGGAGCTCGAGCGGATCATCCTCGCCGGCGACCTCCCCGCCGGCAGCAAGCTCAACGAAGCGGCGATCGCCGACCGCCTGGGTGTCTCGCGCGGACCCGTGCGCGAGGCGTTCCGCGCGCTCGAGGAATCCGGCCTCGTGCGGCTCGAGAAGAATCGTGGCGTCTTCGTGCGCCGGATCCCGGTCGAGGAAGCCGACGAGATCTACGAGCTGCGCGCGGTGCTCGACGAGTTCGTCGGGCGCCGGCTGGCCCAGACGGCCACGCCCGAGCGGATGCGCGAGCTCCATTCGCGCATCGACCGCATGGAGAAGGCGGCCGCCCGGGGCAACGTCGACGCGTATCTCGCCGCCAACGTCGATTTTCACGACCGCATGGTCGAGCTCGCCGGCAATGCCAAGCTGCTTTCGATGTACCGCCGGCTCGTCAACGAGCTGCATCTCTTCCGGCATGCGACGCTCGCGCAGGGCGGCGCCCTTCCCGTCTCGACGCGCGAGCACCGCGAGATCGTCGACCGGATCGCCGCCGGCCCGCCGGCCGCCGCCGGCCGCGCGATGTACGACCACGTCATGGCGAGCCGCGAGCGCATGCACCGCGCCCGGATTGCTGCAACTGCGGCGGCACCGGCGTCGCGTCAATCCGCGAGGAAATCGCGTTGAGCCCCGCGTCCGTCACCGTCAACGGTCGCGCGTACCGCTGGCCGCGGCGGCCCGTGGTCGTCGTCTGCGTCGACGGCTGCGAGCCCGAGTACATCAATCAGGCGATCGGCACCGGCCGCGCGCCGTTCCTGGCCGGGCTGCGCGAGACGGGCACCTGCCTCACCGCCGACTGCGTCGTCCCGTCGTTCACGAATCCGAACAACCTGTCGATCGTCACCGGCGCGCCGCCGGCAGTGCACGGCATCTGCGGCAATTACTTCTGGGATCGCGACGCGGGCGCCGAAGTCATGATGAACGACCCGAAATATCTCCGGGCCGGCACGATCCTGGCTTCGCTGGCCGACGCCGGCGCCAGAGTCGCCGTCGTCACGGCCAAGGACAAGCTGCGCGCGCTGCTCGGGCACAAGATGGCCGGCATCTGCTTCTCGTCCGAAAAGGCCGCGGAGGCGACGGTTTCCGGAAACGGCATCGACGGCGTGCCGGCCTTGGTCGGCATGCCCGTGCCCCCGGTTTACAGCGCGGAGCTCTCCGAATTCGTGTTCGCCGCGGGCGTGAAGCTGTTGGAACAGCGACGGCCGGACGTCATGTACCTGTCGACGACCGACTACGTCCAGCACAAGGCCGCGCCGGGCGTCGGCGCCGCGAACGATTTCTACGCGATGATGGACCGCTATCTGGCGCAGCTCGACGCGTTGGGCGCGATGGTCGTGCTGACCGCCGACCACGGCATGAACGCCAAGACCGACGCTTTCGGCCGCCCCAACATCGTCTTCCTGCAGGACATCCTCGACCATGCCTATCCCGCGGGCTCGACACGGGTGATCCTGCCGATCACGGACCCCTACGTCGTCCATCACGGCGCGCTGGGCTCGTTCGCGACCGTCTACCTGTCCTCCCCCGTCACCGCCGCCGACGCCGCGGCGCGGATCGCCGCGCTGCCCGGAATCGACATCGTCCTGCCGCGCAGCGAGGCCTGCGCCCGCTTCGAGCTCCCCGAGGATCGCGTGGGCGACCTCGTCGTGGTCTCCGAACGGCTCACCGTCATCGGCACGAGCCGCGACCGCCACGACCTCTCGGGCCTCGACGCGCCGCTGCGCTCGCACGGCGGCGTCTCGGAACAGCAGGTGCCGCTGATCGCCAACCGGAGGGCCGGCGCGCTGCCGGCCGGACGCCGCTGGCGCAATTTCGATGCGTTCGACCTCGCGCTCAACCACGTGCAATGAAGCGCCCGCGGCCATGAACATGATGAGCGAGCTCGCGGGGCTCAAGCATGGCGGGGTGCTGCGCGCCAGGATGCGCATCGCGGGCGAGCAGGTCGGCAACCCGCGGACCATCGACGTGCGCAACCCGTACACGAGCGAGGTCGTAGGCACCGTCCCGAAGGCCACCGTCGACGACGTCCGGCGCGCGTTCGCCGCGGCGAAAAGCTACCGGCCGACACTGACCCGCCACGACCGCTACCGTATCCTGCACCGGACGGCCGACATCATCCGCAGCCGCACCGACGCGATCTCCGACCTGATCACCGCCGAGGCCGGGATCTGCAAGAAGGATTCCCTCTACGAGGTCGGGCGCGCGTGCGACGTGTTCGTCTTCGCCGGCAACGCCGCGCTCAACGATGACGGCCAGATCTTTTCCTGCGACCTGACGCCGCACGGGAAGAAGCGCAGGGTCTACACGATGCGCGAGCCGCTGCAGGGCGCGATCGCGGCGATCACGCCGTTCAACCATCCGCTCAACCAGGTCGCGCACAAGGTCGCGCCGTCGATCGCGACGAACAATCGGATGGTGCTGAAGCCGACCGAGAAGACGCCGCTGACCGCGCTGCTACTCGCCGACGTGCTGTACGAGGCCGGGCTGCCGCCCGAGATGTTCTCGGTCGTCACTGGCGATCCGCGCGAGATCGCCGACGAGATGCTCACTAACGGCGACATGGACCTCGTCACGTTCACCGGCGGCGTGCCCATCGGGAAGTACATTGCCGCGAAGGCGGTCTACAAGCGACAGGTGCTCGAACTCGGCGGCAACGACCCGATCATCGTGATGGAGGACGCCGACCTCGCGGAGGCGGCGGACCTCGCGGCCGCCGGTTCGTACCGGAACTCCGGCCAGCGGTGCACGGCGATCAAGCGCATGCTCGTGCACGAGAAGGTGGCCGATCGCTTCGTGGAGCTACTGCTCGAGCGCACGCGGGCCTGGACCTACGGCGACCCGATGGATCCGGAGATCGACATGGGTACCGTCATCGACGAGGCGGCCGCGCTGTCATTCGAAGCGAGGGTGAACGAGGCCGTCGCGCTCGGAGCGACGCTGCTGCACGGCAACGTCCGCCGCGGCGCGCTGTACTCGCCGACGCTCCTCGACCATGTCTCCCAAGAGATGCCGCTCGTCAAGTACGAGACGTTCGGCCCGGTGTCGCCGGTGATCCGGTTCCGGGACATCGACGACGCGATCCGGATGGCGAACTCGACCGACTTCGGGCTCTCGTCGTCCGTGTGCACGAATCGCCTCGATTACGTCACGAAGCTCGTGGCCGAGCTCGCCGTCGGCACGGTCAACGTGCGCGAAGTTCCCGGCTACCGGCTCGAGCTGACGCCGTTCGGCGGCATCAAGGACTCGGGACTGGGCTACAAGGAGGGTGTGCAGGAAGCGATGAAGAGCTTCACGAACACCAAGACCTACTCGCTGCCGTGGTGATCGACCGCGCCGCGATGCCGTCGCCGCATGGCCCGACCGTGGGTCCGGCTCCCGCTGGACGGGTCGGCCGCGCAAGGGGCGCTCCGCGCCCGCCACCGCCGTGACCGAACTCCTCCCGCCGACCGATCCCGCCGCCGAAGGCGACGTCAACACCTCGCCGCTGCGCCGGGAGTTCGAGACGGCGCACGTGCACGCGGGAACTCGGTCCATGCTCGACGCCGACGCCGGGGTGTTCCTGCATCAGTCGCTGTCCACTCCCTGCTTCAACGCCCTCGCGTCCTGCGACGGCATCTGGCTCACCGACGTCGAGGGACGCCGTGTGATGGACTTCCACGGCAACAACGTCCATCAGGTGGGCTATCGCCATCCGCACGTCATGGCGGCCGTCAAGCGCCAGCTCGACACCCTGCCCTTCTCGCCGCGCCGATTCACCAATCAGGCGGCCGTCGATCTCGCGGCGAGGCTCGTCGCGCTCGCGCCGGAACCGCTGGGCAAGGTTCTGTTCGCGCCCGGCGGCACGCTCGCGATCGGCATGGCGCTGAAGCTCGCGCGCCTCGCGACCGGCCGGCACAAGACCCTGTCGCTGTGGGACAGCTTCCATGGCGCCTCGCTCGACGCCATCTCGATCGGCGGCGAAGCGGTGTTCCGCAAGAACATGGGGCCGCTCCTGCCGGGCACCGAGCACGCGCCTCCCTGCGATCCCGGCGCGTGCCGGTTCGGCTGCGGCGGCACGTGCACGGCGAAATGCGCCGAGTACCTCGACTACGTGCTGGGCAGGGAAGAGGACATCGGCGCCGTCATCATCGAGACGGTGCGCTGCACCGACGTCCAGATCCCGCCGCCCGAGTACTACCGGATCGTCCGCGACGCCTGCGACCGCCACGGCGCGCTGCTGATCCTCGACGAGGTGCCGATCTGCCTCGGCCGCACGGGCCGGATGTTCGCCTTCGAGCATTACGGCATCGTTCCGGACATGGTCGTGCTGGGCAAGGGACTCGGCGGCGCCGTGTTTCCGATGGCCGCCCTTGTCGCGCGCCGCGACCTCGACGTCGCCGCGGACCGCGCGCTCGGCCACTACACGCACGAGAAGAGCTCGGTCGGCTGTGCCGCCGCGCTCGCGACGCTCGAGGTGATCGAGAACGAGGGCCTGCTCGAGCGGTCGCGCACATTGGGCGCGCGGGCGCTCGACCGGATGCGCGACCTGCAGCGCCGCCACGCGCTCGTCGCGGACGTCCGCGGAATCGGCCTGCTGCTCGGGATCGAGCTCGCGAGGAACGGCGTCCCCGCGCGCCGCGAAGCCGAGCAGGTGATGTACCACTGCCTCGCCCACGGCCTTTCGTTCAAGGTCGGGCAGGGCAACGTGCTGACGCTTTCGCCGCCGCTCGTCATCGCGCCGTCGGACCTCGACGACGCGTTCGCGATCCTGGACGCGGCGCTGTCCGCCGTCGAGGCCGGGACCGCCTAGGCCGCTCCGTGCAGACGCTGCTCAACCTCCTCGCCGGCGTTTCACTGCTCGTCTGGGGCACGCACATCGTCCGGACGGGGATTCTGCGGCTGTACGGCAGCAGCCTGCGCCGGTTCCTGCGCGCGAGCGTGGCGAGGCCGCTCCATGCGTTCGTCGCCGGGGTCGGCATCACCGCGCTCATCCAGAGCAGTACGGCGACGGCGCTGATCGTCGCGGCCTTCGCCGGCCAGGGGCTGATCGGCACCGCGCAGGCACTGGCGGTGATGCTCGGCGCCGACGTAGGCACTTCGCTCGTCACGGTCGTGCTGTCGTTCGACCTGTCGTGGCTCGCTCCGCTGCTGATCTTCGCCGGTGTCGTGCTTTTCCTAACCCGGCAGGCGACTCCCATCGGCCGGTTCGGCCGCGTCCTGATCGGCCTCGGCCTCATCATCTTCGCGCTGCAGTGGATTGCGGTGGCGGCGAAACCGGTCGTGCAGGCGGCCGGCGTCAAGGTCATCTTCGCATCGCTCACCGGCGACCTGTTGCTCGACATGCTCTTCGCGGCCACGCTCACCGTGCTTTGCTACTCGAGCCTCGCCGTCGTGCTGCTGGTTGCAACGCTCGCGTCGCTGAAGGTGATCGGATTGCCGGTCGCGCTCGGGCTCGTGCTTGGCGCGAATCTCGGCAGCGGCATCCTCGGCATGCTGTCGACGCTCAACTCGCCGCCGGAGGCGCGGCGCGTCACCCTCGGCAATTTCCTGTTCAAGCTGATCGGCGTCGTGATGGTCGGACCGCTGCTGCAGCTGGCCGAGGCGCCGATCGAGGCGCTTGCACTGGGGGCGGCGCAGCAGGTCGTGCTGTTCCACCTGGCATTCAACATCGCGCTGGCCGTTGCGTTCATCTTCTTCACGGCGCCGATCGCGCGCGTCGCCGAGCGCCTGCTCCCGGCAAAGCCGGCCATCGACGATCCGGCGAAGCCACGGCACCTCGATCCATCGGCGCTCGCCACGCCGTCGCTAGCGATCTCCTGCGCCGCCCGCGAGGCGCTGCGCATCGGCGACGTGATCGAGCAGATGCTGAACGGCATGATGACGGTGCTCAACAACAACGACCGGGCCCTTGCCGAGCGGCTGCGCAAGATGGACGACGTCGTCGACGAGCTCTACACGGCGGTCAAGCTCTACCTCACGCAGATCTCGCGCGAGGCGCTGGAGGAAAGCGAGGGCCGGCGCTGGGCCGACATCGTCTCGTTCACGATCAACATGGAGCAGGTCGGCGACATCATCGAGCGGATCATCATCGACATCGAGGACAAGAAGATCGACAAGGGCCGCAATTTCTCGGAG
>Ga0209048_10000431_pt1 | contig 45231 bp, 34 predicted proteins | sample FrelakmetCRP12CR_FD_187146 | JGI IMG/M metagenome (GOLD analysis project Ga0209048, IMG submission 187146) | Freshwater lake sediment microbial communities from the University of Notre Dame, USA, for methane emissions studies - CRP12 CR (SPAdes)... | ecosystem: Environmental > Aquatic >...
AGCGCGGGGGGCGCTCGGCCGCGAGGTCGCGCAGCCGCCGACGATCAAGGCCAAACCCGCGATCAGCACGACTCGACGCACCGGTTCCTCAGCTCATGATTGAGACGCAGCCGCTTGCGGCGGGGGCGAGCGTCGTCGCCAACGCGGCGCCGGCGATGCCGGCGTCGGCACGCAGCGCTCCCACGCACAGCCGCGCCTGACAGCGAAGTTTGGCCATGAATTTCTCGGACTCGTCGGTAATGCCGCCGCACAAGACGATGAGATCCGGCCACAGCAGCAAGTGCATCTCGTGGAGCACGAGATTGAGCTCCTCCGTCCAAGCATCCCAGCTCAGGTTCTGCTCCACTTTGATGCGGCCGGCGGCGCGCAGCTCGGCCTCGCTGCCGCGCACCTCGAGGTGGCCCAATTCGGTGTTCGGCACCAGGTGGCCGTCGATGAACAGCGCGCTGCCGATGCCGGTGCCGAGGGTTAGCAGCAGCACGGTGCCGGGCACCCCGCGCGCCGCGCCGTAGTGCATTTCGGCAATGCCCGCGGCATCGGCGTCGTTGACCGCCACGACCTCGCGGCGCAAGTGCGCGGCGGCGATCTTCGCCAGCGGCACCCCGATCCAGTCCTTGTTGATATGGGCCGCGGTGCGCACCGTGCCCCCCAGGATGACGCTCGGAAACGCGAGCCCCACCGGATGCGTGCCGGGCACGTTCGCGACCACCGAGTAGAGCGCCCGGAGCAGCGTATCGACGGAGGCTTGAGCCGGCGTCGGCGCGCTGAAGCGCTGGCTCGCAAATTTGCCGCTTTCGAGATCGACCAGCGCGCCCTTGATCGACGAGCCGCCGACATCGATGCCGATGGCGAGTTTCGGAGAAGTCAACATATGCTCCGTCATGGTGAGTTTGCCCGCCCGCGGCCGGCCAACGACCCTATAATAACGCGTAACATGAATGACATTGACAAGCTGAGCACGGCACGCACCAACTCCGCCCTTCAGCCCGGGATGCTGCGGGCGGCGCTGCTCGACCGTCTGACGCGCGCCATGGGCAAGAATCCGGATCATGCCACGGCGCGCGACATCTACGATGCGCTGTCGATCGCGGTGCGCGAGGAGTTGTCGCTGCGCTGGCTCGCGACGCAGCGCCGCGTGGCGAATGCGCACGTCAAGCGCGTGTGCTACCTGTCGGTCGAGTACCTGCCCGGGCGTTCGCTGTTGAACGCCTTGTACTCGCTGGACGAGGACCTGGTGCACGAGGCGCGCGTCACCCTGCGCGGCATGGGGCACGAACTCGACGACATTGCCGCCCAGGAGGTCGACCCGGGTCTCGGCAACGGCGGACTGGGGCGCCTGGCCGCATGCTTCCTGGATTCCCTGGCCACGCTCCAGTACCCGGCCATCGGCTACGGCATTCGCTACGACTACGGCATTTTTACCCAGGTCGTGGGCGGCGACGGCGGGCAGCGCGAGATCGCCAGCACCTGGCTGCGGTTGCGCAATGTCTGGGAGACCCCGCGCGGCAACGTGCGCTTCGTCGTGCACTTCGGCGGCCGCAGCGAGGCGCCGCCGGGCGCGCAGGTGGGGGAACCGCATCGCTGGGTCGACACCGAGGATGTTTACGCCATCGGCTTCGATCAGCTGATTCCGGGCAACCGCAGCCCCACCGTCAATCACCTGCGGCTGTGGTCCGGACGCGCCATTACGCCGTTCCACGTTGAGGCGTTCAATGCGGGCAACTACGCGACTGCCGTGCGCGAGCAAATCGACGCCAAAAATCTGTCCCGGGTCCTGTACCCGGACGATTCCACGCCGCAGGGCAAGGAGCTGCGCCTCAAGCAGCAGTTCTTCTTCGTCAGCGCCAGCCTCCAGGACATGCTGGCGATGCACTTGAGCGAGGGGCGCACGCTCGCCTCGCTGCCCGATGCGATCGCCATACAATTGAACGATACCCACCCGGCGTTGGCGGTCCCCGAAATGATGCGGTTGCTGATCGACGAACACGGGTTGACCTGGGCCGAGAGCTGGCAGATCACCACCGGCGTATTCGCCTACACCAATCACACCTTGTTGCCCGAGGCCCTCGAAACTTGGTCGGTGGGGCTGTTCGAGCGGCTGCTGCCGCGGCATCTCGAAATCATCTACTTGATCAACCGCGATTTTCTGCAGTCGGTGGCAGTGAGCTACCCGAACGATCCGGACCGGGAACGGCGTCTGTCCATCATCTCCGAGCATAGCGAACGCCGGGTGAACATGGCGCACCTGGCGGTCATCGGCAGCCGCCGCGTCAACGGCGTGGCGCAGCTGCACTCCGAACTGATGCGCAAGAGCGTTTTCGCGGGTTTTGCCGAGATGTATCCGGACCGGTTCATCAACGTGACCAACGGCATTGCGGTGCGCCGCTGGCTGAAGCAGTCAAACCCCGGCCTCGCGGCGCTGCTGACGCAACGCCTGGGGCATGCGTGGGAGAACGACCTGGAGGAACTCGGCCGATTGATCGGCGCCGCGGACGAGCCGGAGTTCCGCCGGCATTTTCGCGCGATCAAGCGCACCAACAAGCAGCGGCTGGCGGATGAGGTGATGCGCCGCACCGGCGTCGAAATCAGCATCGACTCGATGTTCGACGTGCAGGTGAAAAGGATCCATGAGTACAAGCGCCAATTGCTGAATTTGCTGTACGTGGTGATGCGCTACCGGCGCCTGCGCGAAAATCCGGCAGCGAACCTGGTGCCCCGCTCCGTGATCTTCGCCGGCAAGGCCGCGCCGGGGTATGCGATGGCCAAGGCCATCATCAAGCTGATCAACAATGTGGCGCGAACCATCAATTCGGATCAGATCGTACGCGACAAGCTGAGGGTCGCCTTCCTGCCGGATTACGACGTGTCGCTCGCGCAAAAAATCATGCCGGCGGCCGATCTGTCGCAGCAGATCTCCACTGCGGGCATGGAGGCTTCCGGGACGGGAAACATGAAGCTCGCCCTCAACGGCGCGCTCACCATCGGCACGCTGGACGGCGCCAATATCGAGATCCGCGAACACGTGGGAGCCGAGAATCTGTTCATTTTCGGGCTCACCGCGGACGAGGTGGCGGCGAGGCGCGCCGCCGGCTACCAGCCCTGGCGGGTGCTCGATGAAAATCCCGAATTGCAGGCAACGCTCGATATGATCGATTCCGGCTTCTTCTCGCCGGCTCGCTCCGACGATGCGAAGCCGGTGGTGCAGCGGCTTCTCAGCTACGGCGAGCCGTTCCTGGTGCTTGCCGATTTCGCCGCCTACGCGGCCGCGCAGGATCAAGTGGATGCCTTGTACAACGACGAGGATCAATGGAGCCGTAAAGCGGCCATAAACTGCCTCAACATGGGTTATTTCTCGAGCGATCGCAGCATTCGCGAATACGCGGACCGCGTTTGGAACATCAGGCCGGTCCTTTGAGCGACTCACTGATTACCGATTTCGATCTCCATCTGTTCGGCGAGGGCAACCACCAGCGCATCTACGACAAGCTCGGTGCTCATCCAACGCGCCAGGGCGCGGCGCAGGGCACGCGTTTCGCGGTGTGGGCGCCCAACGCCGAGCGCGTCAGCGTCGTGGGGCCGTTCAATCAGTGGAACGGCGAGGTCCACGTAATGCAACCGCGCGGCTCCTCGGGCGTGTGGGAGCTGTTCGTTGCGCATCTCGGGGTCGGCACGGAATACAAGTACGAGATTCGGGGCCGCGATGGGCGCCTTCACCTCAAGGCCGACCCGTACGGTTTCGCCATGAAGCTGCGCCCGCAAAACAGCTCGCTGGTGGCCTCGCTCGACGATCACGCCTGGGGCGACGGCGATTGGATGGCGATGCGCGGCCGTGAGGATCCGCGACGCAGGCCGTTAAACGTCTACGAGGTGCATTTGGGTTCGTGGCGGCGGCCGTGGCACGCGCGGCAACCGCCGTTCATGAACTGGCTCGAGGCGGTGGAGCAGCTCATTCCGTATGTGAAGGACATGGGCTACACGCATCTGGAATTGATGGGAGTGGCCGAACATCCGCTCGACGCATCGTGGGGATATCAAGTGGTCGGCTACTACGCGGTGACCTCGCGCTACGGCGCGCCGCGCGAATTCATGCAATTCGTGGATTGCTGTCACCAGGCCGGTCTCGGCGTGATCCTCGACTGGGTGCCCGCGCATTTCCCCTGCGACGATCACGGACTCATGCAATTCGACGGAACGGCGCTCTACGAGCATGCGGATTCGCGCCTGGGCGAGCACCACGAATGGGGCACCAAGGTGTTCAACTACGGACGGCACGAGGTGCGCAATTTCCTGGTCGCCAACGCGCTGTTCTGGGCGGACCGGTACCACATCGACGGTCTGCGCGTCGACGCGGTCGCCTCCATGCTGTATCTCGATTACAGCCGCAATGCGGGCGAATGGCTGCCGAACCGCTACGGCGGCCGCGAGAATCTCGAGGCCATCGAATTTCTGCGCCAGACGAACAACGCGGTGCACCACGCATTTCCCGGCATGCTCACCATCGCGGAGGAATCCACCGCGTTCGAGGGCGTGACGCGGCCGCCCGAGCATGGCGGGCTCGGCTTCAATTTCAAATGGAACATGGGCTGGATGAACGACACCCTGCGGTACGCGGAGCTCGACCCGGTGCACCGGCAGTACAATCATCAGCTCATCACGTTCTCGTTCGTCTACGCCTGGTCGGAGAACTTCATATTGCCGATATCCCACGACGAGGTGGTGCACGGCAAACGCTCGCTGATCGGCAAGATGCCCGGCGACGAATGGCAACGACGTGCGAACTTTCGCCTGTTTTGCGCCTACATGTGCGCGCACCCTGGCAAGAAACTGCTGTTCATGGGCTCTGAATTCGGCCAGCGCCACGAATGGCGGGAGCACGAACAGCTCGATTGGCCGCAGCTGCAGGATCCGACGCATCAGGCATTGCGCGAGTGCGCGCGCGAGTTGAATCGCCTGTACCTCGCCAGCCCCCAATTGCACGGCAGCGATTGCGATCCGGACGGATTCCGATGGGTGGATTTACATAATGCCGCAGCGAGCGTGTGGGCATTCCAGCGCCGCTCCACCGGCCAGGATCCGGGCGCACCGATCCTGTGCGTGTTCAACGCAACCCCCGTGCCGCGGGACCGCTACACGCTGCGTGTTGCGGATCCGGGGGAATACAGCAAAATATTCGATTCGGATGCGGCTTGCTTCGGCGGCTCCGGATTCAACAACCAACAGCGGGTGCACACGGTGCCTGAGTCCTTGCATGACAATATTCACACGCTGACGATCGACTTGCCGCCGCTCGGCGCGATGTTCTTACTCGGATCTTGAACATAGCAAGGTCAATTCAAGCCGGTTCGCCGCAACCGCTGGGCGCGACCTTGACCAAGGCCGGCGTCAATTTCGCGGTGTTTTCGAGCCACGCGACGCGTATCGAATTGTGCCTGTACGATTCGGCGACCGGCGCCGAATCGGCACGCTACGAATTGTCGGCGCGCACCGGCAACGTTTGGCACGGCCGGCTGTCGCCGCGCCGCGCGGGCGCGGGAACCCTGTATGCCTTTTGCGCGAACGGCCCGAATGAGCCGCAGAACGGCCAGCGCTTCGATCCGGCGGTCGCGTTGATCGACCCTTACGCGCGCCGGCTGTCGGCGGCACTGCCTCTGCGCTCGCGCATTATCGATCCGGATTTCGACTGGCAGGGCGACCGGCCGCCGGCGACGCCGTGGCGCGATACCGTGATCTACGAACTGCACGTGAAGGGATTCACCCGCCTGCATCCGGCGGTGCCGGATGGATGGCGGGGCAGGTATCTGGGGCTCACAGTGCCGCCGGTGATCGAGCACTTGAAATCCATCGGCGTGACCGCGGTCGAGTTGCTGCCCTGCCAATCCTTCGTGAGCGAGCCGTTCCTGCTCGACCGGGGCCTGAAGAATTACTGGGGCTACAACCCGATCGCGTGGTTCTCGCCGGCCAACGAGTATGCGGTGGAGGATGCCGTGGTCGAATTCAAGACCATGGTCAAGGCGCTGCATCAGGCCGGCATCGAGGTCATTCTCGACGTGGTGTTCAACCATACCGCCGAGGGCAACGAATCCGGGCCGGTGTTGAGCTTCAAAGGGCTCGACAATTCGGCCTTCTACCGGCTCATGCACGACAGACGCTACTACGAGAATCTCACCGGTTGCGGCAATACCGTCAATTGCGAGCACCCGCAGGTGCGCGGGTTGATCATCGACTGCCTGAAATACTGGGTCGAGGAGATGCACATCGACGGCTTCCGCTTCGATCTGGCGACGGTGTTGGCGCGCGACGCCTCGGGCTTCAATGCGGAATCGGCGTTCTTCACGGTGCTGCGCAACGAACCATCGCTCGCCTACATCAAGTTGATCGCCGAGCCCTGGGACGTCGGATTGGGCGGCTACCAGCTCGGCAGATTCCCGGCCGGCTGGTCGGAATGGAACGACCGATATCGCGATGCCGTGCGCGCATTTTGGCGCGGCGAGAGCGGTAAGATCGGGGAATTCGCCGAACGGATCGCCGGGTCGAGCGACATCTTTCGCCACGGCGGGCGCAAGCCGACCGCCGGCATCAATTTCGTGACCGCACACGATGGCTTCACATTGAATGACCTGGTCTCCTACGCCGAGCGCCACAATCAGGCCAACGGCGAAAATAACGCCGACGGCCATCACCACAATTTGAGCTGGAATGGCGGGATCGAGGGACCCGCCGAGGATGCCGCCGTATGCGCGTTGCGCAAACGACAGATGCAGAGTGTGCTGGCGACTCTGTATCTCTCGCAGGGCGTGCCGATGCTGCAGGGCGGCGACGAATTCGGCCGCACGCAGCAGGGCAACAACAACGCGTACTGCCAGGACAACGAGATCACCTGGGTCGATTGGCGGCGGTGCGAGGAAAATCGGGATTTGCTCGATTTCGTGCGGCTGCTGGCGGATTTGCGCCGCCGGCACGCCGAGTTTCGGCGCGACACCTTTCTCAAGGGAGCCGTCTCGCGCGCCGGGGTCAAAGACGTGACCTGGCTGCATGCGCGCGGCTCGGAAATGACGCCGGACGATTGGCAGGATGCGGCTTTGCGCTGCTTCGGCGCGTGGTTCGGCAAACGCAGCGATTCGGCGGCGCGATTGTTGCTGCTGTTCAACGCCGGCGAAGCCGAGCAGCGGTTTATTTTGCCGCCCGGCGGCGGCAAGGGGTGGATCTGCCGATTCGATACGGCCGGCGGCACTCCCCAGGGGCAGGGACCCGGAGCGGGGCTCTTCCATCCGCTCGCCGCGAGCAGCGTTGCATTGCTGGAGTGCTGAGATCTTGGACGCGTCGTTGATCGAAAGGCTCGCCCGGCTGCGTGGTATCGGCGAGGCCTATCACGATTACCGGGGCGAACTTCGCCACTTCACGCTCGAAACCAAGGCCGGCATCCTGCGCGCCATGGGCTGCGCCCCGGAAGATTCCGCGGCGCTCGCGGCAGAGATCGGCCGATTGGAGGGCGAGAGGCAGCGAAGGTTTCTGCCATCCGTCGCCGCGGTACACGGCCAGCGCGCCCTGCTCGATTTGAACATTGCGGCGCGCGATTTTGGCGCGAGCCTCAAGTGGACGCTGGTCACGGAGCACGGGGAGCGGCGCAGCGGCCATCTGTCGAGCGCCGATTGCGCGGAAACATGGCGCGGCGAAGTCGAAGGCTCCTGGATCACGCGCCGCCGCTTCGAATTGCCGCTCGACCTGGCCGCCGGATATCACGAACTGGAGGTGTCGATCGCGGGCGGGCCCGCCGCGCGGTGTCTGCTGATCGCATCGCCCCCCGAGTGCCATGAGCCGGCCGCGATACGCGAGGGAAGGCGCCTGTGGGGCGTTGCGGTGCAGCTGTACGCGGTGCGGTCCGGCGAGAATTGGGGTATCGGGGATTTCAGCGATCTTAAGATCCTGGTTCGCTGGCTCGGCGCGCGCGGTGCGGGGTTCGTCGGTTTGAATCCCCTGCACGCGCTCGCGCCGGCGGACCCCGAGAGGGCGAGCCCTTACAGCGCGTCGAACCGGCATTTCCTCAATGTGCTGTACATCTCGGTGACCGCGGTGCCGGAGTTTGGCGCCTGCGCCGCCGCATGCGCGCGAGTCGCCGATGAGCAATTCGCGCGCCGATTGAGCGAACTGCGTGCCTCGCCGCAGGTCGACTATCGGGGAGTCGCCGAGGCCAAATTCGAGGTCCTCGAGCTTTTGCACCGCGATTTTCGCGAGCGGCACCTGGCACGCGGCACCGCCCGCGCCGCCGCTTTTCGCGAGTTTGTGGAAACGGGCGGCTCGCGGCTGCACATGCACGCGCGTTTCGACGCGCTCGACCGACATTTTCGGACGACGCGCAACACGGCGTCCGGGTGGTTGAGCTGGCCTGCCGAATACCGCGACGCGGCCGGACCCGAGGTTCGGCGCTTCGCGCAGGAGCACCCGCTGCGGATCGAATTTCACCTCTACACGCAGTGGCTGGCGCACCAGCAGCTCGCCGCTGCCCAGGCTTTGGCCCGTGAGCTCGGCATGCCGGTCGGGCTGTACGGCGACTACGCGGTCGGCGCGCATCCGTCCGGATCCGAGACTTGGGCGGATCAGCGCGTTTTTCGCATGGGCGCCGAAATTGGCGCGCCGCCGGATCCGCTCGCACTCAAGGGGCAGGGATGGGGGATTCCGCCGCCGGACCCGCTGGCCATGGAAAGCGAGCAATTGCAGGGGTTCGTCGGGCTGATCCGCAACAACATGCGCTATTACGGCGCGCTGCGATTGGATCATGTGATGTCGCTGTTCCGCCTGTGGTGGGTGCCGGCTGGATCATCGCCCACCGAAGGCGCGTATGTTCATTATCCGCTGCACTCGTTGTTAACGGCATTGGCGCTGGAGAGTTCGCGCGGCGGCTGCATGGTCGTCGGCGAGGATTTGGGCGTCGTGCCGGATGAAGTGCGGCATGCCATGCCCGAATTCGGGCTCTACCATTACAAAGTGCTGTTATTCGAAAAGCAGGATGGCCGATTCCGTCGTCCCGACGAATTCGTGCGCCGAGCGCTCGCCACCGCAACCACTCACGACATGCCGACCTTGCGCGGATTCTGGGAGGGGCGCGACATCGAGCTGCGGCGGCGTCTGCAGCTGTACCCGAATATCGAGATGGCCAACGAAGTCGAGAGTGAACGAGAGCACGATCGCGCGGCGTTGCTCGCCGCGCTGCGGGACCAGGGGCTTGCGCCCGGCGCCGCGGACTCAGCCGCACAGCCGTTTACCCCCGAACTCGCGCACGCGCTGCACGCGTATCTGGCGCGTTCCAAGGCCGCGCTGGTTGCGCTGCAGATCGATGACCTGTTGGGAATGGAGGATCCGGTCAACGTGCCCGGCACGCATCTCGAGTACCCGAACTGGCGGCGCAAGTTGAGTGCGGATCTGGAGGACATGATCAAGCGCGCGGACTTCGACCGTTATTTTGCCGAGATCAACCGGGCTCGAGACTAGCGCCGTCGCCGCACGAGCGCTGGGCCCGGGCGGCCCAAACCCATATTCCGGCCGAGACCAGGATCGCCAGCGGCACGATCTTGACCGCCTGCGCCAGCGAATAGACGTCCGACAGTTTGCCGATCAGCCAGGGCGAGGGGACATCCCCCAAGAAGTGAATCGCGAACACGCCGAGCGCGTTGGCCGACGCCCTCTCGGTGGGCCGGACCAAATTCACGATCGAGGCGTTGATTGGTCCCGTCGACAGGAACATGCATAACTGCGCGACGATCATGCACGCGAGGTAGAGCGAGGTTGACCCAGTGGTCAAGGCCCACCAGGCGAAAGGCGCGGCGATCAAGGTCGCCATCGCAGAAATCCACAGATGCGCCTGCTTCGAACGCCGGGCGCAATAGTCTCCGAGCCAGCCGCCGACGAAGGTGCCGATGAAGCCGGTGATCACGACGATTGCGCCAAAACTTACCGTGGCCTGGCTGCGCGGCATGCCGCGCACCCGCTCGAGAAACGCGGGCATCCAAAACGCGAGTCCGCCCAGTGCGAACGTGTAGGCGGCATAACCCAGTATGGTGAGCACGTACGGCTTGTTGCGCAGCAATTTCAGATAAGTCGCCGCGGGTGCCGATCTCGATTGCGCGCCAACCGCAGGTGCGGCGCCGGGGTCTGCCTGGGGGTCCTGGCTGCCTCGCGCCGGATCGCGCAATCCGAGGCACAGCGCCGCAAGAATGAGACCCGGCCCCCCCGCGACAAAGAACGCCATGCGCCATCCGAAATGCACATCGATCAAACCGCCGATTACGTAGCCGAGTGCCGAACCGACCGGGATGGCGCAGAAGAAGATCGCCATGACCCGGCCGCGCTGCCCGCGCGGAAAATAGTCGGCGAGCAGACTCGGTACGATCGTGACGTAGGCGGCCTCGCCGACGCCGACCGATGCGCGGGCCGCGAACAATGTCGCGAAGCCGCCGGCAAAGCCGGATAACACCGTCGCCGCGCTCCAGCACGCGACCGCGAAGGCGATCAACCGCGGCCGGGAATGGCGGTCGCCCAGCGAGCCGAAGACCGGCGCGGTCAGCGTGAACACGATCAAGAATCCCGACATCAGCGAGCCCAGATTGGCGTCCGACAGCGCGAGTTCGGAGTGCTTCAGGCTCTCGACCAATGCGGATATCACATAGCGGTCGAGATAGTTGAGAAGATTGATTAGCGAAAGGATGGCGAGCCCGATACGCGCGGACTCGATCCAGGCTCTTTGAGGCGAATTTGCCATGTGTCCGCATCTTAACAATGCGTGCCGCGAATAGGGTCTATTTGCGGACGAGCGATCGCCGGTTCGCGTTTCGCCAAAGGCAGAGTAAGATCGAATCATCCCTATTGCTCGAGGAGAGTTAAGTTGGCCCAACCGAATTACCGTCAGGCGAAGAAGCAAAAAGAGGCCGCTCGAAAAGCTCGTCAGGACGCGAAACAGCAGCGGCGGAATTCGGTTCCGGGGGCTGCCGATACCCCTGCGGATCCGGCGCCGGCGAAGCAGGTGCCTTGACGCGAGCCCTAGGAGCGAGGGTCTGGCCGTCTCGATTGGCGCGCAGTCGCCAGCCGGCGACGCCGGCCTTCGATTCTCGGGTTGCTTCACAGATCTTTGCCCGGGCCACCCTTCTATTGCGGTTAAAATAGCTCGACAATGTTTTGCCTGGCGAGAGGTCGAGCGTTCTCATGAAACCCTGTTTCCCCCGGGTTGTGCGCGCGCCATCCACGGTTTGGAGCCGCTGGATGCCGGTGCCGTTCGGCGCGCTTTTGCTGGCCGCATTGGCCGCGTGCAACGGCACCGCCGTGGTCACGCTGACATCGACGCCCTCGACGGACGTGTTTTTGACCTATCGGGTCGGGCTCACCTCGATTCAACTGCAGAAGGCCAACGGCCGCACCACATCCTCGGTCCTGCCCGCGGGCACCACGGTCGATCTGTCGAAATTGGTGACCTTGAGCGAAGTGCTGGGCGCCGTGGTGCTGCCCGGAGGGAATTATTCACAGGCCGTAGTCACCTTGGATTACAGCTCCGCGCAGATCGTGTTCGACGACGGCAGCATCAACGGCATTGCGCTCACGCCCTTGGCGGCGAGCGGACGGGCGTTGGGCCAGGTCACTCTCACCTTGGATCTCGATCCGGGCGATCAGCTGAACATTTCGCGCCACAATACGACGCGCCTGAGCCTTGATTTCAATTTGGCGGCGTCGAACGTGGTCAACTTGGCTCAAAGGACCGTGACCGTCACCCCGCTGATGGCGGCGAGCGCGAGTCCGATCGACACCAAGACGGTTCGCATCCGCGGTCCGCTTGCCGGGGTCAATACCGCCAATAGCACGTTCACCACCGGCATCGTTCCCTTCGATTTTCCGACCGTCGAGGCGGGGCAGCTGGGCATCGCGCCGAGTACGGTGACCACCTATGAAATCAACGGCGCGCCATCGACCGGCACGGCCGGCCTTAACACGCTGGCGTCGTTGAAGCCCGGCGTCTGGACGGTGGCGTACGGCTCCTTCAACCAGTCCGGCACGACCAGCACGACCGGCACGGCCACGTGCGCCGACGGCTCCACGCCGACGACGACCAACGGGGTCACCAAATGCGCCGACGGGTCGACGCCGACGACCACGAGCAATACGGCGGCGACCTCCACCACGAATTCGTCGGTGTCTTTCGCGGCCACTCAGGTGCAGGCCGGCAGCAGCGTACAAGACGGGGGCTTCGATCGGGTGTCGGGTATCGTGTCGGCGCGCCAGGGCAATTCGCTGACCATCGAGGACGGGACGCTGCTCAGCAATGACGGGACCAATACCTTCGTAACGGCGACCTCCACCATCCAAATCGGCGTCGGCACGCAGGTGACCCAATTCGGCGTGGCCAGCATCCAGGCGAATGGCACCCAGCAGATCTCGATCGGTTCCTTCATCTACGCCTTCGGCGCGGCGAGCGCCTTGAATGCCGGAAATCTCACGCTGGATGCCAGCACCGGCCGCGCGCGGCTGGGGAGCACGAGCGCCTCGGGCATCGTGACGGTGCAGGGCACGGGATCCGTGGCGCTCAACCTGGCCCGGCTCGGCGGGCGCTCGATGGGCGTCTTCGATTTCGCGGGCACCGGGCCGTCCGCGGGCTACGATGCGCACGCATCCGACTATCGAGTGACCACCGGCGCACTGGGTTTGACGAATTCGACCGTCGGATCACCGGTCCAGGTGGCGGGTCTGGCCGCGAACTTCGGGACTGCACCTCCGGACTTCGCCGCCTCGACGCTGCTCGACTCGACCACGATCAATGCCGAACTGGTTCTCGAATGGGGCGGCGGTACGCCGGCGCCCTTCGCATCCTACGACACCTCGCAAATCACCATCGACGCGCGCAACAACAGCATCGGCACTCCGCATGAGATTCAAGTCGGCGCGCAAACCATCAACATCGTCGGCATAGCGACGAATCCTCAGATCGTGCCGAGTGCCACGGCCTCGAACACGGTGTTCACCATCGGGCATGCGGCAAGCGGCACATTCGAGAATTTCGTCACTTTCTCCGCTTTCATTACCCAGCTGCAGACCGAATTGAATGGCAGCGTGTTGGCGACCGGCATCACCGCGGTCGGCCCTTACACCACGGGCTCCTATTCCCAGAGCGCCTCGAGCGTCACGCTTTTCTTGAACGACTGAAGCCGGACCGGGCTGCGCGCCAATTTACCGTTTGCGAGTATCGGGATCTATACTGGCACTGCGCTCCTGGGCGCGATGCAGGTGAATGCTATGGAATTGGCGATGATCGGTCTTGGTCGAATGGGCGCCAACATGTCGCAGCGTCTGCTGCGCGGCGGTCACCGCGTGGTCGGATTCGATCCCGCTGTCGCGGCGCGCCGCTCGATCGAAGAAGAGGGCGCGCAGTCGGCCGCATCGCTCGAGGCTTTGGTCGCGCAATTGCGGGCCCCGCGAATCTTGTGGCTGATGGTGCCCGCCGGCGCGATCACCGACGATACCATCGGCGCCCTTATGCCGCTGTTATCCGCGGGCGATACGGTGGTTGACGGTGGGAATTCGAACTACCGCGACACGCAGCGCCGCGCGCAAGCGCTTGGCGCCCGGCAGATCCACTTGGCCGATTGCGGCACCAGCGGCGGTGTGTGGGGCCTTAAGGAAGGGTACAGCCTGATGATCGGCGGCGACGAGGCCGTGGTCGAGCGCCTGCGCCCGATATTCGAGACCTTGGCGCCGGCCCCGGACAAGGGTTGGGGCCGCGTCGGCGCGGTCGGCTCAGGCCACTACACCAAGATGATCCACAACGGCATCGAGTACGGCCTGATGCAGGCCTACGCCGAAGGCTTGTCGATTTTGCAGCACAAGAGCGAATTCCAGCTTGATCTTCCCCAGATCGCCGAGATTTGGCGTCACGGCAGCGTGGTGCGCTCGTGGCTCCTGGATTTGACGGCCGATGCGCTCGGCAAGAATCCCACGCTGCGCGGGATTGCCCCGTACGTGGCCGATTCGGGCGAGGGGCGCTGGACCGCGGCGGAGGCCATCGAACTTGGCGTGCCGGCGCCGGTCATCACGGCCTCGCTGCTCGAACGATTTCGTTCGCGCGATACCGATTCCTTTGCGGACAAGCTGCTGGCGGCGATGCGAAACCAATTCGGCGGCCACGCCGTCAAAGAGGAATAGAGGCGTCCCGATCCAGCCGTCGCAGTGGAAATCGAGGAAGTCGCCGCACCCCAGGCGATTCGCTGCAGGAATCCAGGTGCGCTCACTCGCCGGACAGGCCGGACTTGTGGCTGCTGATGGCCTGTCCGTCATCGGACTTCAATACCTTGAATGTCAGGGTCGAGACGATAGTCCACGCGCCGAGCAACAGAAGCGCGAGATGTATGCCGTGGATCATTTGCGCCGGGTTCGCATGAGCATGGTCCGGTATGAAGAAGGCAACGGTGAGCGATGCGGAGGCGACACCGAAACTGACCGCCAATTGCTGGGCGGTGCTCGCGATGGTGCTCGCGCCGCTGGCCTGGTCCTGATTCACGTCGGCGTAGCCGAGAGTGTTCATGCTGGTGTACTGCGTCGATGTGAAAATTCCGTAGACGAAGGCCAGCAGCGCGATTGCCCACAGCGGCGTGCGGGCATCGATTGTCGCGAACAGCATGACGATGGCCCCGAGCATCACGGTGTTCGCGATCAACACGCGGCGGTAGCCGAACTGCCTCAATATGCGCGGCAGCGTCGGCTTCAAGCTCATTGCGGCGAGCGCCTGCGGCATGATCATCAAACCGGATTGAATGGGAGTGAATCCCATGCCCACTTGAAAGAGCAGCGGCAGTAAGAAGGGCAGACCGCCGATCCCCAGTCGCGTCAGAAAATTGCCGGATATCGCCACCCGAAAGGTGCGAATGCGCGCCAAATCGAGCCGCAGCAGCGGCTGGGCATGCCGCAGAGAATGCAGGCCATAGGTGGCGAGCAGCGCGGCCGCTATCGCCAAGAAAGCCGCGATTTCCCGGCCGCTCAGGGTGTGCTCGCCGAATACCTCGAGCACATAGGACAGCAAGGAAATTCCCGAACCGAACAGCACCAGTCCAATGACGTCCAGGGGGTAGTTGCGCGCGGCTCGATAATTCGGCAGGTGCCGGTACACCAGAATCAACCCCACGATCCCGATCGGAATGTTGACGAAGAAGATCACGCTCCAGTGAAAATAGCCGATGATCAGGCCGCCCATCAGCGGACCGAGCATCGGACCGATCAGGCCGGGGATCGCGACGAAGCCCATGGCGCGGATCAATTCGGATTTCGCAAAGGTGCGCACCATGGTGAGCCGCCCCACCGGCAGCATCATCGCGCCCCCGCAACCCTGCAGAACCCGACACGCCACCAACAAATGGATATTGGTGGAGAGGCCGCACAGGAACGAGCCGAACGTGAATATTCCGATGGCGGAGGCGAATACCCGGCGGGTGCCGAAACGATTGGCCATCCAGCCGCTGATCGGAATGAATACCGCCAGGCTCAGCGTGTAGCTCGCGAGCACCGCCTTCATGCTCAAGGGGGCCACATTGAGCGCGTGGGCGATCGCCGGCACCGCGGTGTTGAGAATCGTCGTGTCGAGCGATTCCATGAAGAATCCGACCGCGACCAGCCACGGCAGCAGCCGCTTGGCCGTCGCCGTCGCAGTCGGCGCGGCGTCGTCTTGCGGCGCCGCTTTACGCTCCAGCCAGGGAGGCATCGACGATGATCTGCGCTTCGCTCAAGATATCGCGCAAGTGCGCTTCACCGCGAAAGCTCTCGGCGTAAATCTTGTAGATATCCTCGGTGCCGGACGGTCGTGCGGCGAACCAACCGCTGGGCGCGCAGACCTTGAGGCCGCCGATGGGGGCCTGATTGCCCGGCGCGTGCGTGAGCACTTGCTCGATGCGCTCGCCGGCGAGTTCGGTGCTGCGAACCTGTGAGCGGTCGATTCTGCCGAGTTTCTTTTTCTGCTCGGGTGTGGCGCGCGCTTCGATGCGATCCGCAAACGACTCGCCCAGGTCGCGCGTCAGCGCCTGATAGCCTTGCCCAGGATCGCTCCCGGTGCGGGCGGTGATCTCGGCGGATAGCAGCGCCGGGGCGATCCCGTCCTTGTCGGTGCTCCATGCGCCGCCATCGAACCTCAAGAACGAGGCGCCGGCGCTTTCTTCGCCGCCAAAACCGAGTTCGCCCGAGAGCAGTCCGGGGACGAACCATTTGAAGCCGACCGGGACTTCGTACAGCCGCCGCCCCAGCCGTGCGGCCACCCGATCGATCATGGCACTGCTGACGACGGTCTTGCCGACGCCGGCCTGCGGCTTCCACTTCGGCCGGTGCCGGAACAGATAGTCGATGGCCACCGACAAATAATGATTCGGCGGCAGCAACCCGCCGCTCGCGGTCACGATGCCATGACGGTCGTGGTCGGTATCGCAGGCGAACGCGATGTCGTAGCGGTCCTTGAGGGCGATGAGGTGGCGCATCGCATACGGCGAGGAAGGGTCCATGCGTATCTTGCCGTCCCAGTCAAGCGACATGAAGCGGAACGTGGGGTCGACCGTGTCGTTCACCACCTGCAGGTCGATCTTGTAGCGATCGGCCAGGCGTGCCCAATAGTGCACGCCGGCGCCTCCGAGCGGATCGACACCCATGCGAATGCGCGAATCGCGGATCAATTCAAGGTCAATGACGCTGGCGAGATCAGCCACGTAGGCATTTATGAAATCGTGCGCATGCGTGGTGGCGGCGCGGCGCGCCTGCGCGAAGCCGAGGCGCACGACGCCCTTCAAGCCGGATTTCAGCAGTTCGTTGGCGCGCGCTTCCATCCAGGCGGTCACCTGGGTGTCCGCGGGCCCGCCGTCCGTGGGGTTGTATTTGAATCCGCCGCTGTCCGGCGGATTGTGCGACGGGGTGATCACGATCCCGTCGGCAAGGCCGGTCGTGCGCCCGCGGTTATAGGTCAAGATGGCATGCGAAATGGCGGGGGTCGGCGTGTATTCATCGTGCGCCGCGGTCATCGTCTCGACACCGTTTCCCGCCAGCACCTCGAGCGCGCTGGCGAACGCCGGCGTCGACAGGGCATGGGTGTCGAAGCCGATGAACAGCGGGCCGTCGATGCCGTGCTGCTTGCGGTAGTCGCAAATGGCCTGGGTGATCGCGAGCACGTGGGATTCGTTGAAGCTCAATTCGAACGAAGTGCCGCGATGTCCTGAGGTGCCGAAGGCGACGCGCTGCGCGCCTACCGCCGGATCCGGACGCTCGCTGAAGTAGGCGGTGATCAATCGCGGCACGTCCACCAGGCGATCCGCCGGTGCGGGCTTGCCGGCCAGCGGGTCGATACGCGAGCTCACGTTGCGGCCGCCGCCGCGCTTTTGTCGGCAATGCTTTGCATGAGTTCGGCCCATGACTTTACGAAGGCGCCCGCGCCTTCGATCTGTAGAGTGGCGGCCAGCGCGTCCACGTCGATACCCGCGCCGGCGAAACGCTGCAACACCTTCAGGGCGTCGCCGCCGTCGGCCGGCATGACCGAATCGATCCGCCCGTTCGCCGAGAAATCCAGCAGGGTCTTCTCCGGCATGGTGTCGATGGTATCGGGTGCCGCCAGCGCTTCGACATACAGCCCCGGCCGCGCCTGCGGATCCTTGCTGCCGGTACTTGCCCACAAGAGCCGCTGCTTCAGCGCTCCGGCCGCGGCGAGCGCGCGCCAGCGCGGCGTCGCCATGAGCTCGCAATGCGCGCGATAAGTGCGCGTCGCGACGGCAATCCCCAGCCGGTTGCGCAATTCCGGGGCGACCCGATTGGCGACCGCCCTGTCCCAGCGGCTCACGAACAGGGATGCGACCGAACTGACGCGCGGATCGAGTCCCGCTGCGATCCGCCGCTCGACGGCGCGCATATAGGCGCCGGCCGCCGCCAGGTAATGCTGATGCGAGAACAGCAGCGTGACGTTGACCGGCACACCGGCAAAGACGGCTTCCTCGATGGCGGGTACGCCGGCCGGCGTACCCGGGATCTTGACGTACAGATTGGGCCGGTCGGCAAGCCGGTGAATGTTGCGCGCCGCCTCGACGGTCGCCTGCGTGTCATCGGCGAGCAGCGGCGATATTTCCATCGACACCCAGCCGTCGATGCCGCCGCTGCGATCGAACACCGGCCGGAACAAGTCGGCGGCGCGGCGCAGATCTTCGAGCGCCAACTCGACGAACAAGGTCTCACCGGACAGTCCGGAGCGGGCCTTTTGCTGAATGCTGCCATCGTACAGCGACGAGCCGCCGATGGCTTCATCGAAGATCGTCGGATTCGAGGTGAGGCCCGTGATCGACAGTTCGTCGATGTACCGGCGCAAAGTGCCGTTGTCGAGCAGTTCGCGGGTGATGTTGTCCAGCCACAGGCTCTGACCCAAATCGTGCAAGTTTTGCGTCATCGTCATGGTCGCGCCTCGAAATCGCTTAAATCGAAAGTTGTCAGGTCGCCGATGCGCTCGATCACCCGGTCAGCACGGCGAGGTGGCTTCCGCTTTGGGGTCGTGCCAGGTTCCGTCGCCGTCCACCACCCCCGCGGCCGCCGCGGGACCCCAGGTGCCCGGTTCGTAGCTCATCACGGGCAGCGGGTCGCGCAGCACCGGATCGACCACGCGCCACGCGGCTTCGACGCAGGCGTCCTCGGTGAACAGCGAGGTGTCGCCGCGCACGGCATCGCCGAGCAAGCGCTCGTACGGGGATTTCCCGCTCTGCGGGCGGTGGCGCGCAATCAGTTCGACGGGCTCGCCGCGCATCTGCTCGCCGTTGCGCTTGACCAGCGCGCCGGTGCCGATGACGACCTCGGGGCTGAGCCGCAGGCGAAAATAATTGCACGGCATGGCATCGGCGGAATCGAAGATCGCCAGCGGCGGTGCCTTGAGTGTGACGATGACCTCGGTGGCCGTGACCGGCAGGCACTTGCCCGTGCGAATGTAGAACGGTACGCCCGCCCAGCGCCAGGTGTCGATGTGCAGGCGCAGCGCGGCGAATGTCTCCACTTGTGAATCCTCCGCCACGCCCTTCTCGTCCCGATAGCCGCGAAACTGCCCGCGTACCATCTCCCTTGGGTCGAGCGGGCGCATGGCGCGGAAAAGCCTCAATTTTTCCGCCTGCCGGGCCTGGTGCTCATGGCCCACGGGAGGATCCATGGCGAGCAGCGCGATGACCTGCAGCAGATGGTTTTGAACCACGTCGCGGATCGCGCCGACTTCCTCGTAAAAGCCGCCGCGCCCCTGCACACCGAAGGACTCGGCCATGGTGATCTGCACGTCGCGGACGTATTGACGATTCCAAATCGGTTCGAGAAAGGTGTTGGCGAAGCGAAAATACAGCAGGTTTTGCACCGCCTCCTTGCCGAGATAATGATCGATCCGAAAAATGGACTCCTCGGGGAATACCTCGTGCAATGTGGCGTCGAGCGCCTGCGCGGTTGCCAAATCCCGGCCGAACGGCTTTTCGACGATCACCCGCGCGTTGTTCGCGCAGCCCGAGGTCCCCAGTCCCTTGACCACGTTCGCGAACATGCTCGGCGGAATGGCAAGGTAATGGATCGGGCGGGCCGCGAGTCCGAGTTCCGCGCGCAGCGTCCGATAGGTTTGCGGGTCCTCGTAATCGCCGTCGACGTAGCGCAGCTGCGCCGAGAGCTTCGCGAAACCTTCCACGGTGAATTCGCCGGCATCTTCCAGACTTGCGCGCGCGCGGTCGCGCAGCCGATCGAGATTCCAGCCGGCGCGCGCCATGCCGATGATCGGAATCCGCATCCCGCCCCGTTGCACCATGGCGTGCAGCGCGGGAAAGATCTTCTTGAACGCCAGATCTCCGGTCGCGCCGAAGAAGACGAGGGCGTCGGATTCGAGATCGCTCATCGGCGTTCGATCTCGCGTTCGCGGCGCAGCCGCTCGAGTTCCTCCAACAGGTCGAGTGCGAGAGCCACACCGGGCAGATTGAGGCCGAGGTCGTGCTCCAAACGCAGCGCGACGCGCGCCCGGCGAAGCGATGCACCGCTGAACCGCCATTCGGATGCATAGATTTCCAGCACGCTGAGCACGCCTTCCTCCACCCATTCGACGATATGCCGCTCATCCACCCGCATCATACGCGACAGATCCGACACGCTGAGCACCACGGATTCCTCGAGGATCTCGCCGGACAGCGGCTGCGCATGGGGCAATGGCATTGATTTACACTCCGAGACTGGCGCGGGGATTGAACGGCATGGCGGCGGCCATCGCGCGGTAGGCGGCTTTAGCCCGCTCATCGTCGGCGGCGGGCAGCGCGATCTGCATCACCACGTAAAAGTCGCCGGGCGGCGAGCAGGGAATGCCGCGGCCCTTCAGCCGCAGTTTGCCGCCGGCGCGCGTGCCGGCCGGGATCTTCAAATCGACGGGGCCCGTCGGGGTCGGCGTCTTCACGGTCGCACCGAGGGCGGCTTCCCACGGCGCCACCGGCAGATCGAGATGCAAGTCGCGGCCGTCGAGCCGGTACAGGGAGTGAGGTTCGAATTCGACCTCGATGTATAGATCGCCGGAGGTGCCCTTTCCGTGCGCGGGACCTCCTTGACCGGCCAGTCGAATCGTCTGACCGGGGAGAATGCCCTTGGGAATCTGCACGTTGAGCGTACGCTCCTTCGCGCTGATGTGCCCGGTCGCGTCGATTTGCGGAATCCGCAGCGTGAAAGCACGCGAACCACCGTGGATGGTGGCGTCCAGATCCAACATCACTTTGGCGTGGGTGTCCTCGCCGCGCTCCGGATCGATGCCGCGGCGGCCGCGGTGCGCCCTTCCGGCGGCGCCGAACAACGCCTCGAAGAAATCGCTGTGATCTGCTTGACCGGAACCGGCGCCGGGCCCCGCACCGCCGAACTCAAAGCCGGCGCCCCAGTCGGGCGGGGGATTGAACCGCTCTCCCGGACGGGGACCCGATCCCAGTTGATCGTAGGCGGCGCGCTTTTCCGGGCTGCGCAGCACCTCGTACGCTTCGCCGACTTCCTTGAATCGGGCTTCGGCGTCCTTTTCCTTGCTGACGTCGGGATGGAATTTGCGCGCAAGCTTTCGATACGCCTGCTTGATTTGCGCCTCGGTTGCGTCCCGCGGGACGCCCATCACCTTGTAATAATCCTTGAATTCCACCGATTACCCGAGGTTTGGATTCACCTGCGATGTCGCGATTCCCACGGACGCATACTATCGCGACCCGCGGCGGAGCGTTAATTCGGCGCGCGCCTCACAATTGATAGGCAATGGTCAGCAGCAGTCCTTCGCACAGATCGCGCCACAATCCCGGGGCGCGATGATCGAAGGCGTGGGCATCGGCAAAAAGATGTTCGATCCAGCGGGTCAGCCACTCGATTTCTTCGGCGCCGTAAAACACCACCGCCGATTCATAGTTGAGCAGCAGACTGCGCGAGTCGAGGTTGAGAGAACCGCACAGCGCGATGCTTCGATCGAAGACGACGGCTTTGGCATGATTCATGGTGTTCAACAGGTGAATCGACACGCCCGCCGCCCCGAGCGTACGCAGCGACCGACTGCGCGCGAAGTCGGCCAGACGGTGATTCGACTTCAGGGGAATGACCAAATCGATTTTCACGCCGCGCCGCGCGGCCAGCCGCAAGGCCGCTTCCAATACCGCGTCCGGCAGGAAGTAGGGCGTGACGGCGAGAATGCGATGCGTCGTGTGAAAGCAGGCATCGATGAGCAGGGCGTACACCGTGTCTTCGGTTTGGTCGGGTCCGCTCGGCAGGAACTGGGCCCGGCCTGCGGTGAGGCCGGCGTCCGCAGTGGCGCGGACCGGGCGGTCCGCGCGCGGTGTGCCGGCGGCGGCCGCCCAGTCCGCCTCGAATTGATCGGCCGCCGCCGCCGCCGCCGGGCCCTCGAGATCGAACGACAGGTCGAGCCATGGCGGGATATCCTGGGTGCCGCAGAAATACTCCGCAGCAAGGTTGCGTCCGCCCGCCCACAAGATCGACCGGTCGGCAACCGCCCATTTGCGGTGGTTGCGCAAGTTGCGCGGACCCGGGGTCTTGCTGGCGAACAGGGGGCTGAATACCGCGGTTTCCACGCCGGCCGCGCGCAGGCCTGCCAGCCAGCTCTTGGGCAGCTGGATCGCGCATACGCCGTCAAGAAGGAATCGCACCCTGACGCCGCGGGCAGCGCACTCGATCATCGCCGCGGTGGCTTCCTTGCCGAATGGATCATCGCCCAGAATGAAGGTACAGATGTCCAGCCGTTCATTGGCGCGGCTCATCAGCTCGAACAGCGAGGCACGTGCCTCGGCGCCGTTTTGATGCATGCGCACCGGCGCCGGGGCGGCGGCCGGCAATCCGAAGCTCTCGATGAGGTGTTCCGCCCAATGCTTGGTTTCGGGGCATGCCCCGGCCGGGGGCGAGGTCCGGCGCTTGACTTTGCGGCGGCCGAACAGCAGGTACATGGGCAAGGCGACATACGGTATGGCAATCAGCCCGAACACCCACGCAATCGCGATCGACGGCGGGCGGCGCCTGTGTTCGGCGCGCGTCGTCAGCACGTAGGTGAGGATGCTCAAGACGATTGCCAGCGAATGGGCGGTGATGCGGGGAAACCATGCGCTCATCACGGGTACCCGGTCCAGGAGCCTGTCATACGGGCTCCAGTCGTCGCAGCACCGCGGGCAGCAGGTCGGGAAGGTCTTCGGCCAGCAAGCCCGGGCCGAAATCGGCGGCCGCCGCACCATGCAACCACACCGCCGCCGCGGCCGCGAGGTAGGCATCCATGCCCTGCGCCAGCAGGCCCACTATCATTCCGGCGAGCACGTCGCCGGATCCCGCCGTGGCGAGCGTCGCCGGGGCATTGGAATTGATGATGGCGCGGCCGTCCGGCGCCGCAATGACGGTATCGGCGCCCTTGAGCACAATGACGGCGCGGCTTTCGCGTGCGGCCGCGCGCGCGCGGGCGAGTTTGTCGCCCGGCGAGCCGAACAAACGCGCGAACTCACCCTCGTGAGGCGTGAGCACACAGGCGGTTCGTATGGCTTGGAACAGCTCCCGCGGCCGCTCCGCGAACACACTGATGGCATCCGCGTCGAGCACCACCGGACGGCCGGATGCGAGCATCGCATGCGCCCGCTCGCGGGTCGTGTCGTCGATGCCGGCACCGGGTCCTATCAACAGCGCCGAGATGCGCGCGTCCGCCAGCAGACGCGCAAGATCGTAAGGCTGCGCAAGCGGGCGCACCATGACGCTGGTGAGCGCCGCCGCATACACCGGCAGTCCGGCCTCGGGAACCGCGATGGTGGTGAGCCCGGCGCCGATGCGAGCGGCGGCGCGCGCCGCCAAGCGCGCCGCGCCGGTGATCGGATAGCCGCCGCACAGCAATGCATGTCCGCGCGTGTATTTGTTGCCCGAGGCCGTCACCGTCGGCAGCTGCCGCCGCCAAAGCGCGGGAGCGTTTTCCCAGGTGTCGATGGCGATGCGTTCGAGCACGGTGCCCGGGGTTCCGATATCGGCGAGCACGGTGGCGCCGCACAGGTCGCGGCCCGGCAGCAAGACGTGTCCCGGTTTCTTGCGGGTGAACGTGACCGTGCAGTCGGCGGCGCGCGCGCCGAGCGATTCGCCGGTGTCTCCTTTTAGGCCGCTCGGCACGTCGACCGCGATCACGGGCAAACCGCGCTCGGCCATCGCCGCGAGCGTCGGCGCGACGTCGGCGCCGAGCGGGCGGTTCAAACCGGACCCGAACAGCGCATCGACAACGAGTTCGGCGCCGTCGAGCACGCGCGGATCCATCGGTTCGAGGGCGCCGGTCCAGCGCGCCGCATGGTACCCGGCGTCGCCGCGCAGGCGTTCGCGAGGCGCCAGCGAGGCGACGCGCACCTTCCACCCGGATGCCGCCAACGCGCTCGCGGCGACGAAGCCGTCACCGCCGTTGTTGCCGGGCCCGCACAGAACGGCGGCGGACCGGGCCGACCACCGGCGCATGGCTTCGTGCGCGACCGCGTTGCCGGCGTTGCGCATCAAATCGATTCCCCGGGTACCCGCGGCGACCGTCAGGCGGTCCGCCTCCTCCATCTGTACGACGCGCAGCAGGGCGGTTTCGGATGCTGCGGAATCCGAATTCAACGGACGCCTCCGGCCGTGCCGGGCCCTGCGACCTCGACGATGAGCTTGCCGAAGTTGCGACCCGCCAACAGCCCAAGAAACGCGCTGGGCGCATTCGCAAGGCCCCGCACCACGTCTTGGCGATACCTAATCTTGCCCGCACGCAGCCAAGCGCTCATGGTCTGGAGGAATTCCGCGCGGCGATGCTCGAATCCGTCGGAACTGATGAAGCCGCGCATGCTGATGCGATTGACCAGAACGCTGCGCATCAGCGCCTGCACCGATGCGCCGTCCGGCGGCTCTTCGTTGTACTGCGATATCAACCCGCAGACGGGAATGCGCGCGTGGGCATTGATCAAGGGCAGGACGGCCTGAAGCACCCTGCCGCCCACGTTTTCGAAATACACATCGATGCCCTCGGGACATGCCGCGGCCAACGATTCGCCGAGGCGGCCTGCGCGGTGATCGATGCACGCATCGAATTTGAGCTCCTCGACCGCCCAGGCGCATTTGTCGGCGCCGCCGGCGATTCCGACCACCCGGCAGCCCTTGAGTTTTGCGATCTGTCCGACCACCGAGCCAACCGCGCCGGTGGCCGCGGCGACCACCACGGTTTCATCCGGTTGTGGTCTGCCGATATCGAGCAATCCGACGTATGCGGTGAACCCGGGCATCCCCATGACGCCGAGCGCGTACGAGGGCGACTCGAGCCCCGCCGGCAATGTCACCAGGCCGGTGCCGTCCGAGACCGCAAATTCCTGCCAGCCGTTCGCCGCCAATACCAGTTCGCCCACCTTAAAATTCGCATTCAGTGATTTTTCGACGCGCGCCACGGTGCCCGCCGGCATGAGGCCGCCGATCGCCACCGGCGCGACATACGAGGGCGCATCGCTCATGCGTCCACGCATGTAAGGGTCGAGCGACATCCAAAGCGTGCGCAGCAACATCTCGCCTTCGCGCGGCTCAGGCTTCGGCAGCGTTTCCAGGCGAAAGCAATTCAAGTCGGCCGCGCCCTGCGGTCGTGCCGCCAAGACGATGCGGCGGTTCATGCCATCGATCCGATCAGAGAGCCCACGCCTGCCGTCACGCCCATCGCCACGGCGCTCCACGCCGCCATGCGCAGCGCGCCGATCTTCATGTCGGCACCGGCCACGGCGGCCGACAAGGCGCCGAGAACGATCAAGCACAGCAGCGAGGTGCAGACGGTGAGGGGGATCAGGTACGGCGAACTGGCAAAAGCGGCCACCAAAAGCGGAATCGCGGCGCCGGTCACGAAACTTGCCGCGGAGGCGCTCGCGGCCTGAATCGGGCGCGCGACGGATAGGGCGGAGAATCCCAGTTCATCGCGGGCATGCGCCGCCAGGGCGTCGTGCGCCATCAGTTGTTCGGCGACTTGTTTGGCAAGGCCGAGTTCCAATCCGCGGCGCACGTAGATCTCCGTCAATTCGCGATGCTCGCCGTCGGGATCTGCGGCGAGTTCGGTTCGCTCTTGGTCGAGCGCCGCGGCTTCGCCGTCGGCCTGCGAATGCACCGAGACATACTCGCCAATGGCCATCGACATGGCCCCGGCCATCAGACCCGCCGCTCCGCTCAAGATGATGTTGGAGTGGGTGGCGTGTCCGGCCGCAACCCCGAGGATCAGGCTCGATACCGAGACGATGCCGTCGTTGGCGCCGAGCACGCCGGCGCGCAGCCAGAGCAGGCCGTCAAGCTTGTGGCGTTCGAGTTTGTGTCGCTGCATCGATGGCTTTCCTGGATGGATGAACAGGCATGGCGCCTCTCTGGCGCCATTATGCCGCAGCGCCCACCCATTGGGCCGACTTCGGCCGGTCGAAGTGGCGATGGGCACCCGACTGGGGTACGCTCGTCTTCAAAACACCGGTGCTCGGCGCCGTTGAGCCGGTTCCAACGAAAGAACTTCACGCAGTGCAAACAACGTCTCAAGGGATGTCGCTTATGCAGAGGTCGTTATCGTGGATAGAGTGGTTCGATCGCCTGAACCGTATTCTCGACGCCGCGCGTGCCCACGTGCGCACCTTGGCGTGCTCGAGGAGCGCGTGCCCTCCCGCCGCCCTCGATCTGTACCAGCGACAGTTGATCGCATTGACCAATGATCTGCGCCGGCTGGATCGCGACGTGCTGCCGCAGAAGCCGGGGGCGGTGAACTCGGATCGGGCGGATGATCTGCAGCGCGCGCTTGACACGGCGCTGCTGAGTCTTGGATCGATGGCGAGCGCGGGGGCGACCATACCCGCGGCGGCACGCGATCGCCTGCTGGTCGCGCTCGACAGGGCGCTGCGCGACAGCGCCTACCAAGCCGCGGAACTGCTGAGTCCCAGCAAACGCCGCGCTTGAGGCGCAGCGCGAACCAAGCTACGCCTTGCCGGTACGTGGGCCCAGGAAATACCAAAGAATGAGTCCGAGTACCGGCAGAAGTATGACCAGCACGGTCCACAGCACCTTCTTGCCGGTATCCGCGCTGCTTTGAAAAATGTTGACGATCGCCCACACGTCCGCGACCAAGACGAGCAAGCCCCATAAGCCCCGGTATTCCATGCTTCTTCCTTATTTGACGTGCGGTGCCAAAGGCGCTCAATCATCATGAGTGGCCGATCTGAAGCATAATACATCTGCTGCCCCCCAACGCCGGCGAGTTGAGATCAGGGCTCCGGAGTTTCTGCAATGCCGAATCTTTATCGCGATACAGCCGAACCTGCCGTGCCGGCGCCGCCTCTCGAAGGCGATGCGCGCGCCGACATCGCCGTGGTGGGCGGGGGAATCACCGGGCTGTCGACCGCGCTGCATGCGGCGGAGAAGGGTGCCAAGGTCATCCTGCTGGAGGCGCAGGAGCCGGGCTGGGGCGCCTCCGGGCGCAACGGCGGCCAGGTCAATGCGGGCCTGAAGCTCGATCCCGATGCGGTGGAGCGCGACCATGGCGTCGAACTCGGCCGCCGCATGAATGCGCTGGCGGGCGGCGCCCCGGGATTCGTCTTCGATCTCATCAAGCGGCACGCGATTCGCTGCGAGGCGCGGCAGAACGGCACCTTGCGAGCGGCCGTCAGCGCGAATCACGCCGCCGCCATTCGTGTTTCCGTCGAACAATTGATTCGCCGCGGCGCTCCGGTCGAGTATCTGGAAGGCCCGCAGATTGCGCGGGCGACCGGCACCGCACGATACCTGGGCGCCCTCTACGATCGGCGCGGCGGCGACTTGAACCCCTTGAGTTTTGCGCACGGATTGGCGCGCGCGGCCATCGGCGCCGGCGCGCTCGTCCATGGCGGTACTCGCGTTTCGCGCCTGGCGAGCGAGGGCCGCTCCTGGAAGCTTGATACCGAGCGCGGCTCGGTCGTCGCGGATCAGGTGGTGCTCGCGACCAACGGCTACACCGACGATCTATGGCCTGGCTTGCGGCGTACGATCGTGCCGCTGTTCGGCGCGATCGCGGCAACGGCCGAACTGCCCGACGAGATCGCCCGGACAATCATGCCGGGCCGCTCGGTGCTCTACGAAAGCGGCGCGATCACGGTGTACTACCGGGTCGACGCTCATCGGCGTTTGCTGATCGGCGGCCGCGGCCCCCTGCGCGAGATCAATGCCGCCGCCGCGATACCGCATTTGCTCGCGTATGCGCGCAGGCTCTGGCCGATGCTCGGGAACGTTGAATGGACGCACGCGTGGGGTGGGCGCCTCGCGATGACCCGGGACCACTATCCTCACGTGCACCAGCCGGCGCGAGGAGTGCTCGCGTGCCTGGGATATAATGGCCGCGGAGTCGCGCTTGCAACCGCAATGGGTTCACAACTCGCGCGCCGGCTCCTCGAGTCTTCGGTCGAGATAGACATGCCCATCACCATCATCAAGACCATCGGAATGCACGCGCTGTGGCCGATCGCCGTGCGCGCGGCGATAGCGCACGGGCGCATTCGCGATTTTCTGGGCGTTTAGAGCCGGGCGTCGGGTAACGATGACAAGCACCGCCGAACCGGCCGGCACTGTCGACACAGCCCTGGCGCATACCCGGCGTTTGCTCGGCAATGATCCCGGGCTGGCGGCCGAGCAGGCCGGTGAAATTCTGAAAGTCGTGCCAAACCACCCGCTGGCCATGCTGCTGCTCGGCACGGCGCGCCGCTTGGGCGGCGATGCCGCCGGGGCATTGCAAGTGCTGGAGCCTCTCGAGGCAGCACAGCCGAACTGGGCGGCCGCGCACTATGAGCGGGGACTGGCGCTGGGCGACGCCGGGCGGCCCGAAGCGGCCATGGCCGCCTTGCGGCGTGCGGTCGCGCTGAAGCCGGATCTGCCTGATGCCTGGCGCGCCATTGCCGATCACCTGCTCCTGGGGGGCGACGCCCAAGGCGCCGATGTTGCGTTCGCTCACCACATCAAGGCCTCAACCCAGGATCCGCGACTGCTGGCTCCAGCGCTGGCACTGGTTGAGGGGAAAATTGCGCAGGCGGAAGCCTTGCTGCGCGCGCATCTGAAGCAATACCCGACCGACGTTGCCGCGCTGCGCATGCTGGCGGAGGTGGCGGTTCGTCTCGGCCGCAATGCCGACGCCGAAATCCTGTTGGAGCGATGCCTGGAGCTCGCGCCCAGTTTCGATGCCGCGCGCCACCAATATGCCCTGGTGCTGCATCGACTCAATAAATCGGCGTCCGCGCTTCGCCAGATCGATCAATTGGAGAAGCTGGATCCGCACAATTCGATGTATCGAAATCTGAAGGCGGTCATTCTGGTGAAGATCGGCGGGTACAGTGAATCGATCGAAATATACGCGGAAGTATTGAAAGCGCATCCCGAGTTTCCAAACATCTGGTTGAGCTACGGGCACACGCTGGCCACCGCGGGCCGGGAGAAGGACAGCATCGCGGCCTACCGCAAGAGCATTCAATTGGCGCCGCACTTGGGCGAAGCCTATTGGAGCCTCGCCAACCTCAAGACCTTTCGCTTCAGCGCCGAAGAAAAACTGGCCATGCAAGCGCATCTGGCACGCTCTGTTTTGTCCGAAGAGGACCGCTATCACCTTGATTTCGCGATGGGCAAGGCTCTCGAGGACGATCATCGATATGCCGAGTCGTTCGATCACTACTCAAGCGCCAATGAGCTCAGGCGATCCCGCGCCAATTACGTTGCCGAAGATGTGTCCAATTTCGTGCGGCGCTCGAAGGAATTGTTCACGCAGGAGTTCTTCGAGGCGCGCGCCGGCTACGGAGCGACGGCGCCGGATCCTATCTTTATTGTGGGCATGCCGCGCGCGGGCTCGACGCTGATCGAGCAAATTCTGTCCAGTCATTCGAGCGTGGAAGGCACCATGGAATTGCCGGACATCATCATGATCGTGGACTCCCTGGCCGGGAAGCCCAGGGAGTCCGAAGAGCCGAACTACCCTAAGGTGCTTGCAGCATTGAGCGCCGAGGATTGCCGCAAACTGGGTGAGGGCTATATCGAGCGGACGCGAATCCAGCGCAAGACGAAAAGACCCCTGTTCATTGACAAAATGCCCAACAATTTTTCGCATATCGGGTTGATCCGGCTGGCGCTGCCGAATGCCAAGATCATCGATGCGCGCCGGCATCCCATGGCGTGTGGTTTTTCCGCGTTCAAACAGCAATTCGCCGAGGGTCATCGCTACTCTTATAGCCTGAAGGATACGGGCCGCTACTACCGCGACTACGTCGAATTGATGGCCCACTTCGATCGGGTGGTGCCCGGCAAGGTCCACCGGGTTTTCTACGAACACATGATCGAGGACACCGAAGCGCAGGTGCGGCGCCTGCTGGCGTATTGCGGGTTGCCGTTCGAAAGCGCCTGTCTGCGCTTCTATGAGAATGACCGCCCGGTCAGAACCGCGAGCGCGCAGCAGGTCAGACAGCCGATTTATCGCGACGGCGTTGAGCACTGGCGCCACTACGAGGCTTGGCTCGAGCCCCTCAAGGTTGCCCTGGGGGACGTGCTGGACTCCTACCCGCACACGCCGAGCTATTAAAATTGCATGAAATATGGGATACGTATTGGCGGAAATAACATTCATAAGAATTGAGGAGATGCGTCGATGACTCGTAGCCGCAGGCGAAAACTGGCGCGCCACCGTTCGAAATGGGCCGGCGTGCCGCTGGCCTCCGCGCTCATGGCCGGCGGCGGCATCGGGCACGCCGCCGAAGCCACCGATGCGGCCACGCTCGAGGAAGTGGTGGTGACGGCGCAGAAGCGCACGGAAGACCTGCAGAGAGTTCCCATCAGTTTGACCGTTCTCAGTGGCAAGGACTTGGAGGAACATCAGGTCACGAATTTCGACGACTTCGCCAAGCTCTTGCCCAGCGTGAGCTATCAGTCGTACGGTCCCGGCCAGTCGCAGATTTACTTCCGGGGTATTGCCAGCGGCGGCGATGGCCTTCATCAGGGATCCCTCCCGGCAACGGGCGTGTATCTGGATGAAATGCCGGTGACCACCATCGGCAACACACTGGATGTCCATATCTATGACATCGCGCGCGTCGAGGCGTTGGCGGGTCCCCAGGGGACTCTGTACGGCGCAAGTTCGCTCTCGGGCACCTTGCGCATCATCACCAACAAGCCCGACACGAGCGCCTTTTCTGCCGCCTACGACGTGAAGGCCGATAAATTCGGCAGGGGCAACCGCGGCGGCCAGTTCGAGGGGTACGTCAACGTGCCGCTCTCCGAGCATATCGCCGTTCGCTTGGTGGGCTTCTACGATCACCAGGGCGGCTACATCAACAATCTGGCCACCACCAACGTCTATCTGCGCGGCATACCGGCGCTCGGCATACCCAATGACCCGATTGCGGTGAGCAACTACGGCAATCCGCCGGGGTCGGTGCAGCCCAATGTGGCGGGGCAGAACTTCAACCCCGTGACCACCTATGGCGGGCGCGGGGCGCTAAAAATCGATCTTGACGACCATTGGACCGTCATGCCGCAGGTGCTCTGGCAGAGCCAAAGGGCGGACGGCAATTTTTCGTATGATCCCGCGAAGGGATTTCTGAATGTGAATGACTTCGGAAACGAAGTGAACAACGATAAATGGTGGCAATCGGCGTTGACGGTCGAGGGCAAGTTCTCGAACTTCGATGTGCTGTATGCGGGCGGATATTTCGAGCGCAATGTCCACAACGTGGTGGATTATTCGCAGTACACCGTGGCCTACGATGCCATGGCGCAACACACGGGGGCCACGTTCAGCTACGCCCGCTTTCAGGATTGCGCCTCCGGAACTCCGGCGGACAATTGCAACGGCAAGGGCGGGCCTCTGGTCGATCCCACGCAATTCGTGAATAGCCACGATCAATATACGAAATTGAGCCAGGAGCTGCGCATCAGCTCGCCCGCCGAAAATCGATTCCGAGGCACGTTTGGGCTGTTCTATCAGCGCCAGAGCGATAACATACGAGCAGCCTTCCAGGCGCATGAATTGCCCGCGTATTACGCCATCGACGGCTCGCCCAACATCCACTACATGAGCCAACATACTCGAGTGGATCGGGATTATGCGGTGTTCGGCGACTCGACCTTCGATGTGACCGATAAATTCAAGATCAGCGCCGGAATCAGGCAATTCTGGGTGAATAATACGCTGTACGGTTTTTTTGGCTTCCAAAGCTACTGCAAATACGCGGTCAATTCGGACCCCGTCGTTCCCAACTACCGGCCGTGCGTCAATACCGACAAGAAGGTGGTCGAAAGCGGGGAAACGCATCGGGTCACCCTGACCTACCAAATCGATCCCGATCGTATGGTGTACGGAACCTATTCGACCGGTTTCCGGCCGGGCGGCAATAACCGCCTGCCGGTGGTGGGTCCTTACAATGCAGACACGCTCACCAATTTCGAGATCGGTTGGAAGACCGCGTGGTTCGACCACCGCTTGCGTGCCAACGGCGCCGTATTCTATGAACGGTGGAAGGATGTGCAGTATGCGGTCACGGGCGTCAACTCGATTACCAGCATCGTCAACGCCGCCAACGCCAAGACGGAGGGCATCGAAGGCGACGTCAGCTGGCTGGCCCTCGAGAATTTAACCCTGTCGGCTTCGGGAACCTATGTGAATGCGAGAACGACGCAAAATCTGTGTAATTTGAACATAGTGACCGAGCAGGTTGTGCACAATTGCGCCGCCGCCGACTTGAGCGCGGCGTCCGGAACGCAATTGCCGGTGACGCCGAAGCTCAAGGGCAACGCCACCGCGCGCTACAAATTCAACGTCGCCGATTATGAGAGCTTTGTGCAGGCAACCGTCATTCACCAAGGCTCCTCAACCAGTCAACTCCAGCAAACCCTTCCCTATACTTTGCAGCCGAACCTGCCCAAATTCACGACCTTGGACTTCTCGGCGGGTACGGGTAAGAATAACTGGCGCTTGGAAGCCTACATTGAGAACGCGTTCGACAAGGATGGCCAGCTCGGCCGCATCGCCCAATGCGGAGTTGACTATTGCTACGCGAACTCGCGCATTTACCCCATCAAGCCCCAGAATTTCGGCATTAAGTTCGGCCAGAAATTCTAGCCGCAGCCAGCAAACGAAACGTGGCGCCGCGGCCGCCACCGGCGCCGCGCCAAGGAGGGGCGTCAATTCTCGGTATAGAAGTGCCGCAGGCGGTGCATGTCGATGATCACATCGTAATGCGCGCCGGTGGGCAATTTCGGCCCGGTCGCGAAATCGTAGTGCGCATCGACATCGGCGATCTCGGGGTGCAGATCGTGCATGGCGCGCTTGAACATCTCCTTCGGCACCCATTCCGAATTCGATGATAGCGATCCGAACTCATCGTGATAAATCGTCGCCGTGGAAATGTCGGCGGGCGACGACGCAATCGCGAAAATGTGCGGCCGCGTCCCGGCGCCCAGGCGCACGCGCTGGGCGCCATCGAGGATCAACTGCCACTCATTGCCCTGGGGAACCGCAATCAGCGCATACGCATGATGCTGCGCGGTGAAGAATGCGCACGCCACCACCAGCGTCGCCAACAGCCTGCGATTGGTCGCGTTCCAATGTTCGGTCAGTGCGTGCACGGAAGTGACCAAGAAGCACAGGAACACCGCGGTCAGCGCCAGGATCGTGCGGTAGGTGGCATAGCGCTCGGATGCGACCAGGCTCATTGCACAAGCGAACAGCGGCAGGGTGATCAGTCCGGTCATCCAGATCAGGCCGCGCGTGCGGCCGTGGCGCCGCCACTCCAGATACCCGCCCGAGACCAGGATCAGCGCGACCAGCGCCGCGCAACCGCAATACAGCAAATGATTGCGGTGGTTGTTGTCGTTCAACACGAACATGCTGAGCGCGTTCGGCAGCGGCTCCTGCAGGAACCAGATGATCTTGTCCAGCCAATGGTGCTCGAACGCGACGCGCCCGGACTTGACGAAGATGCCCATCGAATACAGCGCCGTCATCGTGCAGTAGGCGAGGCCCAGAGCGGCGGCGACGAAACCGAAATGCACGCCGAGCCAACGCATGGTCGCCGCGAAGCCGCGCTGTCGGTGAGCTATCAAGGCGCCCGCCAGGGGAACCGAATAGAACAATGCGCTCGGCTGGTAAATCAAAGCGCTCACCACCAGCAGGCTGAATCCAACGATTGACTGGCCCACCGCCCGGCCGCCGCCGGCCCGCAAGCCCATGGCCAAAGAGCCTTCCAGGGTAAAGAACCCGCCGATCGCCAATAGCGCCGCCGCCGCATAGGGCCAACCGACCGCCCACGAGGCAATGACTTGCGCGGAGGGCACCAAAGCCAACAGCATGGTGACGCACAAGCTGGTTCCCTGCGGCCAGCCGAGCGCCCGCAGGCCGCGAAACATCACCAGGGAAATCGCGCCGAGCAGCAGCGAGGCGAGGAAGCGCATCCACTGCAGGTTTTGCACGCTCGCGGTCTGACCGTAGGTCGATTGCAGCAACCAGCCGTAGATGGGCCGCGCGTGCGATGCGCAAAACTTCAATACCTTGCCGGGTTCCTCGTGCGCTTCGCGCAAATTCGAGTAGTCGTCGCGCAAACCGTAGTCGTGGAACGTCGCCGGCCAGTAAGTGACCAATGGAACCAGAAACAGCATGGCGGTCAGCGCCCAACTGCGCAGGCCGACGCCGCTGCGCCGGTCGGCGCGCGCATCGATATGGCCGATGCTGGCCGGTAGGGCCGGTTCGGTCAGGGTCTGGGTCAGGGCGGGTTCTGTAACGCTCATTGAGAACAAAAAAGCCTTGTGTGCTGCGGTGCGCAGAGTCCGATTCGCAGGATTCTATCTGTCCAATGCCCTAAAAACCCGTACCGTGGTCGCCAAAGGTACGTTAAATATCCGTTATCTGGCGGGGAGCCGGTGGCGGGTTTCGCCGGCGCACGGGGCGTCCCTCAGGTGGGCCCGCGCCCGCATGGCCGAACCGGGCCCGCGGCCGACTATGTCAACTCGGATGGCCGGTTTCTTGATGCACGTCCCACCGGGCACCGGCCGCTCCGCGCTAGGCTCCCGCAAGGAAGCCGCTTTATGTTGTCCAAGCCGATCATTTCATGCGCAGCGGTGCTGATCGCGGCCACGCTGAACCCGACGCCTGCCGAGGCGGCCTCGAAGATTTACCGCTACGTGGATGCCGACGGCATCAAGCACTACACCGACGTGCCGGACAACAACCGCTACAAGTTGCTGGTGTTGTCGCCGCGGGACATGACCCAGAGCGGTGAATATTACGACCAGTCGCTGATGGCGCGAGCCACGCAATACGATTCGATCATCGAGAAGGCCGCGCTCTCCGCCGCGGTCGAGCCGAATCTGCTGCGCGCGGTCATCGTGGTCGAGTCCGGATTCAACTCGCGCGCCGTCTCCAAGCGCGGCGCGGTGGGATTGATGCAATTGATGCCCGCTACCGCCACCCGCTTCGGTGTCTCGAATCCCTACGATCCGAAGCAGAATGTGCACGCCGGTGCGCGCTATCTGAAATTTCTGATCGACCGGTTTGGTCAGGACGTGCGTCTGGCGCTCGCCGCCTACAACGCGGGCGAAGAGGCGGTGGACCGCAACGGCGGCCGGATTCCGCCGTTCGCCGAAACCATGGCTTACGTGCCGCGGGTCATGAGGATCTATCGCATGCTGGCGGAGCAGCCGCGCACGACTTAGGGTGCCGGCCGCGCCGTGCCGCTTGCGCCCGCGGATTCAAAGGTCCCGTATCTTGTGCGAGTATGCCCGGCATGGACGTTGATCCGGCGGGGGAGCGAGTCGCCCTGTATCGCGGTTTGCAGACGGGCTGCCGGGAATACGGGCTGGTCCTGGAAGCGAAGGGGATGCCGTACGATGTGATCGAACTCGACGGCGACTGGGTCTTGCTGGTGGCGTCCGCGGCGGCAGCCGGCGCACACGAGGAGCTCGCTCGATATGCGGCGGAACGCCGGGTGGTGCGCGATGAGCCGCCGACTGTCATCCCCTTTGGCGGCGCGGGCCTCGGAGCCGCTGTCTACGCCGGGATATTGCTGATCACGGCGTATTGCGCCGGAATTCAATGGTTGGGCATGGATTGGCTGGCCTCGGGGGCGCTTTCGCCTCCGGCGGGTGCGGGCGAATGGTGGCGTGCGGTCGCCGCGCTCACCCTGCACATGGATCAGGCCCACTTGCTTGGAAATCTGATGTTCGGCCTCGGCATCGGTATTCTGGCGGCCCGGGTGTTCGGTCCCGGTCTTGCGTGGGCGAGCATTCTCGGGGCGGGTGCCGCCGGCAATTACCTCGAAATGCTGATTTCTCCGTCGACACATCGCGCCGTGGGCGCATCCACCGCGGTGTTTGCCGCCCTGGGGCTGCTTGCCGGTTTTTCGTGGCGCCAGCGGCTCAACCTGCGGGAGCGGTTCAGGTATCGCTGGGCGCCTCTGTTCGCCGGGCTGTGCTTGTTGGGCATTCTGGGCGCCGGCGGCGAACATGTCGACGTGCTGGGCCATGTCCTCGGATTCGCGATCGGCACTGCCCTCGGCTGGACCTATGCACGCGCACGGGTGCCCCGCAGCCGCGGGTATGCCCTGCAGCTGGGCGCGGGCGGCGCCGCGCTCGGCCTGATCGTCGCCGCCTGGATTATGGCGCTGCGGCATGGCGTACCGGCGCCTTGAGCGGATCTGTCCGGTCGCGCAAATCCGGGGGTGGCGTATAATCCGCTCCCCGGTTTGAATTTCAACGTCAAGGAGATTTTGTACATGAGCAATCCAAAGAATCCTAACTCGAGTGATGCGCCGGCCGCCGAATCCAGTGAAGCTCACCTGCGGGGCAACGAACTGTCCTCGTCCGAGGAAAAAGCGGCGGTTGACCACGTCAGCTACAAGAAGTCGCGCAACCCCGACACCGAACTGCATTTGAACGGCGAAGACGACAGCTTGTACAGCGACGGCTTGGACCTCGACGATGACACCGATACGCTGGCGGGCACCGACGGCGGCACGCCCGGCGGCGTCAAGGGATGAATTCTTAGCGGGTTTCTCTGGTTACCGTTGCTCTGCGAACGGCTTGCAAGGAGGTAAGCATGAACGACACCAAGAAGAAGGCGCGCGGCATCTCGGCCCCCAAGAGGCCCGTGAATCCGCCGACGCCACAGGATCGACTCGCGATGATCGCCGAGGCGGCGTATTTCGCCGCACAGAATCGCGGGTTCGAGCCCGGCCATGAGCTGGAGGATTGGAGCGCCGCCGAAAGAACGGTGGACCAACGCGTCAGCGGTTGATCTCCAGCGGCAACTCGGGGCTGGCGGATCCGACCCGCTCGCCCGGGGTCTATGCGCCGATTCAGGCGGCCGATTCAGGCGCGTTTGGCGAGCAGATCGCGAATTTCTTCCAGAAGCAGCTCAGACTTTGGCGGTGCCGGCGGTGGGCCGTCCGCCGCGCGTGGCTTCTTCAATCGGTTGATGGCCTTGATGGTGAAGAACAGCACCAATGCGATGATGAGAAAATCGAAGGTCGTCTGCAGGAAGGCTCCGTAGCGGATCAGAACTTCCTTGCCGTTGGGATCCTGGCCCAAGGAGACGGCGAGATCCGAGAAGTTCACTCCGCCCACCAGCCTGCCCAGCATCGGCATGAACAGATCGCCCACCAGGGAAGAGACGATCTTGCCGAAGGCGGCGCCGATGATCACGCCGACCGCCAGGTCGACCACATTGCCCGTCATGGCGAATTCTTTGAATTCCGAGGCCAGACTCATGCTTCTCTCCTTGCAAAATGGATCGGCTGGATGGTACTGAGCAACGCGCCCGCCGGCAAGCCGAGAAACGGTGCTGAACTTCAAAACTGCGCGTGAACGCGCAGGGCAAACACCGACACCGGCCCGCGTTCGGTGTTGTACGCGGGATTGCCGATATATTGATAGTCGAGAGTCAGTTGCGCGTAGTGAAGCACCGCCAGCGAATAGTAGGTTTCCAGGATTTTCTCCGGGCCCGGATGCGCAAGCGTGCCGTCGCCGACCAGAATACCGAGGCCCCCGGCGTTCAAATAGCGCTCACGGTTTGCGGAAATGCGGTTCAGAATCGCAGCCACACCCACCGTGTCGTCGCTGCGGCCCCAGCGTGCGCCTTGCAGCGACAGACCGGCGCTCACACTGCGGTCGATGTCGGTGAAGTCATAGGCTTCGACATTTCCCGCCGCCCTGCCGATGCGCGCGAACATCCCGAGCTGGGCCGCCAGCTGCTGTTCGAGGTTGAGACTCGCTCCCAGGCGGTCTCGATAGCGGCGCACCGCCGCGATGTTCACCGGCGTGCCGGAGCTGGCGGCGAGATCGACCGCCTGATTGAGCAATCCCATACGCGCGCGGCTGTCGAACGCGGTGAGCCGCAGCTTGCCGGGGCGGCCGCTGAGCTCGTGACTCTTTTCCACCTCGAAATCGTATTGGAATTCGTGGAATCCGGGTTCTAGATGCACGCTGTTCGGCACGTTGGATAGAGCGAAGGCGCCGAATCGCAGCACCCATGCGTTTCGATACCACTCGAGCGCCGCGCCCGCCGTGTAGCCCCAGGCATCCGCGGCGTAATCGAAGGATCCCGCGTCGATTGCCGCCCAGTTTAGAAAATCATTCTTGGGGTCGTGGGCGTATTGATTGATGTCGAAGATGTCGGTCACGCTGATCTTGCCGAGCGTCAACACCAGCCGGTCCGGGCTGCGAGTGCCGCCGAGCTGCATCTGCGAGGGATCGACCCGCTCCCGGCTTACGTCGAGATTCACGGTCTGGCGAACGAACATGCGCTGCCACCGCAGATAAGGCTGATTGTTCCCCACCTTGTAGGCCTCGCCGCTCGGAAACCCGGCGACGCCCAAGGTGTCGTCGAGGCCGAATCCCTGGTCGATTTCGGGAGCGATCCAGATTTCCGCGCCCGGCCACAGGCGAGCGCCCAGAAACAGGGTCGCATCCACGGTTGCGGCGCTGATGCCGGGGGTCAGGCTGTTCGGGCCGGCATACGGAGCGTTGAAATCAGAGGTTCGCTGCACGGTGTAGGTGAACTGGCCATGCACGGCATGGCTTTCGGCGCCATCCGAGGCGCGGGCCGGACCCGGAACGCAGACAAGGACGGCGGCGAGCACGGCGGCGGCGGGTGCCGCAACCCGCCGCGCGGAACGCGCGCACGAAACCGCCATCGCTTGAGGGAGTGTGCGCTCCATGACGCGAACAATATAGTATACTCCCCTATACTTCAAGTATCGCGGTTGAGATTGCGGCGGACGCCCGCGGGACGGGTCGTGACCGTGCGCCGGCGAGAGCCGTTCCCGGATCGAAGATTACTTTTTGAGATAGGCGTGCACGATGTCGACCAGTTCCTCGGCGGCCACGACGCGCGGATCGTCGCGGGGGGCACGGGGATCGAGCATGTGCTCGCGAATGTGGTCTTCGATCACCTCGGCGATGAAGCCGTCCAAGGCGCCCCGACAGGAGGTGGCCTGCTGCAGCACGCCGGCGCACTCATGATCGGCCTCGACCGCCCGTTCGATGGCATCGATCTGACCGCGCAGGCGCCTGAGGCGATTCAGAAGCTTGGTCTTTTCGTTTGCAACGTGACTCATGGATCCGAATTCCTCTAGGATGCCGACGCGCCATCCTAGCCTAGATCCGTTGCTTCAATGCCATAGCGCCCGAGCGAGGAACAAGGCGCCGAGAACCACGAACAATGCCGATGCCGCGTAGTGAATCGCCTTGAGCGGCAGCCGGTCGGCGAATGCCTTACCCAGAATCACGACCGGTACGTTCGCGACCAGCATGCCGAGCGTCGTGCCCGACACCACCGCCGCGAGGTTGGGGTAGGCCGCCGCGAGCGCGAGCGTGGCGATCTGCGTCTTGTCGCCGATTTCGGCCAGGAAAAAGCTCCACAGCGTCGCGACGAAGGCGCTCGCCGCATTGCTTGGCAGCACCCCATCGTCCAGGCTGTCGGGTTTCAGGGTCCACAGCGCCATCGCGATCATGCCGACCCCGACGACGATCAACAGCGCATCGGGCTTGAGCAACGTGCCGAACCAGCGGCCGGCGAAAGCCGCGGCCGTGTGGTTGGCGAGCGTTGCGCACACGATGCCGGCGATGATCGGCAGCGGCCGGCGGTAGCGGGCCGCCAGAATGAGCGATAAGAGCTGGGTGCGGTCGCCGATTTCGGCGACGCTGATGGTGCCGATCGACACGAGGAATGCTTCCATGGAGAAGGTCCCGAAATAATTTTGGTGCTGTCAGCCAGTGGGTGTTGCCGGCCGACCGTTGCGCGGCCGGGGAATGTCAGCCCAGATGCGGCCGTTGCCGCCCGTGCCGCGCTCGGACGCCGTTGTTTCTCCTCAACCGAATCCCAGTAAGGTCAGTGTACCGCGCGGCAATGAACGCATGGACGCAATTGCCCGATGCGTCAGAACTCGAACATTGAGCCTGGCTGACCGCGGCTGTGGCATGCTGATGCCATGTCGGTGCTTTGCATCAATGCGGGTTCCTCGAGCATTCGCTTTGCGATCCATGACGCGGGTTCGCCGCCGGCCAATTTACTAAACGGAACCCTCGAGCGCATCGGACGGGGCGGCACGAACCTGTCGCTGTCCGGGACCGGGCGCGCAACGGATCCGCCGCGCCTCGCGGTGGATGCCGCGGACTGGCATTCCGCAGTCGCCTTCATGATGGGATGGCTCGAAGCGCAGCCGCTGTTTGCGGACGTGCGGGCGGTCGGCCATCGAGTGGTGCACGGCATGAGTCATACGAGTCCGCAGGTGGTGACCGAGGCGCTGTTGTCGGAGCTCAAGGCGATCATGCCCTACGACCCGGAGCATCTGCCGCGGGAAATCGAGCTCATTGAAACCATGAGCCGACGCTTTCCGCGGCTGGCGCAGGTGGCGTGCTTCGATACGGCCTTTCACAGCAGCATGCCGCGAGTGGCGACGATATTGCCGATTCCGCGGCGCTACCAGTCGCGAGGCGTGCAGCGCTATGGATTCCACGGGCTGTCGTATACCTTCTTGCTGCAGGAACTCGCGCGCCGGGGCGGCCCGGCGGCCGCGAGCGGCCGCGTCATATTCGCGCATCTCGGCAGCGGCGCGAGTCTTGCCGCCGTGCGCGACGGCAGAAGCATCGATACCAGCATGGGTTTTACGCCCGCCTCCGGATTACCGATGAGCACGCGTTCGGGCGATCTCGATCCGGGACTCACCTTCTTCCTGGCGCTCCACGAGGGGATGGATGCGGCGGCTTTTCAGAACATGACGAATCATGAAAGCGGTCTGCTCGGCCTTTCCGAGACCAGTGCCGACATGCGCGATCTGCTGGCGCGCGAAGCCGGGGACGTCCGCGCAGCCGAAGCGGTCGCGCATTTTTGCTACCAGACGAAGAAATGGATCGGGGCGTTCGCCGCGGCCCTCGGCGGGCTGGACACGCTGGTCTTCGCCGGCGGAATCGGCGAAAACGCGGCGCCGATCCGGGCGCGAATCTGCGAGGGACTCGAGTTTCTCGGCGTCGAATTGCACGCGGAGCGAAACGCGCGCAATGCGCCGCTTATCTCGAGCGATGCGGGCAGAGTGGCGGTGCGCGTCATACGCACCGACGAGGAGTCCGTGATCGCGGAATTGACCATCGGCGCTCTGGTGCTCGAAAGCAAACGGGAATGAATCATGGCGCGCGATGACGCCGAGCTGCAAAAGTTGGACGCGTACTGGCGTGCGGCCAATTATCTGTCGGTCGGGCAGATCTATCTTTGCGACAATCCGCTGCTCAAAGAGCCGCTGGCGCCGCAGCACATCAAGCGCATGCTGCTCGGACACTGGGGCACGACGCCGGGTCAGAATTTCATCTACACGCATCTGAACCGGATCATCAACAAGTACGATCTCAACATGATCTACATCTCCGGTCCCGGGCACGGCGGTCCGGCAGTGGTCGGCGGCACCTATCTGGAAGGCACCTACAGCGAAATCTACCCGAACATCAGCGGGGATGAGGCTGGACTGAAGCGCCTGTTCACGCAATTTTCGTTTCCCGGCGGGATTCCGAGTCACGCTTCAGCGGAGTGTCCGGGGTCGATCCATGAAGGCGGTGAACTCGGCTACTCACTGAGTCATGCGTTCGGCGCGGTATTCGACAACCCGACGCTGGTGGCGGCGTGCGTGGTCGGGGACGGGGAGGCCGAAACCGGGCCGCTCGCGGCTGCGTGGCATTCGAACAAATTTCTCAATCCCGCGACCGACGGTGCCGTTCTGCCGATCCTGCATCTGAACGGCTACAAGATTTCCAACCCGACCGTCCTGGCGCGCATATCCCGCGAGGAACTGGATCAGTTGCTGTGCGGCTACGGTTGGACCCCTCATTACGTCGAAGGTCATGAGCCGATGCTCATGCACGCGGCGATGGCGGAGACGCTCGATCGGATCGCCGAAGAAATCGGCGCCATACAAAAGGATGCCCGTATCAACGGCAGCACGCGGCGGCCGCGCTGGCCGATGATCGTGCTCGCCTCGCCGAAGGGTTGGACGGGCCCTAAACTCATCGACGGCCGCGCGATCGAGGGAACATTCCGCTCTCATCAGGTGCCGTTGACGGACCCGGCCACGAATCCCGCGCACTTGGAGCAGTTGGAAGCATGGCTGCGCAGCTATCGTCCGCGGGAACTTTTCGACGAGCAAGGTCGGCTTATGCCTGCGCTCAAGGAGCTGGCACCCAAGGGCGATCGGCGCATGGGCGCCAATCCCCACGCCAACGGCGGAATGTTATTGCGCGATTTGCGGCTGCCGAATTTCACGGATTACGCGGTCGAGGTACCCAAGCCGGGCACCCCTGGCATCGGCGATACCCATGTGCTGGGGCGATTTCTGCGCGACATCGCCCGCATGAACGCCGAGCAGCGCAATTTCAGGATATTCGGTCCGGATGAAACGCTCTCGAACGGCCTGGAGGCGGTGTTCGAAGTGACCAACCGCCAATGGCTGGCGGCCACCGCGGTCAACGACGAATTCCTCGCGCGCAGCGGTCAAGTGATGGAAATGTTGAGCGAACACCAATGCGAGGGGTGGCTCGAGGGGTATCTGCTCACCGGCCGGCACGGCCTCATGAATTGCTACGAGGCATTCATCCACATCGTCGACTCGATGTTCAATCAGCATGCGAAGTGGCTGAAGGTCACGGCGGGGCTGCCGTGGCGGCGTAAGATCGCGTCTCTCAACTACCTGCTGAGTTCGCATGTCTGGCGGCAGGATCACAACGGCTTCACGCACCAGGATCCGGGTTTTCTGGATCACGTCGTCAACAAAAAAGCTGAAATCGTCCGGGTTTATCTGCCGCCCGACGCGAACTGCCTGCTGTCGGTGATGAATCACTGCCTGGGCAGCAGGCACTACGTCAACGTGGTCGTGGCCGGCAAGCATCCGGCGCCGCAATGGCTGTCGATGGATGCCGCGCTCAAGCATTGCACCGAGGGCGTCGGGATCTGGCAATGGGCGAGCAACGACAGCCGGGGCGAGCCGGACCTGGTCATGGCGTGCGCCGGCGATGTGCCGACGCTCGAGACGCTGGCCGCCGTGTCGATATTGCGCGAGCGCCTGCCCGAGATCAAGGTCCGCGTGGTCAATGTCGTCGATCTGATGAAGCTGCAACCGGCGTCGGAACATCCGCACGGATTGAGCGACGAGGATTTCGATTCGCTGTTCACGCGCGACACGCCGATCATATTCGCGTTTCACGGATATCCGTGGCTGATTCATCGATTGGCGTATCGGCGCCACAATCACGCGAACCTCCATGTGCGCGGCTACAAGGAGGAGGGCACGATCACCACGGCATTCGACATGGCGGTGCTCAACGATCTGGACCGCTTTCACCTGGTGATCGACGCGCTCAATCGTCTGCCGCAGACCGGCGGCGCAGGCGTCTACCTCAAGCAGCAACTCGAGGACAAGCTCATCGAGCACCACCAATACATCCGCCGCCACGGAGAGGACATGCCGGAAATCCGCAATTGGCGCTGGCCGTATTGAGCGCCGCGTGCTCGCGCGGATCGTGCTGCGGCCGCGGGTGGCGGGCCGCCCTAAGGCCGCCCGCTACGCCGCCGGCGCGCTCAAGGATTCCGGCAATGTATACACCGCGGCGGCTTCGGCCGAGCGCGCGGCCCGGGTACGCCACCACGCCGCCGTCAGCAGCTCGGCGTGATGCCGGATGAACACATCGCGCAGCGCCGGCGGAATCGACAGGAACTGCAGCCATTGCTCGGGGAAGACGTCGTGCGGTCCGCAGTGAAACCAGGGCTCGGCGCTGGTCTCTTCCTCTTCGCAGCTCGGCTGCGGCAAATCGCGGAACACGCAGTCGGACACCAGGCACACCTCGTCGTAGTCGTAAAAGATCACGCGGCCGTGGCTGGTCACGCCGAAATTCTTGAGCAAGAGGTCGCCGGGAAACACGTTGCTCGCGGCCAATTCGCGCAGCGCATTGCCGTAGTCGATGATCGCGGCCTCGGCGGCGGCCGGATCGGCCTCGCGCAAAAATAGATTGAGCGGACGCAGGCGCCGCTCAATGTAGCAGTGCTCGACGATCAGATCCTCGCCCTCGATGCGGCAGCTCTCGCTCGCATCGCGCAGCAATTCATCGGCGAGCGCCGGCATGAAGCGCCCGCGCGGCAGGCGCAGACGCCGGAATTCCTGCGCATCGACCAGCCGGCCGGCGCGATCGTGGCGAAACACGAATTGATAGCGCTCCATGACGTCGGTCCGGGTGCTGGTCTTCGGCGCGCCGAAATGATCGCGGATCACCTTGAAGACCAGATCGTGCGAGGGCAGGGTGAAGACGATCATGACCAATCCGCGGTCGCCCGGAGCATGCACGAAGCTGTCGATGGAGGCGTCGAGATGGCGGTGCAGAGCGAAGTAGCGCTCGGTCTTGCCCTGTTTCGCGCGGCCGAGGACGGTGTACAACTCGTCGATGGGTTTGCGCGGCATGAACGAGCGCAGCAACGTGATGGCGGCGCTGACCACCGGCAGATCCACGTGGAAATAGGAGCGGGCGTAGCCGAACAGCGAGCCGACCTCGGCCCGCGACAGCATCACCGCATCGACTTGCACGCCTTGCGGCGAGTTGCTGAACGCCACCACCAGAGGTGTGATGAAGCTGTCGCCGATGAGGCGGCCGACGACAAACGCGTGCAGGCCGCGGTAGAACACCGGTTCGATCAATTCGACGGATTCGGGTGCGCCGCTTTGCCGTCCGGTCTCGAAATATCGGCCGATTTGCGCGCTGATTCGATGCACGGCCGCATCCTGGTCGTGTATCGCGGCGCCGAACGGCAGGTCGGCGATGATTTCGCGCACCGCGGCGGGCAGTGAGCCGCCGATGCGGTAGACGCGAATCGGCACGGCGCCGGAGGCGCGGCCGACGCTGGTGGCGCAAAACTCCAGATCCGGATTGACGCCGACCGTGCCGAACAGGTCGCGCGTGACCGAATTGAAAAATGTGCGGTAGAAGTCGCTGTCGGGCCGCCGCGCCACCAGCATCTCGTACGCCCGTTTGATTTCGGCCCACAGCGCGTTGTCGGCGGTGGGCGAGTTCAATTCTTGGCCAATCGCCTGTGCGCAGCGCGCCACGCGCTGTTCATAGAGCTCGATGCGCTCGACCGCATCGCGCTGCGCGGCGTGCCAATCCTCGGCGAGGAAATTCAGCGCCGCGCGGCGGGTGATGCGGCCGAATTCCTCGTTGTAT
>Ga0209048_10000432_pt1 | contig 45204 bp, 33 predicted proteins | sample FrelakmetCRP12CR_FD_187146 | JGI IMG/M metagenome (GOLD analysis project Ga0209048, IMG submission 187146) | Freshwater lake sediment microbial communities from the University of Notre Dame, USA, for methane emissions studies - CRP12 CR (SPAdes)... | ecosystem: Environmental > Aquatic >...
GGCCTACCTGGCCGGCCAGCGGCTGGTGGCGCCCGGGATCGGGCCGCTGCTGGGCGTTCGGCTGCCGCTCCTCGAATCCGTGCACCATGCGCTGGCGCACGAGCTGCGGGGGGTTCATGCCGCCCGGCTCCTTCCGGTCGCCGAGGCGCTTGCCCGCGATCCGCTCAGGGAGCTGCGCTGGTTCGCCTGCTGGCTTCTGGGCCGGATCCTGCCGGCCGATCCAGAGCGCGCCTGGCAGGTGCTCCGCAGGCTCGCTGCCGAAGCGGACGACTGGATCACCGTCGATACGCTGGCCGCGACCATCGGGCCGGGCATCCTCCGCGAACCCTACCGCTGGGCCGAGCTGGAGCAGCTGGTCTACAGCCCCAGCCGCTGGGAGCGCCGGCTGGTGGGCTCGACGGTTGCGACGATCCCGTTCGCGGACCGGCTGGCCGGGCGGACGCCGGACGTCGCTGCGCGCGGCCTGGCGCTTGTCGGCCTCCTGATCGGCGACCCCGAGCCTGACGTCCAGAAGGCGCTCAGCTGGGCGCTGCGCAACCTGGCGGCCGTTGACGCGGCCGCCGTGACCGCGTTCTGCCACCTGGAGGGCGGGCGCGCCGATGCCACGGCCGATGGGGCCCGCGCGTGGGTGGTGCGCGATGCGCTGGCCAAGCTCGCCCCGGCCGACGCTCTCGGGATTCGGACCCTGCTTGCAGGGATCCGCCGGGCGCCCGGTGCCGCCAGCACGTCTGCCGCTGCGGCGACCGCCACCGCCTTCCTGCAGGCGGGTCGCGGGACGGCCGCGCCGGGCACCTCGCTTGACCTGAACCGGAGATCCATTCCGTGACCGACGATCTGGGCAACATCCGAACGATCCGCATCGAGGACGAGATGCGGACGAGCTACCTCGACTACGCCATGAGCGTGATCGTGGCCCGCGCACTCCCGGACGTCCGTGACGGCCTCAAGCCGGTCCACCGCCGGATCCTCTATGCCATGGGCGAGATGGGCCTGGCCTCGAACGCCTCGTACCGCAAGTGCGCGGCGATCGTCGGCGAGGTGATGGGCAAGTACCACCCACACGGTGACCAGGCGATCTACGACACCCTGGTCCGCCTGGCCCAGGACTTCTCCATGCGCTACCCGCTGGTGGATGGGCAGGGCAACTTCGGCTCGGTTGATGGCGACTCGGCGGCCGCGATGCGCTACACGGAGGCTCGGCTCGCCCCGATCGCCGCGGAGATGCTCGCCGATATCGACAAGGCCACGGTCGACTACGTCGACAACTACGACGGCCAGCATCGCCAGCCGGTCATCCTGCCCGCGAGGCTGCCGAACCTGCTCGTCAACGGGAGCTCCGGCATCGCGGTCGGGATGGCCACGAACATCCCGCCGCACCACCTCGGCGAGGTCGTGGACGCGACGATCGCGCTGATCAACGATCCGGAGCTGACGACCGACGACCTGTGCGCGTTCGTCAAGGGTCCCGACTTCCCGACCGCCGGCTCCATCTTCCGCTACGAGCAGCAGAAGAACGCGCTCACGGGTGTCACGGAGACGGTCGACGCAATCCGGCAGATGTACGCCCACGGCCACGGCCGGGTGATCATGCGAGCCCAGGTCGCCTTCGAGGAGGCGCGCCGCGACCGGGTGGCGATCATCGTCAGCGAGCTGCCCTACCAGGTGAACAAGGCGTCGCTTCTCGAGAAGATTGCCGACCTCGTCAAGGACAAGCGCATCGACGGGATCGCCGACCTCCGCGACGAGTCCGACCGGGACGGGATGCGGATCTACATCGAGGTCAAGAACGACGCGAACCCGCACACGGTGCTGAACAACCTGTTCAAGCACACCCCGATGCAGCTCGCGTTCAACCTCAACATGCTCGCGCTCGTCGACGGCCAGCCGCAGACGCTTCCGCTCAAGGCCGTGATCCAGCACCACGTGGACCATCGCCGCGAGATCGTCCGCCGGCGAACCGAGTACGAGCTGGGCAAGGCCCGCGAGCGGGCCCACATCCTGGAGGGGCTCAAGATCGCGCTGGACCACCTGGACGAGGTGATCCGGACGATCCGCGAGTCGGCCGACGTGGAGACCGCCCGGCGCAATCTCATGGAGCGCTTCACGCTGAGCGAGCTGCAGGCGCAGGCGATCCTGGACATGCGACTGGCGCGACTCGCCGCTCTCGAGCGGAAGAAGATCGAGGATGAGTACCTGGCCGTGATCCAGCAGATCGCCGAGCTGGAAGACATCCTCGCCAACCCGGCCCGAATCCTCGCGATCATCAAGGACGAGCTCGTCGAGCTGAAGCGGAAGTACGCCGGCGAGCGGCGCACGCGCGTGGTGGACGACTCCTCGCGCGAGATGACCGACGAAGACCTGATCGCCAACGAGGACGTCGTGGTGACGATCAGCCGTCGCGGCTACATCAAGCGCCAGCCCGTGGCGACCTATCGACGCCAGGGCCGCGGCGGCAAGGGGATCATCGGGATGATCACCCGCGAGGAGGACGCGGTGGACAGTCTCCTCGTCGCCAACACCCACGACTGGGCGCTCTTCTTCACCAACCGCGGGCGCGTCTTCTCGGCCAAGGTGCACAACGTGCCGGACGCCAGCCGCCAGGCGAAGGGGATCCCGATCATCAACCTGCCGGGCGTCCAGGTGGAGGCCGGGGAAGTGCCGACCGCAACGCTCATGGTCCCGGACTTCACGGCTGCGTCCTACCTCGTCATGGCCACCCGGAAGGGAACCGTCAAGAAGACGCCCCTGGAGCAGTTCGAGAAGGTCCGCTCGTCCGGGATCCGGGCAATCACGCTGACGGAGGGCGACGAGCTGGCCTGGGTGGACGTTGCGACGGGCAGCGACGACATCCTCATCACCACCGCCCAGGGCAAGCTGGCCCGGTTCGCAGAAAGCGAGGTCAGGGCCATGGGCCGCGATGCCGCCGGCGTCATCGGGATCCGCCTGGCACGCGCGGGCGACGAAGTCGTGGCGATGAGCGTGATCCAGCCCGGGACGGACCTGCTGGTCCTGACCGAGACGGGCTACGGGAAGCGCGTGGCGCTCCGCGAGTTCCGGCGCAAGCACCGGGGCGGCCAGGGCGTGATGCTGATCCCGCTGGAGGGTCGCAAGACCGGCCGCGTGGCAGCCGTCCAGCAGGTGACGGAGGCAGACGAGGAGCTCCTCCTCATCTCCGCCGGCGGCCAGGTGGTCCGGACCGAGACGCAGACGATCAACCGGTATTCGTCCGGGGCACGCGGCGTCATCACGATGCGCCTCAACGAGGGCGACCGGGTGGTCGGGATTGCTGCGTTCCGCGAAGGGCTGGCGGAGCGGGAGGGCATGGGCGACAATGGCGGTCCCGACGCGGGGCCGACCGGGCCGGGTGGGGATCCGTCGGGAGGATGACGGGCTTCGGCGCGGAGGAGGCGCTCGTGTACTCGGACTCGTTCGACGTCTACACGGGCAATGCCAACAAGGGCCTTGCCCAGAAGATCTGCCGCTACCTCGGCGTCAAGCTGGGCGAGGCCGAGGTGTTCTCGTTCGCGAACGAGAACATCTTCGTCAAGATCCTCGACAACGTCCGTGAGAAGGACGTCTTCCTGATCCAGCCGACCTGCCACCCCGTCAACGAGTCGATCATGGAGCTCCTGATCATGATCGACGCCTTCAAGCGGGCGAGCGCCGGGCGGATCACGGCGGTCGTCCCGTACTACGCCTACGGGCGCTCCGACAAGAAGGACCAGCCGCGCGTTCCGATCACCGCCCGCCTGATTGCCGACATGATCACCGTGGCCGGCGCCGACCGCGTCCTCACGATGGACCTCCACCAGGGCCAGATCCAGGGCTTCTTCAACATCCCGGTCGACGAGCTGACCGCCGTCCACCTCCTCTCCAATTACTTCCGCCAGAAGGCATTGACCGACGTCGTCGTGGTCACGGACCTGGGCTTCGCGAAGCGCGCCAGGACCTTCGCCGAGCTGCTGGATGCGCCGCTCGCGATCATCGAGAAGCGCCGCGTGGGCAACCTGGACCGGGCCGAGCTGATGAACGTCATCGGCGATGTCCGCGGGCGACGCGCGATCATCGTGGACGACGAGGTCGACACGGCCGGGACGCTGATGGAGATCGTGCGGGCCCTGGTCCGGGAGGGCGTCGAGGAGATCTACGCCTGCGCAACCCACGGGATCCTGTCCGAAGGGTCGATCGACCGGATCGCGGGCGCCCCCATCCGGGAGCTCGTCCTGACCGACTCCGTGCCGCTCCCGCTCGAGAAGCGGATTCCCCGGGTCACGACGCTCTCCGTGGCGCCCCTGATCGGCGAGGCGATCCGCCGGATCCATCGCGGCGAGTCGGTCGGCGCGCTCTTCAGCAGCGAGGCGTCGCTGACCCAGGAGATGATCCTCTGGGAGGACGGCGTCGAACAGACGCTGGACGCCCGGACCGGCACAATCCTGCCGCCGGAGCACCTGACGACGCGACACGACCCCACCCATCCCGCCGATGCCGCCGGCCGCCCGGTGCCGGCCCGAACGTTCGGAGATCGATGACCCTCCAGCTCCATCAACCCGACGGCCACGGCGGCCTGGAGCCGCGCACGGAGACGCCGAAGGACTGGCGCGCCCAGCTCCGCTCGCCGCGCTGGAACGTGGCGCGGCTCGCGAACCGGGAGATGAACCCCACGCGCACGCCCGTCGCCGTCCTCTTCTGGCTGGCACTGGGGGCCCTGACGTTCGTGCTGCTCATGGCCGGGTACGGCTCCGGATTCTGGACGTAGCCCGCGGGCGGCCGCGTGGATCCCGGGCCCGGCGCCGGGTGACCGACAGCCTCCGCGGAGTCCCACGCCTATACTGACCGTCCCATGGTGCTCGGCTTCCTCTCCCGTTTCGTCGATTCCAATGACCGCGAGGTCCGGCGCGTCCAGCCGCTCGTGGATGCCGCGAACGCCCTCGAGCCGACGCTCGGGGAAGAGTCCGAGGCCCAGATCCGGGCTCGCATGGACGAGATACGAGCCGACCTGGCGGGGCTCCAGGAGGGCTTCGGCCCAACGGCCGACGAGCTGGGCCAGGACGACCCGGCCCGCCGCCACGACCTCGAGGCAGAGCGTCGGAAGAAGGAGACCGCGCAACTCCAGGCGGCGCTGGACGATGTCCTCCCGGAGGTTTTCGCAGCCGCCCGCGAAGCGATGCGTCGGACGCTGGGAATGCGCCACTTCGACGTCCAGCTCATGGGCGCGGCTGTGCTCCACCAGGGCAGGATCGCGGAGATGAAGACCGGCGAGGGCAAGACCCTCGTTGCGCCGCTGGCCGCCATCCTCAACGGACTGACCGGCCGGGGCGTTCACGTCGTGACCGTCAACGATTACCTGGCCCGCCGCGACGCCCAGTGGATGGGCCCGATCTACCACTTCCTCGGCCTCTCGGTCGGCGTCGTGGTGGGCGACGAGGCGTACGTCTTCGAGCCCGGCTACCCGACCAGCGACGAGCGGCTCATCAACCTCCGCCCGTGCGCCCGCCGCGAAGCGTACGCGGCGGACATCACCCACGGTACGAACCATCATTTCGGGTTCGACTACCTGCGTGACAACCTGGTCACGGAGATGGACCAGCGCGTCCAGCGGGGCCATTACTTCGCGATCGTCGACGAGGTGGACAACATCCTCATCGACGAGGCGCGCACGCCGCTCATCATCAGCGGCCAGGCCGAGGAGTCGGCGGACCTGTACTTCCAGTTTGCCCGGCTCGTGCCCCGCCTTCGGGCCCGACCGGAGGGCGAGGAGGAGGGCGGCGACTACTTCGTCGACCTCAAGGACCGCGCCGTCTCGCCGACGGAGGAGGGGATCGCGAAAGTCGAGCAGTGGCTCGGCGTCCAGAACCTGTACGACGATCCGCGGCTGACCCGCTACTTCGACGCCTCGCTCAAGGCCCACGCGCTCTACAAGCGCGATCGCGACTACATCGTGCGGGATGGCGAGATCGTCATCGTCGACGAGTTCACCGGCCGCCAGATGCCCGACCGGCGCTGGAGCGAGGGCATCCACCAGGCGATGGAGGCCAAGGAGGGGCTGCGCGTCCAGCGCGAGTCCGTGACCCTGGCCACCGTCACGTTCCAGAACTACTTCCGCCTCTACGCAAAGCTCGCCGGCATGACCGGCACCGCGATGACCGAGGCCGAGGAGTTCCACAAGATCTACAAGCTGGAGGTGGTCTCGATCCCGACCAACCAGCCCATGATCCGCGACGACGAGCAGGACCTGGTCTTCCGCAATGAGCAGGGCAAGTACAAGGCCCTCATCGACGAGACGGTGGAGATGCAGGCTGCGGGCCGGCCGATCCTGGTGGGCACGGTCAGCGTCGAGAAGTCGGAGGTCCTCTCCGAGCTCCTGGGCCGGCGCGGCATCAAACACGAGGTCCTCAACGCCAAATTCCACGAGAAGGAGGCGCCGATCGTCGCCCAGGCGGGCCGTTCGGGCGCCGTCACGATCGCGACGAACATGGCCGGGCGCGGGACGGACATCCAGCTGGGTGGCAATCCCGCCGGGTTGGCCTCGGAGATCCTCCACCGGCGCGGGCTGAACCCAGCCGAGGTTGACAAGGCGACCTACGACGAGGCCTTCGCCGAAGCGAAGGCGATCTGCGACGCCGACCACGAGCGGGTGGTGCGCGCGGGCGGTCTCCACATCATCGGCACCGAGCGCCACGATTCGCGCCGGATCGACAACCAGCTCCGGGGCCGTGCCGGGCGCCAGGGCGACCCCGGCTCGTCGCGCTTCTACCTCTCGCTCGAAGACGACCTCATGAAGCGCTTTGCCTCCGAGCGGGTGGCCGGCCTGATGGAGCGGCTGGGGCTGGAGGACGATGTCGCGATCGAATCGCGCATCGTCAGCAAGACCATCGAAAGCGCCCAAACGCGGGTCGAGGGCTACAACTTCGACATCCGGAAGCGCGTCGTCGAGTTCGACGACGTCATCAACAAGCAGCGCGAGACGATATACGCCGAGCGGGACAAGGTGCTCCGCAACGAGGACCTGACCGAGACGACCAACGCGTTCCTCGACGAGGAGGTGGACGCGCTCCTCGACACATACTGCTCGGCCGAGCTCCCCGACGACTGGAACATGGAGGGGCTCACGGCGGCGCTGCACGCCATGGGCCTCGAGGGGCCGGGGACCTCGGAGGACGAGCTCTGGGAAATCGGCGGCCGCGAGGCGCTGGCTGGTCACCTCCGCGAGCTGGCCGAAGCGAAGCTCGAGGAGAAGTCGGCCGAGGTTGGCGCCGAGGACTGGTCGATGATCGAGCGCCTCGTCCTGCTCCGGACGGTCGACGCGCTCTGGATCGAGCACCTCACGGAGCTCGACGACATGCGGCGGGGGATCGGGCTCCGCGGCTACGCCCAGCAGGACCCGCTCAACGAGTTCAAGAAGGAGGCGTTCAGCCTCTACGACCAGCTGAGCGACCTCATCCGCCACCAGGTGGCGACGACGATCTTCCGCGTCTCGGTGGTCCGCCAGCCCTCGACACCGACGGCCGACGAAGCTGAGCTCGCCTCGAGCCTCGCGGCCGGGGCCGCGGCGCTCCGCTCGGCAGGCGCAGCCGCCGGCGGTCAGCCGGCCGCCGCGAGAGTTGCCACCCCCCAGAGCGTGAGCGGCACGGCTCCGACGAGAGCCACGTTCTCGGGCGGCGGGACCTCCACGTCGAGCGCTCGACCCTCGGCGCCTTCGGCGGCGACCGTGGCGGCGGCCCGAAACCTCCCCGCGGCACCCGCCCTCCGGGCGATGCAGGAGCGGCTGGGCGACCAGGTCCGCGCCGACGCCACGAAGGGCGCGAACCCCGCGGCCGCAAAGCTCGGCCGCAACGACCCCTGCTACTGCGGGTCCGGGCTCAAGTTCAAGAAGTGTCACGGCCGCTGAGCGATCACGGCACGCGGTCGGCGGTCCGCGAGCTCGCCCTGGTTGGCCTTGCCGTGGTCGTGGGCGGCATCCTCGTCACCGGCTACGCCGCATTCCGGATCTGGCAGCGCGGCACGGTCGACGAGACCCGGCCGGTGGACGCGATCGTCGTGATGGGCGCTGCGCAATACGACGGGACGCCGTCACCCGTGTTCGCCAGCCGCCTCGACCACGCCGTGCGCCTCTACGCAGACGGCGCAGCGCCCGTCTTCATCGTCACCGGCGGTCGGCGCGAAGGCGACCGGACGACGGAGGCCGCAGTCGCGCGCGCCTACGCCGTCGCGCACGGCGTTCCAGACGCCGCGATCCTGGGAGAGGATCGCGGCCGGTCCACGCTCGAGTCGCTGGAGGCGGTCGCCGGCATCCTCCGCGCGCATGGGCTTCGAAGCGCGCTCTTTGTCTCGGACCGGACCCACATGCTGCGCGTGACGCGGATGGGCAAGGACCTGGAGATCCAGGCGTATGGCTCCCCGACGACCACGAGCCCGACCGATGCGGGCCTGGGATCGCGCCTGGATGCGACCCTGCACGAGCTCGGCGCGCTGGCCCTGTACGGCCTGGTGGGCGGGGCGGTCGCCCCTGAGTTCGGGGTGGCCGGCGCGCCCTGACCGGCCGGAGTCGCGCGGCGTTCCGGCGCTCGACGCGTTCCTCTCGCAAATCCCCTGCCGGCCCTCCTGCGACGACCGAAAACTCACACGACCGAAAACTCCCTCTTGGCCACTTTGGGCTGCCCTCGTATACTCACGCCATGGCTAGCGACCGCTGATGTCCAGCTCCCGCCCCGCGGGACTATGGCCAGCCCGACGTTGGCGCTGCAGTGCATGAGGGAGTGGTGAAGCAGATCACGGACACCGCCTTCGTCGATCTCATCGCCTGTGAGCGAGACTGCAGGAACTGCAGCTACGCCGTGGCGCTGGACTGCGATGGGAACTGCGGCGTCTGCCATCACAACGCGTACTGCGCCTGTGTGAACCCCGTCGTCGCCCGGAGCAAGACCGCCCTGCGGCTCATCGAGCTCCGGCCGATCCTCCTCCAGGACGTGCGAGGTCGAGCCTAGATGGACCGGGCCGGCCTCCGCGATCTTGCCGGGCGGATCCACGCGACCTCGGGGCGTCTTTGACTTCCCCGCCAAGGAAGCGCGGGTCGCGGAGCTCAACGCGCTGATCGGCGTCCCCGGGTTCTGGGACGACCAGCGGGGCGCCCAGCGGATCCTTCGGGAAGCCGATGGTCTCCAGGGGGAGCTGGCCCTCTGGCAGGACCTTGAGTCGCGCGCCACGGGGCTCGAGGAACTGGCCGACCTCGCCGCCGAGGCCGACGACGCGGAGATGCTGGCCGAGATCGATCGCGACGCCGACGCACTCCGCGTCTCGTTCGAGCGCGAGCGCACCGCCCTCCTCTTCTCAGGGGAATACGACCAGCGCGGAGCCCTGGTCACGATCAGCGCGGGCGCCGGCGGGACCGAGGCAACCGATTGGGCGGAGATGCTCCTCCGGATGTTCCTTCGCTGGGCCGAGCGGCACCGCTTCTCGACGGAGATCGTGGACCAGACGGAGGGCGAGCAGACCGGCCTCAAGAGCGTCACGTTCGGCGTGGACGGCCGCCGGGCGTACGGCTGGCTGCGCCCCGAGCGCGGCGTGCACCGGCTGGTCAGGATCAGCCCATACGACTCGCAGAAGCGCCGCCAGACGACGTTCGCGCTCATCGAGGTCATGCCCGAGGTCGAGGACGAGGCCGAGGTCGAGCTCAACTGGGACGAGATCCGGGTGGAGATGTATCGCTCGTCCGGGGCCGGCGGGCAGCACGTCCAGAAGACGAACTCGGCGGTGCGGCTCACGCACGTCCCCACGGGGATCGTGGTGACCTGCCAGAACGAACGCTCGGCGACGCAGAACCGCGAGACCGCGGCCAAGGTCCTCGCGGCCCGGCTCCTTGAACGGCGCCTGGAGGAGAAGGAGATCGAGCTGCGGCGCCTCAAGGGCGAGCACGTCGAGGCCGGCTGGGGCAACCAGATCCGGAGCTACGTCCTGCACCCGTACCAGATGGTCAAGGACCACCGGACCGGCGAGGAAACGTCCAACACCGCGGCAGTGCTCGATGGCGACCTGGACGTCTTCATGGCGGCCGAGCTCGAGCGCGAGGCAACCGGCTCCCCGGTCAGCGGCGCGGTCGAGCCCGCGTGATCGCGCCGGGCATCCGCGCGTGACGGCCGCGTCGGGAGGAGCCCTGGGTACGGGGTCGGCGATCCGCCTGCGACCCGCTCACCCCGGCGACCTCCCGGCCTGCGCCGGCGTCTGGCGCGCCGGCCTCACCGAGTACGGGGTCAGGGTGGGTCGGCCGCCGATGCCGCCCACCTTCGGGCCGCTGTTGGGGCTGCTGGGCCACCTCCTCGCGACCGACCCGGACGGCTTCTGGGTTGCGGTGGCGGACGCGACCGGCGCCGCCGGGGCCGTCACGACCGGCGATTCGGCGGGCGCCGAAGGTCCCATCGTCGCGTTCGTCTCCGCGCTCCGGCGCGAGCACGTCTGGTTCCTGTCCATGCTCTTCGTGCTGCCAGGCCACCAGGAGCGCGGCCTGGGGCGGCGCCTCCTGACGCAGGTGCTGGCCGGCGCCGAGGATGCCACCCACGCCACCTGCACGGACAGCGCCCAGCCGATCTCGAACGGGCTCTACAGCCGCTTCGGGATGGTCCCGCGCCTGCCGGTGCTGGAGCTGGTCGGTCGCCCCGAGCGCCCCGTGGCCGGGCTGCCGAACGGGATCCGGGCGGTCCCGTTCGAGCTGCTGCGTGGAGGGCCGACCGATGGCGCAGGGCCGCGCTGGCTGGATGGCTCGCTCGAGCACCTGGATCGCGCCACCCTCGGGTACGCCCATCCGCAGGATCACGCCTACCTGGCTGCGCAGGGCCGCCTCGGCTACCTCTACGAGGGCGGCGATGGAAGTGTCGTCGGGTACGGGTACGCCTCGGAGGTCGGCAGGCTGGGACCGATCGCCGTGCAGGATGCCATGCTGATGGGACCCGTCGTGGGCCACCTCATGGGATCCGTTCGGCCGGCCGGCGCCTTCTCGGCCTGGGTCCCCGGGTCGGCGAGCGCGGCGGTGGCGACGCTCCTCGCGGCCGGCCTGCGGCTGGAGGACTTCCCGGCGCTCGTCTGCTGGGACCGGCCCTTCGCCGACTTCGAGCGCTACGTGCCGATCACGCTGGCGGTCCTGTAGCAGCCGCGCCTCCCCGGGGCGTGGCGAGGCCGGACGGCCACAAACCGGACGGATCGGCGGGCCGGTGGTAGCCTCGACCGGACGTGACGACCCCCACCCTCCTCCGGCCTGCCGCCGCGCTCGATCCATCGCCGGACGGCGCGGGCGCGGGCCCGTCCGGAGCGGCGCGACCGGTCCTCGCACTCCGTGGCGTGGGCAAGGTCTACCCGAACGGCAAGGCGGCCCTCCACGACGTGAACCTGAGCCTGGGGGAAGGTGAGTTCGTCTTCCTCGTGGGGCCGTCCGGCGCCGGCAAGTCCACGCTCCTCAAGCTCCTCATCCGCGACGAGCTGCCGACAACCGGCGAGGTGATCCTCGACGGTCGTGACCTCGCGCGGGTGCCGCGCCGGAAGGTCCCGGAGCTGCGCCGCACGATCGGCATCGTCTTCCAGGACTTCAAGCTCCTGCCGGCGCGCTCGGTCCGGGAGAACGTCGCATTCGCGCTCGAGGTGACCGGCACGCCGCGTGGGCGGATCCGGCCGGCCGTCGATCGGGCGCTCGCGGTGGTCGGGCTCGGCGCCCAGGCGGACCAGCTGCCGCCCACGCTGTCCGGCGGTGAGCAGCAGCGGACGGCGATCGCCCGCGCCCTGGTCCACGAGCCGCGCCTGATCATCGCCGACGAGCCCACCGGGAACCTGGACCCGCTTATCAGCTGGGAGATCATCCAGCTCCTGCTCCGGATCAACGAGCTGGGCGTCACGGTCCTGATGGCCACCCACAATGCCGGCGTGGTGACCGCCCTGCGCCGCAGGGTCGTCGCGCTCGAGGAAGGGCGCGTGGTCCGCGACGAGGTCGGCGGCTACCACCGCGACGACTGAGCCGTGTTCGGGTTCTTCCGTTTCGTCACGTTCAGCGTCACCCGCGGCCTGCAGGGGCTCCGCCGCAACGGCCTGATGACCCTGGCGGCCACCGCGACGATGCTCCTGATGCTCCTCCTGCTCGCGGGATTCTGGCTGGTCCAGGCCGGGCTGGCGGCAGGCGTCCAGTACGTGGAGCAGAAGGTGGAGATCGTTGCCGACCTGCACGACGTTGCGGGCGCCGAGGGGTCCCTCACCGTGCACGCCGTGGCCCTCGCGGCGGAGGTCGCGGCGCTGCCCGCCGTCCGGTCCGTCGGCTACGTCTCGAAGGAAGAAGCCCTGGCGCGATTCCGCGAGCGGTTGCGGCAGCGCGGCCAGGTTGACCTGACCGGATTCCTGGACCGCAACCCGCTCCCCGCCAGCCTGGAGGTCAAGCTGGTCGACCCACGGGAGTACGGGCCGATCGTCCAGCTGCTCGATGACCGCAGCCGCATCGTGGACGACGTGGTCGAGGTCCAGAAGCTCGTGCAGCAGCTGACCACCGTGACGGGGGTGCTGCGGACCGGCGGCTTCGTGCTCCTGGTCCTCGTCGGGTTCGTGGTCCTCTTCATCATCGTCAACACGATCCGACTGGCGGTTGTCGCCCGGCGTGAAGAGATCGAGATCATGCGGCTCGTCGGCGCGTCCGATGCGTTCATCCGCTGGCCGTTCATCTTCGAGGGCGCGCTGGTGGGACTCCTGGGGGCCGCGGCGGCGCTGGCCATCCTCGCGGCTGCCTCGGGGCCGGTCACCGATTTCATGTACGGCTTCTTCCGGGTCCTGCCCATCGAGCTCGGCACGCTCCAGCGCGACGTCGTCCTGCTGGTGATCGGCACCGGCTTCGGGGTGGGCGTCCTGGGGTCCTGGCTCTCGGTGCGCAGCTACCTCACGAGGTGAACTCGACATGACCATCCCGGACCCGGGCTTCACGCCCCCCGAGCTTCCGAGCGACGAGGTGCCCGCCGCGCCCGCTACGCCCCTCGCCGCGCCCGCTACGCCCCTCGCCGCGCCCGGCCAGTCGCCCCGCCGCGGGGTCGGGCCGCTCCAGCTGGCCCTCGCGGTCGTGGCGCTGCTCGCCGGCGCTGCGCTCTTCCTGTCCGGCTTCACGCTGGGCGCACGGACGGCGACAACCCCCGGCACGCCCGCCGCGGACGAGGCGCTCTTCGCGCCGTTCTGGGACACGTGGGATTCGATCAACCGGAGCTTCGTCGGCCCGGTGGATCAGAAGAAGCTCGTGGAGGGCGCGATCGACGGGATGATCAAGGCCCTGGGCGACCCGTACTCGGCCTACATGAGCCCCGACGACCTCCAGCGCGCGCGTGAGGCCCTGGGTGGCCAGTTCGAGGGGATCGGCGCCGTGATCTCGGCTCGCTCCTCGGACGCGGCCGGCGGTGCCTGCACCACCCTTGGGCCAACCTGCCAGATGACGGTCGTCTCCGCGATTGCGGCCTCGCCGGCGGAGGCGGCCGGCCTGCGTGCCGACGACGTGGTGACCGCGATCGATGGCGCCAGCGTGGACGGCCTCACGCTGGACCAGGCGATTGCGAAGGTGCGCGGCAAGAAGGGTACGCCGGTCGTCCTGACCATCGCCCGCGCCGGGCAGGCACCGCTGGACCTGAGGATCGTGCGCGACACGATCGTCCAGACCCAGGTGGAGACGCGCGACCTGGCGAACGGCAGCGTGCGCTACATCCGGGTCAGCGCGTTCTCCGACAGCGCGGCCACGGACTTCACGGACGCGCTTCGGGCCGGACTCGCGAAGGGCGAGCGATCGGTGATCGTGGATCTGCGCGACAACCCGGGCGGCTACGTGACGGCGGCGCGAACCATCGCCAGCCAGTTCATCGCCAGCGGACCGCTCTTCTGGGAGGAGAGCGCCGACGGCACGCAGGTCGCGACGGACGCCTCGCCAGGCGGCGTGGCCACGGATCCCGGTGTCCGCGTCATGGTGCTCGTCAACAAGGGAAGTGCCTCGGCCAGCGAGATCGTCTCCGGTGCCCTGCAGGACACGAAGCGCGGCACGCTGGTCGGCGAGACCACGTACGGCAAGGGCACCGTCCAGCAGTGGGTGGACCTGACCGGCAACTCGGGCGGGTTCCGCCTGACGATCGCGAAGTGGCTCACGCCGGCCAAGCGCTGGATCCACACGAAGGGACTCACCCCGGACATCGCGGTCGCGGCCAACGGCGGGTCGACCACCCCGACCGGTGACCCGTACATCGACGCGGCACTCCAGGTCCTCGGGGCGCCGGCCGCGATGGAGGCATGGCCCCGGGCAGCCTGAGGCCGAAGTGGGCGGCCGCATCGGCGGCCCGGCAGGTCATCCGGACTGCTGCCCGGGCCGGCTTCCGCCCGGGCCGGCTTCACCGCGACCCGGATACTGCGGTCGCGGTGAACGGGGCGGGTCGACCACGCGGACCGGCCACCCGTACGTCGACGCGGCGCGGGCGGTGGACGGCGCGGGCGGTGGGCGGAGCCGACAATCCTCGCTGATGCTTCGCCGGTGATCGCTATCCGGGAAGGTGCGGACCTTGTTTGACACTCGGGCCGCCGCGATTCCGCTCGCGGCCCGCGATCCCTCGCCTGTGCGTCGCCGCTCCAGCATTGGCGAGGACTGCAGAGCCTGACTCGGACCTTCGCCGGGCACGGGCGTGGCCCGTCGCGACGCCATCCGGGTCGGTGATGCCCTGGCCACCATCGACGAGGAAACCCCGGACGGTCCAGTCGCCAGGGGGAAGTCGTTCGGCAGGCGGTCTGCGTGTTTCCGTTCGATGCCCCCCGACGGTGAAGACGCCGCTGGCCGGACGTGCCGGACGAGTACAACCGCTTGCCAGATCCCGGGTCGTCATGTACGGTTCCGCCAACCGAAAGGAGGTGATGTGCAATGACAGACGGCAGTCCGCGTCGTTGCACCACCTCGCAGGGAGCATCCGCCTGACGGACGCCCCAGCGGGTGGGCAACTCGAAACGCGTTCGAGGGCCGGTTCCGGCAGCGGAGCCGGCCTTCGTGCGTCCGGGATCCGCACCAGCATCACCTTCAGCACATCCACGATGAGGAGCAGCCACCCATGGGCGAATCGACCATCGCCCTCAACCGCAAGGCCCGCCACGAGTACTCCATCGAGGACACGTTCGAGGCCGGCCTCGTCCTGACCGGCACGGAGATCAAGTCCATCCGGGCGGGCCACGTCAGCCTCCAGGAGGCCTACGCGCGGATCGACCGCGGGGAGGCCTGGCTCGTCGGCGCCCATATCGCCCCGTTCGCCGGCGGCAACCGTCTCAACCATGAAGCGAAACGGTCGCGCAAGCTGCTCCTCCACCGTGACGAGATCGACGAGCTGTTCGGCAAGACCAAGTCGAAGGGTCTGACGATCGTCCCGCTCCGCCTCTTCATCGACGGCAGGGGGCACGCGAAGCTGGAGATCGGGCTGGGACGCGGCAAGCAGCTCTACGACCGTCGCCGGGAGATCGCCGAGCGCGATGCCAGGCGCGACCTGGCTCGAACGATGGCGGACTCGGCCCGGGGGCGATCCTAAGGCTGTCCGGGCGAGAGCCTGCGCGCCGTCGCCCGCTTCAGGCACCCAGCCGCGGGGGGTCGTCGTGCGCGGACGGCAGGGGCCGCTCGACGATCACCACGTCCCGCCCCGGTTCGCGTTCACCGCGCGGAAGAGCCACCGGCAGCAGCGCGCGCTTCGCGCAGCGCCCGCGCGATCTGGGCGAGGTGCTGGACGTCATGGGTGGCGATGTGGATAGCCTGGTTCTCGATCGTGATCCGGCCCGATTCCTCGTGCGTGCCCGCGCGCGCCCAGGCGTCGGCGGGGAGCGCCCGTAGCTCTGCCACGTGCGCGGCCCGGTGGCGCGCGAACGCGGCCAGCGCCGTGCGCATGTCGTCGCCCGCGTAGCCGCGCTCGACTGCCCAGGCGTCCTGGTCGTAGCCGGAAAGCCACGGGTCGGTCTCGTCGCGAATTGCCCGCATCCGCTCGGCCGCCCGCTCCTCGGCGTCGCGCAGATGACAGACCACCTCGACGACGCTCCAGCCCTCGTCCCCGCCATGGGCCCGCCGGGCGAGGTCGTCGTCGACGCCGACGAGCGCGCCCTCGAGCGCGTCGGGCGCCGCGGCGAGCGCATCGATGAGGTCGCGGGCCGTGTCATACATGGGGGCGGCTCCTGGAACGAGTTTGCCAGGATAGTAGCGTCGGACCGACCCGATGCAACCCGGCGTACAATGGAGTAGCCGGCGTTGAGTCGGCACGAGCCGACGGTGCGCCGGTTCGATCGGTGGGGATGCGTGGTCTCGACGGGGCCCTGCAGTCCGGAAACGCGAGCCGAGGATGCCGCTCTGGCCTCGTTAAAAGGCGGCAAATCGAAGTAACTGCCAACAAGCAGCCTGCTCTCGCCCTCGCCGCTTAGGCGGTAAGGTGAGCGTGGAAGCGGCCTCCTCCCCGTGGGCCGTGGAAGCGTCACTCAGCGGGGATGCAGCCCCGGCAAGCGCCGCGTAGCCGGGAGCGAAGCCCGATCTAGGGACACGTAGCTGGACCGATCATCGCCCCTGCCGATGGGGGTGGGTCGGTCGAGATCAAGCATCGGACACGCTCGTAGTGGGTCCGGGTCACGGGTTTCGGACGGGGAGTTCGACTCTCCCCCATCTCCACCACCACTCCTCCGTCGCGCGCGCCGGGCGGCGAAGTCCGCCCGAGCCGAACCGCGCAGCATCCCGGGGCCGGCCTCGACCCCACGGCGGGCCGCATGCCCGCGACCTACCGAGTCAGCGTCACCGCGTCAGCGTCACCTTCCGAAGGTTACGTGGCGCCTCCGGGTCGCGCCCGCGCGCGACCGCCAGGTGATAGGCGAAGAGCTGGCAGGGCAGGATCGCCACGATCGGCGCCAGCCACTCCGGGAGACCGCCGGGGAGCGCCAGGGAGCCACCGGCCAGCGCGCGGGCCTCGGTGGCGTCCGAGACGACCAGCAGGTCCGCGCCGTCCGCTGCCAGCCGCCCGAGCAGCGCCACCAGGCCGGGCAGGGTCGGCCCGCTCGACACGACTGCCAGGAGCGGCAGCCCGGGCTCCATGAGCGAGATCGGTCCGTGCTCGAAGTCCGCGGCCGAATACGGGTCGGCGAAGACGCCGGCCACCTCCTTGAGCTTGAGCGCCCATTCGCGCGCGGTCGCGTACTGGAAGCCCCGGGCCAGGACGACACAGGCGGGCGCGGGCGCCAGTCGGCCCGCGAGACCGACGATCCGGGCCTCCAGATCGAGCATCCCGGCGAGCGCCCCCGGAAGCCGGGTGAGCGCGGGGTCCGGAGCGCCGCCGCGCAACGCCTCCGACAGGAGGGCAACCACCGCGAGCTCGGCGACATAGGTCTTCGTGGCCGCGACCGCCAGCTCCGGCCCGGCTTCCAGGGCCACCACGACGTCGGCGACGTCGGCGAGCGGCGATCCCGGATCGTTCGTGAGGGCGAGCGTCAACGCGCCCTGCCTGCGCGCATCCTCGAGCACCGCAACGATGTCCGGTGAGCGGCCGGACTGGCTCATCCCGATCACGAGCGCGTCCCCGACTCGAGGCCCGTTCCGGTAGAGCGACGACAGGGACGGCGTGGCCAGCCCAACGGGGAGGCCGTTGCGCGCGCCCAGCACGTACTGCGCGTAGGTGGCTGCATGGTCGGACGTGCCGCGAGCGGCGATCATGACGAACCGGGTCCCGCGGCGGCGCACCTCGTCGGCAACGCGCTCCAGCGGCGCTCTCGCGCTCGCGAGCAGGCCTGCGACGACCGCGGGCGATTCGGCCAGCTCGAGGCGCATCGTCATGCCGGGTCTCCTGTGCGCGCGGGCCGGGATGGGCGCGCCCGGCGGTCGACCCGGATTCTGCGCCACGCGAGCGCATCGGGTGGCGCGGGCCGAACGGCCCGGCAGCGCGGGACCGCGGACTCGCGAAGCGCCCGACTGGTCCCCGTAGACTCGGGGGATGTCATCGACCCCCATGCCCGGCCACGTCCTTCGCATCTTCGACGTCGCGTTGCTCCCGCTCTGCGCGGCCGGGCTCGCGCTGGGCCTGGGCCTCGCGTGGGCCGGCAGGGATGACCTGGCCACGATCGCCTGGGTCATCCCGTCCGCGATCGTAGGGGTCCGCCTGGCGTGGTCGATCCTCCGCGACCTGCTGGCACGCGAAGCAGGCGTGGATGTGATCGCCGTCCTCGCAATCGGCGGGGCGCTGGCGATGGAGGAGTTCGTCGCGGCAGCCATCATTGCCCTGATGCTCGCCACGGGCGAGGCGCTCGAGCGCTATGCGGCGGGGCGGGCACATCGCGAGCTGACGGCGCTCCTGGGCCGGGCGCCGCGCGACGTCCATCGTCACGAGGATGGCGAGCTGGTCACGCGGCCGATCGACGCCGTGGTCGTCGGCGACCGGCTCCTCGTCATGCCCGGCGAGGTCGTCCCCGTCGACGGCCTCGTCGATGGCGCCGCGGCCGTCCTCGACGAGTCGGCCCTCACCGGTGAGGCGCGGCCCATCACGCGGGACGAGGGCGACCAGGTCAACTCGGGGACGCTGAACGCGGGCGGGCCCTTCGACCTCCGGGCGATCGCCACCGCCGAGCAGTCGACGTATGCCGGCATCGTCCGGCTGGTCCGCGAGGCGGAGGGCTCGAAAGCGCCCTTCGTTCGGCTCGCGGACCGGTACGCGCTCCTGTTCGTCCCGCTCACGCTCGCCGTGGCGGGTTTCGCCTGGCTGATCTCGGGCGATCCCGTTCGGGCGCTGGCCGTGGTGGTCGTCGCGACGCCCTGTCCGCTGCTCCTGGCCGCGCCGATCGCGATCGTGGCCGGCCTCAGTCGAGCGGCCCGACGCGGGATCATCGTGAAGGGTGGCGGGCCGCTGGAAACGCTCGCCCGGGCACGCGTGCTCCTCTTCGACAAGACCGGCACGCTCACCGCCGGGCGGCCCCGCCTGGCAGGGGTGGAGGCAGCACCGGGCGTCGACCCGAACGATGTCCTGCGCCTCGCGGCGTCCGTCGACCAGGTGAGCCCCCACGTCCTGGCGGCCGCCATCGTCCACGGGGCGCGCGAGCGCGGGCTGACGCTCTCCTTTCCAACGGACGTCGTCGAAACGCCCGGCGCTGGCGTCTCCGGCCGCGTCGACGGGCGGGAGGTCCAGGTGGGATCCGCGGACTTCGCGGGCCACGTCGGCGCCGGTGGTGGGAGCCTGCCCGCGTGGGCGCGCGAGCTGCGCCGGCGCGGCGCCGTGGAGGGGAGCACGCACGTCTTCGTGCGGGCCGACGACCGCCTTGCGGGCGCCCTGGTCCTCGACGATCCGATCCGCCCGGAGACACCCCGCGCGATCCGCTCGCTCCGGCGGGCCGGGATCACCCGGATCGTGATGGTGACCGGCGATCACGCCTCCGTCGCGGAGATGGTCGGCGCGGCAATCGGCGTGGACGGCGTGCTGGCCGAGCGGACCCCGGCGGACAAGGTGGACGCGGTCCGCCAGGAGATGGCCGACGCGCTCGGCCCTGTGGTCATGGTCGGCGACGGGATCAACGACGCCCCCGCGCTCGCCATCGCGGACGTCGGCGTGGCGATGGGCGCCCGCGGCGCGACGGCCAGCTCCGAGGCCGCCGATCTCGTGATCACGGTTGATCGCCTGGACCGACTGGCCGAGGCCATTCGCCTGGCGAAGCGGTCTCGCCAGATCGCCGTCCAGAGCGTCATCGCCGGGATGGGGATGTCGCTCGTGGCGATGGGCGTAGCTGCGTTCGGGGCGCTGCCCGTCGTGGCCGGGGCGCTGATCCAGGAGGCGATTGACGTGATCGTCATCCTGAACGCCCTGCGGGCCCTGCGCGGCGGCACCGAGGTGCGGGCCAAGGTGCCGGGCTGGGCGGAGACGAGCGCAGTCCTGCGCACCGAGCACCGCGAGCTCGCGCCGGCCCTCGGGCGGATCCGGCAGCTGGCGGACGGGATCGACACGCTCCCGGCCGCAAAGGCCGCGACCGAGCTGGAGGCGACCAGGTCGTTCCTCGTCGACGACCTCATGCAGCACGAGCGGCAGGAGGACCGGGCGATCTACCCGATGCTGGCCCAGGCGATCGGCAACGAAGACGCGACCGCCGCGCTGCACCGAACGCACACGGAGATCTTCCACCTGATCGGGCTCTACGACCGGCTGGTGGGGGACCTCCCACCGGAGGGGCCGGCAACCGAGGACCTGGTGGACCTGCGGCGCGTCCTCTACGGCCTCGACGCAATCCTCCGCCTCCACATGGCGCAGGAGGAGGAGCTCTACCTGTCGCTCGGGGACGATGCCGGCGAGGCGGGCGCCGAGGACGCGGCCGGCGCGGCCGCCTGACGGGCGGTGACCCGCACGGTCAGCTCGGCGAGGGCGTCGGGGAGGGTGTGACGCTGGGGCTCGGCTTTGGGCTGGGGCTCGGCGCACCACCACCAGAGTCGGGTGCGGCCCGGCCGATGAGCGTGAGGCCGTCGACCCGGGCGTAGTTCGAGTTGAACACGTCGGTGTGGATCACCGCTCCGGACGCGTCCGTGACCGTCCGGGTAACCGTGACGCGCATCCCGACGGTCGGGTACTCCAGGCGCTTCGCCGTCCCCGCGGGGATGCTTGTCGTGTACTGGGTGGTCTCGACGCCCGGGTTGCGGTTCGTCACGTATGGCGTCGTGAACGAGACCGTGCGGCCGGTCGGCACGCTGTAGAGCGAGAACCGCACGACGCCGGGCGAGGCGTCTCCGCGGATCAGGATCGGGAAGGCCGTGTCGTTCCGGAACGACATTGTCGTCACGGAGCCGGAGCCGCTCTCGAAGACGGTAGCGTCCAGGCCCAGCGGGTAGCGGTCGATGTAGTAGTAGTGGTTCGCGCGAGCCAGGATCTCCAACCCGGCTCGCGCCGCCGCGTTGAAGAGCGTCGTGGAGCAGGAGCAGATGCCGCCGGCCAGCGCCCCGGTTGGCTCCGTCTTGCCGTCGATGATCGCGCCGCCGGGCAGGTACCCGGTGCGTGGGCTCACCTCGCCGATCGCCTGCCAGAAATCGAAGACGGCGCCGGGCGAGACGACATAGCCGTTGATCGTGCGGGTCGGGATCGTGATGTTCGCCCCGAACCCGTTTCGGTCGCTGACCGGGTAGTACGTGGTCCACGTGGAGATTCGCTGCATGAGCGGAGCTGCTCGCTGCGCCTGTTCCGTGGTCAGCTTCGGCGCCACCGTCGTGACTGCCAGGGTGACGGGGGGCAGCACAGTCGGGGCAACGTCAGCCGCGCGCGCGAGGACCGCCTGCACCACGAGCGGGCTCGTGACGGCGATGTCGAGCTTCCGCCCGTCCTTGCCAGCGACCACGCCCACGACCGTGTTGCCGCGACCGATGAGGAAGCTGGCGTCCGTTGGGTCACGGCTGATCTTCGTCGCCAGGTCGGCGAGGGCAGGTACGGCCGCGTCCTGCGCGATGACCGGCGCATATCCACCATCCGGCGTGGCTGCGAACGAGATCCAGCCGTGGACCGTGGACGCGGGGATGGTCCACGTCTCCGTGTTGTGCGTGAGGGTGACGTCCCGCGCCATCCGCGCCGCGCCCTCCACGGCTGCGGCCACGGCCGCGTCGGTGACTGCCGGCTCCATGGGCACCAGCGTCGCGGACAGCTCAAGGCGCCCGGGGGCCGCAGGGTCTGCGAGGCGGAGGACAATCTCGTCGACCAGGTCACGTTGCGCCAGGGCGCGGCCCGCGACTGCCGGAGTGGTCGCGAAGCCTGTGACCGTCGTGGAGGCGGTTGCGTTCACCGGCGACCGATCCAGCCGGGAGGCAGCGGCCTGAACGGCCCGGGTGGTGGCGTCGCGCGCGATGGTAACGCGCGGCGCGATGTCCACGCCGCGGATCAGGCTCCGGACGCCGTCGGCGGCGTCGCTCATCGGGTCGCCGACGCGGCCAACCGCAAAGGCCTCATCGAGGAGCCCCTCGATGTCGGCGCCTCGTCCGAGGTCCGCGTCCGCGAGCTGGAACGTCTCGCCGCCGGCCGTGACAACGACGCTGCCGTCGCCGTACGCCGCGAGTGCGGACGCGAGCATCGCCCGCGCAGAGCCACGATCGAGCCCGGCCACGTCCACGCCCGCAACGCGGACGCCCGGGTAGATCCGGTCCCCGTAGCGACCCTGGTACGCGAACAGGGCACCCGTCCCGACCGCCGAGGCCAGCACGAAGCCGGCGATGACGGCGAAGATGAGGCGGCCGAACGGGAAGCGGCGGGGCGCGGTGGGCATCTGGGTGCTCGCTGCGGGCGGGTCGGAGCGCGAATCTAGCAGGCCCGGCCGCGACGCGCGGGCGTGCGCCGGCGTGACGTGCGGTGGGTGCCGCCTCGCGCGGTGGACACCTCCCGGACCGACCAGGGGCTAGTCGACTGCCTTCGGCACGACGACCACGCGTCGGTTCGGCTCCTCACCGATCGACTGGGTCCCGACGGCTGGGTGGTTACGCAGCGCGAGGTGGATCCAGCGCCGCTCGAGGGCCGGCATCGGCTCCAGCTGGAGCATCTTGCCGGTCTCGACGACGCGCGCCGCCGCGCGATCGGCGATCTCCCGGAGTTGTTGCTCGCGTCGGCCGCGGTAACCCTCGACATCCACCAGGACGCGGGTCCACTCGCCCATCTCGCGTGAGAGCATGAGGTTCACGATGTGCTGGAGGGCGGAGAGCCGCTCGCCCTTGCGGCCGATCAGCGCGCCGAGGGCTTCGTGCTCGTCGTCGTCGGCGCCAACCACGTTGAGGCGGTTCGTCTCACCGGTCTCGATGTTGACGGCGACCGAGAACCCCAGGTGCAGCATCAGCTGCTCGAGGAGTCGCTTCCCCGCGTCAAGGGCGGCCGGCGACGCCTCGGCGGCCTGGAGCTCTTCGCGCTCGCGCACGAGCGAGCGAGCGGTCTGGACCTCGTCGGCCTCGCTGGAGGAAACGGCCGAGGCACCGGGACGCTCGTCCGAACGTCGCGGGCTCCGGTCGTCGCGGCGGGGGCCCCGGTCATCGCGGCGGGGGCCCCGGTCCCGGACGCGCTCCGGGCGGTCATCGCGGCGGGGCATTTCGCTGCGCGGTGCGTCGGCTCGCGGTGCGTCGGCTCGCGGTGCGTCGGCTCGCGGTGCGTCGCTGCGCGGCGCGTCCTGGCGCTGCACCCCGGGGCGCTCGGGCCGATCGTCGTGGCGCGAGGCATCGGAACGCGGGGGCCGCTCGTCGCGGCGGGGGCCGCGATCGACGGGGACGGAGAGCGGCTGTGCAGCCGCAGCGTCACGTTTCGGCGCGGCGCCCCCGAGCGCGGTGCGCGGCGCGGCGACGATCCGGGCGGGCTCGGCGCCCATCCCCAGCACACCCCGACTGCCCGGGGTCAGGATCTCGAAGTCGAGCTCATCGAGGCCGACGCCGAATTCCTCGCGGGCGTGGCGCAGGGCCTCCTCGACGGACTTGCCAGTGAACTCTTGGTACGCACTCATGCTCAGCGCTTTCTCCCTCGGCGGCCCTGACGGCCTCGTTCTCGGGGTCGCACGGTGGCCGCCGCGGAAGCGGAGCGGTCGGCCGGCGTGCGATCGGTGGGCGGACGGGCGGTGGTCGGCTTTCGGGCGGCGCCGGGAGCGCCCCCGGCCGCTATCTTCGGCTCTTCGACCGGGAACCGCGGGCGATGGTCGCGGGCGAAGCTCGGCGAGAACCCGAATAATGGGAACGTGGAGCCCCAGCCAACGATGAGGTACTGCTGGATGATCCCGAAGATCGTGGTGACGATCCAGTAGATGAACAGGCCGGCGGGCAGGAACCCGCCATACGCCAGCGAGATCAGGGGCAGGAACATGACCAGCTGCCGCTGGACTTTCGAGTTCTGATCGCTGAAGGCGGCCGTGGACGGGGGCATCGTCATCCGGCTCTGGATCAGCTGGAGGACCGCCGAGGCGGCTGCGAGGACGCTGAACCAGCTCAGCAACGCGATGCCCGGGAACAGGACCCAGGGTTTCGAGACGTCCAGGTTCCCGAGCCATGCGACGTGCGTGTTGATGCAGGGCGAGTAGAGGTCGACCGTGGCGCCGGCCACTCCGACCCCGTTGACGCAGGTGTAATCCACCAGGTGGAGGCCGAAGAACGTGAACATCGCCCGCGGGTCCGGGTTCGTCAGGCCCTGGCTGATCACCGAGTAGATGATCATGAGGAGCGGGAGCTGGAGGAGCAGGGGCAGGCATCCGGAGGCAGGGTTGACCCCGCGCTCCTTGAACAGCTCCATCTGGGCCTGGCTCAACTTGGCCCGGTCGCCCTTGTAGCGCTTCTGGAGTTCCTTGACTTCAGGTTGGACCAGCTGCATCCGCTTCGTGGAGACGATCTGGCGGCGGAAGAGCGGGATCAGCGCGGCCCGCACGATCAGCGTCATGAGGATGATCGCGATCCCGATATCGCCGGTCAGCTTCAGCAGCCAGATCAGGAGGATGTAGAGGAGCTGGAAGATCGGGCTGAAGACCCAGGCCAGGAGCGAGACCGGGTCCGCGCCCGGCTGGGCCGGGGTGAGCGGCGGGTGCGGCGAGGCCGTTGCAGCCACTCCGCCACTGCCGCCGGGAACGATCCCGGACGGGCTGCACGCGGCGGCGAGGAGCGCCACCCCGACCAGCAGGAGCAGCGGGAGCAGCAGCTCGCGGCGCGGGCGGGGAAGCGACACGTGGAGCTGCCTCACCTAGCGGACCGGGTCATAGCCGCCCGGGTTCCACGGGTGACAGCGGGCGATGCGCCGCGCTCCCATCCAGCTTCCCCGGAGAAGGCCGTGCTTCTGGATGGCCTGCTCCGTGTAGTGCGAGCAGGTGGGGTAGAACCGGCAGCTTGACGGGAGCCACGCGAACACGATTCGGTAGAGCCTGATGAGCCCGATCCCGATCCGCTTCACGAGAGCGTCGATCCTCCCAGGACCCCTCCGCGCCGGAGGAGCCGTTCCAATACCTCGACGAGCGCCCGGTGGTCCGCCGCCACGAGTGCCGGTCGGGCAATGATGAGCACATCCCAGCCGGGCTGGAACGAGGGCGCCATCACCCTGAGCGCTTCCCGGAGGCGTCGTCGCGTCCGGTTCCTGACCACGGCTCCCCCGATGGCCCGGCCGGTGGCGAACCCAAAGCGGACCTGGTCGAGGTTGGTCCGGCGGAACCGGGTGGTCATCAACGGGTGGGACCGGGTGGTCCCCGACGCCTGGAGCGCCGTGAAGTCCGCCGGCCGGGTGAGCATCGCGAGCCGCCGGTTGTCACGGCCCGATGTCGGCGTCAGGCCGTCAGCTGCTTCCTGCCTCGGGCGCGGCGCGCGGCGAGAACCCGGCGCCCCCCGGGCGTCTTCATCCGGGCGCGGAAGCCGTGTTCCTTGGCGCGATGGCGCTTCTTCGGCTGGTAGGTCTGCTTCATCGGGTCTGATGATCCTCAACCGTCCGGCCCCAGGGGTCTCGGTCGTTTCGTCCCCAGGAGGCACGTATACGCGCCGCACGCACGGAGGCGCATGGCGCGTCACGCCGGGCGATTATAGGAAGGTGGCCTTCGGAGTGTCAAACGTTGGACCTCGCTCCGAGCGCGCGGCGAGGGCCTGGTGGCTCCCTGCCGGGCTGGATCTCGATACTCCCCTGGAGTATGCCGCTATCGGCGCCGAATCGCCTTGCCGGGCCGGTCCGGGCGGTGCTACCATGCGTCGGCCTACAGCCGCGGGGACGCCTGCGGGCCGTGCCCGGACGATACGGGCAGTGGCCCGGAGGCTGTCGTCCCGGCCTGCCGGGTGAACTCGTCGCCTGTCGATTCTGCGGCTCCTGGTGCCGTTCATGCTGCCCGGGACCGGCAAGCGAGTACTACCTCCCTGGTCGAGGGCCCGGGTCAAGCAGGGTCGGTCTGGTGGACACACGACACATCTGGCGCGCGGCCCTCGGAGAGCTCCAGGTCGCCCTCTCGCCGGCCAACTTCGAGACCTGGCTGCGGCACACGTCCCTGGTCGAGGTGGACGACACCCGGTTTCGCATCGCGGTCCCGAACGGGTTCGCGAAGGACTGGCTGGAGACGCGCTATCGCTCCCTGATCTCGCAGACGCTCGCCAGGATCGTGGGCTACAGCGTCGCGGTCGAGTTCGTGGTGCGGGCCGATGCGGGCCTCGCCGAGGCGGGGGCGGAGGGCGCAGCTGCGCCGCCGCCGCCTGACGTTCGCGTGGAACCGACCCGGGTTGGCGGCGACGGCTCCTCGGCCAACGTCAACCCGCGCTACACGTTCCTGAACTTCATTGTCGGCTCGGCCAACCGGCTCGCCCACGCGGCCGCGCTTTCGGTGGCGGAGCGGCCGGGCCACGCCTACAACCCGCTCTTCCTCTACGGCGGCGTGGGCCTCGGCAAGACGCACCTGATGCACGCGATCGGGAACGCGGTGGTGGCCCGCTTCCCGCGCAAGCGGGTCGTGTATGCGACGAGCGAGAAGTTCACCAACGAGTTCATCACGAGCATCCAGCAGGGCCGGATCGACGATTTCCGTGCCCGCTACCGCCGGATCGACCTCCTCCTGATTGACGACATCCAGTTCATCGCCGACAAGGAGCGGACCCAGGAGGAGTTCTTCCACACGTTCAACGCCATCCACGAGGACGGGAAGCAGATCGTCCTCTCGTCGGACCGCCCGCCCAAGCAGATCATCACGCTCGAGGAGCGGCTCCGGAGCCGGTTCGAGTGGGGCCTGATCGCCGACCTGACCGCGCCGGACCTCGAGACGCGGATCGCCATCCTCCGCGCCAAGGCCGAGGAGTCGGCCGTGCCGATCGGCTCGGACGTGAGTGAGTTCATCGCCCGCAAGGTGGTCAGCAACATTCGCGAGCTCGAGGGCGCCCTCAATCGCGTCGTGGCGTACGCGAGCATGGGCGCCATGCCGATCACCATCGAGCTCGCCCAGGCGGTCCTCTCAAATGTCCTGTACAACCCCAAGAAGCGCCACGTGACCACCGAGAAGATCGCCCGGGTCGTGGCCGACTACTACGGGGTGGGCCTCGACGCGCTGCGGGGCCAGAAGCGCGACAAGGCGATTGTCACGCCCCGCCAGATTGCGATGTTCCTCATGCGCGAGGAGACCGATGTCTCCCTCCTGCGGATCGGCGCGGAGCTCGGAGGCCGGGATCACTCGACAGTCCTCCACGCCTACGACAAGATCAACCGGGAGGCGGCCCTCAACGACGAGCTGCGCCGCGACATCGCTGCGGTTCGCGAGCTGATCTACGCTGACTGACGGCTGGCCCGCGGGCCGGTACGGACCCTTCCAGCACGCCGCGAGGGCGTCGTTGGTGCCCCTGCGTGTGGAAAAGGGCCCGGATTCGGTGGAAAACCGAACGCAGGTGTGGAGAAGGCGCATCACCCTGGGCGTTCTCGGCGGAGACAATCTTACGCGTCATCCGGGGCCCGGCACTGCCTCACCCGAGAGGCCGCCTCTCGTCCACAGCCTCTCCCGCCCGGCGTGCACTGGCCGGGTGTCCTCGCCCACACGGGCGCGGCCGCACGTCCACCGTCGATTCAAGCACGCGGGAGCACGCGTATCCACGCCGCCAACACCATGATGACGACGGTGATGACTCGATATGCGACCATGCACCAACCACTGAATCCATCGCGTTCCGGTCGGCCGGGCCGACCCTGCCCGCCCCCGTTCCGAGCACTCGGAGTGACGTACCCGTGAACCTCTCGGTCATCTGCGAAAACCTTGCCCGCGGCTTGTCGGTCGTTGGCCATGCGGTCTCCGGACGCAGCACGCTGCCGGTCCTGGCCAACGTGCTCCTCCGGACCGAGGACGCCGGTCTCAGGCTCACCGCGACCAACCTGGAGATCGGGATCACCTATTGGGTCCCGGGCCGGATCCAGACGGACGGCGCGATCACCGTGCCCGCCCGCCTCTTCGCCGAGATCGTGGGCGGCCTCCCGTCCCAGGAGCGGGTTGACCTGGAGGTCCGCAACAACGACCACCTCTTCATCCGGGCCGGCCACTTCGAGACGACCCTTCGGGGCATCGACGCCGAGGAGTTCCCGGCGATCCCGGCGGCGGGCGAGCGGCCGACCACCCGGATCGCCCAGCGCGTCCTTCGCCGGGCGCTCTCTGAAGTGACCTTCGCCGCTGCGTCCGACGAGGCGCGGCCCATCCTGACAGGCGTGCTCACCCGGTTCGAAGGAAATCGCCTCACGCTGGCCGCGGCCGACAACTACCGGATCGCGATCACCACGATCCCGACACTCGATGCCGTCGAGGAGACGAGCATCGTGGTCCCCGCCCGGTCGTATTCAGAGCTCGCGCGCGTCCTGGCCGAAACGGACGACCCGGTGGAGCTGATCCTGTCCCCACAGAAGAACCAGATCCTCTTCCACGTCGAGGGGATCGACGTCGTCAGCCGCCTCATCGACGGCCAGTTCCCGAACTACCAGCAGGTCCTCCCCGCGACCCACACCACCCGCGTGGAAGTGGACCGCGACGAGCTCCTCAAGGCCGTTCGGCTCGCCGGCTACATCGCCAGCTCGTCTGCCAACATCGTCCGGATGCAGGTGGCCCCCGACGGGGCCGCCCAGGTGCTGGTGGCAGCGGCCACGGAGGTGGGCGACCATCGCGGCCTCGTGGACGCCGCGATCGAGGGCGACCCGACAACGATCGCCTTCAACGCCCGGTACCTCAGTGACGCCCTCCAGAACGTGGACGCGGACCGTTTCGTGATCGAGCTGAACGGACCGCTCTCACCGGGCGTCTTCCGGCCGGCGGATGGGCGCGACTACACGCACGTCGTCATGCCGGTCCGGACCACCTCGTAGCGGTGACCCGGCGGCCGCGAGACCGGCCGCGTCGAGCCCGGTGCTGACCTCCATCATCCTCGCCGGCTTCCGCGGCTACGCATCGCTGGCGGCAAGCTTCGGGCCGGGCGCGCACCTTGTCTGGGGCCCCAACGCCGCCGGCAAGACGAGCCTGCTCGAGGCACTGGTCGTCTGCGCCCACGGGTCGTCGCACCGGACGGTGACGGATGCAGAGCTGATCCGCTGGGACGCCCCGTTCGGACGCATCGACACCCGCCGCGAGCTGCCCGGCCTGGACCCGCTGGAGCTGGACGTCACGCTGGTCCGCGACGGGCCGGCCGGGGGGCGGAAGCGGATCCGGGTCAACGGTGTTCCGCGCCGCGCCACCGCGCTGGCCGGGCTCCTGCGCGTGGTCGTCTTCGCGCCGGAGGAGATGCTGCTGGTGGCAGGCCCGCCATCGCTGCGGCGAGGCATGCTGGACGCGCTGGCCGCCCAGCGCCTCCCCGCCCACGCGGCGGATCTCGCCGCGTACGGACGCGTCCTGGCCCAGCGCAACGCGCTCCTGCGGGCGATTCGCGAGGAGCGGGCGTCGCCCGACCAGCTGGCCCCGTGGGACGTGAAGCTGGTGGAATCGGGCGCGGTCATCCTCGACGCGCGACACCGCGTCCTCGGGGAGCTTGCGGGACCCCTCGAGGCAGCCCACGCCGAGATCGCACCCGGCGAAGGGACGCTCACCGTCACGTACGAGAGCAATGTCGTGCCGGCCCCCGGTGAGACGTCCGGTGATGCGCTGGCCCGGCGGCTCGCAGAGACCGCCGAGAAGGAAGCCTGGAACGGGACGACGCTGGTCGGCCCCCACCGGGACGACCTGGCGTTTCGGCTTCTCGGGCGCGACCTGGCGACGTTTGCGTCGCGCGGGCAACAACGGACCGCGATCCTCGCCCTCAAGCTCGCAGAGGTGGACCTGCTGACTGCGCACGATGGGCGGCCGCCACTCCTCCTCCTTGACGACGTCTTCAGCGAGCTGGACCCTGCGCGCCGGAGCCACCTGGTCCGGCGAATCGCGGGCCTGCCGCAGGCATTCGTGACGACGACCACGCTCGACGACCTGGACCCGGGCCTGCGGGCCATCGGGACGGCGTGGGAGGTCGTCCCGGACGCCGCGCTCGGCGCCCGCCTCGTCGGGCCGCGGGCAGGCTGAACGCTCCCGTGTCGCCAGCCCGCCCCTTCGACGACGAGCGCGTCCCGCGCCGCCGGCCGGTCCGGCGCATCGGCGACCTCCTGCCCGAGGCGGCGCGGGCGCTGGGCCTGGAAGAACAGCTGCGCTGGGCTCGCGCCACCATCGCCTGGGACCGCCTGGTGGAAGCTCGCGTCCCGGCAGCCGCAGGCGGATCCCGCCCGGTCCGCCTGGAGCGAGACGGAACGCTGATCGTGGCGGCGAGCGCCCCGATCGTCGGCCAGGAGCTCCACCTGCGGGCCGACGAGCTCCTCTCGGCCTACGCCGAGATGGCCGACGGGATCCGGGCACAGGCGCTGCGGGTGGTAGTGGGTCGGGGTATCATCCGGTGACCTCGTCGGACGGCCATCACCCGCTGCGCGGCTGTCCGTCACCGGCGTCACGCCGGCCCGCCCCCGAGCGTCAGGTCCGCCCAATCGCATGGCCGTCCGCCTCCAGATGAAGCTCGGCCTCGTGGCCGAGTCCGAGCGGCTCGAGGACTCCCCGGACACCGTCGCCATCGTCGAGCCGACGATCGGTGCGACGGCCCGCTCGAAGGGGAGTCTCTTCCTCGTTGTCACCGGCGTCGGTCGGGGCCGGCGCCTGCGCGAGGCTACACACCTCGTTGCGGACACCGTCCAGGGCGAGTACTACTACGACGAGTCCGCGGGACTTGTGGCATGCCTGGAGAAGGCGATCCGGGCCGCGAACCGCCGCCTCCTTGCCCAGCGGGATCGCCTGGCGCTCGGGAGCGGGCCAACCGGTCCACTCGGGATCGGCCTGGCGGTCGTCCGCGGCAAAGAACTCTACGTGGTCACGACCGGGCCCGTCGAGGCGTACCTTGTCCGGCAGGCGCACCTGCTGACCCTGCCCGACGTCGGGCGCGCGCACGGCCTGCCGATGGAGGACATTGCCCCCGAGGTGTGGCGCGGCGAGATCGCGGTGCGGGACTCGCTCGTCCTCATCTCGTCCAACCTGACCGCGAAGCTTGGCCCGGACGAGCTCAAGGACGCCATGGTCACGCTGCACCCGCAGGCAGCGATGGAGCATCTGCATCATCGCTTCGTGGCGGCCGGCGGGACGGGCAGCGACGCCGCGCTGGCCCTCGAGGCGGACGAGGTTTCGGCGACGGCCCGCCGTGGACGGCCGGTAGCCGCGCGGTCGCCCGAGCCACTCGCCGGCCTCCCCGACCGATCCCCGATCCCACTGGCCGACTCTGTCGGCGTTGGCATGGCGGCGGTGTCCTCGGGTGCGGGCCGGGCGCGGAGCGCCGCCGGGAGCGCCTTCGCCGGCCTGGCCGACCGGGTGCAGGACCTGCTCCCACGGCGCGGCGCCCGCTACCGGCGTGTCACGCCTGCCGCGACCCGACGCGAGTCCCAGCGGCGGGCTGCGTTCGCCGTCCTCGCGTTCGTCGGGGTCGCGGCGCTCCTCGGCCTGGGCCTGTGGGTCATCGGCGGATCGGGCACGACGCAGATCCCGCAGATCAACGCCGGCGAGAAGGCGCTCGCGGCGGCGCGCGACGATCTCCGGCTCGTCTTCGACAACGGAACCGACCTTATCGCAGCCGACCCGCGACGCGCGGAGGAGCTGCTCAAGGACGCCATCGCGAACGCGGACGCCGCCGCCGCGGCCGGGATCCCGGCCGCGACGCTGGAGCCACTCCATTCGCGAGCGGCGGCGGGCCTGGACCGCCTCTACGGGGTGGTCGAGGTGGCGCCGCAGACCGCCTTCTCGTTCGCCTCGCAGAAACCCGCCTTCGACCTCAGCGGGCTCGTCCGTGGCCCGGACGGCGCGCCGTATCTCCTCGACCGCGCCACGAAGACGGTGTATCGGATCAGCCTCCAGGCGCGCAAGGCCGTGCCGATCATGCGGGCGGGTCAGGCCGTGGCCAGCGCCGGCATCAAGATCGGGGTGCCACGCTTCCTCGCCGTGGGCGGCCCGGACCTCCTCATGCTGGACGACAGGAACATCCTCTGGCGCTGGCGCCCCACGGATGACACCGGAAAGGGAACCCTGCGCCGACTCCCGGTCCAGGAATACGCTTCGTGGGGTAACGACATCCTGGGGATCGGCACGTTCGTTGCCAACTTCAACGCCGCGCTCTACAACCTCTACGTGCTGGATCCGTCCGAGCAGCAGATCCTGCGCTACACGATGCTGGCGGACGGATCGAGCTACCCAGCTGTGGCAACCCGCTACCTGACGACGCCGCAGGACATCACCCACGTGACGGCCATGTACATCGACGGCGAGGTCTACCTGGCCGACGGCGGGCTGGTCGAACGATTCGTGGGCGGTCGAACGGGCGACTGGGCGCTCGCGGCGCCCGGCGACGACACACTCCGCCCGACCCGCCGCTACACGCTGATCGATTCGCCGGACCCGCGCCGCGAGGGAACGCTCTACGTCTACGACGCGGCCAACGGGCGCGTCATGGCGTTCGACAAGCTCTCGGGCGCGTACCAGGCGCAGTACCGGCCGGCCGGAGGGAGCCAGGCATGGGGCCTCCTGCGGGATTTCTACGTGATGCCGCGCTCACCCGGCCAGGCCCCGGCGATCTTCTGGATCGACGGGAATACGCTGGGGACCGCCGTTCTCCAGCCGGCCCCGTCAGCGTCCCCCGGCAGCTCACCGGGCGCCAGCCCTGCCTCCAGCGCGTCGCCCGGCCCCGGGCCGTCGGGCGCGCCGGTCGTCACGCCGAAGCCGTCCGCCGGACCCCGGCCCACGCCCAGCCCGTAGCGTGCGCCGGGGCGCGGGTCCGACCCGATCCGCCGATGGGGCGGCGAAGCCGGCGCAAGGTGGGATAATCCGCCCATGGTCGGCCGCCTGATCGAGATGTCCGTCGAGAGCGTTCGGGTCCACATGCTCTCGACCCAGCACGTCGTCATCCTGCGCGAGCTGGAGCGCGATCGCTACCTGCCCATCTGGATCGGCCCGTGGGAGGCGAGCGCGATCGCCATGAAGCTCCAGGGCCAGGCCCCGGAGCGGCCGCTCACCCACGACCTGTTCGCCACGGTCCTCGACGCGCTGGGCGCCAGCGTGCGCGAGGTGATCATCGCGGACCTCGCCGACGATACGTTCCACGCCCGGGTCATGCTCGAGGCGGGTGGTCGGACGATCGAGATCGACTCCCGGCCATCTGACGCGCTTGCGCTGGCGGTTCGCACGGGCGCCCGAATCTTCGCCGCGGAGGCCGTCCTGGAACGGGCGGGCGTCGAGCCCCACCCCGGGACCGGCGAAGATGGGAGCGCGGAGCCCATCGACGAGTCGAAGCTCTCCGTGTTCCGCGACTTCGTGAACTCGCTGGACGTGGAGCCGGGCGCCGACGAGCGCCGCGAGGGGCCGCCCCGCGAGTGACGGGCGGCGAGGCGGATCGCGGGGCGGCCCGCGTCAGCCGACGATCGTCGAGCCCCGCCGCAACGCTCGCTCCCGGTTTGCCCACAGGCGCAGGCGCAGGCTCCAGAAGTCCACCACGGCGCGCCAGACGACGGATGGCTTCGCGCCGGTCTGCGATCCCGCCGTCCGCGGGTAGTGGTCGACTCCCACCTCCACGACCGTTCGGCCTGCCTCCCGCGCCTTGATGAGCAGCTCCGCGGAGAAGAACGCCCCGCCGGACTCCACGCGGACGCCGGCAAGCGCCTCGCGTCGGAAGAGCTTGCAGGCGCAGTCCACGTCCCGGACCCGGAGGCCAAACAGGGTCCGGTTCGCCAGCGAGTAGAGGCGCGCGTACACCGTCCGGATGACCGGATCGGCGCGCCTGATCCGATAGCCCACGACCGCGTCGGGCGCGTCCGGGCCCGTCAGCCGTGCCGTCAGCCGGCCGAGGTCCGCGACACGGAACTGCCGGTCACCGTCCGTGAACGCCACCAGGTCGTACCGGGCGGCGCGGAAGCCGGAGCGCAGCGCAGCGCCATAGCCGAGGTTCGTGGGGTGGTGCACGACCCGGACGAGGTCCGGGTTCGCGGCAGCCAGGCGGTCGGCGATCCGGGGAGTCCCGTCCTTCGAGCCGTCGTCGACGGCGATGATCTCGAAGCGCTCGGCGAGCGCGGGAAGGGCCGCGAGCGCCTCCTGGACGAGGCCCTCCAGGTTCGCCTCCTCGTTGTGGGCCGGGAAGAAGTACGAGAGTGCGGTCACGCGCGCCGCGGCTGCGGGAAGGGCTGGCTCGACCTCCGTCATGGCGCCATCGTACCCGGGCCATGACTGGCCGCCAGGGGTCCCACGACGCGGAGGAGCGGCTTCGTCCCGTCGGGATCGGGCATGACCTCCACCTGCCAGCGCTGCTCGAGATCGAGCACGTCCGCGTCGAGGCGCACGAGGTAGACGGGCGACCTCGCGAGGTTCGCGCGGATGACGTCGTCGACGCTGCCAAGACGCTCGTCGAGGCGGGTCCGGTCGTCGATCACGCGGACGTCGGGACGCTCGCCCAGGATCACCTGGCGGTACCACAGGGCTGTCGAGAATCCCCACCACGTCACGAGCACGGCGTCCGGTTCCACGACCCGGAACGCCCAGCGGCTCCAGTCCGATGCGCGCACGTCGGCTGACTGGTCCACGTCCCGACGCGTCGTCGGGACTGCGATGACCGCGGGAGCGACGAGGGTGACGCTGACGCCGACGATGACGATGAGGCGCAGCGCGGCGGAGCGCCTCCCCGCGTCGCCGGGCTGGACGAGCAGGAGTGCCTCGACCGCGTCGATCACGACGCCCGCCGCGATTGCGAGCCAGCTGATGGCGATGAGGATCGGGCCAAGGTAGTAGCGCTCGATGTCGGCGTTCGTGTATGACACCGCGAACCAGCACGTCACGACCAGCCACGCGCCCGTCAGGAGGGCGTACCGCGGTCGGCGCACCGCCGTCAGCACGAGGCTGGCCGGGATGAGCGCGACGAGCGGCCCGAACTGGGCCGTGCCCAGGCTGACCAGCTCGCTAGCCTTGCCCGCGAAGTCCGAGAACGGCCCGTTCAGCGAGCCGGTGAACTGCTCGGCCAGGGCCACGTACCAGAAGCCATCCCAGGTGTTGGGGTGGCCGTAGACGAGCGGCGCGCCCATGGTCGCCCGGACCGGCAGCTCCAGGTAGGCCAGCGCCGCGACACCGAATATGGCGAGGGCGCAGCGACCCAGCTGGGCCGGCCGCCGCCAGACGCCCGGCTCAACGGCAAGGATGAAGAGCGCGATCCCCGGGGCGAGCAGGATGATGAGCGCCTGGTTGCCCAGTGCGACGCCGTAGAGCGCCGCGGCGGCGACGAGCCACCGATCCGCGTCCGCGGCGCCGCTCCGGGCCCGCGACTCCCACCCGACCAGCAGCACGAGCAGCCCCGCGACGAGGGCGAGGTGGAGCATGTGCGGGTCGGCGAAGGAGCCGACGCGCCACGGAATCGGGGTCAGCGCGAGGAGCAGGCCGGCCGCGATGGCCAGGGGCATGCGGCCCGTGAGCCCGCGGATGAGCACGACCGTCAGCCCGGCAGCCACGCCCAGCGTGATCGCGGAGAGCAGGTTCATCCGCAGCGCGGGCTCACCGAACGGCGCCAGCAGCAGGCTTGCGAGCCAGCCCAGCAGCAGGTAGCTCGGGTAGCCCGTTGGATGGGCCGTGCCCAGCACCGGGCCCACCACCTGGAACTCGCCGGTGTCCCACAGGCCCTGGCCGGGGAGCAGCGTGGAGCGCGCCAGCCCGAACGCGACCACTCCCACCAGGGCGGGCGCGGCGCCGGCGGCGAGAGCCCCCCAGCGAACGCCCGCGTCCCGCGAGCGGTCGCCGCTCACCAACCGAGCGTCCGGGCCCACGCGATCCCCCAGGCCTGCACCGCCACGGAGGCCGCGATCAGGCCGCCGACCAGCAGGCCGCCGCGTGCCGCGCGCCAGCCGTGGCGAGCCACCAGTCGCTCTGCCCCGAGCGCGACGGGAACGAGCAGGAAGGGCGCGAAGTCGAGGCTGAACCGGTAGCCGAACTGGACCCAGCCCTGCGAGAAGTGCATCAGGTTCACCAGCGCGATCAGGAGCGTCGCGAGGAGGCCGCCCGCCACTCGCCGGTCACGGAGGAGCGGCAGCGCGGCCAGGGCCAGCAGCCACGCCGGGCTCGTGATCAGGAGGCTCATCCCGACCGGGCGGGGGACGAGCCACGAACAACCCGCCGCGCTCCAGATCTGCCGCGGGGCGCCGGCAGCGCAGGTGGGCATCACGTCCGGCAGGCCACCCAGCATGATCCCCAGGTTCTGGGGGATGTAGCGGAGGTCCTGGAGCGACCAGGCGGCGTTGTAGTTGAGCTCCGGGTAGGCCCACACCTCGTAGCGGTAGAGCGACTCGTAGACAGGGTTGAAGAGTGTCCCGCTGACCGCGAGGTTGTAGGCGAGGAATGCCCCAACCGGGATCGCCATGCCAAGCGCGGCGCCCACGGCCCGCCGCGTCCACGAGCCGCCCCCACCGACGAAGAAGACGAAGACCACCCCGAAGACCACGGTCAGCCGGCTCGTCACCGCGAGCCCCAGGAGGATGCCCGCGAGGAGCTGCCGCCAGTCCAGGAGCGGGCGTGGCGCGCCGGGGTCGAGGGCCGCCGACCGGTCGTCGGCGTCGAGCGCCACCCCGACCGAGGCGAGCGTGAGCCCCACCGCGACGACGTGGGCCAGGAACCACGTGGTCCCGAGCGAGGACGCGTACCACAGCACGCTTCCGGCCCCCACGAAGACCGTGAGGGCGGCACGCAGCCCGACCCGGATGGGAAGCCGACCCAGGAGCCAGAAGGCCAATCCCACGTCAAGGGCGCCCAGCACGACCGCGAGGAAGGCCTGGTCGGTCGCGATTCCCCAGATCGCGACGAACGGCAGGAGGATCACCGCGGGGAGGGGCGGGAACGGGACCATCCCACGGCCCGTCTTGTTGCCGGCGGCGTCTACCACCGGGGCCACGTCGTTGAAGAAGGCGTTCCCCGGCGACGTTTCGGTCGCCGGTACCGGGAAGCGGATGGAGGCCTGGCCGTGAAGATAGGCGTCCGCCTGCCAGACGAAGTGGTTGTAGACGGTCGGCCACGTCGGCCGGGTGAGGGAATACAGCACGAAACAGGCCACGACCACGCCGATCCCGACGGCGAGCGTCGAGCGGGACGGGGCGGCGGCACGGGCCCGGGCGGGCCGACGGGAAGGGGCCACCGGAGCCTCCGCTATACTGCGGTCCACCTCAGCGCTCGATCACGGAGGCCGTTCCCCTTGGCTGGCCCCGCACCGGGCGAGCGAGCGCGGGCCGGCGAGCAGGCCCGGGTGCGGCTTCGGGACGTCGCCGTCCCGCTCGGCATCCTTCTCGCGCTCGGCCTCGCCCTTCGGCTCATCATCGCATACGTCCTCCTGCCCGGGTCCGGGTTCAAGGTGGACGTCGCCTCGTTCAACGGCTGGGCAGTGGAGCTCGCGAAGAACGGGCCGTTCGGGATCTACGATCGCGGGTTCTTCCTCGACTACACGCCGGGCTACCTGTACGTCCTGTGGGCCCTGGGGGCGATCAGCGGCTTCCTGGGTGGGTCCGGCACGGCCCCGGGCGGGCTCCTCAAGCTGCCGCCGATCCTCGCCGACCTGGGCCTCGCGGTGGCCGCCTTCCTCCTCGTCGTGGATCTCTCCGGCCGCCGCCGGGCTGGCCTCGTCGCGGCCGCGATCGTGCTGTTCGTCCCGACCACCTGGTTCAACAGCGCGATCTGGTCCCAGGTGGACTCGGTGGGCACGCTGGTGCTCGTGCTCGCGGTGCGGGAGCTCTGGCGGGGCAACGACGAGCTGGGCGCGATCCTCACCACGGTCGCCGCCGTCATCAAGCCGCAGTTCGGGATCCTGATCCCGCTCGCGGCGGTGCTCATCCTGCGCCGCAACCTGGTCACCCGCCCGCCCGGACATTCCCCGCGCCGCGTGGTCACCGTCATCGTGGCCGGCCTGGTCACGGCCCAGCTGCTCTGCCTCCCGTTCGGGATCACGATCTTCCGGCTCGCCGAGCAGATCGTGTCCACCGCCGGCGGCTATCCGTACATCACCGTGAACGCGTACAACCCGTGGGCGCTCCTCACCCAGGACGGGACAGGCCTCGCTGCGACCGGCACGTGGATCTGCGACGCGCTCGTCGCGGGCAAGTGCGACACGGCCTACACCGTGCTGGGCCAGCCCGCGGTGCTGGTCGGGGCCGGGCTGATCATCGCGGCGATCGCCGCCCTGGGGGTGGCGATCTGGCGGCGCGCCGACCGGCGCACGTTTCTCGTGGCGCTGGCTGTCATGGCGATTGCCTTCTTCGTGCTCCCGACCCGGGTCCACGAGCGCTACCTCTTCCCGTTCTTCGCGCTGGGGGCAGTCCTCGTCGCGATCAGCCCGCGCTGGGGCCTGGTCTACGCCGCGCTGGCCGTCGCGAACTTCATGAACCTCTACGGGGTCCTGACGACCCCGTTCTACGAGAACCTGGGGCTGGGCCCGATGCTGGCCGCGTTCGGTGGGCTCGGGGCCCAGCTGGGCGAGGCGATCCGCTCGTGGACCGGGGTTGCGAGCGGCGCCGTCCTCCACGCCGGTGGGTTGCTGGTCGCAGCGATGTTCCTGGTCCGCCCGACCCCGGAGGAGACCGACGCCACGGCGGTGGTCGTCGCGGACGGTCCTGGAAATGGCCCGACGGTCGTTCCGGCGGCGGTCGTCCCGACGGCCGGGGCGCCGGCAGCCGGAGGGTTCGCGGTCGGCGCGGCCCTCGGGCGGGCCGCCGGAAGCGCGCGCGCCGTCGTCGGCCGCGCGAGCTTCGATCGCTCGCACCGCCTCGACCGTGAGGGTGGCGGCCGGCTCGACCGGCTGGACCTGTGGTTCATCGTCGTGCTCGTCATCGCGTCGCTCTTCCTGCGGACCTTCCGGCTTGGCGAGCCGGCGCGGATGCACTTCGACGAGGTCTACCACGCCCGGACGGCCGCCGAGTTCCTGCAGGACTGGCGCTACGGGCAGCCCCACCCGATCTACGAGTACACCCATCCCCATCTCGCGAAGTACGCGATCGCCGGCGGGCTCGTCGCGTTCGGGGACGACACGGTCACCGCGACGAGCCAGCTGGGCGCGCCGGTGGCCGATGTCGCGATCGAGCAGCGCTGGGACCAGCCGACGGGCACCGGCGAAGCCACGCTGCAGGGGGGCGACCGGATCTACGTCGCGACCGGGGCCGATGTCCGCGTCTTCGACCTCCGCACGCGCGAGCGCCTGGCGACCTTCGTGCTGCCGGGCGCGCAGGCCGTCGCGCTCGACGCCACCGGCCACCGCCTGTACGTCGGCACGGCGTCGGGCGACGTCCTGACCCTCGACACGGCCATCAGCGTCGGCGACCTGCGGGCTGGCGATGCCGGCGCTCCGACCCCGGTCACGCTCGAGCCGCTGGCGACGGCCGGCGGCCCGGTGGAGCGGCTCTGGGTGACGAACGGCGGGTCGACGCTGATCGCGGGGACGCCCGGCGACGCGCTCGTGACACTGGATCCCGGGAGCGGAGCGCGGCTCGCCTCGTTCAGCCTGCCCGGCCGCGCGGAAGTCGTGGAGGCCGGCAGCGTGGAAGCGCTGGTGGCGGATCCACCGACCGTGGGCGACCCGGCCGGCGCGGCCGCCCAGCTGGCCCGGATCCTCGGCGGGACCGCCGCCACGTACGAGAAGCAGCTCCACTCCGCAGCGACGCGCGTGACGATCACGACCAGCATCAGCAAGGACCAGCGAACCCAGCTCGACGCCGCGATCGCGAGCGGCACGCTCGCCGGGCTCAGCGTCACGGGCGTCCCTCGCGTGGCGGTTGCGGACGCAGCGGGCGTCGCCTTCGTGGAACCCCAGAGCGGCGTGGTGACCAGCCGCGTGCCGCTGGACGGCGGGGCCACCGGCCTGGTCAAGGTGGACGGCCTGGACGCACCCATGCTCTACGCGGCGACCGGCTCCGCACTCGCCTCCATCCGTCTCCCCGCGGACGGCACGGCCCCGTCCCTTGACCAGACCGTGTGGATGCCCGCCGCGATCAACCGGGTCACCTATGACACGGCGAGCCAGATCGTCCACGCGCTGGGCCACACGCCGGACGGGACAGGCTGGACGGTCTACGCGGTGGAGCCGCGCGGCAACAGCGTCTTCGCCGACGCGCGCCTGCCGTTCGCGCCGGCCACCTGGGCCACGGACGTCAACGTGGACCTTGCCGCCACGGACCGCGAGCAGCTGCTGGTGTTCGCCGCGGACGGCCAGGCTGCGTCTGTCGACATCGGCCAGCACGCGTTCGCGTGGCGGCTCCCGGGTGTCATCGCGGGTGCGCTCATGGCCGGCCTCCTCTTCCTGCTGGCGCGGATCCTGTTCCGGCGCCGGTCCGTGGCGATCCTGGCCGGCGTCTTCGGCCTGCTGGACGGGATGTTCTTTGTCCAGCAGCGCATCGCGATGAACGACACGTACGCGGCGCTGTTCATCGTTGCGGCGGTAACGCTCCTTGCCGCGATCTGGACGGGCGCCTGGCGGTGGCGAGGAGCCTTCTGGGTCGGGATGCCGCTGGTGGGCGTCTTCCTGGGGCTGGGACTCGCGTCGAAATGGGTCGCCCTCTACGCGATCGGTGCGATCGCCCTGCTGATCCTCATTCGCTCGGCGCTCGGGCGCGTGGTCGTCGTTCTGGGCCTGGCCGCGGCCACGGCCGTCCTCGGGTATATGGCCGTGTCCGTCCCCGCGGGCGCGACGGCCGGCGGCAACCTCGCGTTCCTGGCGATCATGATCGGGCTGACCCTGGTTGCGGCGGCCGTGACCGTGCTCCACCCCATCGCGTGGTCGGTGGAGGAGGTCCGGATCGCCGTGGCGGCGCCCGCCGCGGCAGGGGCGCTGATCACGCTGGTGGCCATCCCGCTCCGGCTCGGCACGACCGCCCTGGCGCTCGCGTTGGGGTGCTTCGGCCTGGCGGCGCTCGCGACGGGGGCTTTCTGGCTCGCGGCACGCCTCGGTTTCGGGCCCCTGGCGCCGCCCCTCGCGCCCGACGACCCGGCGTTGCTCCTGGAGCCGCCCGCGCCTGCCCCGGACGGCTGGCTCCGCCCCGGCTGGCGTTGGGGCCTGCCGGTAGCCTGGGTCGGGGCCTCGCTGCTGGCGATTCCCGCCGCGGTGTATGTCGCGCTCTACCTGCCCTGGGTCGCCCTGGGCAACCGGTTGACCGAAACCTTCCCGGCCGGCAACACGGGCCAGACGCTGCTCGACCTCACGAGGTCGATGTACGACTACCACAACAACCTCCGGGCGACCCACGCGGCCGCCTCGCCGTGGTGGGCATGGCCGATGAACCTGAAGCCGGTCTGGTTCTTCCAGCAGAGTTTCGGCGGGTCGACGACCGGCGCCATCTACGACGGCGGCAACCTGGTCATCTGGTGGCTCTCCGTCCCGGCGATCGCGTTCGTGGCGTGGCAGGCGTACCGGCGCCGGAGCCTCGGGCTGGCGCTCATCTCCATCCTCATCGCCTGGATGTGGATCTCGTGGGCGCGGATCGACCGGGCCACCTTCCAGTACCACTACTACACGACACTCCCGTTCGTGATCCTCGGCCTGGCCTACTTCGTGGCGGAGCTCTGGCATGGGCCGTCGGCCCGGACGTGGCGGCTGGCGCGCGGCGGCGCGGCCGCGGCACTCCTCGCCCCGGTCGTGCTGTGGCTGGGCAAGGGACCGCTCTGCGCGATCGCCGGCGTCGAGAAGGTCAACCGAGGATCGCCAGCGTGCTCCGTGGCGGCATCCCTGCCATTCTCACTGACGGCCCAGGTGGTCGGCCTCATCGGCGTCCTCGTGGTGGGCGGAGGGCTCCTGGTCTGGCAGCTCATTCGGCTGGACCGGTCCTTCCGGGCCGGCGCGGACCGGGCGGAGGCCGGCGCGGCGACCCGCCGGATCCTCGCGACGGGCCTGCTGGCCGGTGCGAGCCTGGTGGCCGCGGCGCTCCTGCTCCCGGCAACGCCGCTGGTCGAGACACCCAGCATCCCCGGCGAGCTCCTGGCGCTCCTCCTCCTCCTCATCCTGGGACCGATTGCCTGGCTTGCCTGGTCGGCCCGTTCGCCGCGCAGGTTCGCGGCAGGCGTGGTCCTGTCGGCCGCCGTCACCTTCGTCGCGTTCTACCCCAACTGGTCGGGCCTGCCGCTCCCGAACGGGATCTACAACTGGTACCAGGGGCTGCTCCCGACGTGGCTCTACCCGTTCCAGTTCGCGGTCAACACGGACCCGGCGTTCAGCGTCTCCTTCGCCAGCCCGTGGCCGCTCCTGTTGCTGGTCGCGGTGCTCGTCTCGGCCGCGATCGTGGCCTACAGCGCCTGGGTGTGGCGCATCGCGATCGCCGAGCGGCAGGCCGACCAGGCCGAGCCCGCGGATCCCCCGGAGCCCCCGGAGCCCACGGAGCCGGCGAGCGCCTGATCGGAGCGTCCGCGACCGGCGTGCGTGACCCGCGCTGTCTGCCGCCGGCACCGGCGGTGGGGCGCCCTGGCCGGGCCTTCAGGCGATGATGGTGCCCCGCGGATCGGGCGGGACCTCGGCGTGGAAGTCGCGGGGCAACGTGCCCTGCGTCGCCAGGCGCCGGATCACGAACCCGTAGTACGCCTCCACGCGGGCGGCGATCCGCTCCCATCCGAACTCGACGACGCGCTCCAGCCCGCTCTGGCCCATCCGTTCGCGCAGGTCGGGGTTGGCGACGAGTCGAAGGATCGCCTCGGCGAGCGGCCGCGACTCTCCGGGCGGGACGAGGAGCGCCTGCTCGCCCCGCTTCACGACCCCCTTGTAGCCGTGGATGTCGCTGCAGACGATCGCCGTCCCGGCCGCCATCGCCTCGAGGAGCACGATCCCGAACGACTCGCGGCCGGTCGCCGGCGACGCGTAGACGTCAGCGGTCTTGAAGAGCTGGACCTTGTCGCCGTCCGATACGCGGCCCAGGAACTCCACGTCGGGCAGGCGGCGGGTCATCACGTAGCGACGCGCTTCGCGCTCCTGGGGCCCGGAGCCCACGACGAGGAGCCGGCAGTCACAGCCGCTCTTGCGCAGGATCCGGTACGCCTTGAGAAGCGGAAGCAGGCCCTTGCGCGGCTCCAGCCGGCCCACGAACAGGATGTTCGGGCGGCCATCCTGCCAGCGGGCCACCGGGACCGCGTGAGCGAAGCGCAGAAGGTCCACCCCGTTGGGGATCACCTTGTAGTCGCCGGGCAGGTAGCGGTCGGCGAAGTGCCGAGCGGCGGCGCTGACCGCGATCCGGCCGTGGAGGTTCCGGGCGACCGGCCCAAGCATCTTCCCGCCCAGCTGGTACCCGGGCGCGTAGCCCGCATAGGCATGGAACGTGGCGATGTTCACGCTCCGGGACTCGCGCAGCGTGAAGAGTGCGAGGAGGGGCACGAAGGGCTCGTGAAAGTGGAGGAGGTCGAACTGCTCGCGGTCCAGCACGGCCTGAATCTGGCTCCGGTAGCGTGGCGAGACGGTCAGTGTCCCCATCGACCCGTTCGACGGCACGGAGAAACCCTTCCCGATCCGGATGACGTCGCCCTCCGAGCTGCGCTGGAGGCCGTGGCTGGCGGTCAGGATCCGGACGTCGTGGCCACGTGCCCGAAGAGCCTCGTAGAGGTGCCCGACGTGGTCATTGACGCCACCGGGAAGCGGATAGACGTACGGCGTGACGAGCCCGATCTTCACGACACGTCCTCGCGCGGTCGCACGACGCCCGCCGTCCCGTCCGGGCGGGGCGGCCGGAAGCGGCCTCCCGGGTACCCCAGGTCACGGCCGGTGCCGTCGCGTCGCACGCGTCCGCCAACCTCCGCGCGCAGGTCGCGGCCGTACTTGCGGAGCTGCTTCCCAAACGTCGGGAGCTGGGACGTGGTCCGGTGGAAGGAGCCCTCCCAGCCCGTCGTTCCGGCGAGAATCGCGCATCGCACGTCTTCGGCAGTCCGCCCGGGGAACGTGGTGAAGCCGGTGCCGATGGCCGCCGCCTCGTGGGCGTCGCTGTTGCCGACCGTGGGCACGCCGCGCGCCGCGGCGAACATCCCGACCCGCTCGTGGACCAGGCGCCCGAACGTCGTGGGGTTGAACGCTTCAAGGGCGTCCGGCCGGACGCGGGGATCACCCGCGTCCAGGAGCCGCCGAAGCGTCCAGCCCTGCGCACAGAGCGGGTAGGGGAAGAGCGGATGGGCCGGGATCGCGAGGCCACCCTGCTCGTGGATCTCGCCGATCGTGGTCCGCATCGAGCGGAACGGCCGGAGCCGCTCCTCCACGAAGAGCGCCAGCAGGTGCCCGTCGCGCGTGGTGATCTCCTCGCCCACAACGATCTCCACCGGCAGTCCGCGCGCCCGGGCGAGCGCTCGCGCCGCGATCGCGGCATCGATCCGATCGTGGTCGGCGATCCCGAGGACGTCAAGGTCCGTCATTGCCGTGACGTGGGCGAGGATCGCCTCGATGCCATCGGTCCCGTCCGAGGCGAGGGTGTGGACGTGCAGGTCCGCCCGGCCGTGCGGCTGCGCGCGATCCGGCCCCCCGGGTGATCGACGGGTGGTGCCGCCCGCGCTCACGGCCGCGGCTCCGGCACGAGATCCGGCCAGATGGGGAAGAAGACCGCCCACCATTGCTCGGGGGCGTCGGCGATCAGGCGCTCGAACGCCGACGCCTCCTCTGTGAGTAACGCCTCCACGCGCGCCCGGCGGGCCCCCGGACCGGCGGCGAAGTCGCCGCCCGGCGGCAGGATCGTCGCCAGGCGGCCGGTATAGCGCTCCCCGCGGATGCGCCGGACGGCCGCCACGTGGATCGGGGCGCCGGACTCGATGGCCAGCAGCGCCGCTCCGATGGGCAGCGGGGCAGGTGCCCCGAAGAACGGGACGGAAACACCGCCGCCGAGGATATCCCGGTCGCCGACGACCCCAACGAGCTCGCCGCGACCGAGCGCAGCCCGGAGCTCGTGGCGGGCCACTTCCAGGCGGACGAGGCGGACGCCCGAAGCGGACCGCGCTCGCGTGACAAATGCCTGGAGGGCCGGGTCATCGAGCGTCTCCATCGGTGCCGTGATCGGAATGTTGATCCGGGTGAGCAGGGTCGCCTCGGTCGCCTGGAGCGAGCCGAAATGGAGGGACGCGAAGATCGCCGGGTGGATCGCGAAGGCGGCGTCGACCGTCGAGGGGTTCTCGACGTGGGTCCGGCCGGGAGCCTCGCGGATCACGGCCTGGGCCCGGAGCAGCTCCGCGTACGTCCGCGCCGCGTGCCGGTACGCGGCGCGGACGAGCCGCTCCAGCGCGGCGGGG